>Ga0164305_10000550_pt1 | contig 14200 bp, 11 predicted proteins | sample Whisoiple_237_MG_FD_110215 | JGI IMG/M metagenome (GOLD analysis project Ga0164305, IMG submission 110215) | Soil microbial communities amended with pyrogenic organic matter from upstate New York, USA - Whitman soil sample_237_MG | ecosystem: Environmental > Terrestrial > Soil > Agricultural...
AAGTCTTACCTCATGAGTTAAAAAAATATCTACCCTCATGGCAACGTTCTGAAACTTTACCCAAATGGGATATCAAGATTATCCCCATTTAATCGGTACTTTATTTTTCCGCAAGTCCCTTAGACTCTTGACCTTGGGTTCGATCCAATGCAATGACCAATTGACTCCCAGCTTGACTCTGATGTGATATCACCTGGCAAGATGATGGGGAACCACAGCACCAGTATGCTGAGGGCCGGAAGCTGCAAAAATCGTTGTATGTGACGGCGACGGCTATTTTGTAATATCGGTAATTGTAGGGTAGCAGCCAATCGTTCTATCCTAACTTGACGCATGAGATTGTAGTAACCACACTAACATTTGAAGGGTAAGTAATTGTGTAGGAGTGAGATATTTTTGGAGAATCTCATGATAGAATGAGGGCATCATATTATTGGTTTGGGTCTTGTGGTATTAGCCGGGCCCTTGTTTTTTATCACAACTGGACACTCTTTTCCCTCGGCAGATTATTTTGTCAATAAGCAGAAATTTTTGAGGTGGCTCGATCGGGCGCAAAGCTTTGCCTATAACGGTTCGGGGGCGCTTGTCGCCCCCTGAACGTATTCTGCCTCGAACTCTAACCAAGGTATTCGTTCGGCTAAGATTACCCACCGATGATCCGGTGACAATTTTCCCTCAAAGGGAAGTTTAAATTCCGACGGTGAGGGGGTTCTTCCTGCGCTGGTCGGTACATGGTCTGCTGCCTGCTTCCTGATGGTGATGCAAGGTTTTTACGCTATTTTACAGCATTCTCTTAAACCATCACAGGTCTGTGTTACCGGGTAATCTATACAGCGTCACCTTTTCGCTTTTCTTCAGCAAGCCCTAAATATACTTTGGGGCAGTAGGGGTCGTGGGCTCAAATCCCGCCGCTCCGATTGTGATAAAACCTTCTATATGAGGAGGTTTTGTTGTTTTAGGGCCGGCGGCGCAGCTCTTACCATTCTCAATTAGGGGTATCGACACAGAAACAAGAATCAATCTCTGCTTCCGAACAGTCTATAGCTGTATCCTGGGAGCATCTCATATTTGGAAAAATACTTCTTCTGGCTCTTTCCTTCTGCCTCGCAGCAAGAGATCCTCCTGCCTCAAAACTCGAATTTCTAGCTTGGTTGCTTTCATTGAGATGCTCCCTGTATCCTAAAATTCAAAGGCTTTGGGATTGCTTCGCGACCCTCACAATGAAATTAATCATAAAAAAATGGCGTTTGTACTTGACAAACGCCATTTTTTAGAGTTACAAACGCGGCGTCTTATCTTGTTTAAACGACGCTAACCATTCGCGAATTTGGTCGGCAGCAATCTCGCGCCCGCCCAAACCAAAAGCTAGAGCAATACCAACTGCGATCGCTCCAAGCAGCAGCCCGAAAGCCAAATTCACAATATCGCTGCCAATGCCCATCTGTTGTAGCGCCAAGGCCGAAACAAAGGCAATAATCGCGATCCGAGCCGTTTGACCCAAAAGCCGCGCTTGGCGAGTTCCAGAACTGGCAATCAAACTAAAGGCCAGATTCGCCAAATACAAGCCGATCGCAAATACCACCAAACCGGCTAGCACCCGGCCTGCAACCAGCACAATACCGCTAACAATCGCCGTCAGCGCTGGAATTCGCAGCACGTCGGTAGCCGCCACCACTGCAAACAGCATGATGCCCACCTGCACCACAATGCCGACAAATTCCGAAGGCGTGCGGGTCGGAAGTTCGGGTTCCTGAAGAATCGTTGCCTCCGGATCGATCGAACTTTGCGGTAGCCTCAGCGGCTGTTTCGGTGGCTGCATCCCCAACCAAGAAAAGACATTGTTGAAGCCAATTCCGGTCAGGATATTAGTAACCAAATCGCCTACCCAGCGCCCCAAAATGTAAGCAACCGCCAGAATCAGCGCTGCCGTGAAGATTTTGGGAACCGCGCCCAAAATGTCGTTGAGCATCGCGACTGCAGGCTGCGAAATCGCTTGAATGTCCAAAGCGTTCAGAGCTGCGATCGCCGTTGGAATCAAAATCAAAACATAGACGATCGTCCCGACAATCCACGACAGCGATTGTCCGCCCGAAGTCCGCGAAATTCCAAACCGAGCGCCCAAACCGTCCGCCCCAGCAGCGGCCAACAGATTTGTGACAATCCGCCGCACCACCACAGCCAGCAGCCAGCCCACAAACCCAATCAGCACAGCTTCCAGAATTTTCGGAATTGCCGCCAAAATTTGGTTGAGCAAATTATTAACTGGAAGCAGAGCCTGCTGCATTTCCAGCGAGTCGAGAATCAGTGGCAAAAACAGCAGAAAAATGAACCAGTACAGCGCATTCGCCACAGTATCGCTCAGCAGCAAAGGGCGCTCAGTGGGCGCAGCGCCCACCTCCTGATTCAAGCGCTCGTCCACGCTAAAAGCCCGCATCGCCCGCGATACGGCCATTTTGGCTACAGTTGCCAATACCCAAGCAATCCCCAACCAAATTAGCGCGCCGGCTAACTTCGGCAAGAAACCGGTGATTTGATTGAGAAAAGTATTGAGGGGTTGCGAGACCGCCGTTAGATTCAGGCGGTTGAAAAAGGCAATTAGGAAAAAGACAAAAATGATCCAGAACACCGCTGCGGAAATCCATTTTTCCACTTGCGGGGAGCCAGATCCTTCCGGTCTGCCGGTAATCCAAGCAGCCAGCCGGTTGTCGAGGGTAGTCTTCTTGAGCAATCCCCCGACTACAGATGAGACGAGGGCTGATACTATCAAGCCAATTAGCAGGATACCGACAGCCCAGAGGAGATTTTCAATGTTTGATCCCTGAATGAAATTGTTAATTCCGCGTTCGGCATCTGTCAGCGGATTCCCGGGCTGGGCCTGGGCCAAAATGCGATCGGACAAAGCCGCTATGGGGCCCGATATCGGTTGAGTTATTTCTTGCCAAGTTTCATTCATTTTTTTCTCAGGTTAACGTCAGATTTGACAAGGAGAAGACGAAACTTTAATAATAGTTCCAAAAAATCTAGACATCGCCTAAATTTAATGTTTGTACACTTTTAACCGTACTGGGTTAACTACAAAACCCTCTATCGAATTTGGGAGCAACCCATCTCCGACTGCTTTTTTGCCAATATTCAAATAACCGTTTACATCGGCATTTATGAATCGTCCAGTTTTGGTTTTGAACAATCCTCTTTTTACCCTACTGCCAATGTAGTCGGAATGTTGTTGAATTGGTTCCAAATCCAAAGCTGAACATTTGGAGGTGTAACTCTCCTCAACTAACACAACTTGAATTCCCGCAATTTGTCTTTTGTACTGCAACACTTGCAGAAACCTGCAATGGGGAATACAGGCAAAATTTTGATTTCTAATCTTACCAGTATTAATCCCATCTTTAAAATCCTGGTTCCAGCCTATAACCAGCAATCCCATTTGATGATTGACGAGTTCTTTAATAATTGCACAACTCGTCCTCTGGAAGTAATAATCGACTTTACAGTTACGCTTGTGCCACAATTTGGCGAGTTTTTTACTGGTTTTTTGCGGTGCGGGCAGCAATGATTTCAATGCCGATGAAACTTGATTGCAGTATTGGTTTGTTGACTTAACAGCCCGTTCGTCGTAGATTGTCGGTACTAACCCAGGAACATTGTAGGTTAATGTTGCCAGATTGTTTAATCCTAAATCTATGGCAGCTACTCTCTGATTAACTTGTAAAGGCTGTTCTAACTTTTCATAGAGCACCTGGACCCCATAACAACCTACTTTGGGAACAATCCGGATTTCCAGCAGAATCGAGGTGACTTTTGAGGGCAACCAAATATTAGTCCCAGAGGGGCGAGCATATCCTTTTTTTAAGGCTATTGTCCTGACAGCTTGACAATTAAATACAACTACAAAGCGCCCGTCCTGTCTTTTTCGCTCTCTGGAACCTTGATAATCAGGGATTTGCGGTGCTGCTTTAAATTTAGTTGGGTTTTCATGATAGTTTCGCACCGCTAGATAATAGCTAGTCCATGCTTTGAGGAATAAGCCGATCGTGCTTTGTGCTACTTTTACCGGCAGTGCTTTGTAATCAGGACTTGTTTTGAGTGCGCGATCGACAGCCAGAGCATTTGTTTGTTGGCTGGCGAAAAAGTTTTGACTATAGATGTAGTTAGCGCTATTGTAAAGATTTTTGCACAGCCAAGACAGTCGATCGGCTTCTCGATAAAACCTATGATTTGGTTTAATGATGTGCCTTTCGACTAACTCCATAATCGGTATATATACTTTATTTCAAGATGATACACTGTATTTATGGGTGTGTCAATCTTTTAATTTCTGGAAAAATTGACGTTACAAGTAAATAAAGGACTATAAAGTAAGCAAAGTTAATACCCTCCTTGTGGCAGGTTCTCATGTCAATTCGTCAAGTTTTCGAGCAATCCATTGAAATTCGCGCTGCTGCTACTCTGGTGGAGCAATGTATAGTCGATCGCACTTTAATGCACAAGTGGCTCAATCCCCTGCTACGCTGCGATCCCCAGGGCGAATGGGATACTGCCGTAGGAAGTCGCAGCTTATTTATCATAAAAATTCCCGTTTTGCAACCCTCTTTAGAGAGTGTTGTGTTGGAGCGACAACCCGGTTTAATTGTTTGGGGGTTTGACGGATTTTTCAAAGGATGCGATCGTTGGGAATGCCAGCCCCAAATCCAAGGAACTCTCTTGATTAACCGCTTTGAATTTCAAATTCCCAATCCTTTAATTAGATTTGGTTTCAATCGCTTTGCAGCCCCTTGGACGCAGAAAGATATGAAAGACCAACTCCGCCGACTCAAGCGGGTAGCCGAGCAATTATCTCAAAAAATGGGTAAGGGGTAATGAATCAGGGGTAATTGGGAAATTGTTCGATCGCGTAGCCAAAGTATTGGTAATTTATCATAGATCAAAACTCAGAGCTAATAGGAAAAAAAGCACCAATTTCCAATTCCCAATTCCCTGAAATTTCAGTTATTTACTTCGCACTTCCTGATGGACTGGGCTGACAAATCATTTGTCTGGCAGAATTCACCGCTTGACCGGCGGTATTTTGCAAAGCCGGGGAATTCTGATACAAAGCTTGCAAATCTTGCACGTCTTTAATCACTCGATCGTAGATAGCCATAGCTTGATTTCCGTCAACTTCTAAAGCCGGAGGAGTGTAATTTTGCATCACTTCTATCAGTGATATTTTGCCATCTTTGGAAGCTGCGACTAAAGCATCCCGAAGTGCCGGCGCGCTTTGAAGCCTAGTTGCCGGTGTATAAGCAACTTCCCCCAATTGTTTGAAAACAATTTCCCCAAAATAAGTGCTTGCCAGCCGCGCTACTAATTGGGAATCTAAAGCCACTTCTCGCGTTAATATTTCGCGCACCGACTCGGGAGTTTGTTTCGCCAGACTCAAAACGCTTTGCAGTTGAGATGATGCTTGGCCAGTTTGTGCAAAGCTTTGCAAGTCGCTCATCGGTAATGTTACGTCAACAGCACCGTATTTTACGGTAACATTGTCTAATGCAAAGGCTTTGCCGCTGCTGAGGAATACTGCACTTGTTCCCAGCAAAAGCGCCAAACCTAATGATAAAGACTTTGACATTCTTTTGGTTAAATGGGCTGACAGCGGTTGCATTTCGTTGAGATAACCTTGTTGAAACTGAAAGTTCATGAGTTTGTGCCTCTTTAGGTCAAAATACTTTTTAGAGCGCTAGTCTGTGGGGGTATCAGTGGGGAAAGTGGACTCGGAAGTTCGGTAAATGACCTATGATTTTACAGTCATGTCAAGCAAATTTAACCTATCCACAGATAGGTATTAATTGACCATTAATATGTTATCATTAGCTGTTTGACAATTTTAGAGACCTTTGCAAAACTTATAAAAGCGAGATTTGGTCGTCGGACAGCAGTTGATTGAGTGTCGCTTTCACGTATTATAGTGTGCGACATATAGCGAATTTAAGTTCAAAGATCTCGATCGAGCCGATCGACCAATTGGCGAATTCTAGCAGCATCAGGAGCATTCGGAGCATTTCTCAGGTATAGTTCCAAATCGTGGCGCGCTTCTACCAAGCGTCCCAGTTGATAATAGAGAATTCCGCGATCGCGCCGTTCACCCAGCGCATCGGGAAACAGCAGCAAAATCCGTTCGATCGCCAAGAGTACCCTCACAGCATCTCCCTGTTGCAAGTAAATCGCCTTGAGATTTCCCAGCATTCGCGCCAACAAATGTCGGCGACTTACCGGGGCGAGAAAAGTCGGCTGCAACTCCATAGGTTGACCGTAAATTTGAGAAAGTCGGGCTTGACAATCTTCAGGAAATAATATCTCGCCGCCGTTAAACGCATCAACAAAAATACCAGCATCTTCAAAATCCGGTCTAATTAAAAAATGTCCTGGCATTCCAATTCCCACCATAGGAAAATCAATGCGCTTAGCAATCTCCAAATAAACCAAAGATAAAGATATTGGAATACCAGTACGCCGATCGATCACTTCATTCAAAAAGCTATTGCCGGGGTCGTAATAATCAACATCATTGCCCGCAAACTGCAACTCCCCGTATAAATAGCCGTTAATAGTTTGAATAATCCGCAGCGGATAATTCTGTGCCGGCAGGCGTGAGCGCACTTCATCTGCGATCGTGTCGAGAGCGTTGAGATACTCCTCTGGCTCTAAATTTGGGTATTCTTCCAAAGCCATATAAAGGGCAGCTTTCGCCAGGTCGATCGAGCCATCCGGCTGATTAATTTCTCGATAAAATAGTTGTCGGGCGATCGGAAAATCCATATTTATGATTTATTTGATTTTAATTGACATTTTATACGAATATCCAGTTGCCCAAAAAAATATTAAAAACATCTCTCTTCTCTTCCTCTCTGCGTTCTCTGCGCCCTCTGCGGTTCAAAAAAAACTGTCTTGTATGTAACGCGCACCTTACAGCTTAACTTTTAACCTTCAAATCCCGTGACTTTTGCCAATCACCCAACTGCGGCGAAAAATCCGAGCCAAAGTCGATTCTTCCAAAGCAAAATAGATAGGGCGGCCGTGAGGACAAGTGCGCGGATTGCGAGTTTGCTGCCATTCATCCAACAAATTTTGCATTTGGGAAAGACTCAAAGGAGTACCGTTTCGCATAGCGCTACGGCAAGCAGTCGCAACTTGAGCCGCTTGTAAATCGGCGACTTTACTGAGTTCAAAAAGCGCATCCGCACAGTCATCTCGATCGGCTAACAATTCAGGAACTTCGCGGGCAGCCCATAGCTGTTCGCCAAAACTTTCTACTTCCAAACCCAAGCGGGATAAATTCTCAATTTGCAGTGCAGATAATTGACTGAGAATCACTGGTTTTTCTAGACATTTTAGCTGCCAAGCCGCGCACAATTGCTCGTACAAAACGCGCTCGTGAGCGATATGTTGTTCTATCAACCACATTCCGCTGGAATGTTCGGCAACAATGTAAGTATTGTGAACTTGAGCGATCGCCCTCAATTCCATCAATCCTATTTTATGAGCTTTTTCCTCTTCAGCGCCTTCATCATTCTGCCTAGCCGAAATCCCGACACTGTAAGCACTTTTTTGTTCCGATGCCTTCAGCAATTGTCCCACTCGATCGGGAATTGGGGCAGGCAGCAAAACTTCATCGTTCAAATGCAAAGCACGAGTAATGGCCGCGCTAACTTGTGCTTGCCAAAAACTCGGATCGTGCAGATAAATTTCCACCTTAGCCGGGTGGCGGTTCCAGTCTATTTCCGAAGGGGAGATTTGCAGGTGGACAAAACACACGGGATAGCGATCGCGCGGACAAGTGCGCGCAAAGGCGCTGAGAATAGTTTGCTCTAATTCGGGCGATCGCACAACTCGCCGGTTCACCCCAACTTTCACCCAATCCGGCCGCCTGCGGTGACAGCGATCGGGCAAACCAATTACTAATTCTAAAAACTGGGAATTGGGAATGTGGAATTGGGAAGTAGCCACTGGGAATTGGTAATTGTGCTTAACTGTAGCGCCCACAAGTTGAGTTTCTAACAATAAATTGGCTGCTTTCTGATTTTGAGGACTCGCAGGCAAATCTAACTTTAAATACTGCAAATCGCTCGATCGCACGCCGCGCACGAATTGAGGTAAAAGTTGTTCCGCTGTGCTACCAGGAGTTACGTGCAAACAAGGCATACTTCCTTGACGCAACTGCCAATTAACGTGCGGGTGACAAATAGCAATTTGCTGAAGGGTTAATTGGATCGATCGCATTTGCTGTGCGGGCGACAAAAAACTGCGGCGCACAGGCCAATTGCCAAACAAATTATCAACAGTCACTACCGTACCGGGAGCGATCGCTGCTGTTTCCACCTCCACAGCAACGCCCGCGTTATTGTAAACCACCCGCCAGCCCGATCGAGCATTTTCAACTCCCCCCTTGTTAAAGGATGATTTGGCGGGGGTTTGCGCCGACTCTCGATTTTCCGAAAAATCCCCTAATCCCAAATCATTCGATCGGCTCAAAACCTCCAAACAGCCCAACTGAGCTAAACTGTGCAAAGCTTCCCCGCGAAATCCCAAAGTATCAATTTTGTAAAGGTCAGCTTCAGTGGTAATTTTGCTCGTACTGTGAGGCGAAGCCGCCTGCCGCAAATTTTCCAGATCCATTCCCGTACCATTATCTGCAACTTGCACCCGCCACTGTTCCGGCCAGACAGAAACAACGATGCGAGTTGCGCCAGCATCCAGAGAATTTTCAACTAATTCTCGTACCGCAGCGGCGATCGAGTCAATCACTTCGCCGGCGGCAATTAAATTGATAACTTCTGTGGGTAAGGTTTGAATAGTAACTGGCATCAGATTTTTAGCAGTTCGTTAATTCAATTCTACTTGATTCTGCAAGTCGCTACACAGTATTAGGACTTACGTTCTTAAACCCGGTTTATTAGAAAAATATTGTTTGATAACAAGATATCTACGGGAGCATCTCATATTTGGAAAAATACTTTTTTGGGCAGCTTCCTTTTTTATCTTTCCTTCAGCCTCGCAGCAAGACATCCTCCTGCCTCACAACTCCAATTTATAGCTTGGTTGCTTTCATTGAGATGCTCCCATATCTACTCATCAACCAAGTCTCTGACGCTTAGCGATAAAATCCTCAGTATATATTTTCCTACATACTTAATTTTGATCGGCTAAATCCATGATTTTCGGCAAGCGGATGTAAAAAGTTGTGCCTTTTCCGTCCTCTGACTCATAAGTAATTTTCCCTTTGTGAGCCTCAACGATCGACTTAACAATTGCCGTTCCCAACCCAGTACCAGTCCGTTTGCCGTAAGTCACGAACGGTTCAAATAACTTTTCCTTAATTGTCGTCGGAATACCTGGGCCGTTATCGTAAATGCTAATTTCGGCCCACTCCTCACTTTGTGTCACCGCAATCTCCACCCGACCCCCTCTTCCGCCAAAAGCCTCAACCGCATTCCCAACTAAATTTTGTAAAACGCGCAAAATCTTATTTTCATCCGCTTCCACTATTACTTCTGTCACCCGTACTGCTAAATCTACTTTTGCTGCTTCACAATAAACTCTGTTCAACTTTTCAAACTGCTGCAACGTCTGAATTAAATTGACTGGTTTTTTATTGAATACAGAATTACCTCGCGAAAATTCTAATACTTCTTCAGCCATTCCCAGCATTCGATGAACTTGCAATTGAATCAGTTCACACCACTCCTGAGTTTCCTCATCGGGGTGCATTTCTTTGAGCATTTCACTGGAGAGTTTAATTCCGGTAAAAGGACTTTTAAAATCGTGAATAATTGTACTCACCATTTCTCCTACCAATACCATTTTTTGTTTGTGTACCAACTGGCTAACATATTGATCCGTGGTATCCCGTAAATTTTTAGTAATGAAGCTAAACATTTGCAGTACCGAACTGCCTTTAGCAAACTGGAGAGTTGTTATTAGTTCTTCACGGCCTATTTTGGCCAAAGTCGAGCCTGCAACTGCCACAGCTCTAGCACTGCGCGGCTCTCCGTCTAAAACTCCGAGTTCGCCAAAATAATCGTCTGGCTTAGCGACAGCAACAGTTTGATATTTATGATTTTCAAGCCGCTTGCTAAACTCGACTTTACCTTCTAAAACTAGATATAAAAAATCCGCTGTTTCTCCTTCTTCAAAAACCAGCGTTTCCTCAGCAAAACTCTCCAAAACAGCTATTTGGCAAAGGTGAGCGGCTTGCTCTGGTTCAAAATAAGACATAAATCGATGAGATGCCAGATCCATATGAAAATACCTGAGACTTAATTTAAACAGTTTCTTTCTTCTATTTTCGCCGATCAACATCGGTGCGTTAATAAAATACAATACTGCTTTAATCTGGCTCTCTTCTCTAGCCTCCCAGGCTGTGACGCCAGGATCGGCGTCGGGATGCAGAGCCAGACTAGGACAGCAGCACCAGCAATCTCACCACAATTCTCAGTTAATTGACTAAAATACATAAATATTGTACTATTTTTGAGATTTAAATTGGATGTGCGGGGGGTTCTCCGGCCACCTCAGAAGATTTTAACTGTAGAGAGATCGTGTAATTTAAATGCCGATCGACCGAGTTTACAAAAATTAACGCTCCCCCGATAAAACGATCGCAGCATTCTGCCCGCCAAAGCCAAAACTTAAACAAACCGCATTTCTGACAATAGCCGATCGCGCACAGCGAACAAAATCTAATTCAAACCCCGGTTTTTTCATTCCCGCGCCTGGTGGCAACATCTGATATTTAATACTCATCAAACAAAAAGCCACGCCCAAAGCTCCCGAAGCTCCCAAAGTATGACCCGTAGCGCCCTTAGTCGAACTAACAGCAACTCCTCGGTGAAATAACTTTTCAATTAACAGTGCTTCGTGTCGGTCATTTAACTCAGTTGCAGTACCGTGAGCGTGAATAAAATCTATATCAACCGCCGCTAAATTACTGCGTTTCAAACATTGATTTACCGCCGCGATCGCACTTTCCCCCCCCAGCTCCGGCGCATTAGCATGGCAAGCATCATTTGTCAAGCCAAAACCGGAAACTCGACCGTAAATTTTAGCACCGCGACGCCTTGCCAACTCGGCAGATTCTAATACAAATAAAGCCCCGCCTTCACCGAGTACAAAGCCTTCCCGATTTTCATCAAAGGGATAGCACCCAGTATTTGCCAAAGCACCCATCCGGCTAAACCCAGCCAGAGTCAGCGGTGTGATAGGCGCTTCCACAGCACCTGCGATCGCCCGCTGACACTCACCGGTGCGGATTAAATCAACAGCGCGGGCGATCGACTGTAGGCCCGTCGCACAAGCAGCCATCGGCGCCAGTACCGGCCCCGTCGAACCAATTGCCCTCGCCGCTGCGATCGCCCCCATGTGAGGCAAAAAATTCACGAATTGATCATTGGGCATTGGGCATTGGGCATTGGGCATTGGGCATTGGGCATTGGGCATTGGGCATTGGGCATTGGGCATTGGGCATTGGGAATCGGTAACTGAGAATTCTCTTTCCTCTTCCTTCTTCCCTCTTCCTTCTTCCCTCTTCCTTCTTCCCTCTTCCTTCTTCCTTCTTCCCTCTTCCTTCTTCCTTCTATCCTTTACATCCGTTACATCTTGTACAACGCTCGTTGCCGAACTTCCTTCGCTTGCCAACAGTTCCAAATTTGCCTGGAATCCACGGCTAGAACCGATCGCAATCCCGCAATCGGGCAAAGGCAAAGTCAAATTAGCATCTTGCACAGCATCTATTAAAATCTGCCGAATTAAAGTTATTAAATCGACAGGTTTAGTGCCAATTAAAGCCAAAGGTTGCCGTTCAATTTCTATAAAAGGTTGATGTTGCCGAATTCCTGATTCCCCAGCCAACAATCTTTTCCAGCTACAATCCAGAGGGCCTAAAGCAGAAACCAGGCCAATTCCCGTAACAACAACATCCACATCTGCCCTCAGCTTCCCAATTTTTTAGTCATTAGTCGTTAGTCATTAGTCATTAGTCATTAGTCATTAGTCATTTATGATTGCAACTAATTATTAACTACTAACCAACGACCAACGACTGATATCGTTTCCGGTTGCAGCGGAATTATAAAATCGAGTCAACAGTCAACAATCAGTCAGTTTTTCGACTCCGACTCAACAGTCAACACTCAACAATCATCTCGATCGTGCAACCGGAATTGATATGACTACTGACTACTGACTACTGACTACTGACTACTGAACAGGCTTAAAATTTTCCAAACCCTGAGTAACAGTAGCCTTATCAATGCGATCGCCCGCTTCAATCTTATCAATCACATCCATGCCTTGCTTGACGTACCCAAAAACCGCATAGCTACCGTCCAAAAACGGTACATCCGTCAAAGTAAAGTAAAACTGAGAAGAAGCCGAATCAGGACTCTGCGATCGAGCCATAGCAACAGCCCCGCGAGTGTGCATCAACACTGGTTTCTCCTTAACCCCAGCTTCTTCTAGCGTCGCGCTGTAAGTCGGATTGGCAGCACCTTTAGCTTTAATTTCCAGAGGAATCCTGCGTTCCTGAGACGTTTTTGGGTCAATAAAACCCCCAGTTCCCAGTCGCGCTGTAGGAAATTTAGGGTCTTTGCCCTGGGGGTCGCCGCCCTGAACTACAAAAGGCTGAGGTTCCCGCACGACTCGGTGAAATACCAGCCCGTCGTAGACTCCTTTCTGAACCAAATCGACAAAATTGCCCGCAGTAATTGGCGCATTTGTGCCGTCGAGTTCGATCGTAATTGGAGAACCTTTAACCGTCATCACCACCGTTGCTTTTCCTTCCAAGCGTGGCAAATTGCTAAATTGCGAACTCGCCGCTACAGCAGCAGGAGAAGGAGACGGAGACAAAGAAATATTTTCACCTGACGCCGGATTCGATGTCGGAGTCGAGTTTGCCACAGGGGAACTACCGCATCCTGCGACAAACAACGCACCAATTATTAAAATTGAGAACAACCACCGCTGAATTTTGATTTGCATTTGCATTTGTATTTTCACTTTGAGTCAATTACGGACTTGGCAACTAAAGATGTTAATTCAATAGTCCGAACTGTTTTTAGTTCGCAGTCTAAAAACCGCGATTTTCCTGGGATAGCGAACTTGCCTAATCGCCTTGAAACCCTTATTCTACGGTTGGCAATCAAAAACTATCCGCAGTATTGTTAATTGATAGATTCAAAAATTGGTAACGGGCTTACTCGCAGATCGATCTTTTTCACTTACCGGGTAGGTAAGGTGCGCCGAAGCGCACCCTACGAGACATTACCAATCTACAATCTCAAACCGCAAATCGAAAATCCCTAAAGTCCTTCTAGGGGAACTTGCAAAAATCGAGCCAATTCGGCCGCTTGATTTTCCACTTCCGACAAAGCAATCGGCTGTCCGACTCTAGTCAAGGGAAACTGACGGCGGTCTTTGAGCTTAAGATAAATACTGCGGCGGGGACTGAGACCTTCTTTAATGTCCACCCGCACAGATTGCACGTCCGATGTCTTGCAAGTAAAATCAAGCTTGCGGTTTTTGCCGGGAAAACCCCAGCGAAAGATCCGAATGTTACCAGTTTGTCGATCGAACTCGTTGTAACCGCCACCGACATCCCAGAGAATAGTCAGCCACAGGTAAAGCGCCAACAGCACGCCGCAGACACCGTAGAAACTCATCGCAATGCCTTGGGGGATGAAAATGAGCTGAGTCGGGTCAGAAAAAGGCAGCAGGTTAACGTGCAAGTAGCTGGAAATGCCCGACAGCAGGAAACCAGTCCCTCCAATGCTGACCACCGTCGCCCACCAGTAATTGCTGAAGCGGCGGGAGCCCAAAACCGGGTAGCGCAGGACAGGATCGATCGAGGTCATTGTTTTTGCAGTCATAAAATTAAACAGCCTTAAAGCCAAATCTTAATTCAATTAGCCCACCGAGCGTCACGCTTCGCTGACGAGATTGCGATCGACCGATCGGCATTGTGTATCAACTCCTGCTAATTATGTTGAAAAATTCTGAACTTCTAATATATAGTTATGTTAACTTTAATTAGAAACCTTGGTCTTTTAACAAGCAAAAGGATTTTACCCCAATGACAATCGCAGTCGGACGCGCCCAGACCGAAAGAGGCATCTTTGATGTACTCGACGACTGGCTCAAACGCGATCGCTTCGTCTTCGTA
>Ga0164305_10000552_pt1 | contig 14185 bp, 12 predicted proteins | sample Whisoiple_237_MG_FD_110215 | JGI IMG/M metagenome (GOLD analysis project Ga0164305, IMG submission 110215) | Soil microbial communities amended with pyrogenic organic matter from upstate New York, USA - Whitman soil sample_237_MG | ecosystem: Environmental > Terrestrial > Soil > Agricultural...
GGATCGCATTCCGCTTCGCTTCATGCGTCCGGGGATGTGGCGGGGTGGTCAGAAAAACGCCTGCAAACCCGTCTGCGCACGACCGAGAATCAGCGCGTGCACATCGTGCGTGCCTTCATACGTGTTGACCGTCTCGAGATTACAGACGTGACGCATCACGTGATACTCGGCCTGAATGCCGTTGCCGCCGTGCATGTCGCGCGCCATGCGCGCGATGTCGAGCGCCTTGCCGCAATTGTTGCGTTTGACGATCGACACCATTTCCGGCGCCATCTTGCCTTCATCGAACAGCCGCCCGACACGCAGTGAGCCTTGCAGCCCGAGCGCGATCTCGGTCTGCATGTCGGCGAGCTTCTTCTGCACGAGCTGCGTTTGTGCGAGCGGCCGGCCGAATTGCTTGCGCTCGAGTGTGTATTGACGGGCGCGATGCCAGCAATCCTCCGCCGCGCCCATGGCGCCCCAGGAAATGCCGTAGCGGGCGCGGTTCAAACAGCCGAACGGGCCTTTGAGGCCGGAGACATTCGGCAGAAGCGCGCTTTCCGGCACGACAACGCCGTCCATCACCACTTCGCCGGTGATCGATGCGCGCAGTGACAGCTTACCGCCGATCTTCGGCGCGGAAAGTCCCTTCATGCCTTTCTCGAGAACGAAGCCGCGGATTTCGTCGTTGTGCGCGGCGGACTTCGCCCAGACGACAAACACGTCGGCAATCGGCGAATTGGAGATCCACATTTTCGTGCCGGTCAGGCGATAGCCGTCCGACACTTTTTCGGCGCGCGTGCGCATGCTGCCCGGATCTGAGCCGGCATCGGGCTCGGTCAAACCGAAACAGCCGACCCATTCGCCTGACGCGAGCTTCGGCAGGTATTTCTTGCGCTGCGTCTCGTCGCCGTAAGCATGGATCGGATACATGACGAGCGAGGACTGCACGCTCATCATCGAACGGTAGCCGGAATCGACGCGCTCCACTTCGCGCGCGACGAGGCCATAGGCGACGTAGCTCGCCTCCGCACCGCCATAGGCTTCGGGAATGGTCACGCCGAGGAGGCCAAGCTCGCCCATCTCATTGAAAATCGCCCGGTCGGTCTTCTCCTCGAGAAAGGCTTCGATGACTCGCGGCAGGAGCTTCTCCTGCGCATAATCACGCGCCGTGTCGCGGATCATCCGCTCGTCATCGCTGAGCTGCTCGTCGAGAAGGAAGGGATCGTCCCATTTGAAATGGGCGCGGGCGCTCTTGGCGGCTTTCGGCTGGACAATGGCGCTCATCGCGGTTCTCCCTGGGCTGATCTCGTTCCCTCAAACATGCGGCAGAGGAGCTGGCGCTTCAAGGCGTCGCTTCGGCCGCTCTCGAGGGATGGGCAAAGGCCATCGTCCTCAGGTGGAAGTGCGGCGGCTGAGCTCCGGCAAGCGGCGCAATCGGCCGAGCACGATCGCAATAAGGATCAGCGCGAGATATACGTCGGTCAAAGTCTCTTTCCACGCCTTCAGCGTTGTCGTCTCCACGCCTCCTGCAATCCGCGCCGACGGCGCAAGATGCGATGCGGCGATTTCGGCCTCCATACGAAAGAAGCCGAGCGCAGCAAGCGCCGGGACCAGCACCAGCACGGCGACGAGAAGCGGCTTAAGCCGGCGTATCAAGCGCGAGCGCCGAAGCGTGATCCACAGGCCGAGACAGCCATGCACCCAGCCGGGCGCGAGCAGTGCGAGCTGCAGTCCTTGCAGACCGGTAACACGCAGATCGGCGATGATCGTGGAATAAGACGCTTCGATGCCGAACATTGTGTCGGCCACGCGCGTCGCAAGTACGTGGCCGATCAGAATCAGCGGCAGGCTGAAGCCGGCGCCAAGCCGCAGGATTTCGATCAGCGGCAAGCGCCATTCACGCCGGCTGTAGAGCGTCCACAGCGCCAGAGCGAAATGGACAAAGGCGGACCCATAGAGCGCGACGGTCACGAGCGGAACGCGCCAGAAGGTGAACGCGATCTCCAGGCCGCGTTCGGCAAGACCGAGCGACACGATCCCAAGCGCGTGATTGACGAGATGTGTCGTGATGTAGGTGAACAGCACCACACCCGAGATCAGGCGCAGACGGCGCGGCAGGTGGGCCGGGATGACGCGCATGCGGCCGCAAGCCTATCACGGCGCGCCCGATTGCGGGCGATGCCCGCGCAGCAGCGGCTTGCGGTCGCGCCCTCTACGCCGCGGTGCGCTGCGGATCCGCCGCGGCTGCCTCTTGCGGCGCCCACGCCCTGGCCAGCGCCGCGCCGGCAATATCGAGCGCGAGATCGGCGGCGCGCACGATGCGGCCCATCGTCAAGAAGCCGTGCATCTGGTCGCTCATATGCACGAAGGTGACGCGCACGCCATTGTCCTCGAGTTTCTTGGCGTATTCGTAACCTTCGTCGGCGAGCGGATCGTGGCCGGCGGTGAGCACGAACGCGGAGGCGAGCCCCTTAAAGTTCGGCGCCATCAGCGGCGCGGCGCGCCAGTCCGTGTCATCCTTCTCGCCACCGAGATAATGGCCGATGAAATATTTGATCGCCTCGATCGACAGCGGATACTCGCTCCAATCCCGCTTTTTGTACGAGCGTTGCGACATGCTCATGTCGGTGCCGGGATAAAGCAGCATCTGGAAAGAGATCGGCGGCACGTCGCCGTCGCGCGAAAAATGCGCCATGTTGGCGGAGAGATTGCCGCCGGCGCTGTCGCCGCCGACCGCGACGCGAGCGGGATCGATCTGCAGCGCCGCGGCTTCCTTGACGATCCACCGCAGCGCCGCGGCGGCATCGTCGACCGCGGCGGGAAATTTGTGCTCGGGTGCCAGGCGGTAATCGACGGCAATGACCGCACACTTCGCGACATTGGCGAGCTTGCGGCAGACATAATCGTGCGTGTCGAGATCGCCGATGACGTAGCCGCCGCCGTGATAGAAGACGAGTACCGGCAGCGGCCCTGCTTGCGTGCCGATGCCGCGGTAAAGCCGCAGCGGAATGGCGCCTGCGGGGCCGGGCGCTGAGAGATCGCGCAGCTCCGCCATCTCAGGCAGATCGGGCTGAAACACGCGGCGGCCGGTGCGGTACATTTCGCGCGCCGCCGGCGGCTCCAGGGTCGCGACCGGCGGCCGGCCGACCTGCTTGATCAGATCGAGAACACGTTGATTGTCAGGATCGAGTGTCGTCATTGCGTTATCCTCCGAATATCACGCATCCATTTTCAATGCCGCGATGAAAGCCTCCTGCGGGATTTCGACCTTGCCGAATTGCCGCATGCGCTTCTTGCCTTCCTTCTGCTTCTCGAGAAGCTTGCGTTTGCGGGTGACGTCGCCGCCATAGCATTTGGCGGTGACGTCCTTGCGCAAAGCGCGCACTGTCTCGCGGGCGATGATCTTGGCGCCGATCGCCGCCTGGATTGGAATCTGGAACATGTGCGGCGGGATCAGATCCTTCAGCTTCTCGACCATGGCGCGGCCGCGCAAGTCGGCGCGGGTGCGATGCACGAGCATCGACAACGCATCGACCGGCTCGCCGTTGACGAGGATCGACATTTTGACGAGATCGCCCTCGCGATAATCGGTGAGCTGATAGTCGAAACTGGCGTAACCCTTCGAGATCGATTTCAGCCGGTCGTAGAAGTCGAACACGACTTCGTTCAGCGGCAGGTCGTAGATGACCATCGCGCGCTTGCCGACATAGTTGAGATCGACCTGGATGCCGCGGCGGTCCTGACAAAGCTTCAAGACGCTGCCGAGATATTCGTCGGGCGTGAGGATCGTCGCCCTGATCCACGGCTCCTCGATCTCGGCGATCTTCACCGGGTCCGGCATGTCGGCGGGATTGTGCAATTCGATCTGCTCACCGGAGGTCAGCTTGATCCGGTAGATGACCGACGGCGCGGTGGCGATCAGATCTAGATTGAACTCGCGGGTGAGCCGCTCCTGGATGATCTCGAGGTGCAAGAGCCCCAAAAATCCGCAGCGGAAGCCGAAGCCGAGCGCCGCCGAGCTCTCCATCTCATAGGAGAAGCTCGCATCGTTGAGCCGCAGCCGCCCCATCGCCGCGCGCAAGTCCTCGAAATTCGCGGCATCGACCGGAAACAGGCCGCAGAAGACGACCGGCTGCGCCGGCTTGAAGCCGGGCAGCGCTTGCACCGTCGGGCGCTTGTCGTCGGTGATCGTGTCGCCGACGCGGGTATCGGCGACCTGCTTGATCTGCGCGGTGATGTAGCCGACCTCGCCCGGCCCGAGCGCCTCGACCTCGGTCATTTTCGGGCGGAAGACGCCGATGCGGTCGATCTCGTAATGGGCATCGGTGCCCATCATCTTGATGCGCTGGTGCTTTTTCAGCGTGCCGTCGACGACGCGCACCAGCACGACCACGCCCAAGTAGGCGTCGTACCAGGAATCGACGAGCAGCGCCTTCAACGGCGCCGCCTCGTCGCCCCTGGGCGGCGGCAGGCGGGTGACGATCGCCTCCAAAACCTCGTCGATGCCGAAGCCGGTCTTGGCCGAGATCGGGATCGCCTGGGACGCATCGAGGCCGATCACGTCCTCGATCTGCTCCTTGATGCGGTCGGGCTCGGCGGCCGGCAGGTCGATCTTGTTCAAGACCGGCACGATCTCGTGGCCGGCATCGAGCGCGTGATAGACGTTCGCCAAGGTCTGCGCCTCGACGCCCTGGCTCGCATCGACGACGAGCAGCGAGCCTTCGCAGGCGGCGAGCGAGCGCGACACCTCGTAGGCGAAATCGACATGGCCCGGCGTGTCCATCAGGTTGAGGATATAGGGCTTTCCGTCCTGCGCCTTGTAGTCGAGGCGCACCGTCTGCGCCTTGATGGTGATGCCGCGCTCGCGCTCGATCTCCATCGAATCGAGCACCTGCTCGACCATGTCGCGCTCGGCGAGGCCGCCGGTCGTCTGGATCAGCCGGTCGGCGAGCGTGGACTTGCCGTGGTCGATATGCGCGACGATCGAGAAGTTGCGGATATTGGCGATCGGGTAGGTGGCCATGTGCGGCCGGGATAGCAGGGGGGTGAGGGCAGGGGAAGGGCGGGGGGGGAGGGGGCTAGCGACCGCCCCCACCCCTCGTCCGTTCCGATTCAGTGCGACCTGAGCGACGTGTCCCCCGATCAGCCTGCGGTTCGAGAATAGGCACCATATTCCGGCCAAAGTGAAGGCCTCGTCGTTCGGTGTCACTGAACTCGTGTACCGCTTGTGAGCTATGGATGATTTCGAGGAATTTGTTATCTACGCAACCCTCCGGCGGCACCCTTCATAGCTGCTCCGTGTGCGCCATTGATCTGCGTAGTAAAGTCGGGCAACTAACATTGAGAATGCATGAGGGCCGAGTAGCACGGCGCACGGCCAACGATTGTCGGCATTTCGCCCGATATGAAAATGAGCGGCAGGATGAACAATTTCCCGATACTGCTGCCTAGAGTATTCAAACCTGATTGCCGGGATAGCGCCTTTGTAGGGCAGCTCTTCGATCAAATCACTTGCATCCTCATGTGACAGACCTCCCGTCTCCTCTAACGCTTCCCATAGATCCAAAGTATCCTGCGCGTCTGGTACCCCTGCAATCCAGGGGTTTGGAAAATAAGCCAGCCTCCAAGCGGCGTCGCTGTCCCAGCTAAACTGAAAATACGAGTAGTCACTTAGCAGAAAGTTGTAAGACGACCTACTTAGGCCCACGCGATAGATTTCGGCGTAAAAAGATTCCGGAGCGAGGGCGACTCTCCGGAAATCTTCATCCACCGGCAAGGATGCCTTCCAGATTAACGTTCGATCCAACGTCAATTGCTTAAAGAATTCCCACGACCTCCCGATCTGGCGAATAAATTCAGGTCCGTCCATTACGCCGACGTGCTCCAATCAACGTCTTTAGATCTTCGTCCGTCAGACCCAAATCATCCTTCATACGTTCCATTTCAGCTTGTGCGCGCTGAAGGCGTGCATTCGTCTCCGAAAGATCACGTTGGATAAATTCAATTTCTGTAGGATCAGGCATCTGAAAGCGCATCTCTGGAGCAAAACCCGTCGCCGTTCGAACCTCCGCTCCCAGTGGTGCAAAGCTCTCGCCCATTCCAGTGATTCGAAGCCAGCCCTTAGTGCGCGTAAAGGCGGTAAAAAGTCTGTTTCGACCTGTTCTCGTGTTAAGGGGGACAGCATCCCCGCCAAGAACAGCGACTACCGCTGCCTCATTGCCTTTCGCGCGATAGACCGTACTGAGTGTTGTCTTTCCTGCGATTGTGAACGCAGGTTCACTGTAACGATCGGCGATGATGTTATTCGAGGAAATTCCCCTTTCGGCCAAAGCTGCGGCCAAAGCTGATAGATACGCCTTAGCAGCTCGGTCATCGATCGCAATTGCCATTAAATCTTCTGGCTGAAGCCCGCCGGCTAAGAAACGGGTAAATTCCTCAGCGCAGAAATTGACCTCCTCCTGTATGCTATCAAAGCCTCGGACTTGAATGAGCGGAAATCCGTCGGGCGCACTCAAGTGCGTTGGGCTATTGCGGTCGGCCGGCGAATTACCACTGGCGTACCAACGCGCATATCGCCTGATATCGCCCCAGCGAGGCCGCGTATCTGTTGAGGACCGCCGAGGGCGGTCAATGCAACGTGTCGTTGCCGGGCATCGAAGCTCGCGATCTCTTCTTCGAGTTGACTCAGCGCTACGGCGAGACTTTGTTGATTAGGGTTGGAAATCGCGCGGCGGTTTGCTCGTACCAGCGCTTTAGCGCCCTCGAGAATCGACCGGGTGGCAACATCTGCAATAATCGTGCATTTGCTCCTGGATTGCTTCCCCGGATTTAATCCGGGGTCGCAATGACGCCGCGGAAGGATGAGCGCGTCGCTGCCCATTAGCGTCATGCCCGGGCTTGGCCTGGGGATCCACGAACGCAAATGCGCATCGGTGTGCCGGTCGGCATGGATGGCCGGGCCAAGCCCGGCCATGACGCTGGCGTCTTATGTGCGCGACCGCGCGCTCTTCCGCTCCAGCATGAACACCGCCTGCGCGCCGAACAGGTTCCACAGCCACCACGGCGCGCTGACGCGCACCGGCTTGCCGTAGCGGGTGAGCGCGATGCCGCGCTCGATGCAGGCGCCGACTTCGTCGAGCAGGCTGACGAAATCGCGGATCGTGCAGAGATGGATGTTCGGCGTCTCGTACCAGGCGTAGTTCAGCGTGTCGGTCCGCGGCATGCGGCCGCGAAATAGCAATTGCAGCCGCACGCGCCAATGACCGAAATTCGGAAACGACACGATGGCGCGCCGGCCGATGCGCAGCATGTTCTCCAAGACTTTGCGCGGCTCGCGCGTCGCCTGCAGCGTCTGCGACAGGATCACATAATCGAAGGCATTGTCGGGATAATCGACGAGATCGGTATCGGCGTCGCCCTGGATCACCGAGAGGCCGTTCTTGACGCAATCGTTGACGCCGCGTTGCGACAGCTCGATGCCGCGCGCGTCGACCGCGCGGGTGTCGCGCAATAATTTTAGGAGCGCGCCGTCGCCGCAGCCGACGTCGAGCACGCGCGCGCCGCGCTTGACCATGCGCGAGACGACGAGAAGATCGAGACGCTCCGGCGGCGCGGCGCTTTCGGCGGGCGCGATGAGATCGCTGACCCGCTCGTCGATATCGCTGTCGCTCATGCCGGGACTGCGACCGCGGCTTGTCGCACCCCGCGTGCGTCGGCGACCGCGCTCAAAAAACCGCGCGTCGTCGCGTGAAAATCCGGCTCTTCGAGCAGGAACGCGTCGTGCCCCTTGTCGGATGCGATCTCGACAAAGGAGACGGAGGCGCCGCCGGCGTTGAGCGCATGCACGATCGCGCGCGAGGCGGAGGTCGGGTAGAGCCAATCGGAGGTAAATGAGATGACGCAAAACCGCGTCGGCGTATTCTTGAAGGCGAGCGCCAGCGAGCCCCCGTAATCGGCGGCGAGGTCGAAATAATCGCAGGCGCGCGTGACGTAGAGATACGAGTTTGCATCGAAGCGGTCGACGAAGCTCGAGCCCTGATAGCGCAGATAGTTCTCGACCTGGAAATCCGCGTCGAAGGAGAAGGTGTGGGCGTCGCGGTTCTGCAGGTTGCGGCCGAATTTGTCCTGCAGCGCCTTCTCGGAGAGGTAGGTGATGTGCGCGGCCATGCGCGCGACCGCAAGGCCCTTCGTGGGCGAGACGCCCTCGTCGAGGTAGCGGCCGCCGCGCCAGTTCGGATCGGCCATGATCGCCTGGCGGCCGACCTCATGGAAGGCGATGTTCTGCGAGGAATGGCGCGGGGCGGTGGCGATCGGCATCGCGGAGAAGACGCGCTCGGGGTAGGAGGCCGCCCATTGCAGGACCTGCATGCCGCCCATCGAGCCGCCGGTGACGCAGAGCAGCTGGTCGATGTTGAGGTGGTTGAGGAGGAGGACTTGCACGCGCACCATGTCGCGTATCGTCACGACGGGAAAATCGAGGCCGTAAGGGTGCCCTGTCGCCGGATTCGTGCTGGCGGGGCCGGTTGTGCCCATGCAGCCGCCGAGCACGTTGGTGGCGATGACGAAATATCGCTCGGTGTCGATCGGTTTGCCGGGACCGACCATCGTTGCCCACCAGCCCTTCTTGCCGGTGACCGGATGACTGTTGGCGACATGCTGGTCGCCGGTCAACGCATGGCAAATCAGGATGGCGTTGGACCGCGCGGCATTCAGCGTGCCGTAGGTCTGGTAGGCGATCTGCAGCGGCGCGAGACTAGCACCGGAATCAAGCGCAAGCGGCTCACCCTCGGGCAGACGCAGGAGCGGGCTCTGCGGATTATCCGCCTCGCGCGCGGCGCGGGCGCGCGGTTGCCGGCGTGAGACGCTTTTCAAGGGGTTCGTTATTTCGAACATTTCGTTTGTTACTTAGGAGCGCGCCGGCAAGGGAGTCAAGGAGCGGAGCGGTTTTGCTACGCGGAGCGACGCCTGTATGAGAGCAGCGCGAGGGCTGCGCAATGAACGAGGTAAACAAAACCGAAGCCGTCGACCTCGCCGCACTCCGGCAGGAGATCGATCGCATCGATCTCGACATTCATCGTGGCCTCATGGAGCGCGGCGAAATCATTGATCGACTGATCGCCGTCAAAGCGCGGCAGGGGGGCGGCTCCGCGTTCCGGCCTGGCCGCGAGGCGGAGATGATGCGCCGCCTTGTCGAGCGGCATCGCGGGCTTCTGCCGCTCGACACCGTCGAGGGAATTTGGCGCATTATTATTTCTACTTTCACCTTCGTGCAGGCGAATTACAGCGTCCACGTCGACGTCTCCGGCGGCGATCCGCCGATGCGCGACTCGGCGCGCTTCCATTTCGGCTTCACCGTTCCATACGTGCCACATAACGGCGCCGCCGGGGTCATTGCGGCGGTTAAGCGCTCCCCCGGCGACCTTGGCATGGTGCGGATCAGCGCCAGCGCCGCCGATGGCGCCTGGTGGAGCGGCCTTGCCGAGTCGCAGGCGCCCAAGATCATCGCGCGGCTACCTTTTGTCGAGCGGCCGGACCACCCGGCGGGCCTGCCGGTCTTCGTCGTCTCGAAGCCGGTCGAAGACGCCGCCGCTCGCGAGGTGATCCTCTACGCGGTGCAGGTCGAGCGCTGGCGCGACGCGCTACCGGCCTTGATCGGCGAGACCGGCGGCGAGATCATTGGCAACGCGCCGGATCGGATGGGGCTCTCGCTCCTCCTCGCAATCTCGGGCCCGAAGGCCGGCGAGTTCGGCGAGCGCCTTCGTAGCTTACCGGGCGCGAGCCGCGTCGCGGAAGTCGGCAGCCACGCCGCCCGCTTCGATGTCGCCTCTCGCGATTCGGTTAGCGATGCTCTAAGCCGGTCGGCCTGATTTTCGGAGCCATCATGTCAGCGTCTTCAGCCCGCCCGGTGCCGCGGCCGGGAATTCTCGACATCAGCGCCTACGTGCCGGGGAAGAGCGAGGCGCCGGGGGTCGCGAAAGTCTACAAGCTTTCGTCGAACGAGACGCCGCTCGGCCCCTCGCCAAAAGCGATGGCCACTTTTCGTGCGCTTGCCGATCATCTCCAAGCCTATCCGGATGGCGCCTCGACCCGGCTGCGCGAAGCGATCGCGCAGCGCTACGGGCTCGATTCCGCCCGCATCGTCTGCGGCGCGGGATCGGACGAAATCCTGTCCCTACTTGCGAGCGCCTATGTCGGCCCTGGCGACGAGGGCATTTTCACCAGGCATGGATTTTTGGTTTACCGCATCAACATATTGGGCGCGGGCGGTACGCCCGTAGTGGCCGAGGAGAAAAACTACACGGCCGATGTCGACGCCATTCTCGCCAAAGTGACGCCGCGCACGAAAATCGTGTTCCTCGCCAATCCCAACAATCCGACCGGCACGTATGTGCCGTTCGAGGACGTGAAGCGGCTGCATGCGGCACTCCCGCCGCATGTGCTGCTCGTCATCGATTCGGCTTATGCGGAATATGTGACGCGCAACGATTACTCCTCCGGCCTAGAGCTCGCGGCGCAATACGACAATGTCGTGATGACGCGCACGTTTTCCAAAATCTATGGGCTCGCGGCGTTGCGCATCGGCTGGTGCTACGCGCCGGCGCATGTCTGTGACGCCGTAAACCGCATCCGCGGGCCGTTCAATGTCAACGCGGCGGCCATCGAAGCGGGTGTTGCGGCCATCGACGACGTCGCGCATGTCGAAAAATCGATCACGCATAATACGAAATGGCTGGCCTGGCTCTCCGAGGAAATCACCAAGCTCGGACTCGAGATTGTGCCAAGCGTCGCCAATTTCGTGCTGATCCGGTTCCCGAAGTCTCCCGGCCGCACGGCGGCGGATGCCGACCGTTTCCTCACCGCGCGCGGGCTCATCCTGCGCGCCGTCGGCGTGTACGGACTGCCCGACTGTCTGCGCATGACGGTCGGCACGGAAGAGGCGAACCGGCTTGTCGTCAACGCGCTCGCCGAATTCGTGGCCGCCCGGGAGAAGCAGCGTGCCTGAACGGCTTGGTCCGGCACGCGCGACGCCCCTCTTTGACAAAATTGCGCTGATCGGCTTGGGCCTTATCGGCTCCTCGATCGCGCATGTGGCACGGCGGCAGAATCTTGCGAGCGAGATCGCCGGCTTCGATGCCGATGCCGATGTGCGCGAGCGCGCGGGTGAGCTGCGCATTGGCGACATTGTCAAGAGCGCCGCAGAAGCTGTTGCCGGCGCCGATCTCGTCATTCTCTGTGTGCCGGTCGGCGCGATGAGCGACGCGGCGCGCGCCGCGGCGCCGCATCTCAAAGCCGGCGCGATCCTCTCCGATGTCGGCTCGGTGAAGAGCGGCGTCATTGCCGCCGTCGCGCCGCACGTGACGGACGGCGTGCATTTCATCCCGGCCCATCCCGTCGCCGGCACCGAATATTCCGGTCCCGAAGCGGGTTTCGCGACATTATTCCTGCAGCGCTGGTGCATTCTGACGCCGGCGGACGGCGCCGATCCCGAGGCGGTCGCCAAGCTTACCGCGTTTTGGGAAGCGGCGGGCTCGCATGTCGAGGTCATGGAGGCCGGCCATCATGACCTCGTGCTGGCGATCACCAGCCATGTGCCGCATTTGATCGCCTACAATATCGTCGGCACCGCCGCCGATCTCGAAGAGGTGACGCAGTCGGAAGTGATCAAATTCTCGGCCGGCGGCTTTCGCGATTTCACCCGGATCGCCGCTTCCGATCCGACAATGTGGCGCGACGTTTTCCTGAACAATAAGGAAGCGGTGCTCGAAGTGCTCGGACGTTTCAACGAAGATCTTGCCGCGCTGCAGCGAATGATCCGCTGGGGCGACGGTCAGGGCCTGTTCGATCTCTTTACCCGCACGCGCGCGATCCGCCGCGGCATCATCGCCGAGGGACAAGAAACGGCGGCGCCGGATTTCGGCAGGCATATTGGCGAAGAGAACGGGCCGGATTAACGCGCAGAAGTTCCGAGCCTTCAATCCAATCGCCGGCATCGAAATCAGCTCTCGAAGATCAGACACGTCGTCGTGCCATGTGCCAGGAGCCGCCCCGTGCTGTCGGTGACGCGTCCTTCTGCCGTACCAACTCGGCGACCGCAATTCAGGACTGTCCCCTCTGCCCGGATCTTTCCGGTACCCGGAGTGATGGGCTTCATCAGTGAAATTTTGAACTCGACCGTCGTTTGTCCGAGGCCCCTTTCCAAAGTGGATTGCACGGCTAGGCCCATGCAGCTGTCGAGCAGGGTGGCGGTCAGGCCACCATGTACCGTGCCGTATGGATTGAGGTGGGCGTCGGTCGGTTCCGCGGTGACGATGACACGGCCCTTTTCCGCCTCAGTCACATCATAGCCCAAAGTTTGGGCGATCATGTTCAACGGAAGCGTACCGTCGACGAGCCCTCTGACAAACTCGTATCCGCTCATCTCTTTCTGCTGCTCGGCGCTGACGGTCCCGTACGTCTTGATGAGGGGCCTCGACATTCTTCCTCCGGGCTTCCGCTGTTTTGAACTGCACCTCCGATGCCGTGGTCTGCACTTCGTTTCTTGCTGCCGAATTCGATATCAACTCCACTCGCGCGAGATCCAGATTAAAAGACTGTTTCTCGCGCGCCCAAATAACGTTCGGAGGTAAGGACGAGGATTGGAGTTACTGCGTCGCCGCTGCCGTCTGCTCCTGCGGCTGCACCAGCACATTCGGGCTCAGCCGCTGCAGATTGCCGACAATCACCTTGTCGCCCTCCTTGATCGGGCCGGTGACGACCACCCGGTCGCCGTAGCGCGCGCCGAGCGTGACAAAGCGCTGCTCCGTTTTGTTGTCCGGGCTCACCGTATAAAGGTATTGCCCGGTCTGCGACGCTCCGATTGCCGTCTGCGGCACGAGCAGCGCATTCGGCGTCGTGCCGATCGCCAGCCGCACGCGCACGAATTGCCCGGGTAGCAGCGCGCGGTCGGGATTGTCGACCTGCGCCCGCGCCGTGATCGTGCCGGTCGCGCGCTCGACCACATTATCGAGAAAGACCAACTTGCCTTTGTAGCGCGGCTCCGTGTCGCCGGTGAGGAACACCTCCGCGATGATGTCGCCCTGCTTGCGGCGTGCTTCCAATTTCGGCACATCCGTCTCGGCCGGATTGAAGGTGATGTAGATCGGATCGAGCTGCACGAGCGTATTGAGCTGCGTGCCGGCGGCACTGATCAGCGTGCCCTCGTGCACGAGCGAGCGGCCGATCCGCCCCGCAAACGGCGCGCGGATTTCCGTGTAATCGAGGTTGTTCTGGGCCGTGCGCTCGGCGGCTTGATCCGCCGCGAGCGCCGCCTGCGCCTGTGCCATTGTGCTCGTCGCCTGCTCGAACTGATCGCGGCTCGTATAGCCCTGCTGGACGAGTGTCGCGCTGCGGTTTTGCGTGGCGCGCGAATAGGTGAGGGCCGCCTGATCCTTTTGCACCTGCGCGCGCGCTTGATCGAGCGCCGCGCGATAGTCGCGTTGATCGATCTGGTAAAGGAGATCGCCCTCCTTCACGTCGGCGCCATCAGGCGCGCCGCGCTTCGAGAGATAGCCGGTGATCTTGGCTTGCAAGTTGACCATGCGCATCGCTTCGGTCGTCGCGACATAGTCGAGAAAGACGGGCACATCCTCTTTCTTCACGGCCACGACAGGCACGGCGATTGCGGCGGCGGGAGCGGGCGGATTTTGCGCCTGCACCGGCTGCGTCGCGCCGCGCTGATAGGCATAGAACGCGCCGAACGCCGCAAGCGCGATCAGGATCATGCCGAGGAATAGGCGTGATGCACGCATTTATTCGCCTGGCGCCGCTTCGAACCCGCGCATCCGCGTCTGGCGCACGCGTTTCGGCCGCGGCTCGCGCAGGCGCTCGATCACGACGTAGAAGATCGGCACCATGACCAGGCTGAGCACCGTTGCCGCCAGCATGCCGCCGAACACCGTCGTGCCGATCGATTGGCGGCTCGCCGCACCGGCGCCATGCGCCAGCATCAGCGGGATGACGCCGAAGATGAAGGCAAATGCCGTCATCAGGATCGGCCGCAGGCGCAGACGCGCCGCGTCCATCGCGGCGGCAACAACGGACAAGCCGTCTTCGCGACGCCGTCGTGCGAATTCGACGATGAGGATGGCGTTCTTTGCGGCGAGCCCGATCAACATGACGAAGCCAACCTGCGAGAACACGTCAATCGTCATGCCGCGCAGGTAGA
>Ga0164305_10000554_pt1 | contig 14171 bp, 6 predicted proteins | sample Whisoiple_237_MG_FD_110215 | JGI IMG/M metagenome (GOLD analysis project Ga0164305, IMG submission 110215) | Soil microbial communities amended with pyrogenic organic matter from upstate New York, USA - Whitman soil sample_237_MG | ecosystem: Environmental > Terrestrial > Soil > Agricultural...
GGACGCTTAGATATTCTCAGCCAATTGTTAATCCCCCAAAAATTGTACGGTCGGGAAAATCAGGTTAATGAATTGCTAGCAGCATTTGAACGTGTAAAAGGGGGTTTAGCCAACAATTTGTTAGAAAAACCAGCAACCTTAGAACAAAAGTCGCCCCCATCAGGAACCAGCGAATTAATGCTAGTATCAGGCTACTCAGGCATTGGTAAATCAGCCGTAGTCAACGAAGTTAGCAAACCAATTACCAGGTCAAAAGGTTACTTCATCAGCGGCAAATTTGACCAATTAAAACGCAACATTCCCTATGCCTCATTAATCCAAGCATTTAACTCCTTGCTGCGGCAATTGCTAACCGAAAGTGCACTTTCATTAGAAATATGGCGCCGTAAAATTTTAACAGCAGTGGGAACAGACGGCCAAGTAATTGCCGACGTAATTCCAAAAGTTGAATTAATCATCGGCAAACAGTCAGAAGTCCCAGAACTCGCCCCCATAGAATCCCAAAATCGATTCAATCGGGTATTCAAAGAATTTATTCGCGTTTTCGCCCAAAAAGAACACCCCCTAGTTATCTTTTTAGACGATTTGCAGTGGGCAGATTCAGCAACATTAAAGTTGATGCAAATACTTATAACTGACCCTGACCAAGAATATTTGTTGCTAATCGGTGCCTATCGAGACAATGAAGTTAGTCCGACCCATCCCTTAATTCAGACTGTAGAAGAAATTGAAAAAACTGGTACAATTGTCAACAATATCGTGTTGCAACCGCTGGATTTAGCAAATGTGACGGAATTAGTCACTGAAACACTTAACACTTGCACAGAAAAAGTAACAAATCTAGCCGATTTAATCTGGAATAAAACTGGCGGCAATCCTTTTTTCTTGACCCAATTACTCCAAGCACTTTATCAAGACTCTCTTTTAAGATTTGAATTTAATCACATTACAAATGAGGGAATTCAAAGTGGCTGGTATTGGAGTATCGATGAAATTCAAGCCATTGGAATCACCGATAAAAGTGTGGTGGAACTGGTAGCTTCTCGCATTGAAAAGCTGCCCGCACCCACGCAAGAAGTCTTGAAGCTAGCAGCTTGCGTGGGAGATAAATTTGCTCTAGATGTGCTGTCACTTGTTAGCGAAAAGTCAGCTAATACTACAGCTAATGAACTTTATTCAGCTTTGCAATCCGGGTTAATTCTACCATTGAGCGATGCCTATCGAATTCCTTTAGTTTTCGATCGAGCCGAATCAATCACTCTCAAGTTAGACACCTCGCGGGTTAGTTATAAATTTTTGCACGATCGCGTTCAGCAAGCCGCATATTCGCTAATTCCCGAAGACCAAAAGCAATTAACCCATTTAAAAATCGGTCAATTACTGTTACAGAATACTCCACCAGACAAGCTAGAAGAAAACATCTTTGATATCGTCAATCAATTGAATGTTGGAATTGACACGATTAGCCAACAGTCAGAAAAAACTCAGTTGGCACAATTAAATTTAACTGCTGGACGCAAGGCAAAAGCGGCTGCTGCGTATGAAGCTGCTGTTAGGTATTTGCGGGTGGCTATGGAATTATTGCCGGCGGATTCTTGGCAAGACCACTATGACTTAACGTTAGCAATTTACGAGTCAACGGCAGAAGCTGAATACTTAAATATTAACTATGAAGATTCCAAAAAGCTGGTTGATATTGTACTGCAAAAATCTCAAACTTTACTGGAAAAAGTAAATGTTTATGAACTTCAAATCCAGTCTTATAACGCTCAAAATAGAGTGGTAGAAGCACTCAATACAGGACTAGAAGTGCTGAAACTGTTAGGCATTTCTTTTCCTCAAAATCCCCACGCGCTAAATATTGTGGCGGGACTGAGTAATACCAAACTGAGCTTGGGATTGAAACGAATTGAGGATTTAGCTAACTTGCCAGAAATGATCGATCCCGAAAAACAAGCAGCCATGCGAATTTTATCAGGGATTCTCAGCAGTGCTATTCAGGCAAAACCCCCACTGATACCGCTGCTGGCATTTAGGATGGTCAAGCTGTGTATTAAATACGGTAATTCGCCTTATGCAAGTATTGCCTACGTTTATTATGGCGTAGTTATGTGCAAGCTAGGGGACATTAGTTTGGCATACCAATTCGGTCAACTGGCAATTAGGTTGTTAGACAAATTTCCCTCCCGTTCAATCAAAAGTAGAGTTTATGCAACATTTGGTTCTTTTATTCACCACTGGAAAGCCGATATCAAGTCAGGATTAGGCGATCTAAAAGAAGGTTTTAAAACTGGGATGGAAACAGGAGAGTTGGAATTTGCTGGTTATTCTATAGGTGCATATTGCTTAAACAAACTGTCGATAGGAGATCCTCTCGATTTGGTGGATCAGGAGACTGGTAAATATATGAAACTAATGCAGCAATCTCAACTTGAAATGGCTGTACAGTATATAAGTATAGCCAGTCAGACAGCCCTCAATTTGCGCGGTCAAGCTGTCGAACCCTGTCATTTAGTCGGTGAGAGATTTAATGAAGTCAAAACGCTCCCCATTTTAATAGAATGTAAAAACTTTTTTTTAGTTGGTTTGGTTTATCATGCCAAAACTCAGCTTAATTTTATCTTCAGAAACTACGCGCAAGCATTAGAAAATTCAAGATTATTTGAGAAAAATGAGGAGTCTGTAGCCGGATTTGATGTGGTTGCTCTGAATAATTTTTACTCCTCTCTCAGTATCATAGCTTTGTATCCAGCAACTGGCAAAGGGGAACAAAAGCAATATTTGGAAAAAGTGCTGCAAAACCAAAAGAAGATGAAAAAATGGGCTGTTCACGCTCCGATGAATTATCAACACAAATACGACTTGGTAGCAGCGGAAACAGCGCGAGTTTTGGGGCAAAATACCGAAGCAATGGAATTGTACGATCGCGCAATTGATGGAGCAGCCAAAAACGGTTACATTCAAGAGGAAGCATTAGCCTATGAATTAGCCGGAGAATTTTATCAAACTTTGGGTAAAGAGATAGTTTCTCAAGCATATCTGACTAAAGCCTATTATGGATATATCCATTGGGGAGCCATCGCTAAAGTGAAACACTTAGAATCAACACATCCCTTCTTAGCAGCACAGACGCGCACAATTCAAACCCCAACCCTCGATGTTACCCGCACTACCACTGGAAATACTACCAGTAGTAGTTTAAGCGATTTGTTAGACTTAGCTACTTTTATTAAGTCGGCGCAAGCCATTAACGGTGAAATTGTTCTAGAAAAATTGTTGACAAAATTAATCAAAATTCTTTTAGAAAATGCTGCAGCTCAAAAAGTAGTGCTGCTGCTGCTGAAAAACGATATCCTCTGTATAGAAGCTACTGGCACTCATGCGGAGGATAAAGTGACGCTTTTACCGTCTCTTCCCGTAGAAAATTGTCAAGATATACCCCGGTGTGTGATTAATTACGTACACCGCAGTCAAAATCATCTGGTTTTAGACAATGCTACTGTTGCCGAACCTTTTAATGTAGATACCTACATTCAGAAATATCAACCAAAATCAATTCTCTGTTTGCCGATTATTTATCAATCTCAGCGGCGCGGAATAATTTATTTAGAAAATGCTTTGACAGTAGGAGCTTTTACCGCAGAGAGAGTAGAAGTATTCAAAGTGTTAATTTCTCAAGTTGCTATTGCTGTAGAAAATGCTGGTTTGTACGCGCGCGAGAAAGAAAAATCTCAACAGTTAGAAAAATCTTTCAATGAACTGCAACAGGCGCAACTGCAACTCATTCAAAGCGAAAAAATGTCGGCTCTCGGCAACTTGATTGCAGGGGTTGCTCACGAAATTAACAATCCGCTTGGTTTTATTGCGGGCAATCTTGATGCTGCTGCTGAGGCTAGTTTAGATTTGATTGATTGCTTACAACTTTACCAAGAAAAATTTCCTAATCCTGGAGATGAATTACAGGATAAAGCATCGGAGATTGATTTAGAATATTTGATCGAAGATTTGCCAAAAATGCTTTTATCTATGAAATCAGGTACAGAGCGCATCCGCAATATTAGCAAGTCTTTGCGGACTTTTTCCCGCGCTGACAGTGCGAATAAAGTGTCAGCAAATATTCATGAGGGCATCGACAGCACTTTGATGATTTTACAGTATCGTCTGAAAGCTAAAGATACTCGCCCTGCGATTAAGATTATCAAGGAATACGGAGATATCCCGCCAGTTAAATGTTATTTTGGGCAACTGAATCAGGTATTTATGAATTTGCTGGCAAATGCGATCGAGTGTTTTGACGAATCCAATCAGGGTCGCACTTACGCGGAAATTGAAGCTTTACCGAATACCATCGCCATTATCACTCACGTCTCCGAGGATAGCAACAGCGTGGTGATTAAGATCAAAGATAACGGTCAAGGGATGTCATCGGAGGTCAAGTCGAAAATATTTGACCATTTATTTACTACCAAAGGAGTAGGGAAAGGTACGGGTTTGGGGTTGTCTATCAGCCGACAAATTGTGGAAGAAACCCACGGCGGTAAACTAACTTGTGAATCGGTGCTGGGAGAAGGTTCGGAATTTGCGATCGCCCTGCCGCTGAATTAAGATTATGGAACTATGGCGTGTTTTAAAACCCGGAGATCCCCCCCAACCCTCCTTAATAAGGGGGGGAGAAGAGCCTGCTCAAAGTCCCCTTTTTAAGGGTGATTTAGGGGGATCGAGACTCGGATAAAAACAGCACAACACATATATGAAAATTTGTCAATGCCTAATTATTTCTCAAAAAGTCCGCTGTTGGCAGTCTACATTCGGCAGTATGCAGTTACATTATTAACTAAATGTAATAACTATATTTGATAGGAGTTTTTCGAGTGAACGCTGCCGAACAAGCCAAAAATATAGAAGTTGCCAGCAAAATTGCTGCGGTTGTTAATTTATTCAAGTCCGAATTCCCCGATGCAAAAGTCGATTTGAAACCTTGGATGAATGACGAGGATACCAGAGAACTTGTAGATCCAGATTCGATCGACATTGGCTTCCATTTTCCCGGTAGAAGTCGCTTGCTGCAAAGCCGCAGCATTTTGATTCAAATCCGATTTTACCAAGATCCGGTGGAAGGATATCGGCGGGCGATCGGAGTTGAGGCGGCCGGTTACGATCATAGCGGTCAGCAGTGGCACTTTTCTACTGTGGAAAATTGGAATTTTCTCGGCCTAACCGAACCTGCGGTGGAGTCGGCGCAAAAACTCAAAGACTTTTGCCAGCAGATATTCGATTTGTTTAATCAGTCAATCGATTTTAGATTTTAGATTTTAGATTTTAGATTGAAGGTCATTCCGCGATTGAAATCGCTTCTACAGGAACGAAGTCCACTCCAAGCGGACTAAGAAATAAGCTGGATTTGGTATTAGTCCTTGCTATTATCGCAATTGCCGATCGACTTACAGCCAACTGGATAAACAGATTTGTAAGTAGTCGATCGCTTGCCAAACAAAGTATAGCGGTTATCGCGGACTTGTTCGTACACGCGATCGCCCATCCACTTCATCCCCGGCATTGCCCGGTAAGCAGCCACAAACACCTCGCCAGCAGGAAGTATCCGCCCGATTTCCTCCGCCGCATCGCTGCCCTGCCAGCGCCGTTCCGGGGTGTTGCCATCTATCAAAATCATCCCCATTTCGCAGTCTTCAGACGTAATCCCAAAGCGATTTAATTGATCTAAATCTTGCATTGAAATATACTCAAAATTCTGGCCTTTATCTAAATTTTCTAGTAACTGCACCAAGGTAACGCATAGATTGCAATTACCATCGTAAATTACGTTATATTTCATGGTTACGGGGAATGGGGAATGGGGAATGGGGAATTGGTAATGGGTAATTGGTAGTACATAATTACTGACTACTGACTACTGACTACTGACTACTGACTACTGACTACTGACTACAGGAATCTCGATCGCAAATTCCGTGCCTTGACCCGGTGCAGAATCGCACTTAAGCAGCCCGCCGTGTTTTTCCACCACAATTTGATAGCTGATAGACAGCCCCAAACCAGTACCTTTACCAGGTTCTTTCGTAGTAAAAAACGGATCGAACAGCCTTTTGTGAACATCTATCGGAATCCCCGGCCCGTTGTCAGCAATCCGAATCACAATATGAGAAGGATGTCGCATTGAAGCATCAGAAACCGCAGAATCTGCCTGCCTCACAGCATCCTGTGTATATTTTACATCCGTACAAATCCGCAGCGTCGGCGAAGGACAATAAGGAATAGGCGCCAGTTGTCCCTCTGCCCACTGTCCAGTCTCCATTGCCTCTTCCAAAGCATCAATTGCATTGCCAATAATATTCATAAAAACCTGATTCAACTGTCCCGCATAACACTGTACGCGGGGCAAATTGCCGAACTCTTTGAGCAGCACAATTTTAGGACGCCCTGCCGTTTCTTTCAACCTGTGCTGCAAAATCAACAAAGTGCTTTCAATCCCTTCGTGAATATCCACCTGCTTTTGTTCGGCTTCATCTAATCGCGAAAAATTCTTCAGTGACAGGACAATTTGGCGAATTCGCTCTGCTCCCATTTTCATCGAATTTAACAGCTTCGGCAAATCTCTGAGCAGAAAATTCAAATCGATATCATTTATCTCTTGTTGAATTGCTGGTGTGGGGTGCGGGTATTCTTGCTGGTAAAGCTGAAGCACTTTTAGCAAGTCTTTAAAGTAATCGTCAGCGTGCATGACGTTGCCGTAAATAAAGCTAACTGGATTGTTAATTTCGTGAGCAACGCCAGCGACTAATTGGCCCAAACTTACCATTTTTTCATTTTGAACCATCATGCTTTGAGTTTTATGCACGTCCCGCAGGGCTTTGGCCAATTCTTGATTTTTAGCCCTCAATTGACTTTCGGAAAGCTGCACCGCTTCTTCGGCGTGTTTGCGAGCGGTAATATCTTTGCGAATTGCTACATATTGATGGGGTTCTCCCCTGGTATTTAAGCAAGGTACAATCGTAGTATCCAACCAGAATAATGTGCCGTCTTTAGCTTGATTTTTCATTTCCCCCCGCCAAACCTTTCCCTGGCGGATGGTTGACCAAAGCTGCTTGAAAAAATCTGCTGAATGATAGCCCGAATTGACAAGTCTGTGGGTTTTGCCGATCAGTTCTTCTCGGGAATATTTAAATTGTTCGCAAAATTGATCGTTGACATAGGTAATGGCTCCGAATTCGTCGGTATTCGAGACAATTGCCGATTGATCCAAAGCAAATTTTTCAAATTCCAACTCTTTGAGAGTTTGGCGCAATTCTGCTTCTGCTTGTTTGCGATCGCTAATATCGGTAATCATCCGCAACACCCCGGAAAATTCGCCATCAGCATCGAACATCGGCGTCGCCGACACGATCGCCCACAAGTGAGATCCGTCTTTCCGAGTAAACTTAAAATCGTGGCGTTCGCGAATGCCTTCCCGCCTGCGCTGGACGTAACTTTCAGCTATTTCCCTAGACTCGCAGTCGATAAACTCAAATAGCGATCGCCCCAGCATTTCCTCCACAGTATATCCCAGCATTTCGGCCATCCGAGAGTTAGCAAAAGTCGTGATACTTTCGCTGTCAAACATCCAAACGCCCTCAGAAGCCGTCTCGACAATGCAGCGGTAATAATTCTCCCTCTCCCTCAGTGTTTCCTCTGCTTGCTTGCGATCGGTAATATCAGTTTGCACCGCAATAAAACCTTCGAGTTCCCCATTTTCTTGATAAATTGGGGCGATCGAAAGTGCCACCCAATAACCCCTTCCATCCTTTTTGTAATTGTAGATTTCCTGATTAAACGGCACGCCCGCAGCCAAAGCCGATCGCAGTTGAGCAATAGTTAGCGGGTCTGTTTGAGCGCCTTGCAGTACATCACCCGGTTTTTTGCCCTGCATTTCTGCCAACACGTAACCGCTAATCCGAGTAAATCCTTCATTAACCCATTCAATGCAGCCTTGAGCATCAGTAATAATCACACCATTTTGCGTTTTTTGAGCCACAATGGCCAAGCGCGACAATTCTGTTTCATTTTTTTTGCTTTCCGTAATATCTTCAGCAATACCCAGAATGTACTTAGGCGCGCCAGACTCGTCAAACAAAGGAACTTTTTTCGTGTGCAAAATCCGCTTTCCCCCGCGCGGAAGTTCGATAGTTTGTTCGGGTAAATCGACGCCTTTTCTCGTTGCCAACACTTCTAAATCTTGTGCTTGCAAGTAATTTGCCCGATCGGACTCCAAAAAGTCAGCAGCATGGTTTAAGATAACTTCATCCCTGGAATAGCCAAACAATTCTTCGCTAGCAGTATTCCAATAAATAAATTTTTGCTCTACAGCATCTTTAATAAAGACGCTAATCGGTAGATTTTGCAGTACCGCATTCAGAAAATCTTGAGTGTTTCGCAGCTTTTCCTCAGCTCGCTTTCGCTCAGTAATATCCAAAATCACTCCGTCGAGATAAACAACCCGACACAGAGAATTTGCGATCGGCGAAATCGGCGAAATCGGCGAAACCACAGCCGACAAAAAGCCCTCAATTTCCCCTTGTCCCTCTTGTCTTCCTCTAGCCTCGTCCGCCTCGCAGCAAACAGCTTTGCCTTTTTCGTAAACCCAGCTAATTTCGCCGTCAGCCCGGACAATCCGGTATTCAAGGATGTACGGAGTTCGGGTTGCTACACTTTTTTTGACAGTAGTATCCACATTTTTCCGGTCTTGAGGATGGATAATGCTTGCCAAGGAACGGACGCGATCGTTGATAAAATCAGAAGAGGGATAGCCTGATATTTCTTGAACAGCCTCGCTCAAAAACGCCGTTGTCCGTGTTAATTCCCCGTCGTCCGTATACTCGCAGGTACAGCGGTAGACAGCACCGGGAATATTAGCTACTAAATTTTTATATCGTTCTTCGCTTTTTAACAAAGATGAGCCGTCTTCGTTATTGCGATCGCCGTTCTTAAATTTAGAAGAATTGGAAGAAATTTGCATGATTTTTTTTCACTTGTGAGTGCCGGGGCAAGTGGTAGAGTAGATGACCCTATAAAAAGTGAATTTAATGTGCGAAATAATTCGTTATAAACTAATATAGTACAAAATTAGTTCTGCGAACATTCAGAAAATTTAAGGGCGGGTAATAGGTAAAGCTAATCAAGGCTAGAGATGTAGAAAACAGTTCGCAAACGCATTGTCTAACGGATTGAACGCATTTAACTGAGATGTTGCACCATTCTCAATAAGCCTTTTAGGGGCGGGCTAGAAGGGCCCACCGCACAAGAAATTCATTCTTCGCTTCGGTTGCCCGAAAGCCTGCGCGAGCGAGAATGGTGCGAGATGTGAGTTTAACGGATTTAACGGATGGATGTTGAGGTTCGAGGGAAAGAGGGAAGATTTTCCCACTTTTCCACTCCCCCACTCTCCCACTCCCCCACTCCCCCACTCTCCCCCTTCCCCACTCCCTCACTCTCGTTAGAATAAGATAAGTTTCCTTGCTACCGTGAGCCCCTCAAACAAAACACCATGACTCAACAACAACCCCGGATTTGCATTCTCGGCGGAGGCTTCGGCGGACTCTACACAGCCCTGCGCTTGAGTCAGTTACCCTTCTCCACAACCGAAAAACCGGAAATTGTCCTAGTTGACCGCCGCGATCGATTTTTGTTTGTTCCCCTGCTGTACGAACTCCTGACCGGCGAACTCCAAACCTGGGAAATTGCCCCGCCGTTTGCAGAACTCTTGCAAAACACAGGTGTGCGCTTTTGTCAAGGTACTGTCTCCGGCATCGATGTGGAGGAAAAGCGAGTGCAGTTGCACGACGGGCCAGAAATTCCGTGCGATCGCCTGGTTTTAGCTTTAGGCGGCGAAACGCCCCTAGATATGGTCAAGGGTGCAGTTGAATATGCTTACTCGTTTCGCACTCTCGACGACGCCTACCGCTTAGAAGAAAGACTGCGGTTTTTAGAAGCCAGCAACAACGACAAAATTCGGGTGGCGATCGTCGGGGCCGGTTATTCGGGAGTAGAATTAGCTTGTAAATTAGCCGATCGACTCGGAGACAAAGGTCGCGTGCGGTTAGTCGAGCAAACCGACATGATTCTGCGGACATCGCCGGAGTTTAACCGCGAAGCCGCCACGAAAGCTTTAGAAAAACGGCAAGTGTGGATCGACTTACAAACAGAAGTAGAAGCGATCGGATCGGACACAATATCCTTACTTTACAAAGGACAAGTAGATGTTCTGCCCGTAGACATAGTGCTGTGGACAGTAGGAACTCAAGTTAGTCAAGCAGTGCGATCGCTACCCCTCAAACAAAACCGCCGCGGTCAATTAATAGTCAATTCGCAAATGCAAATTATCGACCATCCAGATATATTTGCCTTGGGAGACTTAGCGGAATGTCACGATGCAACTAATCAAAAAGTCCCCGGAACAGCCCAAACAGCCTTCCAGCAAGCTGACTACACCGCCTGGAACATTTGGGCCTCCCTCACCGGCCGCCCATTACTTCCTTTCCGCTATCAGCCGCTAGGAGAAATGATGACATTAGGAAATGACAACGCCACCCTGGCAGGTTTAGGAATTAAACTCGACGGACAACTAGCCCACATTGCTCGCCGCTTAGCTTATCTCTATCGGATGCCAACATTTGACCATCAACTAAAAGTTGGTTTCAATTGGATTAGCAAGCCGATTCAGGAGTTGCTTAAAAGTTAATCGATGCTTCTTCAAATAGATTGGCAACAGGCAAGATGCCTGTTCCACAAAAATTCAATGTTCTTGTGGAATGGGCATCTTGCCCGTTCCTATAGAAAATCTTAGGTACAATAAAAAATGCAAAGTCCTACAATTCAACAGTCAAAAACAGAAGTTTCTCCGCTAATCGAGCGGGAAATTCTGTTTGGAAACCCCGAAAAAACTAGCCCCAAACTTTCACCCGACGGCAAGTATCTCGCCTACATTGCACCAGATGAAAACAACGTCTTGCAAGTGCAATTGCGTACCGTCGGTCAAGCAGATGACCGCCAACTGACAGCAGATAAAAAACGCGGCATCCGCATCTTTTTGTGGACTTATAGCGGCGAAGAACTCATTTATCTTCAAGATACCGACGGTGATGAAAACTGGCATTTATTCTTAGTCAATATCCAGTCAAATCTGGTTCGCGACTTGACACCATTTCAAGGCGTTCAAGCTTATCCGATCGCCCTTGACCGCAACTTCCCCAATGAAATATTAGTGGGAATGAACATCCGCGATCGCAGCAAACACGACGTTTACCGCATCAACCTCAAAAATGGCGCAGTTGAATTTGACACCGACAACCCAGGTAACATCGTCGGTTGGACTGCTGACGCCCAATTCCAAGTGCGGGCCGCCACAGCCACCACTGCCGACGGAGGCTCAGAATTGCTATGGAGGGAAACTGCGGACAAGTCTTGGGAAAGCCTGCGAAGCTGGGGCCCCGACGACGAAGGCGGTGCCCTCATGTTCTCAGAAAACGGCGAAATTCTTTACATCATCGGCAATCACAATGCTAACGCCGAACGTTTGATCGCATTAGACTTAGAAACCAAACAAGAAACTGATCTCGCCTCTGATCCAGAATACGATGTCGGCGGCATTGTCGTACATCCCACCAAGCGAGAGATTCAGGCGGTTTCCTTTTACAAAGACAAGCAAGAGTGGCAGATTTTAGACCAAAGCATAGCAGAAGATTTTGAGGCGATCGGCAAATTCCACCCCGGCGAATTCGACCTCACCAGCCGCAACCTCGCCGATACCACTTGGCTAGTCGCTTACATGACAGACGACGGCCCAGTCTACTACTATGCGTTCGATCGCGCCTCCAAAACCTGCACCTTTCTATTCAGCAACCAGCCAAAACTCGAAGGGCTACCGCTATCATCAATGGAACCCATTTCTTACACCGCAAGAGATGGTTTAACCATTCACGGCTACCTGACAAAACCTGTCGGTGTCGCCACACCCGTACCGACAGTCTTGCTTGTTCACGGCGGCCCCTGGGGACGCGATACCTGGGGTTACAATGCACAAGCCCAATGGCTGGCAAACCGAGGTTACGCCGTTTTGCAAATCAATTTTCGCGGTTCCACCGGCTACGGCAAAGCCTTTCTCAATGCCGGCAATCGCGAATGGGCAGCTAAAATGCACGACGACTTGCTAGATGGCGTAAATTGGCTGGTAGAAACAGGAATTGCCCAACAGGATAAAATTGCGATTATGGGCGGTTCCTACGGCGGTTATGCTGCCTTAGTCGGATTGACTTTTAGTCCCGATGTTTTTGCCTGCGCCGTCGATATTGTCGGGCCAAGCAATTTGATTACACTGCTGCAAACTATTCCCCCTTACTGGGAACCGAGAAAAGCAAGTCTGTATCACCGCGTAGGCAATTTGGAAACAGAACCAGAGTTTTTGAAATCGATCTCGCCTTTATCTTTTGTCGATCTCATCCAGAAACCTTTACTCATCGCCCAAGGCGCTAACGACCCGCGAGTCAAAAAAGCAGAAAGCGAGCAAATTGTCAATGCTATGAAACAAGCCGGCAAACCTGTAGAATACGTGCTTTATACAGACGAAGGACACGGATTTGCGCGGCCGGAAAATCGCCTGCACTTTTATGCGATCGCCGAAGAATTCCTCGCCAAATATTTAGGCGGTAGATTTGAACCTGCGGGCAATATTGCCAATCATTCCGGTGTGATAAATCCGCCAACAACTCACAACTGAAAAAGTTTGTAGTGAGGACTTCAGTCCTCCAACCTAAAATCCTAGGCAATCAAAACAGAAGTTCTTACTACAAACAAATAACAAATAACAAATGACCAAAATTATTTTTTTAGACGCCGCCGGTACACTGTTTGACGTTCGCGGCAGCGTCGGCGAAGTCTACGGACAAATAGCCCAGAAGTTTGGAGTAACAGTTAATAGTCAAGAGTTAAATGCAGCTTTTTCCCAAAGCTTTGCTTCAGCAAGTCCGATGGCATTTCCAGGGATAGAAGCGGCAAAAATTCCCCAATTAGAATTTGATTGGTGGCAAGCAGTTTCCGCAAAAGCATTCCAAATAGCAGGCATTTTCCACCAATTTTCCGACTTTTCCACATTCTTTGTCGAACTATACGCTCATTTTGCCACCGCCGAACCTTGGTTCGTCTATCCCGACGTATTGCCAGCATTAAATAAATGGCAGAAACAAGGAATTGAATTAGCAGTAGTATCGAATTTCGATTCCAGAATTTATCCAGTATTAAAAGCACTAAATTTAGCTGAATATTTCACATCAGTGACAATTTCTACCGAAGTTGGTGCAGCAAAACCCCAGTCTCAAATTTTTGCCTCAGCTTTGCAAAAGCACAACTGTATTGCCGAGAATGTGTTGCATATAGGCGACAGCTTCAAAGCTGATTATTGCGGTGCTAAAAATGCCGGATTAAACGCAATTTGGTTGAATCGCCACCAGGAAAAAATAGATTCAGGAAAGTTGAATTTAACTGCTTCCCAAAAAGTAGAAGAGTTTCCTAGTCTGGATTTTATATAAGTCAGTCCTGGACGCACTCCGACAAAGAAACTGCGTTTTTTACCTAATCTGCGGGTAGCAACGCGTCTTTTCGTAAAAAAAATCCGTTTCGCATGAGTTCCCATGCGTCCAGGACTAGACCTCTTGCGAAAGTCTGAGGCGACTCTAATTTAGTCTTTAAAGAAAGTTCATAATTATAAATACCAGCGCTCAAATTAAATGTTAATCCGAAGCGCCTTCTTCGATTCCGATATCTTGATGAAAGTATTCTAAATATATTTAAACTTCGATGTATATTTTCAATAATAATAATAATAATAATAATAATTATTATATAGGAAAGCCTGTTGCCGATTTAAAACTTTTTCCGCTTGACTCAGTTCTTTATTCTTGTTTTTTTTGATTGGTTCTACTATTATTATGAATTTTTTTGATTCCTTGATAACCTTTGTCACCTAATACCATTTTTTTAAAGATCAATACTCCGGACAGTTTTTAAGCAGCCAGAGTACCATAAGACACAGGGCGAACGCATCTAAATTTCATGTTAACATAATCTGGTATATTGGAGAAGAATTATTGAGTAACTACAAAACATTGAATTAGGGTTTACCCGTA
>Ga0164305_10000555_pt1 | contig 14168 bp, 9 predicted proteins | sample Whisoiple_237_MG_FD_110215 | JGI IMG/M metagenome (GOLD analysis project Ga0164305, IMG submission 110215) | Soil microbial communities amended with pyrogenic organic matter from upstate New York, USA - Whitman soil sample_237_MG | ecosystem: Environmental > Terrestrial > Soil > Agricultural...
AACGTCCTAGTGTCCAAAAACAAATTCAGCAAATCCAAAGTTGTTTAGAAGCACTCAAGGAAAACCATACTTTTGAACTCCAGGTTGTCAATGTCGGCCAGCAACCCTATTTAGCTGAACATTTTAAACTGATAGCTACTCCAGCGCTGATTAAAATTTATCCGGAACCGAGGCATACTCTGGCGGGTAGTAACTTAGTGGCGCAACTCCAAAATTGGTTACCGCGTTGGCAACGAGCTGCTGAAGAATATCGTGAGTGTTTAGATGCTTCTGAAGCGAAAATCTTAACAACCGCTAACACGGCGGGAATTAATTCAGTCGCTTATGCAACGGAATTAATTCAACTCTCTGATGAAATCTTTCGCCTTAAACAAGAGAAAGAGGAACTGCTAGAGCAATTACAGTTTAAAGATCGGGTAATCGCCATGTTAGCTCACGATCTTCGCAATCCTCTAACGGCGGCATCTTTGGCAATAGAAACGATAGAAATTAACTATAATCACAATCCAGAGCGGATTACTGAGTTACCTTCAGGATTGATTGCACAACTACTAAAACAAGCTCGGACTCAAATTCGCACGATCGATCGGATGATTACGGATATTCTGCAAGCGGGTAAGAGAAGTGGTGTAGAATTCCACATCCAACCGCATAAGCTAAATTTAGGGGCTTTGTGTCGCCAAGTTCTCGATCAGATGACTGATCAATTTCAGGTGAAATCTCAGCAGATAGAAAGCGATATTCCTAATGATTTACCTTATGTGTACGCAGATGAAGAACGAGTTCGTCAGGTAATTAGTAACTTACTAGATAATGCGAGCAAATACACTCCGAAAGGGGGAAAGGTTCAGGTTTCAATTTTGCATCGCACTACTCAAAAAATTCAAGTCAGTATTTGTGATAATGGTCCTGGGATTCCAGAAGAAAACTGCGATCGCATCTTTGAAGATCATTTCCGACTCCAACGAGATGCAGCCAAGGATGGATATGGACTTGGCTTATCTTCCTGTCAACGCATTATTCGCGCCCACTATGGCAGAATTTGGGTAGAATCCGTTCCCGGAAAAGGGAGTTGTTTTAACTTCACCTTGCCAGTTTTTCGTTGATTTTAGGTTTCTTGGCGCAAAGCATTAATAATTTGCACATTCGCTTTTGGAAAAGGATATTGATCAAGTTCCTCCAAGTTTACCCAACGAATTTCATCACATTCAAGGGGTTGGGGAATGCCTGACAGATGTCGGCAATGATGCACCGTCAGCGTTACCCGAAAGTGAGTATAAGCGTGATCAATCGTAATTAAGTGGCTCCCTACTGCAATTTCGATCCCTAATTCTTCCTGAATTTCGCGTTGGATACAGTCTTCTACCGTTTCACCCAACTCTATTTTACCGCCGGGAAATTCCCACAATCCGCCTAGTAACCCCTGAGGACGACGACGGTCAATTAAGATTTGTCCTTGATCATTCCAGATAACAGCAACACCAATCTGCTTGTGGGGTAACGGAGAAGAGGTTTCACGCATAGGTAACTGAGATTGAATACCCAAATTGTATGCCAGACAATTACTCTTCCAAGGACACTGGTGGCAATTAGGGTTGTAAGGAGTGCAAACGGTTGCCCCCAAATCCATGATCGCTTGATTGAAGTTGCGGGGGTGAATCGGATCAATTAAAGCGGCTGATACTTGCCAAAGTTGTTTGATTGCTTTGGCAGGAGGAACGGATAATGCTAGGAGTCGCGCTAGAATCCGTTTAACATTGCCATCCAGAATGGGTAGTGGAAGGTTGAAAGCAGCGCTCAGAATTCCTCCAGCCGTAGTACGACCGATTCCGGGTAAGGCAAGCACCTCTGCTAGTTGATGAGGAAATACGCCTGCATGACAACTGACAATTTCTTGCGCGGCTCGATGTAAATTCCGTGCCCTAGCATAATAACCGAGACCTTGCCATGCTTTAAGAACTTGCTGGAGGTCAGCAGCAGCCAACTTTTCAAGGGTTGGAAATTGGTCTAGCCAGCGTTCATAATAGGAAATCACAGTTTTGACTTGGGTTTGCTGGAGCATAATTTCTGAGATCCAGATTCGGTAGGGATCATGCCCCTGCCGCCACGGTAAATCTCGCCCTGCATTTTCATACCAAGCTAACAGCGATCGCCTCAGTTCTAAAATAGCAAAATCCGGCAGACTAGAAGGTAGGTCTGTCGGCTTCGTAGGATGTGGCAATGGCTAAAGTTTCCTTTCCATAAACCTTTTAACTCAGACTTTTAGGAGTTACCTGTTTCCGCGCCACGGCTAACTCCTAATTGCCTCAGAAAAAATTGGGACGGTGTTAGGGTATCACTTAACCAACATCTGAAGGATGAGTTTCAACGCTTTGTAAGGATTTTTCAAAAGCCATCCTTTGTTCAGCATTTCGCAGGAAGTAACCACTAATCATTGCGGATGCTAACAGCCGACCTAAGTTCTCTCGATTAGTGCTAACAGTCACGCCAAAATGCTCTGAAGGCAGGTTTCCTAACAATCCGATAATATTGCGTTCCATTACCTGAAACACTTCAGTCGACATGGGTTTAGATAGCTGATTAATTGTATCTGGACTCATGGATTGAACGTATTGCCATAGCAGGTTGCCTGCCTCAGCATCACTGTCAAAAAACTCTGAATTTAGATTAGATGTGTTATTCACCTTATACCTCCTTGCGATCGCTCTCCCCAATTCCGCTTTAGAGAGAATTCACCCGTCAGATTCCTGTCTAGTTAGTTTCAATCTGCTTGGGTTGCTTTCTTATTAACTAATGTAACAGCCAAAGTCTGAGGCTACAGTCGGTGGAACCGAACCAATGAGGACGGATTTTGTCACCAAACGATCAAAGCAGTCAGTTCTCTGGGACGGAGTAATTGCAGATCAGAGCCATTCTGTTGGCGCTTGGTTGAATTACTCAGTTTTCTGGAACTGACTGCTTTAGTTGTATGCCATCTCTGTGAGCCGATACCTCAGCCCTGAGTGCTAATTAACTTGCCAGATATTCCCCCATATCTGCCTTGCGCTTCCGCAGCTTGGCAAGAGCTTCTCGTTCGATTTGGCGTACCCGTTCGCGGCTAATATTTAAGCGATCGCCAATCTTGGCAAGTGTCATCGGTTGTCCGTCAGCTAAGCCAAAACGCAGAGCTAACACTTCTCGTTGCTGAGTCGTTAATTCTGCCAGTAACTTTTCTAAATCCACCTGAAGGGAGGATTGAGCCACAAAATCTTCTGGAGAAGGACCCGTATCTTCTAGCAAGTCGCCCAGTTCTGTATCCTGATTATCTCCGACCCGCAAATCCAGGGAGAGAGGCTGGCGGGCGCGTTCTAGGTAATCTCGCACCTGCTTGGAAGTTAATTCCAGTTCCTCGGCTAATTCGGCAACGGTAGCGGCGCGGCCCAGTTGTTGTGCCAGAGAACGTTGTGCCTTCTTGATTTTGTTGAGCTTTTCAGTGATATGAATAGGTAAACGAATCGCCCGTCCTTTTTCTGCAATAGCGCGGGTAATGGCTTGGCGAATCCACCAATAGGCATAAGTCGAGAAGCGATATCCTTTTGTGGGATCAAATTTTTCTACCCCTCGCTGCATCCCAATCGTGCCTTCTTGGATCAAATCCAGCAAATCTACGTTGCGCTTGATATACTTTTTAGCAACGGACACAACTAAACGCAGGTTGGCTTCTACCATCTTACGCTTAGCAATTTCCCCGGCTGCGATCGCTTGATGCAGTTCTGCCTCATTTAACCCAGCCGCTTGTGCCCACTGAGGTAAGGTTGGTTCATCACCTGTTTCCTCGGTCAATAGGTTCCTGACCTCGTTTAAGGCACTTAGGCGTTGTACTTGTTTACCAAATAAAATTTCCTGCTCGTGCGTTAGCAGCGGCACACGACCAATTTCTCGTAGGTAAGTGCGAACGTTGTCGGTTGAGGGTTGAGCAGTTTTCATAGCACTGAATCCGATAGAGAAGGGATTTGGGGGGAATTTTTATAAAAAAGCCGACACGTCAAGATTGCGGGGGTCAGCTTTTCTAATATGAATGGAACTAATGCTTTGCTAGAGAACACGAAAGGCTAATGGGGACATCACTTTTATGGTTCTAAACAGGCTGCTTGCCCAGTAACCCACGCCTTTAGTAGTCGTGGCAACAGTGTTGTTGCAAGAAACATTCCAGATGGAGACACAGATCTTTAACTATTGTAACATTGTTAAGAACCTGCATCAAACCGGGAAGGGAATTCTTGTGTTGAGGACGGATGTTTCCTCTTAGAGGTTGCAACCTATCTCCTATTGAGAGTACCCACAAGGACTACTGACAATTGCAATTAATCAAACAATTTGGCAAAAATCTGTTCCTTGGGGTGTATGAAGCAAGGAGAGATCAGAGAAAGTCACTAACATTTGAGACTCAACCTATTTTTTGCAGACCCTCTAGATACAAATAGGGTGTACAGAAACGTCTAAACTTGTCTCTCAATCCTCTACCCAGCGCGTTTAACTCATCAAGCCTATGACTCAAATCGTCTGGATTGCAAGACATGGAAATCGCCTCGACTTCGTTAACCCTGACTGGTTTTTAACCGCAGAATATCCTTATGACCCTCCCTTATCTGATGATGGGGTGGTGCAAGCCCAAAAATTAGGTCAGCGATTAATTGGGGAAGGAATTGTGCATATTTTTGCCTCTCCCTTTTTACGAACAGTGCAAACAGCATTCCACATTGCAGAAGCGTTAGATCTACCTCTTAAAGTTGAATCTGGATTAAGTGAATGGTTGAATCCCAATTGGATGCCAGCCATGCCCAAGAAATTGTCCATGGAAACCTTAGCCGAGTTATATCCCAGAATTGATCTCAGCTATACTTCTCGGATTGTGCCGACCTATCCGGAAACTGATGAACAGGTACTAGAACGGTCTGGTGAAACGGCTAGACGATTAGCTAAGGAGTTTTCTGAAGATATTCTTCTAGTGGGTCACGGCGCATCAGTCTTAGGGACTACCCTAGGGTTAGTGGGGGGAAGTGCGGCTGAGACCGAAGTAAAGGCTAGCTTATGTTGCTTGGTTAAAGTGGTCCGTCATCGTCAAGAATGGGTGATGGAACTCAATGGGGATACCTCTCACTTGAGTCAAAACGAAAAAGTAATCCGGTTTCATTAGGGAGGGGTGAGAGAAGCAGTCGTTAAAGATCGCGACTCTCATAAAAATAACTATGACACTACTATTAGCAGGAGACATTGGGGGAACTAAAACGATTCTGCGGTTGGTGAGGGCTTCAGATGAAGGAACATTGCAGACTCTTGACGAAGCGCTTTACTCTAGCCGCAATTTTCCGGATTTATTACCTGTAGTACAGCAGTTTCTATCCGTCGCCTCTCAAAAACTTGGTGAGGTTCCCAAACCGGAAAAAATCTGTTTTGCGATCGCAGGTCCGGTGGTAGACAATACTTCTGTGTTAACCAATTTAGGCTGGTCACTAGAAGCTAAACGTCTAGAACAAGACCTGAATCTGGCACCAATCCAGTTAATTAATGATTTTGCGGCGGTTGGTTATGGGGTGCTAGGTTTAAACCCATCTGATTTGCACACCTTGCAACCGGGAAAGTTTCAGCCAGATGCACCGATAGCCGTAATTGGTGCGGGTACGGGGTTGGGAGAAGGATTTTTGATCCGCCAAGGAAATCACTATCAGATATTCAGTACAGAGGGCGGACATACTGACTTTGCACCCCGTAATGAATTGGAATTTCATCTGTTGAAATATTTGCTAGATAAGCACAATATTCAACGAGTTTCTAATGATCGGATTGTTTCTGGTCAAGGAATTGTATCGATTTATCAGTTTCTGCGAGATCGACACGTAGCTACTGAATCCCCTGAGATTGGGCAAATTGTCAAAACTTGGGAACAAGAGGCTGGCCGCCCAGATAAGAGTGTTGATCCCGCAGCAGCCATTTCGATCGCTGCCCTGGAAAAGCGCGATCGCCTTTCTGAACAAACGATGCAAATGTTTGTAGATATCTATGGCGCAGAAGCAGGCAATTTTGCTCTGAAACTACTGCCCTATGGCGGTCTATATATTGCTGGTGGTATTGCGGCTAAAATAATGCCCTTAATTCAGGAAGGAACATTCATGCGAGCATTTTCTCAAAAAGGGCGGGTGAGTGCCTTACTGGAAAGAGTACCTGTATCTGTGGTCTTAAATCCGCAAGTAGGATTAATTGGGGCTGCTTTATGTGCGGCTCAATTATGAGATCAAAACTCCAAACTTTTGGTAGAAAATTAACGCTTTAAGAGTCAGCAATTAGGGATACTGGGGAATCTGGGATAATTTTTAGGTAATCCTTTCCCCAGTTACTTGTTTTTATACTAATAATTTACACAATAGGTAATATCATATCCGTTTAATTACTGATGCTTACTGTTAGTGTTGAGTTTCACTTCGTTCAACCCAACCTACAAATCATAGCTAACCAGCAGGATATAATTTAAGTTCTGAAGTTGAAAAATTTATTTTTATGAGTTCTGGATGCGAATACTGAGTCGACATCTATAATTCCTTTAAACTAAAAGATATAGCAATCCTTAATAATTAGCGAACAGATTCAGGTTCTTCTCCATAGTCAGTCTATCGGAGATGGGAACCCCACTTCTGCCCTTAGTAAAGAGTGGGAGACAAAGCTTTAAATTTTAAAGATATGTAACCGCTAGAATTGAGCGATCGCTCTCACGATTAACTTGATTAGTATGATACTTAGTGACTTGCCTTTCGACCAAAATCACAACTTGCTACTCGCACCTAAACAGCCTAGTATCCCTACGTCACAGGCAGCCAGTACTCAACTTGAGCAACCCTTAGATTTAGGCAAACTTATCTATTCAATTGTTGACCAGATGCGAAGTACGCTGATCGTCAACGATGTCCTCCACACGACAGCAGAGCAATTGCACGCGGCTCTTCAAGTCTCTGGCTGTCTCGTGTATCGCTCGGCTTGGGAGCTATCAGCCGTTGGCTGCGTCAGTCCGCCTCAGGTGTCACAGGAAGTGCTGATCAGACTTCGGCATAGTTTTTGTCAATTTTACTCTCAAACGCTGGTGCAGGGTCAGCCCGTGGTACTCAGCCAGATAGATTCCCAACTCTCTACGGATCTCCAAGCTTTAGCCAAAGACTCTAACATCCGTAGCCTGCTAATTTTTCCGTTGTTATATCAGCAATCCTACTTAGGCGAAATTAGCTTATATCAATTCGAGCTAGAACGCCAATGGATGCCTGATGAATTAAACTTTGTAGACGCGATCGCTCATCAGTGTGCTGTTGCCATTCACCAGTGTGAACTTTACCAACAAGCTAAGCAAGAAGCTGCTTACTATCAGCGAACCGAAGCTGCCTTTCTCGATAATACCTGTGACTTTCTAGAAATTCTGCAAGCCTTCCCAGATTTGTACTTACGGCTTGATGCTCAAGGAACCATCCTTAGTTATTACACAGGCGATCGCCCTGATGCATTCCTTGAACCTAATATTTTCCTGAAAAAGAGTTTGCAGAACACTTTGCCACTCGATATTTGGCATCAATGGCACCAAGCAATCCTTCAGGTTATAGAAACCAACTTGTTAGTTACCATCCATTACTCATTATCTTTTTCAAGAAATGCAAAAGATTTTGAAGCCAGATTATTACCCTCTTCTGAAAACCAAATTTTTGCAATTATTCGAGATATTACTAAAGAAAAGCAAGCAGAAAAAATCCTACAAGTCGCAAAAAATGAGTTAGAAATTAAAGTTTGTGAGCGAACTATTGAGTTAGAAAATATTAATCAGCGATTACAGCAGGAAATTTGCGAACGTATCTCAACAGAAGCTCTTTTAGCAGGACAAAACCAGATTCTGGAATTGATTGCTACAGGTAGCTCTCTCCTAAATATACTACATTTTATTACTCAATTTGTTGAAGAACAGTCTGCTCAAGCATTATGTTCAATTTTATTATTAGACTCTCATACACCTAACTTACACTATTGTATAGCCCCCAATTTAACTGAAGAGTGCAAACAAGCAACCTTGGGGGTAATGCTTCAGTCCAACCTCAATTTTTCTGAGATCACGGCTGATTATCAACAGTCAATAATTGTTTACGATCTTGTCAGTGATCTAAGGTGGCAGCCTTATAAGGAGTTAGTATTAACTCAGGGACTACATACTTGCTGGTCTACCCCAATTCTGGCAGCGAATGGAAAAGTACAGGGTATTTTTATTTTATATTACCGCACACCCCACTCGCCAAATGCCCATGAACAGAAATTAGTTGCTCTCTGCACTCATTTAATAGGAATTGCCAACGAACGTAAACAAACCCAAGAGTCACTGCAACAAAGTGAAGAAAAGTTTCGCAATTTAGTAGAGCAAACGAATGATTGGGTCTGGGAAATGGATCAGAATGGCGTGTTTACTTATGTAAATTCCCAATTAGGCAGAATTTTAGGCTATAAACCTCATGAAATTTTGGGTAAAACTTACTTTGAATTAATGTCATTAGATCAAGCAAAGCGAGTGGCTACAGTGCTTGATTACTTTACCTCTCATCAAGAGCCATTTAAAAATCTTGAACAAACACTAATTCATAAAAAAGGCTACGCAGTTGTTTTTGAAACTAGTGGTACCCCTGTATTTGATTCGCTAGGTCAACTTAAAGGCTACCGAGGGATTGGACGGGATATTACTGAACGTAAACAAGTAGAACGAGAAATTCGTAAAGCGCTATCTAAAGAAAAAGAACTGAACGAACTCAAATCTCGGTTTGTTTCTATGACTTCCCACGAGTTCCGCACTCCACTCAGCACAATCCTCTCGTCTGCTGAATTGCTAGAACATTATAGTGAAAAGTTAACCGCAGAGAAAAAAATCCGGCATCTGCATCGCATTCAAACAGCAGTTCACCACATGACTCAGATGCTCAATGATGTCTTAGTGATTGGCAAAGCGGAAGCTGGAAAGCTAGAGTGTAACCCAAAACCACTGGATTTAAGTCAGTTTTGCCGCGATTTAGTAGAAGAGTTGCAGCTGAGCGCTGATGGTTCTCACACCATTTGTTTTATCGAAACTAGAAATGAGGTTGAAAATCCAAATAAACCTGTTTCCTCTCGCAAGTCTCAACCTTACCTAGACGAAAAGTTATTACGACACATCCTCAACAACTTGCTCTCCAATGCTATTAAATACTCTCCGGCAAGTAGCCTTGTCCAGTTTGAACTAATTTATCAGCACGATGAGGCCATCTTCAAAATTCAAGATAGTGGTATTGGAATTCCCCCAGCAGACCAAAAACAACTGTTTAATTCATTTCATCGGGCAACGAATGTCGGCACAATTCCTGGGACAGGACTAGGGTTAGCAGTAGTCAAAAAGTGCGTAGAGTTGCAAGGTGGGACGATTATGGTAGAAAGTGACATCGGAGTGGGCACACTGTTTAAGGTTGTACTTCCCTTGAAATATTAATCAAGGTCAAAAATAATGAAAAAAATTTTGGTGATTGAAGATGAACCCAGCATCCGAGAAAATATTCTGGAGTTACTTGAAATTGAAAATTTTGAGGGCATTGGTGCAGAAAATGGTCAGGTAGGTTTGCAATTAGCAAAAACTCAACGTCCTGATTTAATTCTTTGTGATGTCCTCATGCCGGGACTGGATGGGTATGGAGTCTTGCAGGCGCTACGTCAAGAAACAGCCACCGCCGCAATTCCTTTCATTTTTTTGACCGGTAAAGCTAGCAAAACTGATTTTTGCCAAGGAACCGAAATGGGAGCGCATGATTATCTCACCAAACCTTTTACCCGCGCTGACCTTTTAAATGCTTTAGCAGAACGTTTGCCGCGTAGCCCTAGTGCTGTCTAATTCAAAATCTAAGTTAGTGTTCACCCTAAAACTTAAGTGGATGATGGAAGCACCATTGCCGAATAACGAAATCCAAAGGCTGCAAGCACTTCTGCAATATGAAGTCCTCGACACGACTGCTGAAGCAGCCTTTGATAATCTCACCCTCTTAGCCGCTCATCTTTGTAAGACTCCCATCGCTTTAGTGAGTCTGGTGGATTCGGCTCGGCAATGGTTTAAGTCGAAGGTAGGCTTAAACGCTACAGAAACCTGCCGCGAAATTGCCTTCTGTGCTCATGCGTTGCTGCAAACGGATGTGTTTGTTGTTCCAGATGCCTTAAAAGACGAGCGATTTGTCAATAATCCTTTAGTCGTTACTGATCCTAAGATTAGATTTTATGCGGGTGCTCCCCTGATTAATCCCGATGGCTTTGCTTTAGGAACGCTTTGTGTCATTGATTATGTTCCACGGCAGCTAAGTTCTCAAGATCGAGAAGCTTTAAAGATTTTGGCGCATCAAGTGATGACGCAACTAGAGTTACGGCGAAACTTAAAAGTCATGACGGATACGCTTCAGGAACGCCAAAGAGCAGAAGCCGAAATCCGCAAGGCTTTAGAAAAAGAGAAAGAATTAAGTGAACTGAAATCTCGTTTTGTGTCGATGACTTCCCACGAATTTCGCACGCCACTTAGTACAATTTTATCATCGGCTGAGTTACTAGAGCATTATCAACACACTTTAACAGAAGAGAAAAAACACAAGCATTTACAACGAATTCAAACGGCTGTTCACCATATGAACCAGTTGTTAAATGATGTTGGAGCTATTGGTAAATTGGAAGCGGGGAAAGAAGACTTCCACCCAGTACCACTAGATTTAGGAAATTTTTGTCGTGATTTAGTAGAAGACTTGCAATTGAGCCTCGGAAGTTTACACCCTATCACTTTTGTTGAGTTCAAAGAACATTACCCAGAAAGGTTGCTTCAAGAAAAATCAACTCTTGACGGGTTACAAAAAAATTCATCATCGCTCAGTTTACAACCTGCAACTTTGTGCGCGCCTCTGCCTTCTATGGATGAAAAATTATTACGTCAGATTTTTACAAATTTGCTCTCAAACGCTATTAAATATTCTTGTCCTGGTAGCCCTATACGTTTTGAACTGAGTTATCAAGCAGGTGAAGCAGTTTTTGAAATTCAAGATCAAGGAATTGGGATTCCTTTAGAAGATCAACGCCATATATTTGAGTCCTTTCATCGAGCAACTAATGTGGGAACCATCCCTGGTACAGGGTTGGGATTAGCTATTGTGAAAAAAAATGTAGACTTACATAGAGGTAAAATTACTGTCCACAGTGAAGTGGGATCGGGAACTACGTTCCGAGTAGTCTTACCCCTAAATAACTTTTCAGTTAGCTAATAATAGAGATTGAAGATTCATTTAAAAGCTATCAAGAGTTTAAAAACAAGTTTTTTATAAAATTATTTAGGTTACGCTATTGATATTCAATATTTGCAAACTCTGAGCTTTTGATTCAGCGAGTTGTTACTAATGCTAATTGGGCTATTATTAGGTTCTAATATTTTCATTGCCATTAGCTATTTTCTAATTGGTGGACTAATTCTGCGTGCCCTACTGCAAGGACAGCAACATTTACTAAAAAATCCCCTAGTCCTCGCTACCGTAGGAATTTTCTTATCCTGCGGATTGGGTCATTCAGGTCATGTGATGCTAATGGCAATAGGAGCAGATCATAGCAATCCCCTACTTCTAAGTATTCAAGTAGGCTTTGATCTGATGACTGCGATGATGGCTGGAATTTATATAGCCTTGCGACATAACTATTCTTTTCTAGTTGAAGGTCCTGTGCTATTAGCAAAAACACAAACTCAGTTGAGTACGGCTAATACGGAGTTGGCGAGCATCAATACTCATCTGGAAACTTTAGTCACAGACCGCACTGCTGAGTTATTGCAGATTAACCAGCAATTAGAAAGCGAAATTAGCGATCGCAAGCAGGTAGAGGCAGCTCTGCGACAAAGTGAGCTACGCTTTCGCCAGTTAGCAGAAAATATTGATGAAGTTTTTTGGATGGTCGATCTTCAAACAGATCAGATCTTGTACGTCAGTCCTACCTATGAAAAAATTTGGGGAGTTAGCTGTGAGAGCTTGTACCAAAGCAGGAACAACTACCTCGAAACTATCCATCCAGAAGATCGCGATCGCATGGTGGTAGCTTTTGAAAAACATCTTGATGGAGACTACGACGAAGAATATCGGATCGTGCAACCCAACGGCTCAGTTCGCTGGATACATGATCGCTCTTATCCTTTAAAAGATCAGGAAGGAAATATTTATCGTCTGATTGGCATTGCAGAGGATATTTCTAAGCGGAAACAGACAGAAACAGATTTACAACGCCAGATGCGCCAATCGCAAATGGTTGCAGAAATTACTCTCAAACTCCGCCAATCTTTACAACTCGAAGAAATTCTGCAAACCACTGTTACCGAGGTGCGAGAGTTTCTTGAAACTGATCGAGTGATTATCTATCAGTTTCTAACAGATGGGTCTGGTATTGTGGTGAATGAGGCAGTTATTCCGGAACAACCTGTAATTCTTCAGCAGAATATAACAGATCAGTGCTTTCCCGAATCCTACCTGGAAATGTATCGTCAAGGGCGGGTAAGAGCGATTGATGATTTAGAGAAATCTGACCTCAATCACTGCCATATCGCCATGTTACAAAAGTTTGCAGTCAAAGCAAACTTGGTAGTTCCTATTCTTCAAGGAGAAAACCTCTGGGGGTTGCTAATTGCTCATGAGTGTGAGCATCCCCGGCATTGGACTCAGTTTGAATGCGAACTGCTCCAACAAATCGCTAATCAAGTAGGAATTGCTTTATCTCAAGCTCAGTTTTTAGCTGCCGTGCGGGAAAGCGAGAACAAGTATCGGTCAGTTGTCAACAATGTCAAAGAAGTTATTTTCCAAATTGATGCTAATGGCTTCTGGACTTTTCTCAATTCTGCTTGGACAGAAATCACAGGCTACCTGGTTGAAGCGAGTATTGGCAAGTATTTCTTAAATTCTATTCATCCATGCGATCGCTCAGTCGTTTTAGCAACTAGCTTTGGGAAGTTGAATGCTGAGTTGAATCTCAATTCATCCAGTGAGCATCGTCAGTCTGACTGTCGTCAGGAAATTCGCTTCCTCACAAGCACGGGTAGCGTTCGGTGGTTAGATGTTCATGCTCAATTAACCTCAACCCCGGATGGTAAGATGATCGGGGCTTCCGGTACGCTCAACGATATCACCGAGCGCAAACGGGCAGAAGCAGAAATTCGTAAAGCACTCAAGCAGGAACAAGAACTGAGTGAGCTAAAATCTCGTTTTGTCACCATGACTTCTCACGAGTTCCGCACACCCCTCAGCACTATTTTGTCCTCTGCTGAACTGCTAGAAGCTTATCGTCATAATTTCAGTCAAGAAAAACAACTCAAACATCTGCATCGGATTCAAGGTGCGGTTCAGCACATGACCCAGATGTTAAACGATGTGTTGGTGATTGGAAAAGCGGACGCCGGAAAACTAGAATTTAACCCGGCTCCCCTAGATTTAGCTGAATTCTGTAACGCCTTAGTCGAAGATATGCAGATCAGCAGTGGCAGTTTGCATACAATTACCTTCCAGCATCGGGGGCAATGCTACGCTACAGGGATGGATGAAAAACTCCTGCGGCATATCTTTACTAATTTACTTGCCAATGCCATTAAGTATTCCGCCCCCGGTAGCCTCATACAGTTTGAACTCATTTGTGATGGAGATGAAGCTATCTTTATACTGCAAGATGCCGGAATTGGAATTCCTCTAGAAGATCAAAAAGGATTATTTGGCTCTTTCTATCGAGCCACGAATGTTGGTACGATTCCTGGAACAGGATTAGGATTAGCGGTTGTCAAAAAGTGTATAGATTTACATGGTGGCAAAGTTGCAGTCAGCAGTAAAGTCGGAGAAGGCACAATATTTACAGTCACCCTACCGTTAAACCCTTGGAGACTAACGGATGACCAAAATTTTAGTTATTGAAGATGAGTTGACCGTTCGAGAAAACTTGTTAGAACTGCTTGAGGCAGAAGGTTTTGACGCGATTGGGACTGGAAACGGTCGCAGTGGGGTGGAGTTAGCACAAGAATCTCTCCCTGATTTGATTCTTTGTGATGTGATGATGCCCGAACTAGATGGATTTGGAGTGCTTAATGCAGTTCGCCAAAATCCGTTAAT
>Ga0164305_10000556_pt1 | contig 14164 bp, 17 predicted proteins | sample Whisoiple_237_MG_FD_110215 | JGI IMG/M metagenome (GOLD analysis project Ga0164305, IMG submission 110215) | Soil microbial communities amended with pyrogenic organic matter from upstate New York, USA - Whitman soil sample_237_MG | ecosystem: Environmental > Terrestrial > Soil > Agricultural...
ACCGGTCGCCACGGCCCGGCCGCGGCGACCGCGATCGGACGGCCGTCCGTCTCGCTCCCGATGAGCGGCGGCAGTTCGACGATCCGGAAGAAGGGGCGGCCTACCGGCGTACGTTCGTCACGCGCCATCGGCCCGCCGTCGTCAGTTCCCGCCACGACCGACGACACCCGCTGCAGGACCGCTGACGGAGTCTCATCCAGGTTCAATCGAATGACCCGCCAGTGGCCGGCGTGGTCCTCGACAGAAACCCGGTCACCCGGCTCCAGCCGCATCGCCTCCAGCGGCCCTGGCGCGACTGTCAACCGCTTGTTCAGGACCCCCTCCAACGCCCGCTCCGCCGCCGCCCGGGCCAGCGAGACTGAACACACCGCTGGCAGGTCCAGATCGACTCCGCCGCCGTCGCCCGTCGACCGCACGACCGCCGATCCGGTCTGATAGTCCGCATCGCCATCGATGAACCGGACCCGCGCCACGCCCGGCGCCAGCTCGAACGTCCGGTCCGCTCTCACGCTGGGTCCGTCTTCCGGCAGAGCCAGAGCGTCGAGCGTCAGCGCCGCTTCGCCCGGTGTCTCGCCAACCACCGCAACCTTGCCGCCCCGCTCCGCAACGACGAGTCCCAGCCCGGCCAGCAACGGCTGCAGCGCATCCCGGGTCCGCATCGGCCGGTCGACGACATAGCCGTGCACGGGCCCGGTCAGGCCCTCAACCTCGAATTCACCGGCCGCGAGCCCACCTCGCTCCAGCATCGCCGCGATCAGGTCCCGCGTATCGCCGCCCAGCCGGCCGTTCAGCCAGTGCCCGGTCCTCCAGGCGCCAGCGTCCGCCCACACATCCCCGCGCCCCGGAAACGTCGGCCAGGGTCGCGCATCCCAGCACCAGGCGTCGGCGCCTGCCAGCATCGGTCCGCCATAGATCGCGGAAACGGGATTGTTCCCGGGATCCGCATAGTGCTCCAGCACCGCCTCCAGCGCGCGCCGCTGCATCCGGTCGTCGCGGGAGCCCGTCGAACACGGCGGCAAATTGCTTTCGGCGCTCTTCGGGTCCTGAAACAGGTTCGGCGCGTTGCCGCCCCGGTCCACTGCGGCGCAACCGAACTCCGTCAGCCGGATGGGCTTCATGCCGGGAACCCAGGTGGTCGGGGTAGCGCTTCTGACGCCACCGGGGCGGTCATGATGCGGATGGCTCCACCACCCCTTAAGATCCTTGGGCCGGAAGAGCCAATGCTCGCCATGGGCCGTGTCGACGATCCCGGTGCGGACCTGTGCAGCCCGGTCAGCGTCGGAGGCGTAGAACCAGTCAAATCCTTCGCCGCCAGCGACCTGCGCCGCCAGATACGCGGGGTCGTCCGGCCCCGCGAACCCCCCGCTATCCACGCCGCCGTCACCCGTCCGCCAGTCGCCCAGCGGTGGATACCAGTCCACGCCTACGTAGTTGATGTTCGCATCGGCCCACAGCGGGTCCAGATGGAAGACCACATCGGCTCCATCATGCCGCCCGAAATATTCCGACCAGTCGGCCGCATAGCTGAGCGCCGCATCTACCCCGACCACCGCCCGGCACTCGGCGGCCAGCGTCCTGAACTGGTCAACCGCTGGAAACCCTCCATCCGCATCGCGCGTCCAGGTCAACCCACGCATCTCCGACCCGATCAGCAGTCCGTTCGCCCCCGTCTCCGCCGCCAGCGACGCGTAGTGCAGCGCCAACCGCCGGAGGCCCCAACCGCCCGAGGTCCCGAAGACCGCGGCGACATCCGCTGCGGCCTGGCTCCCGTCCCGCCCCTTGACCCTACCGCGCCATGGATATGCCGCCTGCTCTGCTGCGCCGTAGGGATCGGGCAAAGCGTTCCCCGCGGCTACGTCCATAAACACGAAGGGATACAGGGTGACTTCCAGCCCACGCGCCTTCAGTTCTTGAACGGCCTGGCGCACGCTCTCATCGGACGGAGTCCCGCCGTACGCCGGGCCGCCGTCGCTCTCCGAGATCAGATGCGCATCCCCACGTCCGAGCCCGGCGACCGACCAGACCAGCGGCTCCGTCGCCTTTGCGATCCGCTCTACCCCGGGTCGGATCGTACAATGCGCCGCGCGAAGGTCGGTCCCGAACCAGCCGATCACCAGATTGACCCGCTTCAAGGCCGGGGCCTGCGCCATCAACTGTTCCAGTGAGACGATGAAGTCCGTCCGACCATCCCCGCCGTGCACATTTTCGGCCCTCGTCCGGGTCAGCCCTTCGCGGCGCGCAACGACGTCGGTAGCCAGCACGAACTCCCCCGCGCCTGGGATCAGACACACGCCCTCCAGCCGGTCTTCCAGTGCTGTTCCTCCGGCTCGCGCCCTGCGGAAGACTTCGAACGACAGCTGCGGCGGCCGATGCCCGTAAAGACCCAGCGGCAGATCCTCGAACACCACATAGGCGACGCCGCGATACGCCGGAGCCACCCCCTCAACCGCCTCTATCAGGGGGTCCGGCGTTTGATCGGCGCCGCCGCGGTGCACCCGCATCGTCACGCCGGAAAGGTCCATCGCCCGCCCGTCGGCCCACACGCGGCCGATCCCGTCGATCTCGCCCTCGCAAAGCGCGACGGCGAAGCTCAGCGAATAGTCGTACTCGGCCGTGCGCGGCCCGCCCTTTCCGCCAGCGGAGGTAGTTCGCCCCTCCATGAACCGCGCCGCCCAGATCATCTGGCCCGTCAGGCGCGCACGCCCGAACACTGCCGCCATGGGCGCGCCCTCAGCCGTGCCTTGGATCTTCAGCGTCTCGACGCGCGGTCCTTTCTGTCGCGCTGGATCGAGACTGGATATGACCCGCTGGTCGATCGCCCGCCCCACCATCGACCCGACAACCGCGCCGATCGGCCCGCCGACCGCCTGGCCCACGCTGGTCAGGACAACCTGCGCCATTCAACCGCCTCCCCGTTCGATCACCGGCCAGTCGAACGCCGCCACCAGCCGTCGACGCCACCAGCTGCCCATCCAGCTCTCCACCACCGCCCGGCCCCAGTAGGCGTGGATCATCCGCGGTTCGGTCCCCGCGGTGTCGCTCAGGATCGCGCAATGTTTGGCCGGACATCCGGGCGCCATGCGGAACAACAGCACGTCGCCGACCGCCGCCTCGTTGACGGGCTTCTCCGTCAACCAGCGTCGCGCGGCCGCCAGCAAGGTTTCCTCGCCTCCGACCTCGGCCCAGTCGGCCCGGTACGCCGGCACCGGCTCCGGCTCGTCTCCCGTCAGTTCGCGCCAGATTCCCCGAACAAGCCCCAGACAGTCCGCGCCTTCGCCGCGCAGGCTGGCCTGATGACGGTAGGGCGTTCCCAGCCAGGTCCGCGCGATCGCCGCCGCGTCCGCGCTCATCGGCGGCTCCCGCCGTCGTTGCGACCGCCCTCGACCGGCACGGCGGTCAGGAAGTCGTCGCCCGGAATGTCCGGAAATCCCTGAAAATTGATCCCGTTGGCGAATGTCCCGACGCAGGTCGCCCACCGCTTGTCACATCCGGCCCCGGGGAAAGCCGTCAGATCAACCCGACATCGTACATCGCCCAGCAAAGCGTCGCAGGCCCGCCCATAGGTCCGGCCGACGACCCGCTCCAGCTTCGCCAACGGGCCTTCCAGCTCGGCGACGAACCTCTCGCCTTCCCGCCGGATGCCCGCCAGCGTCGCAGTCCACATCCTCACCCGCAGATCGGGTCTCATCCAGTCCACACGCCACAGCGCAACCTCGGCGCCGTCGTACCGACCGGCTTCGATGTCCTCGTTCGTGATCGCGACGTCATCCAGAGCGCCCGCAACCGCCGCCGACCCCCCGCTCAATCCCACCGCGCTGTCCGCCGCGCCCGCTGTCCAACCGCTGGCCGCCCGACAAACCACTTCATCGACGGTCAGGTCGCGGTCGTGGTCCGTGAATCCCATTTCTACACCGTCCGTTCGCCGCATCAGCCAGACATGACAAAGCGTCGCCGCCCCGCTTTCAATGCGGGCGGCCAATTCTTCCGGGATGTCGCGCATGGCTAGACCCGCACCTCGATCAACGGCGCGGCCGCCATCCGTCCTGCCTCAAAACTCTCCAGCGTGACCTCGATATGGTCCGTGTCGAACCGCACCGGCGTGTCGAACTCGAAGCCTGCGGTCACCACGACGCCAACGCCCGGCGCGTCATCCAGCGTGATCGTTCCGGTGGCGTGGTCGACTTCAAACGCTCCGCTCGCCTTCTCGACGCCGCCCACCGCCACGCGCACGCTTCCCGCCACAGGCTTGGCGATCCGGCGTTCCACCGCGCTTTCGTCGTCGCCATATCGTTTCGACAGGCCGAACTCGGTTCGGGTCCCGTCGCCCTGACCCAGCACCTGATCTGCGGCGCTTGTAGTCATTCCTGGCGCGGAGGATTTGAAGTCGGCGAAATCCCTGAACCTGAATCCGTAGAGCCTTCCCCGACGCGCCTCGAAGAAGGCGGTCATGGCCGCCATGTCGTCCAGAGATTTCAGATTGGCGCCGATCAGGTAACGCCGCCGTCCTTGGGCCCACGGCGTCGAACGGCGCTCGAACCCGGACCCCAGCGTGACGATGTCGGTTCGGCGCTCCACGCCGCCCGTCGATCCGAACGCCAGCCGCGTGGGCAGTCTCACGTCGTGAAAGGACATCCCCTGCTCCCCTTGTAAGGTATCTTTTCGGGCCCGTTTCGCTTGTCGAGCGAGCGCCGTTACGCCATCCTCCACTTCATCGGACCACGGTCCGCATCGCCGGGGAGGGCGTCATGAGCTTCGAAACTTCATCCCAGATCCAGAGCTTCGACTGGCAGAAGCTGCTGTTGTCGTTCGAGGGCCGAACGCGCCGCTCGCATTTCTGGATCGGCTGGCTGATCTGCCTTGGCATCAGCGTTGTAGCAGGCTGGATACCGCTGATCGGCGCCCTGATTTCCCTGGCCCTGATCTGGCCCAACACCGCCATCACGGTGAAACGCCTTCACGACATGGGCAAGAGCGGCTGGTTCGCCGTCATCCCGTGGCTCGTCACCATCGTCGCCTGCATATTCGTGTTCGCCACCGTCGGCATTTCCGCCTTCACCAATGCGGCGGCTCTCGAGCGTGAAGATCCGACGGCCATTCTTGCCCTGCTCGGCCCGATGTTCGGCGCGCTCGCCTTGCTCCTGGTAGTGAACCTCGGCTTCCTGCTTTGGGTCGGCGTCAGCGACAGCCAACCCGGCGACAACCAGTACGGTCCCAACCCCAAGGGTCTCTGATCCCGAAGGTCCTGTTCAAAGCTTGCGCGCGCCCAGAGACACGGCGCGCGCAAGCATCTGGGCGATCTGGCCCTCCGACCGCAGCAGCCCGTGGGCGCCGCCGTCTACGCGGACATTGACGGTCACCCCGCTGCCGGCGAAGGGCTCGATCACGCCCGCGCCAGACGGCCGAAACACCTCCGGTCCGCGTTCGCCCACCAGATAGGCGCCGCCCGCAGCGACCAGCCCGCCATCCGCGCGCGACCCTGAAAATATGCTCTGTACCGCTTGGGAAATGGCGTCCGAAAGCCCGCTTCCGCCGCCTGATCCTGACGCCGCATTCACCGCCGCCAGCATCGCCCGCGCCAGTTCAGCCAGCGTCACCTCTCCATCTGCCGCCGCACGCGCCAGCGACCGGGTCAAGCTCTCTCCGGCCCGGCCGAATGCATCCTCGATCGAGGCCGCCGCCCGCTCAGCCGGCTCCCGCAGTCCTTCCAGCGCCGCCGCCGCCTCGGCCGCCTTGATCGGCACGGCGTCAAGACCGGCCGGTTCGAAACCATCACTCATCCGGCCACGCCTCCGTCATTCGCCTCAAATCCTCGCGCCCCATCGGCGCCGCGCTCGCCGGCCGTTCGGTCAGCATCCGCCATTCCTTCAGGGACAGCCGCCAGAACCCCTCCGGCGCCACGCCCAACATCGCGGCCGTTCGCAACATCTCGCTCCACGGGGCCCTCACGCCGCCGCCGCGAAGGCCTTGGCCACCGCCTCCGCCGCCTCGCGCGGATCCACCGCGATCCTGTCGATATCCGCCGCCAGCTCGCGCTCTCCGCCCCCACGCAACAGGGCCGCCAGCACAGCCAGCAGATCCCGGCCCGAAAGCGCCCGCATCCGCTCCGCCAGCGCCGCGACCGACTCCAGCCCCAGCGTCGTCTCGATCTCCGCCAGCGCACCCAGCGTCAGACACAACCGCCGTTCCGCCCCCGCCAGCATCGCCGCCGTCTCGCCTCGCGCCCCGTTGATTCCCATCACAGAGCCCCAAAGGTCACTTCGCCCGCGCTGGCCAGGCTGATCGCGAACGTCGCCTCGCCCTCATGCTCGCCCGCATATTCCAGCGCGGCGACCAGGAACGGGCCCTCCAGCACGCCGAAGTCCGGCACGATCAGCCGCCATGTCCGCGCCGACTGGTCGAAGAAGGCCTCGCGGATCAGGGCGTCGGACCCGGCGTCGCGAAAGATCCCCTGCCCCGCCACCGCCGCCGACTTCACCCCGGCGCCGCCCAGCAGTTCGCGCCACCGGCCGGCGCTGTCGCCGTCGGTCGCATCCACCGTGCGCGCGTTGAGGCTGATCGTCCGCGCCCTCAGTCCCGCCACCGTCGTGAACACGCCCGGCGCGCCCTCGATCTTCAGCAGAATGCCCTTGCCGCGTTGCGCGCTCATGATCCGATCTCCTCCGTGACGGCGCGCACTCGCAGCACCGCAAATGTCCGCGCACCGTCCGCGCCTGGAAACACATCTGCGAACGCCACCCTCAGGCTGACCGTCCGCACCCCATCGGCCTCAAAGTCCGCGCCCGTCAGCCGCAACCGCACCGCCGCCAGCACCGCCTTGGCCTCTTCTGTTCCGCGGAATCGCGACACGATGGTCAGCGACAGCGCGTGCTCGACCCCGCCGCCGTCCGCGCGCACCGGCCGGCTCTCGCTGCGGCCGATCAGCAGATGCGGAAACGCCGGCCGATCCGGCCCGGCGTCCCAGATCCGCGCCGGCTCCCCCAGCAGCGCCTGCAACGCCGCATCGGCCTTCAGGTGCGCGATCAGCGCCTTCTGCAGCGCCAGCTCATGCGCGCTCATCAGATCCGCTCCAGCTGCAGTATCGCCTGTCCGCCGACGGTTTCGCCCGACACGATCCGCCAGTCCCCGCCGCCAAATCTCAGCATCCGCCCGACCGTCAGCCGCACATCGGCTCGCGTTTCCGCAGTCACCGTCTCGACGACACGCAGACCGGCGGCCTCCGTCTTTTCACGACGCCGGCGCGTTCCCGGCTTCAGCCAGGCGGAGCCCAGCGGTTCCCAGGTCACGCTGCGTCCTCCGTACGGCGTCTCGGCCTCAACGCCCTCGAACAGCCCCGCCAACGCCCTCACAGTCGCACCACGCGATAGGGCGCAATCCACCCCTCGACCGGGGAGACGGGCATTTCCCGATCGCCCCGCTCATAGGCGCGCATGGCGAGCATCAGGATCGCCAGCCTCAGCGGCGCCGGAGAGGTCGACAGCAGGGTCAGCCCGACATCCCCTTCGACCCGCGCCCGGGCCGCATCGATCAACGTCTGGATCAGCGCGTCCTCCGCGTCATGGTCGACGCGCAGGAACAGCTTCGCCTCCGCCAGGGCGACGGGTGCGCTCATGGAAACCTCGCTTTGCTCGATAGAGGCGAGGATCGAGGGCCCAATGGGCGATTGCCCGCTCGCGCCCTGCGCCGTCGCCGAACATGATCAGACGCAGGGACGAGCGGCGTCGCGCCCCTCCCCCCTGCCCCTCATCCCACGCGACTACGTCGCGCTGAACTTCATCACCTTGATGGCGTCAAAGTTCTGCACGCCGCCGCCGACCCGTTTGGTCGTGTAGAACAGCACATAGGGCTTGGCCGAATACGGATCCCGCAGAACCCGCACGCCCGCGCGATCCACGATCAGATAGCCCCTCTGGAAATCGCCGAACGCGATCGCCGCGCTGTTGGCGGCGATGTCCGGCATGGTCTCGATCTCGGTCACGCGATAGCCCAGCAAACTGGCCGTCTCGCCCGCCCGCTGCGCCGGCTGCCAGATGTAGTTGCCGTCAGCGTCCTTGAACTTGCGCACCGCCGACACAGTCTTTCGGTTCATCACGAACCGCCCGTTCGGCCGGTACTGGGCCTTGGGCGCATAGACCAGATCGATCAGCCGATCGGCCGGGCTTGTCGATGCGAACGCTCCGGCGCCGCCCGAGGCCACATAGCCGATCTGGCCCCAGACGACGCTGGCGTCCGCCACAATCGGATAGCTGAGGAAGCCCTTGGGCTTGTTGACCCCGTCGCCGGTCACGAAAGCCGCGGTCTCCTGCGCAGCGAAGGCGTCCTCGACCTCTGCCGCAAGCCATTCGTCCAGGTCGATCATCGCATCGTCCAGCAGGGACTGCGTCGCCGCCGGATTGGCGTACAGATCGGCCGACGGGAACTCCAGCAACGCCAGCGTCGCCGGATCCGTCTCCGGCCGCGCCGCCGTCTCGGCCACCCAGCCGGCCGCGACGCCGGCCGTCGACACCGGCTTGCGGAACACCCCTGCGCCGACCGTGCGCACCGTAGCGATCTCGCGCATCGGCGATCCCGCCATCAGGCGCCTCTCGATCGCCCGTTCGGTCTGTTCCGGCACGACATAGCCGGCCGAGTTCGACGCGGTCGACAACCCCGCCTTCAGCTCAAGACCGAACGAGGCGCCGGTCTTCAGATAACCATCAAACGCGGCCTTCTCCTCCAGACCCCGACCAGCGACCGGAACCGAAAGCGCGGCTCCCAGCTCCGGCCTGCGCCCTTCGCTCACCACCCGGTCCAGCCGCGCCTGCGCGCTGGCCACCGCCTGGTCGATCCTCGCCACCTTTTCCTCCAGCAGCGTATCGGCCGAGGCCTTCTTCTCGATCTCGTCCAGTCGGGCGTCGTTCGCCCCCTTGAACGCCTCGAACGCGGCCAACATTTCATGCATGGCGGCGCGCGCCTCCGGCGTGGCCGGGGCCTGTTTGGTCTCTTTCATGATCTCTCCGGTTGAAGAACCGCGCGTTGCGGTTAGGGTCGGGGCGTGGATCGCCCTCTTGAAAAATTGCCGCCCTTCCGGGCCTTGCAGCTGTCGGCTGAGTCCGCGCGAGACGGCGGTTGAGCAACCGCTTCACGCCTCTCGAGACCGCCGTCCTCGACGCACTCGCCTGGGAGATGCGCGACATCGCACCTGATCTCGCCGGCCAGTTCGCCGACAGCCTTCCGGGTCAGCGCCGCAACACCGGTTCAGGCCTGTTCACAGAACTGATCGTCGACCGCACCCGCCCTGCGCCTCTGACCACGCCGACAGGCCGCTTTGGCACGGTCCACGCCATGGTCGGCGACCTGCCGGACCCCGTCGCCTTCCAGGCGGAACTGCGCGCGGGCCGGCTGCTCTATCTGTTCGGCGACGCCTACGGGCAGGACACGCGCGAGATCGACTTCGCCTCTGTCCCGTTCGATCAGGTTTTCACCATCGACGCGGCGGGCGAGTCCGTCGCCTTCGACCCCGCGGCCCTGATGCCTCCCAGCCCCTTGCTGGATCTGCATCGCTATCCCGAGCAGGAACCCGTCGTCCTCCACAAGCCGCTTGTGAACACAGGTCCTCTGCAACGACTTCAGGAGCCTGCGTCGAGCGCTCCGCCGCTTTCGCTCGACGCCCTGTTCGGTCTCTCCGAACCGTCGAAGGACGAGGGGGTCGAAACAACCTCTACCCAACCCCTCTCAAATACCTTGAAGTCCTGGGTGATCATCGGCTTCGCTCTCGTGGCCGCCACCGCGACGTTCAGGCTGCCGCTCGGCTTCCTCGGATTCTTCGCGATCTACGCTCTGGTCAACCTGTTCCGCCGACCCGCCCTGATGCGCGAACTGGGCCGAATGCTCGCTCGCGGCGCCCGACCACGCTGAGGCCAAATCGCGCGCCGGGCAGCATCGGAAACGTCACCAGCGACACTTCCCAGAGTTCCACCTCGACCAGCACCCGCAGCCGTCCCTCGCGTCGCGCCCGGCTGCTGCGGAACCCGATGGACAGTCCATTCAGCGCCCCCGCCCTGGACAAGGCTCCCGCGAACCGAGCCTCGGCAGACCAGTCCATGACCCGGCCGCGGACGAACAGACCGTGTTCGTCCTCAACCATTTCGTCCCAGACGCCGACCACCGCCCGACCCTCATGCTGATGCAGCATCCGCACGCCCCGGGCGCCGGTCTTCGCCAGACTTGCGGCGAAGGCGCCCTTGGCGACCACGTCGCCATTCAGATCGGCGACGCCCCACAGCGAGGCGTAGCCTTCAATGCTCAGACCAGCGTCGACGATTGCGAGGCCCGTCATCCCCACCCCTCCAGCCGTTCCTCGATCCGCTCCACAGCCGCTCGCGTGGCGACGCTCTGCTCCTCCAGTCGCGCCAGTCGCTCGGCCACCAGCCGCTGCTCTGCGACCCGTTCCTCCAATGTCGCGATCCGCGCCGCCGCGCCCCCGGCCCACACCAGCCCGCCAATCGTCTGCACCGTCAGCGCCACGATCAGCGCCGTCGGAATCTTCCTCAGACCTTCCATTACTCGCCCACTCCCGCCATTCGACGCCGCTCCTCGTCCGTCAGGAAAGTCGCCGCGTTCAGACGCGCCCACAGTGCATCGCGCTCAGGCTGAAGCGCCGGAAGCGTCTCCAGATCCGCCTCGACCCTGACCCCGGCGAAACGGCCGCCCAGCCAGCCGCCCAGCGCCGCCGCCGTCTTTCGGACCAAAGGCACGACCGTCCCCCGCCAGAAGGCCGCATTGGCTTCGCGGTAGTTGGCGTAGGTCGCGTCCCCGGGAATCCCCAGCAGTTGCGGCGGCACCCCGAACGCCAGGGCGATCTCGCGCGCCGCCGCATGCTTGCCGGCGATGAAGTCCATATCAGCAGGCGTCCAGCTCATGGGCTTCCAGTCCAGCCCGCCCTCAAGGATCATCGGCCGCCCGGCGTTCATCGACCCGGCGTGGCTCTCGTTGACCTGCGCCCGCAGCCCCTCGAACTGCTCGGCCGTCAGCCGCTCGCCATCCTTCGCCCCGAAGACCAGCGCCCCGGACGGCCGCGCCGCATTGTCCAGCAGCGCCTTGTTCCAGGCCCCCGATGCATTGTGCACGTCGATGGCCGCAGACGCAGCTTCCAGCGGCGAAAATCCGTAGTGATCATCGGTCGGATGAAACAGCTTCAGCTGCATCACCGGCATCCATCCGTCCGCCGCCCGGCCGATCCGCACCGACCGCCCGTCCACCGAATAGTCCCAGGCCTCGGCCCAGCCGGCGCGTCCCGGAACAACCTTCACCCGGTCGGGCCGCAGGGTCCAAAGCTCCTCCGGCTCCGCCTCCCCCACCGCCTCGGCATAGGCGTTGCCCGCCGTCTGCAGGGCTCCATAGAGCCCCTCCAGCCATTCCGCCCCCGACTGCTCGGGATTGGGCCGCGCCAGAAGCCGGGCCAGCGGATGGTCCGGAGCTCTGACCCCGTCTGCGAACACGATCAGCGGCGTCGACGCCGCCGCCTCCGCGATCATCCGGACGCAACGGTAGGCCACGGCGTTCTTCCCGAACCCCTCCACAGCCAGATGAGCGTAGTCGCGCGGCGTCCACCGCGCCCGACCGCCGCTGGTCAGGGCGATCAGCGGCCCGACGCGACTGTCCTTGATTTCGGGCGCGGTTTCACGCCCGCGGCGGCCCATCGGCCAGCGCAGCTTCTGCATATTCACCCTTCTCGAAGGTCGGCCCGGCGCATCGCGCCCGGTCCCGGCGGTCGCGAGAACCGCGCCGGTCTTTTCGGCTCAGTCCTGACTTCCCGTCATGCCCAAAGACTACCCGACCAGCGCACCAAGGCTGGAAAATAGCGTCGAGAAAAGATCAATGCACTGTTTCTGTTGCATTTTATTTTCCCAACCCGACTATGGATTCGAGAATGAGCAGCGTCGCGCTCACGCCGCAGCTTCGTCCCCGACCGCGCCTTCCGCCCCAGAGCTCCGCGGCGACGCACGGTTCATGACGTCCAGCAGTTCCGTCAGCTGGATCGGCTTGCCGACATGACCATCCATGCCCGCCGCCAGACAGCGCTCGACGTGCTCGGGCTGGACGTTGGCGGTCAGGGCCACGATCGGCGTGCGCCCGGCCGCGCCTCCCATGGCCCGGATCGCACGCGTCGCAGCCAGGCCGTCCATCACCGGCATATGCACGTCCATCAAGATCAGGTCGTAGCCGCCCGAGCGGGCCGCCTCGACAGCCTCGGCGCCGTCGCGAACGGTGTCCAGGGCGACGCCCATTCCGCCCATGATGGCCGTAACCAGCTCGCGGTTGGCCATCGCGTCGTCAGCCATCAGGACGCGAAGCCCTGACGGCACGACCATGTCCGCCGGCGCAGCCGGGACGCCTCCCGCTTCAGCCCTAACCATCGGGATCGTGAACCAGAAGGTCGATCCTTCGCCCGGCGCGCTGTCCACCCCGATCTCGCCGCCCATCATCTCGATCAGGCGATACGAGATCGCCAGGCCCAGCCCCGTGCCGCCGTAGACACGGGTCGTCGAGGCGTCTGCCTGTGTGAACCGGTCGAACAGCTGGTGGATCTTGTCCGGGGCGATCCCGATACCGCTGTCGCTCACCGCCACTTTCAGCCGCCCCGCATCCTCCGCGACGGTCAGCCGGATCTCGCCGACCGAGGTGAACTTCACCGCATTGGAGAGGAAGTTCAGCGTCACCTGCCGCAACCGCCCCTCGTCGCCCATCACCGCGGCCGGAAGGTCAGCGGCCACCTCGACCGTCAGGGTCAGACCCCGGGCCAGACATTGCGTCTCCACGATCGCCGCCGCGCCCTGCGCCATGGCGCGTGGATTGAACGGCAAGGGGTCCAGATCGACCGCATCGGCCTCGAGTTTGGAGTAGTCCAGGATGTCGTTGATCACGCTCAGCAGGGCCTCGCTCGCCGTGGCGATCCGGTTGGCCCAAATCCGCTCGTCGGGCGGCAGGCTCTCACTGCCGACCAGCAGGCCCGAAAAACCGATGACGCTGGTCAGCGGCGTACGAAGCTCGTGGCTCATATTGGCCAGGAACTCCGACTGGGTCCGCGCGCCTGCCTCGGCGCGGTCGCGCGCTTCGGTCAACGCCTGCTCCATCATCTTGGTGTCCGTCACGTCGCGCACGACGTCCTGGAACTCGACGGCCCGGCCTTCCTCGTCCCGGATGATCGAGGTCCTGGCCTCGAACCAGCGGGTGCCCGATGGCGTCAAACCCCGATAGGTCACGCCGCGATGCCGCCATTCCGGCGGAGACTTCACGAACTCTCGAAAATTCTCCGCCAGCCGCGGCACGTCTTCAGGATGGATCAGATTGGTCACGGGCCGTCCGACGATGTCCGCGGGCGCAAATCCGCTGACTGTCTCGATCGACGGCGAGGCATAGGTCACCACGCCGTCCACGCCGTAGGCGATGATGATGTCGGTCGCGCGGTCAGCCAGCAGCCGGTACCGGCGCTCGCTCTCCGCGATCTTCTGTACGGCCTGTTCGGCCTCGGTCACGTCCCGGAATACGCCGACGATCGCCTTCACCTGCCCATCGGCGCCGCGCTCGGCCCTGGCCTGCGTTTCGACCAGCCGCTCCTCGCCGTCGGCGCGAATCAGGCGGGCCTGTATCCTGAAACCTTCCCCCGTCTTCACGCTGCGCATGACCGCCGCCTGGACCATGTCCCGGTCGTCGGGGTGGAAAAAGGCCACGGCGTCGTCCAGCCCGGGATCGAAAGTCTCCCGCTTCACGCCATAGATGTCATAGACCCGGTCCGACCAGGTCGATGTGAAGGTTTCGGCGTCCATGCGCCACTGACCGACGCCCGCCATCTCCTCGGTCAGACGCAGCAGCGCCAACTGCTCGGCCTGTTGCCGCGCGGCTTCCGCGCGATCGAGAATTTCGCCCGCCATCCGGGCCAGCAGCTTCAGGTTCTCAATCGCGGCGGCGTCCGGCCGGGGCCGCGACCGGATATCCATCACGCCGATGGCGCCGACGCTCTCGCCCGCGGCGTTCACGACGCCGACCCCGGCGAAGAACCGCAGGTGCGGCTCCCCCGTCACCATCGGGTGATTGCGGACCCGGTCGTCCGCCAGCGCGTCCTCGATCACCAGCACGGCGCCCGGCCCCAGACGGCTGACCATGTGAGTGACCGTCTGCTTCCGCG
>Ga0164305_10000557_pt1 | contig 14150 bp, 18 predicted proteins | sample Whisoiple_237_MG_FD_110215 | JGI IMG/M metagenome (GOLD analysis project Ga0164305, IMG submission 110215) | Soil microbial communities amended with pyrogenic organic matter from upstate New York, USA - Whitman soil sample_237_MG | ecosystem: Environmental > Terrestrial > Soil > Agricultural...
CGCCGCGATGTCGACCGGGGTTTCTCTTGCCCGGCGGCGGGGGGGGAGGACACATTTACATTTCCGATGGTGGATCACTACACAATGGAGCCGCACTCGGTCATCGCGGATTACGGGATGGATGACGAGATTACCGTCTGGTCTTCGGCGCAGCATCCTTTCCAGGTGCGTGGCGATATCGCCAAAATTTTCAAAGTGCCGCCGGCGAAAGTCCGCATGATCATCAACTATCTAGGCGGCGGCTACGGCAGCAAGTCGTACACGAAATTCGAGCCGCTCGTGGTGGCGCTGGCGCGTAAGGCGAAACAGCCGGTGCGGATTTGTAATTCGGTCGGTGACTCGATGGTGACGGTGCGCCGCCACGGAGCCCGCGTGCGCATCAAAACCGGGGCGAAGCGGGATGGTACACTGATGGCGCGCGAAGCGGAGATCTATCTCGACACAGGCGGCTACGACGATAACGGGCCGCAGGTGACGGCACGCTCGGCAACGCGAGTCCTCGGTCCGTACTGGATCCCGCATATCCGCACGAACGCTTATCAGGTTTATACCAATACCGGATCGGCAGGCTCGTATCGCGCCATTGGCGCGCCCCAGGTGATTTACGCCGGGGAGTCGCAGATCGAAATGCTCGCCCAGAGGCTCGGTATGGATCCCGCTGAGCTACGCATGAAAAATTTGCTGAAACCGGGGCAGGAGTTACGGCCGGGGTTGAAAGGCATCGATGCTGATCTGTCATCGAGTCTTAGAACGTTGGTGCGCGCAAGCGGCTGGAAAAAAATGCGCACTAAGAACAACAGCGCGGTAGGAATGGCGTGTGCCATCACCAACGCTGGCGCAACTCCGGTGTCGGTCGCTATGATCCGCATGCAGTCCGATGGAATTCTGAACATTGCGGCGGGAAGCACCGAGATGGGGCAGGGCGTGCGCACGACATTGACGCAGATCGCGGCCGAGGAATTGACGCTGGCCATGGATCAGTTTCGCATCACCGGCGCTGACACGAAGGTCACGCCCTATGATAGCTCCACGGGATCGAGCCGTTCGACCACACTGATGGGCACTGCGGTGCAAAAGGCCGCGCGCGATTTGAAGCAGCAACTCATTAGAATCGGCGCGCAGATCTTAGGTGTGAAACCAAGCCAAATTCAGGTCGTCGATGGCGCGTTGATCGCGGGCGAAGCGCGGTTGAGCTTCCGCGAAGCATTTGAGCGGCGCTTTGGCAAAGGCTCGGGGGGGGAAATGATCGGCCGTGGCGAAGCCGGACCGGAGATCACGGACAATAAGCTTCCGGTTTTTTGGGAAGTCGGCATGGGGACCGCGAAGGTTGCGATCGACCGTGAAACCGGCGAGGTCAAGCTCAAAAGATTTACTTCGGTCGCGGACGTGGGGAAGGCGATTCATCCCGAACATTGCATTGCTCAAGAAGAGGGCGCGGCCATGCAGGGAATCGGCCACACCTTTTTCGAACAGATGGTTTATGATAATGGCCAGCTCGTGAATTCGAATTTGGTGGATTATCGCGTCCCGACCTTCGATGAGCTACCGGAGGAGTTTCACACTGTGCTCGTGGAGAATGGCGATGGCCCGGGACCATTTGGAGTGCGCGGCATGGCCGAAGGCGGAATTCTCTCGGTCGCTCCCTCGGTCTGTAATGCGATTGATCGTGCCACCGGCGTACGCATCAAAGATCTACCATTGACACCCGAACGGGTTTGGCGCGCGCTTAAGGGTACGGCGAAATAAGTCTGACGGCGCGCCGCAAGATCCTGCGTCGAAGGAACTGGTGAGCTTGACGGTGAACGAGACGAAACCCGCCGAGAAACTGGAAAGTTTCCAAATTCAGCCAGCGACCAAGGCCGACGTGCCGGTGATCCTTGGCTTTATCAGAAAACTTGCTGATTACGAGCGACTCTCGCACGAGGTCAGCGCGACGGAACAAAGTCTAACCGAGACGCTCTTCGGCCGGCGTCGCACTGCCGAGGTCGCAATCGGCTACTTCAAGCGACAGCCGGTTTGCTTTGCGCTTTTTTTTCATAATTACTCGACGTTTCTCGGGCGGCCAGGGATTTACATCGAAGATCTTTATGTGGATGAGCCATTTCGTCGCCGCGGCTTCGGTAGCGCGTTATTTCGCTATGTTGCCCGTATAGCGGTGGAGCGGCACTGCGGCCGATTAGAGTGGTCGGTGCTCGACTGGAATGAGCTGGCGATCCAGTTTTATGAAAAACTCGGTGCCGTTGCGATGCGGGAATGGACGGTGTTTCGATTGACCGGAAATAATTTGACCGAGCTCGCGACCAGCTAATTTCCCATACCTTCGCAGGATCGGGTCGGCATTAACAGTTCTATTCGGCTTCAAACGGCACTGTAATGTTGATTTCGGTGCCTTGATTCGGCGCTGTCGTGACCGAAATATCGCCGCCAACCTTGCTCACTCGCTCGCGCATTCCCTTCAATCCGTAATGGCTGCTTCCCTCGGTCCGGGTCGGGTCGTAACCTACGCCGTTATCGCGCACGGCCGCCGCGCAGCCCTCGGGAGTTTTTTTCAGGGAAAGGTGCAGCTCTGTGGCCCGTGAATGGCGCACCGCGTTGAGAATGCCTTCGCGCAGCGTGAAGTAGAGCTCTTTCTCGACATCGCGGGGCAGCTTGTCGGCATCGATTGAACAGCAAAAATCGAGCTTGAAGCCGCTGCGGGCGCAAAAAATCTCCATTTCCTGTTTGAGACGGCGTTCAAGCGAACCGGCCTGGAGATCTTCGGTACTTTGATTCTCAGTCAGCAAGTTGCGGATTTCGGTAATGGCTTTGTCGACGTTGTCTTCGATATTTTGTAACTCGACTTCGACAGCTTTGCGATTACCAAGAAGCTGCTGTCGGCAGGTTTCGGCGCGCATCTTCACGGTCGCGAGGGATTGCAGGACGCGATCGTGAAGCTCCCTGGAGATTCGTAGCCGTTCTTGCTTAACAACTTCAGGGATCTCGGAGTCTAGTTTAGCGGCAGGCTTTTCCACTGATGCATCACCGTGAGAATCGTCGAAATTCACGCGAGCAAGCCAAACCACGACTTTGATGGCCCATAGAAATCATGCGCCAAGGTGGCGGGCTAAAAACCCGAGAGTTCTTGGCCAGGAAGCCGCATCCGCATCGCGCCGGTAGCTCTGTTTGGTGCTGTCCATGAAAGCGTGGCCGGCATTGGAGTACGAGTAAAACTCATGGGGCTTATTGAACTTGGCGAGCTCGGCATTGAGCTTGCTGACATCGTGCGGAGATGGGTTTGCATCGTCCGCGCCGAAATGACCTTGCAATGGGCAATGAATTTCCGCGGTGCGTTCGAAGGGTGAAGGGAGATCGCGCCCCCAGGCACGAAACGTATTACCGGGATAATACGCGACGGCGGCTTTGAACGCCGGGATGGCCGCCGCCGCTAAATAAACGATTCTGCCGCCCATGCAAAAACCAATGATGCCGATGCGCTTCATATCAGCAGCGCTGTGACTCTGCAAATAGCTCACAGTCGCGTTCAGATCATTCACGATTCGTCGGTCGCTCAGCCGCGAGCGTCGAGTGGAAATATCGTCTTTGCACTCCGGGCCATCGCGGTGGTAGAGGTCCGGTGCGACGGCCAGGTAACTTGAGCCGGCGAGCCGCCGGGTCATTTCCTGGATGAATTCATCGACGCCGCCCTGGTGCTGCACGACGATGAGCGCTGGAAACGGACCCGCGCCCTCGGGCATACTGATATATAAGCCCATCGCGCTTCCGTCCGACTCGGTTTCCTGCCAGTTCGATAACATCGCTACCTCGTCGACTTGGTGCGTTTAACGCAGGCGCCTGATCAAGTCAAACGACCCGGTCAACGGTCCTCGAGCAGGCGGAGAATCACTCTCAGATTGTCGATTCGTTCGGGACCAAAATCTTTGGCTTCACTATCACGATCAATGAGAACGGCCCACAGCCCGGCCTGATCGGCACCTTGCAAATCACAGAGTTGGTTATCGCCGACGTGAAGCGCTTCCGCGGGTTTTAAGCCGTGCTGACGCAACGCGGCACGAAAGATTTGCGCGTCCGGTTTAGCATAGCCGACACGACTCGATAAAAAAACATGGTCGAACAGTGGCCGCACGCCTAGACCAGCAAGAATCCCGATCAGGCGTGAATCGAAATTCGAGATGACATCGAGGATCAAACCGCGCCGTTTTAATTCAAGTAGTGTGTCCAATGCTTCGGGATAAAGAACCCAGGCTTCGTATGAAGCAAAATGCTCGAAGAGCTCGATGAAATAATCTTCGAAATTTTCAAACGGTGTCCACGGTTGAAAGATTTCACTGACCAGATCTTTCCACCAGTCGCGCTCGAGCGCGCAAATACTTTCTTCAGCCACGCCGGGAAACGCCAATCTCGGCGCGGCGGCAAAGCAGACTCGGAACCGGTCCGTGAGGTCCGCAGGTGAAACCGTCTTGCCATGCTTTGCGGCGATGCGCGCGTAAGTTTCTCCTACCCTCGCCCGCGTTCGCATCAATGTTCCGGCCGCATCGAAGAAAACGGCTTTGATCGTCATGATTTCACTCCGAGCTGGGAAAATGGACTCGGAGCCGGGAAGATTCCTTTGTGTTAAGAAAGGAATTTGACTAACCCAAACGAGCTGCAATTGCAAGAAAGTTGCCATGGTTTATAATCCAAGGTGATGTCGCGGAGAGATGCCCTGATTCTTGTCGATGTGCAGAATGATTTCTGCCCGGGCGGCGCGCTCGCCGTTCAAAACGGTGATGAAGTCGTGCCAGTGCTGAACCGATACATCGAGCGATTTCTGGATGCCGGGCTGCCGATCTTTGCGACGCGCGACTGGCATCCGGTTAAAACCAGCCATTTTAAAGCTTACGGCGGTATCTGGCCGGTGCATTGCGTGCAAGGAACTCACGGCGCCGAGTTTCATCCTGATTTAAGGCTCGCACCAGAGATCACCATAGTCTCAGCGGGCATGGCACCCGACGAAGACGGCTACTCCGGCTTTCTAGGCCGGGACAGCACTGGAACTTTGTTGGCGGTCTTGTTGCGCGATCGCGGTGTCGAACGACTCTTTGTCGGTGGATTGGCCACCGATTATTGCGTCAAGCACACCGTGCTCGACGGCATCCAGCAAGGATTTCAGGTCGTGCTGATCGGTGACGCGGTTCGCGGCGTCAATTTGAATCCGGACGATTCGACGCAAGCCATAAAAGAGATGAGCGCTGCCGGCGCGATCGTCGTCCGTGAAGCCGATACCATCGATTTGCACGCTTAAAAATCCCGCCTGTTCCGCGCTTGCGCGCGAGGCTAGTTGTCTCCACTTTGGTGATGTTGTCTGATAAAATGAGAGGTTGAGGGTAGGGTGTGACGGTGACTCAATACAAAGAAGAACTGGCGGTCGCGGAAAAGGCGGCTCGGGAGGCGGGGGCCGTGGTGATGGACCTTTTTAAAGGGAAATTCGATATTCATGAAAAGAGTAAAAACAACCCGGTAACCACGGCAGACCTCGAAGCGAACCGCATTATTCGGGAGAAAATTCAGAAAGCTTTTCCCACGGACGGTTGGCTCTCGGAGGAAGATCAAGACAGCCGAGATCGCTTGGCGCGATCACGGATCTGGATTGTCGATCCCATCGACGGTACGAAGGAATTTATTGAAGGGGTGTCGGAATTTGCCATTTCGATCGCATTTGTGGTGGAAGGTCGTCCGCAGATTGCGATCGTCCATAATCCGGCCGAACAACGGTTTTACAAAGCTGCCTCCGGCGCCGGCGCTTATATGAACGATCAGCCGATCCGGATCGCTTCGCGGGAGCAGGTCGACGGCGCCTTGCTGTTGGTCAGCCGCTCGGAGCCACAGAAAAGGTTTCAAATTTTTGTCGATCATTGCGGTATCAAACGGGTAGGCAGTATCGCCAATCGCCTCGCCAAAGTCGCCGCGGGGGACGGCGATGCCACGATTACCTTCCGCAATATTCATGAATGGGACATCTGCGCCGGTGTGCTCATGGTCGAAGAAGCCGGTGGCGCTGCGGTGGATGGGGAGGGTCACACAATGATATTTAACCGAGAACTGCCGACCCATCGCGGCGTCATCGCCGCGAATCCTTTCTTGACCGGCGGTTTGCAGGGGCTGTGGAACGAGGCGATGGCTGACAACAAGCAGAGCAGAGCCGATTCGTGATCCGGAAATCTGTCATGCGTAAGTGTGTTTATTGCGGCGCCTCTTCGGGATTCATCGGCAGGGTGTGCGCCGACTGCAAGAAACTCTTGGCGCGGGTCCAAGAATTGCGCGGCAAGGTAGGCTTCGGGCAATTTCTCGATGGCCTGGAACAGACCGGCGTGCCGCGCGACAAAATTTTGCAGTTTCTCGCTGCCGATCCGGATGGGAAGGGCAGTATTCAGGATCAGGTGGCGGCTGAAATGACTAGCGAGCTGATGAAAGTAATGGGCATTTCGGGGCGGCAAAGCGCCGACGAAGTCAAACGCATTCGCGACACCCTTGCGAAGGAATCCGAATAGGTTTTCCCAAGAGATGGCTGCCACCGTCTACCTGTCGCTGATTTTTTTGACACTTTACCTGATCGGTTTGGCGCTTCAGCGCTGGTGGTTTCGCCGCGATCGGGCCAGGATGGCGGCCGAAACCCGCCAGGGGGGGCGAGTCATCGCTCGGGTGGACGATATCTCACCCGGATCGGTAAAAAAATTTTGGCTCATCTGCCAAAAATATCGACTCGATGGATTTTTGATCAATGACCGAGGTAGTTTTCACGCCTACGTCAATCGCTGCCGCCACATGCCGACGCCGCTGGATTTCGTGCGCGATCAGTTTCTCAGCGAGGACGGGCAGTTTTTGCGCTGCTATACTCACGGAGCGCTTTACGAATTTGCCACCGGACTGTGCATCGATGGTCCATGCAAAGGCGAGTCGCTGTATCGCTTGCCGGTGCGGATCGACGGCGGCGAAGTTCTCGTCGGCTGTCCCGACGGCGATTTACGCCAGCTTGCTGATTGAGGAGTGAGGGAATGGGAGCAGAGAGCTCAACGCGAAAATTGATTGCGCTAGTGGGCGAGATCGAACACGGCAAAAGCAAAAAATTCACTTTGCGTCGAGGCCAGCGGGATATCGAGGCGTTGCTCGTGAACTTCGAAGGCAATCACTTCGCTTACATCAATCGGTGTCCTCACACCGGAATCACCCTCGACTGGGTCAACAATCAGTTCTTCAGCTCCGATACTCGCTACCTGATGTGCGCCACGCATGGTGCTGTCTTCGAGCCGCCCAGCGGAGAATGCGTCTGGGGGCCCTGTTTCGGATTGTCATTACAGAGTGTTCCTATCGAGATTAAAGCGGGACGGATTTACGCGCGTCTGCCGGGGGCCACCGACTGAATCTCGAATGATGCGAGGAGCCTCGCGGGGAGACTGCAATGGGCGATTGTCTGTTCTGCGCGATTGTCGGCGGCAAAGCCAAAGCGAACACTGTCTATCAGGACGAACGGGTGGTCGCGTTCAAGGACATACGAGCGCGAGCGCCGGTGCATTTTCTGATCATTCCTCGCAAGCACATAGGCGGCGTGCTCGACATCGAACCGGAGGATTCCGGGCTCATCGGCGAGATCTTTCAGGTTGCCGCCCGGCTCGCTCGTGAGCACGGCATCGCCGAAACCGGCTTTCGCGTGGTCGTCAACTCCGGGCCTGATGCAGGGCAAAGCGTGCTTCATCTGCATTATCATCTGATCGGCGGGCGCCAGATGAGTTGGCCGCCGGGCTAATCCGGACGAGTATTCTCAATATCTGACACGGAGGGGCAGCATGGCGGCTGACGAATGGCATAGTGCGACCAGTGATATGGCGATACAGCAGTTCGATCTCGCGGCGGAGAAGCTGGGCGTGGATCCGAATGTTGCGCGCCGCCTGCGCCGTCCGGATCGGGCGCTGATCGTCAGTGTGCCGACGCGCATGGATGACGGCGGAGTCAAAGTTTTTACCGGCTATCGGGTACAGCACAATGATGTCTTGGGTCCCTTTAAAGGTGGCATCCGCTACCACCCCGCCGTCAATCTCGGTGAAGTTTCCGCGCTCGCGATGTGGATGACATGGAAATGTTCACTGGTCGGTCTGCCCTTGGGTGGAGCGAAAGGCGGAATCGCCTGCGATCCGGCGGAGCTGTCGCGCCACGAGCTGCAATCGATGACCCGCCGCTTCACTGCCGAAATCATTAATATCATCGGGCCGGAGGTCGACGTTCCGGCGCCGGATATGGGCACCGGCGAGCAGGTGATGGCATGGATCATGGACACCTATTCCCAGCACAAAGGACATGCGGTACCTGAGATTGTGACGGGGAAGCCCGTGGCCATCGGCGGCACTCTCGGGCGGCGCGAGGCGACCGGTCGCGGGGTTGTATACATGATTCTCGAAGCCGCCAAGCATCTGAACATCAATCTGAGCCAGTGTACGGCGGTGGTGCAGGGCTTCGGCAACGTGGGCTCCGTGGCCGTCAAGGAACTTGCCAATATCGGCGTAAAAGTGATTGGCGTTTCCGACCGTACCGGCGGTTTTGTCGATGAGAAAGGATTGCCGGTGGAAAAACTGTTGGAGCTTGCCGACAAAAACCACAGTTTGGAAGGCTGTCCGTACGGCGACAAGATCAGCAACGAAGAATTGCTGGAGCTCAAGTGCGACGTGCTGGTGCCGGCGGCCCTCGAGATGCAGATCACAAAAGCCAATGCGGCGAAGATTCACTGCCGTATACTCGCGGAAGGTGCGAACGGGCCAACGACGCCCGACGCCGATACGATTCTACGTGAGAACGGGATATTTTTGATTCCCGACATCCTGGCGAACGCTGGTGGAGTGGTGGTTTCTTATTTCGAATGGGTGCAAGACCTGCAAAATTTCTTCTGGAACGAAGTTGAGGTCAACAGCAAGCTGCGCGAAATTCTAGTCAAATCGTTTCATGAGGTGCTCCGCATGAGCGAAAAACATGGTGTCGACATGCGGCTCGCGGCGCTGATGATCGGCATCGATCGGGTAACTCGCGCGATGCTTTGGCGCGGGCTGTATGCGTGAGATTGCGCCACGTTGAAGCGGCGCCGGGAAACTGCTAACCAATTGGCAATCCAATTGAAAGAGAGACGGTAGTCAATGGTTCAAGCGACCCAACTTCGGCCCGGAATGATTATCATCCACAGTGGTGACCTGTTTCGGGTAACCGCCGTGCATCATCTGACCCCTGGAAATAAGCGCGGCTTCATGCAGACCAAGATGAAAAATCTCCGAACGGGGATCGGGACGGAGTACAAGTTTCGCTCGGAAGATCGCGTCGATCAGGCGATCCTTGACAATCGCCAGATGCAATACCTCTACGCAGAAGGGGACTTGCACACTTTCATGGACCTGGAGAATTACGAGCAGGTTACGTTGACGAAAGAAGACATTGGCGATTTGCTGTCATTTCTGTTGCCGAATTCGATCGTCGGTATCGAGTTTCATGAGGGTAGGCCGGTAGGAATCAATCCGCCTTCCACGGTCGATCTGGAAGTTGTCGACACAGAGCCTTCGATGAAGGGCGCAACTGCGAGCGCGTCCTACAAACCGGCCAAGCTGGAAACCGGAGTGACGGTGCAAGTGCCGCCGTTTGTCCAAGTCGGAGATAAAGTGCGCGTCGACCCGACCGATGGCTCGTATCTCGAACGCGTCAAGTAGTTTTAAGTTCTTCCAGGATTTGCCGCGTTTGCCGTTCGAGATCTTCCAAGCTGCCGTTGTTTTCGATGACATAATCGGCGAGTCGCCGTTTGTCTTTTAAGCTCATCTGCGCTGCGATATGCTTCTCAGCGTCAGCGGCCGTGAGGTGATCGCGGTTCTGTAAACGAGCAGTTTGGGTTTCGACATCGCAGGCGACCAAGATCACCGGCCGCAGCCACTCCTGCAGATTGCCTTCGAAGAGCAGCGGCACTTCATAAATGGCTACGGGGTAGCCCGCCGCAGCGTAGTCCCGTATTCTTTCTTCAGCGAGGGCGCGCACGCGCGGATGAATGATCGATTCCAGTCGCTTTCTAGCCTCAGGCTGATTGAAGATCAACGTGCGCAGTTTTTGACGATCGAGGGTCTGATCGCTTTGCAAAATATCCGCGCCGAAGGACGCGACGATTTCTTTCCACGCCTCGTGTCCGGGTTCGACCACTTCGCGGGCCAAATCGTCCGCATTGACAATGGCGGCGCCCAAACTTTGGAGAATTTTCGCCACGGTGCTTTTGCCTGATGCAATGCCGCCGGTTAGGCCGACTAATTTCACGCAACACTCTTCGCAAAATCAATGACTGGTTTCAAGCAATGCTTTGATTAAGAGATGAAAGGGAAGCTATTTGCAATGGCTCAGGTACGGATCTACACGACAAGCTATTGTCCCTATTGCCGAGCGGCCAAAACCCTGCTGCGAAGGAAGGCTGTGCAGTTCGAGGAGATCGATGTCACCGATGATCCACAACGCCGGGCGGAAATGGAGAGGCTTTCGCGGCGTATGACGGTGCCGCAGATTTTTATCGATGACGAGCCGATCGGCGGCTATGATGATGCGCAGGAATTGGACGCCAGCGGCGAGTTGGATCGCCTGCTAGGACGTTGATATCGGCGATAAAGTGGCGCATGGGGGAATTCTGGACTCATCTGGAGGCGGCGAGCGGATTCGAACCGCTGCATCGAGGCCAAAGCAGCAAAAACAAGAAGTGATACCGAATGCTAAAAAGCCCGAATTTCCGGGCTTTTTCTTTTTGGGCTTGTTACCGGAGGTTTGTCACCTGAAGTTGGAACATTTCTGGAACATTTTTTTAACGACGAACTTGACCCCTTGCCGGGTCTGCCCCTTTAGCCGGCTGGCCTCGGGATTCGGTGTAGTCTGTTTCCTCGCACCTCGATTCCGTTTTTCTCTAGGAGTTTTTGGACTTTCCCACCCTGCACGTTCTGTTTGGAACCGCGCTCTTTCAATCTCGCCGGTAATGCAAGCACTGACTTACTGACGACGACCTTGGCTGCTAATTCTTCGATAAAACGAGACATTCAACTTTTTACCTTCTTCCAACAATCGCGGCGGGATAGATACGGGATACACGGTTGGACAATTGCCGTCACCCTTTCCTTGATAATACGCCTGTAAACACGCGTGAGCGGTGTGACGCTTGACCGCTTCCCGTTTGTAGTAGCGAAACTGGCGCCAGTTATCCCCGAATGCAAAACAGCAAATAATCCACAAAGTCACGAGCACCGCTCTCCTCCAATACGTCGTTTCCTGAAGAAAAACAGTCCAGTTCACCACGGATAATGGAAGTAGGGGCATCGCAAGCTCGAAGTAGCGAGATTCTTTTGACTGCTCAATACTTAAGGCAGCACGTCCGACGGACACGGACGCCAGGACTGCGAGCACCGTCAGTGTTAACGTGATGCTCCGCCACGAGCCGATTGGCAAATTCGGGCCGTAACGGTAAACCACGCCCACCATCGGCAGAAGCACGACCAATAAATAGAAAGCTCCAAGTATATTGGATAATTGATCGATCCCAAATCCCAGCGCCACAATGTTTAGAAAGTGACTCCAGAATTCCCATCTGTATGGCAGTACCAGCGCCGGATGATACGAGGGCTTACTGTAGTCGCTTAACCAAAATAGAATTGCTGTAATTAGAATGGCCCAGATAGAGATCGCGCGCATTAAACTGTTCCGATAGGCGAAGAATTTTTCTTTGTGAACCTTACTAATTTTGAATAACGTAAACATCGCGAGCAGAACCATAGTTGATACAACGCCTGCGGCCATTGAGTACATGCACAAGATAGCTGCCACGGCAGCGATTATAACATCACGCCAATTTTCCACCTCTCTGAACAAAAAGTAGCAAGCAATGACAAGAAACAGTAACCAAAAATGGAGTAGAGATTGGGAGGCCCAAAAATGGTTAACCCGATTGATCGGAGAAAGAAGAAATATCATAAAGCAAAGAACAGCGAACCCAACGTGCTCGCTCGTATCGCTTATGAACACCCATAGCATGGCCAAAAGAGTCAATCCGTATAAGACGAAGTTGATAGTCTGGTGAATGGCAATATTCCAGCCGTTGACGCGATATAGCGACCAAATTAACAGCCGGGTGGTGGCCATACGATGTTCATTATTTTGCACGGTGAGACCTGCGAGCGATAGCCCACTCGGTAATTGAGCCGGTTCGAAACTTGCCCAGTCATCGTAATAAGGAACGTCAACCGCATACTTCCATATCAAGTAGAAGTGAAAAAAGTAGAGGCCCATGCACGCCAACAGTGCGAAGCCGGTAGGTGATCGTTCCCACACGCTCATACGCATTTCGTGAAATTGACCGACTCAAAGTTCATAATTAGCGCACTGGACGAATTGAAAGGTTCGGTGAAAGGCACAGGGCTGCCTATTGATTCAATTTTGGTTTAGACAGTCCTCCCCTCGAAGGTCGGCCTATAGCATGCGATTAAAGACGTTCATCCTCGAGTGACGTAAATCGTTCAGACGCGGAATAAAATATCTGAATCGTGGCCCGACCATCGGGTATGTCCCGTCTGCACAGTGAACGAGGAAAAACGGGGTATCAATGTCTCATATTGAATAGATGGTGAACAATGTTCCAGCTTCGTTCTGTCACTGGAATTTCTTCCAGACGCAGACTATCGATCGGCCAACACTGTAACCCATAATGGGATCTGCCTTTCGTGAGAGTGCTATCAGCCAACGATCCCAGAATAAAATTTGTTTCTCGTTCGGGAGCGATTGCCATAATACCATTTTGTTGATGATCGATGTCGCCATTCCGATCGAATCGAGATAGAAGATCGTTTCAACTCGGCAGCCGCGCGGCGTTCGATCAACCAACATAGGCTTATCATAACGCCTATGATGGCCTACCGCCTGGTCAAACCGACTATAAAGAAAGTTGAAAGCGGGAGATAGCACTATGAGTGTGCCTCCCGGCGCGAGACGATCTGCCGCTGACTGTAGCTCATAGCGATCCTCAGGAATGTGTTCCAAGACATCGATGTAGAGAAATGAGTCAATCGGTGGACAAATATCCAAGTCTCGTACGAAGCCACCGCGGGTATGACAGCAGGTCGGCAGCTGATGCGCAGCAATCCGCGCGTCAATTTCGTTTCGCAAAACCGGATCAGGTTCGAGGCATATCCACTCTTGTTGCAGGCCATCGCAGAGAATCGAGGTCGTAGCACCGATTCCTGCGCCGACCTCAACCACCCGGCAGCCAAGGAAGGGACGGATTTTGGATGCCAAATACTTTTTCCAATTGACCGCTTTAGAAAAAAGACTTAGCTCTTTACCCGCATACGTCAGCTCGTTCATGAGCATAGGAGATTCTGTTGAATTATCAGGCAATCTCTTCAGAATCTACCTAGATTCAAGCCAACTGGACGAGCCGGCGAAAGATTTCGGACTGTCTTTCGTGCCCAGCTCACGGAATCGATCGACAAAAAACCCATAGTCTATTAATGGGCAAAACGGTTCGCTTTTTACTGGTACAGGGACCTCTTTTACCCCCGTGTGACTCGAACACGCGGGACCAGGCCCGTTCGAGACCCATTGGCGGCTCTGAACGACTGCAAGCTAGACTTTCACCAGTTTGTGGACTAGGGCAAGTGTTTCAAGTTAGATTGGCGGCGATGGCTTCCTGTGCGAAAGCGGTCACGCTATCAAAGCGTGTCGCGGCTCTGGAAAAGCAGTTCAGCGAGCTAGGCGAATGGGCCATCCTCGCGGCCACCCATAGTGCCACTATGCCTATGGTGGTCCGCTGGTCTGAAATCTCGGCATAGTGCAGGAAAAAACGCAGGACGCTTTCTCGCTATGTGAAAGAGATGGACTTTCCGGCTTACAGGTGGGCGTCATGTTGTTTCAAGTCCATTGGCTATTGACACTTGGCTACTTGTAAGGGTAACCGTGAGAAAAAAGCAAAGGCAAGAAACGTAGTCGTCTGATTTGTATAAGTCAACATGTCGTATTGCGCCGTGTATAATCTAACCCAATAAAGGTTCGTTGCGCCATTTGAGAATCTAACCCTCTTTGGGCTCACGATAGCTGGGACAAGGAGGAGGATTGATGGAGGAATTCAGCATGGC
>Ga0164305_10000558_pt1 | contig 14146 bp, 9 predicted proteins | sample Whisoiple_237_MG_FD_110215 | JGI IMG/M metagenome (GOLD analysis project Ga0164305, IMG submission 110215) | Soil microbial communities amended with pyrogenic organic matter from upstate New York, USA - Whitman soil sample_237_MG | ecosystem: Environmental > Terrestrial > Soil > Agricultural...
CAGTTAGGAAATTAATGGCTGTCACGCACCCTACTTAAACTATAACTTCTGCATCTATTTTTGAGGAAAAGGGCAATTCACGGACATTGTACCAGAGGAATCAGTGAAGGTGACTTCATCTTGATAATGCCGCGGTGTTGACATCAGCAACCGCCAAGCTTCTCCAGCATCTATTAAATTCATGCGTCCGGGATAGTGAGTTTGCAACAACTCTTGCACCATCGGATAATAGTCTGAGTTGATGCTGGGGAAAATATGATGTTCTGTGTGGTAAGAAAAATTCAAGTGCAGCAGGTCAAATATTTTAGGAACTCGCACTGACATACTGTTGATCAGCGGGTCATTAATGGCGGTCATCCGGCAACCCATGTGGTTGGTATAGATGTAAAACATTGCGCCTGCATGACCAATTGCGATCGGCAAAAAGTACGCAAGAGCGATTTTGAGCGGATGAAAATTTAGGTAGAACAAAATGCTGGCATGAATTCCTAAAATTCCCAGACATTCAAATGCGATCGTCAATCTATCTTTAGGACTAACTGTAAAGGCAGCCGGTACGTAATCCACAGATTTATCGTTAAATAACAGTACCGAGGTGAGATTGCGGAAATTATGCACTAACCACGAACCGGCCATCCCTACCATTAACCACACCGGATTGACTTCCACCGAGGGTACAAATAGATTTTGAATCCATTTTCCCCAAGTATCTGGTTGCTGGTACAGATAGTTGCGATCGGGGTCTGCCAAAGAATTCGTGTTATTGTGATGTACGAGGTTGTGCAGATTTTTCCACTGAGTAGGCGGCATAAACAGCATACTTAGTCCCAAAAAGGCGATCGGATAAGTGAGGAGCGACTTTTTCTGAACGCTACCGTGCATCAAATCGTGGGAGCTAAATAGCAAAACTATGATACTATTGCCCATGATGACGGCTAAAGGTAAGTAAAGCCCTAAAATATAGACAGGCCAGCGATCGAGATTAGCAGCAATTCCCCATCCCAGCAATAAAATAGCAGCGTTGATGAATAGTATTGCTAACTTGCTAGGATCTGGTTCAAAGGCATCTGATGGCAGCAGCGGACGCAATTTTTTCACATATACCGAGTGGTGAATTAGCGTTTCTTCGCCTAAAGTCGGCGTTGCCGCCTTGTCTAGAGTATTGAGTGATTTTTCTGATTTCATGTGATCGCTAAGAGTATTTTCATGTGAGTTAATAAGTTTCTAAATTTAATTAGATCCCGTACCAGATTTTAGATTGAACCCACACATAAATCCGGCGGCTTATTGTTAGGATGCGGAGATTTTATCTGTCTCCACTGCGGCTATCCGAGAAGTGGCGATCAAATTGCTTTAGATCAAGGCTGCCTGATTGTTCTACGAAGATATTATATCCCATAAATAAAATTTTAGAAATAACTATTAAAGGCTTACGCATCGATAATAGTCTCCCACTTTTCAGTTTGGTTTAATCCCAATAACCAATCCTAAATAACCTATAAGATTAAAAAAGTCCGTTTCCCTGAACAATTTCTTTGATTGTCGTCAGCGTATCTAACCCGATCAATCCCCGGCGATAACCTTTTTGGTTGGACATTCCCAAAAATATGGCATCTCCCCGATTTTGATAACGCCAAAACCGAGGTGAGGCATTAATAAAAGTTGAGGCGCTGTTAACATCCAGAGCAAATTGGCGACTTTCTAAGTAAGATTCAGTGGCGATGCAGTCAGCGTGGCCGCTGCTGTAGCGGTTGATCCAGCCGATCGCAATCTCTAAACTATCGACAACTTTAAACGCGATGGTTTTGTTTAAATACGGTTGAGTCCACTCGTATGGTTCCGCCAGCTTCAAGTCTGGGAAATCTGCGACGAGATCCGCATCGGCGCTAATTTGAAAGCCTTTTTCTTTTAAACTGTTCCACAGCCTGACTAAGGAAGAAGGCTTTTGGTTGCGATCGATCAGCACTTTCTCGATCGCGTTAACAGGATCGGGAACGCTTTGATGGCTGTCCAAAATCATCCACCTTGCCATCTCCAAACTACCAGTCGGCGACCAATAAAGGTAACAATTTCCCATTGCCGACCTCAAAACTGGTGCTGTACACAGCCTAACCACCTGCTGCACCAAACTTGGTCTACCGTAGGGAATAATTAAATTGAGATATTGGTCTTGAGTGACCAATTCTCTGATCGAAGCGCCCCGATCCGGCGGCAGTATCTGCAAACATCCCGATGGCAAACCGACCTCATCGATCGCCGACACCAAAGCTTCTCCAATTACAGCATTAGTTTGCCAGCTTTCGCTGCCGCCTTTAAGAATCAAACTGTTAGCGCTTTTGAGAGACAAACCCGCTGCGATCGCCCCCAACTCGGGAAACGCCTCGTAAATTAGAGCGATCGCCCCCAGTGGCAGCGACTGACAGTACACCTGACAGCGATCGACCTGATAAGAAGCATTGATCACCCGACCGATCGGATCTGGCATTTCCCCCAACCGTTCCAGAATTTGCACAGTTGTCTTGATCCGTTCCGGCGTCAGCTTCAGCCACTCCACAATCAACTCGGGAATCGCCATGTCCCGACTCGCTTCTAGATCCAGAGTATTTGCTTCTAAAATGTCATTTTGCCGGCGTTTCAGCGAGCCCGCCATCGCCTGCAAAGCTGCCGCGCGATCGGCACTCTTTGTCGCAGCCAACTCCAAAGAAGCTTGATAAGCGCGACGCGCGACATTTGCGGCATCTGATGAATGGGTAAAATCCTCTATTATCATCTAGCTAACGCCTGTAAGCGAGCCATACCATCAGCGCCGGCAGCATTGCTAGCAGCACGGCGACCATTGCCCACAGAATAATATTCGGGCCCGGCGAGTGCAGCGCCAAGGGCAACCAAATCACTAGCGGCACCAATATCATACCCAAAGCCAGTGGCAAATAATGGGCCTTCAAACCCGGATGCGCTCTGTTCCAGTGGTTCCCTGTCCACCGCCAAGCCTGCTTGTAAGGATAGTTCGTTGATAGTTGCTCGATCACGTATCCACTTTCGTCCAATACAAATATTTGTTGACAGCGGTTGCAGCCAAAGGCTTCTGTCAACGTTATAGGCACTAGACGGCCCCGCCGTCGGCAAGGACAGGGGTACTCATCGTTTAAGTCAATCTTTGGAGCTTTTTGAGATGGCACTAGCGATCGGATAAAAAAAGCGTTTTTGCAAAAATAATCGTTAACATATCCACTTAATCAAACTTGTCAATTCCGCCAAAGCGAGGCTTTCAACTGCCTGTTCCGAGATCTCGCCCGATCGGCAATTTTGACTTGCAAGTTCTGCATTCAATCTTACCACTAACTTAGGTATTTTCAACGGTCATTAGGAGCATACCGAAAAATTTCTTAATCTAGTTTCCGGTTTTCTTGATTTTTTGATCTTTTAAAGCGGGTGACGCGATTCGAACGCGCGACATTCACCTTGGCAAGGTGACGCTCTACCACTGAGCTACACCCGCATTTCCTGCGGTATTAACAATATTGTCTCAATTCTCGAAATTTGTCAAGTCTTTTTAGTAAGTTTTTTTCAGAAACCCAGTAAAAACCCCCAAAGCCTATCCCCACCTGAAATTTCAGCAGCCAGATTCTTAACCAAATCAGTAATTGCCGTGAAGAGTGACCGCCATCCGCCCACGGCAAAGCTAGAATCAAGCTGGAATTGTGGGAGAACACTGTCATGTCAGATTTAAATCGCGGAATCATGAAGTTCAAGGGAGCTGACAGTCCTATAGCGATCGCCATTTCGGCGATTGTCATTGCCGGCGGAATCGGCTTCTTGATCTGGTGGGCGCTGCAATCAGCCTACACCTTCAGCTAACAGACTCAAACGTAAAACTTATCAGGTCTTGCTCAGAAGGCAGAATTTAAGAAAAATTCTGTCTTTTGCATTTTTTTTCCTGAGTCTTGAATTTATTGCCTAGGAATGGGGATCGATTGCTGACGATCGAATGATTGCCATAAATCACCCGATCGGGCGAGTCGCTAGGATGAGCCGAGATGACTCCCCGATCGACTACTTTTGTAGTACACGTGTAAACAAAGCGCGCCGAAAGCGCAATTTTAGATGCAAGTGTTTGCAAGGGTTGTATCTCAACACAAATTTATGGCAAGCTTTCAGGACATCTTCAAATACTACAGTCGCTACTGGAAAATCTCAGTTTACAGCATAGGCGCATCCAGCGTTTTGGCACTAGCCGATTTGCTTGTACCCTACGCGATCGGTCAAATATTAAACGTATTGTCGGGTCAACCTACAGATACAGTAACCCAAAAACTGATAGCAGCGATCGCCTCTGTTACCCAGCACTCACCCAACAAAATATTATCGCTATCCGTCTTGCTGGGCATAATTTTTCTGGTAACAGTCGCCAAAGCACCGATACAGCCTTGGGTGGGAAATTGGTTTCACTGGGCGATACCATTGAGGGCAAGGCGCGATCGAATGAGAAGTGCGATCGGCAAAATCCTCACCTTACCCCTAGAATTCTACGACGAAAACAACGCCGGACGGATTGCCAGCCGCATCGCCAAAGGCATCGCCAACCATACTTGGACATATCCAGAAATTGCCGGCGAATTCATCCCCGAAGTCGTGCGCTTAATCGGCATTTTTGCCGTTATCTGCTTAATAGAGTGGCGGATTGGCTTATTAATTTTGGTTTCATTCCTATTTATCCTCAGTTTCACCCTCAAAGGCCTGCAACAGGTGACGGCGCGGGAAGAAATTCTCGATGAATACATCGAAGATACCGAAAGCCGCAACTCAGAAATTATCACCAACATCAAAACAGTCAAAGCTTTTGCGACAGAAAGCCATGAACTCAAAAGGCAAACCACCAGACTCGATCGCGAATTAAAAGTAGTGATCCACCGCATTCACAAAGGATACGTCACCTTGGGGACATACCAGCAGACGATCGTCCAGTTGTGTTTGTTTTCAGTTCTCGGTTTTAGCCTAGCAGCCACGGTAGGAGGCAAAATTTCCCTCGGATATTTTGTTACCGTCTACACCCTGGCAAGCATGGCATATTCCCAACTCCGTCCGATTAGCATTATTGCCGAATTATTGGCGCGCCGCTATTCTTCAATGATCCGGTTCCACGAGTTTATGCAAACGCCAGACGGTGTTGATGCGGTTAATTTAGCAGAAAATGCTCGATCGGCCTCGCCGTATAAATTTACCGGCAAAGTTGAACTCAGCGGTTTGACATTCGGGTACGACAGTCAAAAACCCGTTTTGCAGGATGTGAATTTATTGATTCATCCCCGTCAGACAGTAGCATTAGTCGGGCGATCTGGTTCCGGGAAATCGACTTTGGTTAAACTCCTGTTTCGCTACTTTGAACCCAACTCCGGCAGCATTCTGATCGACGGGGAAGATATTCGCAGCTTAGACGTGACTCGCTACCGCCAGCGTTTAGCAATTGTTCACCAAGAAGTAGATGTGTTTAACGGTACTTTGCTGGAAAATTTGACTTACGGAAACAGAAGCGCCACTTTCGAGCAAGTTGAGGATGCTTGTCGCATCGCCAAAGTAGACGATTTTGTGCGGCTGTTGCCCCAAGGTTACTATACCGTGGTCGGGGAGAGAGGAATGCGGTTGTCCGGCGGTCAGCGGCAGCGGTTGGGGATTGCCAGGGCGCTGTTGGTGGAGCCGGATGTGTTAATTTTTGATGAGGCTACTTCTAGTTTGGATTATGAAAGCGAGCGATCGATCCAGCTAGCCATGCAGAATATTCTCGGTACGCGCACCACCATAATTATTGCCCACAGACTCAGTACAATTCGCGAAGCCGATGCGATCGTCGTACTCGACGGCGGTAGAATCGTCGAAATTGGCAGCCACGAAGAACTCTTAAGCCAACAAGGTATTTACCGCCGCCTGCACTCCCTGCAAGAAACCGGGGAATTAGTGAATTAGGGATTTGGGCTAAGTCTAGACTTAGGGTGCTCCGGGCGGGTACCCAGCCTAGACTTAGCAATGCACACCTTAAACAGTGTTCAATTTTCCCGTCTGCCGCTAACTCACTTATATGTTCTCAGCTTAATCATTAGAGTTTTAAATATAATGTTGCAAATAAAGATTCTGGTGCTAGGATGTATAACTGTGATGGAAATGGGTCGATGCCCGAGTGGTTAATGGGGGCGGACTGTAAATCCGCTGGCTACGCCTACGCTAGTTCAAATCTAGCTCGGCCCACCTCAATTTAATAAAAAGTTAAAATTTAAGAATTAAAAATTAATTTTTTAATTGGAGGTTCTTAATTTTTTATGCCCGTGTAACTCAGTGGTAGAGTACCTCCTTGGTAAGGAGGAAGTCACGAGTTCAAATCTCGTCACGGGCTTGCTATTCTCTGCGATATCCCTCAAGGGTTTCACGTTCATCGCACAGCAAGAAGGTTATTTTTCCGCTCAACTTTCGTGCTGAGGGTTTTCTCATATGTCCAAAACGACTTCCATATCTGCCAAGTTTGCCCCGGACTTTTTGCGTCTGGTCTTCAACTGGTTGAGCAAGTCGGCTGGGTCTGGAAATTCTGCGACTCCCCACAAGAAAACTTATTCTTTGTGGAACAGGCCCAAAAGCCTGTTCTTGAGAATGGTGAGACATCTCAGTTCCAACCGAATTTAGCTATGAGACTGGGGTTTCAACCCCCAGCGGACACGGCCACAAACCGATCGCAATATTGTACCCATATCGAAATCCCCGACTTCTTAAAGAAATGGGGAATTTAATTATCCTCATCCAATCCCAGCGGCACAAAATATTGACTGTAAACCACACTATCCGGCTCCCAAAGAGGCCGCCAATAAACATTTTGCATCACCGCTTTCTCCCCATCACCCTCAGCAGGCCACTGAAAACTGACGATCGCAATATTGCTATATCCCACAATCTCATCACCCTCTTGCAGCCAGCGATTGCGCCACAACAGCGATATAAAATTCCACAACCTACGCAGGAATGACAATTGTTTATTTTTATGCGATCTATCTGACGCAGTTCCCTTTTCTAGCAGCAAAAATAGCCGAGCTCTTTGCCGTTTAATCCAGTCAATCCGATAGCCCCAATCAGGCATAGATTGTCTATTTCTGACAGCCGCCGCCATAGCTTTCTTTCTGCCAACCCTCGAAATCTTCATTAATTCCAGCGGCTCGTTCCATCCCAAACATTCGTGCGATCGCTCAGGAAGCAGCGACTTAATCTTAGTATGAATTAAATGCGTTTTCCATTCCTCATTGATAAAAGCACTAGCAGTCAACTGCGCCAACACAGAATTTTGACAATTTGACCGATAATTCTCCCTCGTCAAAGGCTCAATATTCGATCGAGAATCGCCAAAATGACAATCAGACCAATAACTCAGTCGCACAGCCGCAGCATAGTGAATATCCCCCGTCAACACAATCACCCGATCGCGCTGCTTAAAAAACTCCGACAACAGCTTCACAAAAGCTAACTCATGAAAATTCCAAGCATCCCCCGCATCACTATTAAAAACCTTCCCCTGTTCCACATCCCACTTTTGCACCGCATCAATAATCCACAAACCAACCAAATTTGTCGGGACAACTACCAGTGTCGCCTCAATCTCAAACTCCCCAGTTTTATTCAGCAAAGCAGTCTCCTTCAAAGGCTGCTGAATTTGCTCCTCAAAACCTTTGTGAGTCAAAAGCATCGGTGGATCGATCGCGCTTTTCACCGGATACCCCCGCCAACTCCGCGTATCCAGCACAATCACCTCGTGCTTAAAACTTCTAACAGTAAAATGCCAATTCAAAACCTCACTTACACCCTCGCCATCCCGATCCAAAATAAAAACATCTTCATCTAATTTCAACTTCGGCAAATGAGTTTTCGGATCGAGTCTTGGAATTCCCAAATACGAAGCCGCTTCCTCCCACGCAGAAACATCCGTCCCAGCAGAAGCCGACCATTTTTCCGCAGTTGTTAATAATTTATCTCCGGGTTTTTCGCGATCGAACTGTGCGGGCGTATTTCCCCAAGCCTGAAACACAGCATAAGCCAGCAAAGCATTCTGCACCACCCGCCGGCCCAGCGGCTTACCAAGCACCCGGTAACACCACTCTCGATTCAAATAAAAATCGTCGCTAACATCATGATCGTCGCAAATCATATAAGTAGGAATATTCGCTAGCGCCCTCCTCACCCTCCACAAATTGCGAGCAAAACCGTCAAGTTCAACAACTTCTCTATCCCAGACTTTTGCCTGCTTAGAATTGGGACAAATATCCTTACCCTTCGGAAAACTCGTGCACCAGAGTACCGGCGACCAAACTAACAAATACATCGCGCAATATTCCCCCAAACTGAACAAGTGACTTTTAGACTTGTCCGATTGATTCACCAACATCGCCGTAAAGCCGCCAAAATCTCTGGCAATATCGCTGCGAGTCCCCGGCTGTAACTCAATTGGTTTTTTGGACTGATACTCAGCATCAGACGGTTTCTGAATTGGCGACTCTCTAAAAATTTCCCTCTCTTGGCCAACAGCAGTTTCGTTTTCCGAATTTTTAGGTATACTGATACACAAATTCTTTTTTATTTGGGCATCATCCATCAGGGGTAAACTTTCTTCCCAGCCCAACAGTGTATCGCCAGCGTCAGTCAAGGCCCACAGCATGGCATCGGCAACGTCGTCGCCGTAAATTTGGTCGCCCGTTAAAAACAGTTGGTGGGGCCTGCTATTTGCCGTTCCTGCAAACTGTTCGATCGAATTATCCAAGATTGGCAGCGCATCTCTGCCGTCTCCGTGGGGCTTGCGACAAGAACCGTGAACGATACGCAAATAGTTTAAATCCTGCGGCGGCAGGGCAAAAGTGGGCAACTGGTGAGCGAAATAACTAATCGTCTCCGGCCCCAAAGCCGATAAATCAGGGGACGGTGGCCACAGACAAGAAATGAGATTTTCTTTCTCATTTTCTGGGACTGCACCCGCCGACGGCGACTCGCTACTGGCAGCAAACTGGATGTCGTAAGCATAGATTTGCCCAGATGTCAAGACATTGCTGTTAATTGGTTTAGCAGTCACCGCGACTACGTGCAGGTATTTGCCGAGCTGCACGGTAGAGTTCGCACCTTGCAGCAAGGGCCGATCGACAATTTCGCCGGTTCCGCCCTCTGTCGCATAAACTTTGAGTTCGACTTGGCGGGGTGCTTTCAGAGCCAGCCAAACTGTCACGGCCCGACTTTCAGTCCGGCGCAAAATCGGACCCGCAAGGATGAGCGGCAAATGATGAATTCGATGACTTAATGGCGTCCACGACATAGGATTTAAAAAATAAAAATTAAATAAGTAGTGTTCTAGCAATCAGATTTTAGGCGATCGAGCATCTGTCACCCGCTTAATTAATGCTAAGTTTGCCAACCCAAGTCTCCAAGATTGTAACAACTCATTAAGTAAAATTAATAATCATGCTACAAGAAGAACAATTACAGCATTTCCTAGATTCAGCCCCGCAGTTGCCGGTAATTAAATCATCAGAACCCGCCGGACGGCCTAACAGCCGGCCGCTCTACTCGTCACCTTTAGATCGGGCGATCGACCGCCACCCCCTCACCGTGGCTCCAGAAACTCCGATCGCCCAGGTGTTGGCCCTCATGAACCCGATGCGCGTCTCATGTCAGCTTTGTGGCGAAAAACAAAACACTGTTGCTAGCGCAGCCAAGCGCAGTTGCGTCTTAGTCGTCGAAGATAATCGACCGATTGGCATTTTTACAGAACGGGATATCGTCAAGCTAACTACCGTCGCAGCTTGTACGGTAGGACTGACAATTGCTGACGTAATGACTCGATCGCCCATTACCCTCAAACAATCCGAGTCTCCAGATATTTTCACAGCTATCTTCACGTTGCGCCAGCACCAGATCCGGCATTTGCCCGTAGTGGACGAGGACTCGCGACTTCTCGGCATCATCACCCGCGAAGCCATTCACGAAGCCCTGCAACCGATTCACTTGCTAACCAATTTGCGCTGTGCGGCAGATGTCATGACGAAAGAAGTCATTTCAGCCCCAACAACTGCCTCAGCCCTCGATTTAGCCCAGCTCATGGTCAAGAATCGAGTTAGTTCCGTCGTCATTGTCAAAGAGCAAACTCAGCATCCAGAGCGGGCGATCGCACCAATACAAAATTACCAAATTCCGATCGGCATCGTCACCGAGCGCGACATCGTGCAGTTTCACGCCCTCGAATTAAACCTCTCCGAAATCCTAGCAGCAAGGGTCATGAGTGCGCCTTTATTTTGCATATCTCCCGCCGATTCCCTCTGGAGTGTCCACCAGTCCATGCAGCGCCACTGCGTCCGCCGTTTGGTAGTAGTGGGCAGCCAGGGAGAACTTTTGGGTGTTGTGTCTCAGACAAATTTGCCGCAAGTTTTTAACCAATCTGAAATGTATGGGACGATCGAGCTGTTGCAACAAGCAGTGGACGATCGAGCCACCCAATTGCAGAAAGCCAACGAACTTTTGCAGCAAGAAATTTTAGAGCGGCAGCGGGCCCAAGAAGCCCTGCGCCAAGCTCACGACGACTTAAAAAAACAAGTTGAAGAACGCACAGCTCAACTTTTAGAATCAAATGAATTGTTGAGACGGGATATTATCAAGCGCCAGCGAGTCGAAGAAGTGCTGCGGCGAAAGCAAACTTGCTTGAAAAATCAAGCGCAGCAATTAGAGCAAACTGTGCGAAAGTTGCAGCAAACTCAAACTCAATTAGTGCAAACCGAAAAAATGTCTTCTTTGGGACAAATGATTGCCGGTATCGCTCACGAAATTAACAATCCTGTTAATTTTATCTACGGCAACCTTTCCCATGCCAGCCACTACATCAAAGAATTGCTCCAACTTTTGGAACTTTACCAGCAGCACTATCCCGAACCAGTCTCGGAAATTCGGGAAGCAGCAGCAGAGATGGAAGTCGATTTTTTGGTAGAAGACTTATCTAAGCTAGTGTCTTCTATGCAAGTAGGAACCGAGCGGATCCGCCAAATAGTTGTGTCGATGCGTAATTTTTCCAGATCCGATCAATCTAACATCAAGCTCGTTGACATTCACGAGGGACTCGAAACCACTTTGTTGATTTTGCAGCACCGGCTTAAACCCCACGGCGGACATCCACCTATCCAGATTATTAAAGAATATGGCAATTTGCCCCACATCGAGTGCTGTGCCGGTCAGATCAATCAGGTGTTCATGAATATTATCGGCAATGCTATTGATGCTTTGGATGAAGAAATCCACCAAGGGGAATGGGCGACGAGAAATGCGAAAAATTCACCCCTGTCAAATCCTAGTTCTCCATTGACTCTTCCCACTATTACAATTCGTACTGAAGTTGTTGGTGGTGATTTTGTCGCGATCCGCATTTCCGACAACGGGCGGGGCATACCGGAGGAGATTCGCCGCCAATTATTTGACCCGTTTTTTACTACCAAACCAGTCGGCAAGGGCACTGGGTTGGGACTGTCGATTTCTTACCATTTAGTTGTCGAACAGCACGGGGGGCGGCTAGACTGCGTTTCCGAAGCTGGACGGGGCACTGAATTTGCGATCGAGATTCCGATCGTCAGTTCTCATTAGTCAGCAGCCATACGATTTTCGATTTTCGATTTTCGATTGCAGAATTGGAAATGACTCATTAAGCTCGTGGTGTGGATCGCGGGCCTACAGTTGCATTCTTTTTTTCAACGGGTATCAGTAGTCATGGGGAAGACATGATATTCTCGCCATCCCCCACTCTCCCCATCCACTCTTCCTCTTTCCGACTCACTCCCCCACTCTCCGACTCCCCACCATTTCCCAAAAATTCACAATTTTTTACAAAACACCAGAAACCCCAGCAAAGTCAATATTTCCCAATCTCAAATCTCAAATCTCAAATCTCAAATCCCATAACTTTGCCCTCCCCTGACCCAACCAATCCGAACTCACTTCGAGTTTGCCTCATCCACTAGCGCCTTGATGACAGTTCAAGTTACCCGCACAAGCCATCAACTGCCTGCATCCTAGCCCCACAGCCAAAAGCCCAGATTGTTTGAGAAGTTAATTGTTGTTTTATTTTTGTACCTCTTTATATTAAGAAAGTATTCTAAAATTAATTTAAAAGCTAAAAAAAATATAAAAATAGATTTTTATATCAAAAAACCCGTTAAGATTCCCAAAGATGCAAAATAAACAAATTTACTAGCATTTTCATTTAGACGCCCCCTTTCTTTTCATCGCAAGTTAGCTAATAATGCTTTCAACGAGGTGACTAAGGGCCGAGTCCAAAATTGGCCTAACCCAAAGACGGATACAAGCCCCAAACAAAAGTCGTCGAGATCGAAAATTTTAGTTAGAGAGAAGCCCCAGATTCATCTGTGGAGTTGATGGTTTAATCTCAAATCTGAAATTTCAAATCGACTGAGAGTAAGGGAATTGCAATTGGGCTATTGCAATTGGGCTATTGCAATTGGGCGATCGAAAAAAAGCAGGAAAACCCAGCCCTCATCGTTTTGATAGAAACCTATAGGAGAACAAAGAGTGAAACTCGCAGTTTACGGAAAAGGTGGAATTGGCAAATCGACAACAAGCTGCAACATCTCCGTTGCCCTAGCCAAGCGCGGCAAGAAAGTTTTGCAAATCGGTTGCGATCCAAAGCACGACAGCACATTTACCCTCACTGGCTTCTTGATCCCCACAATTATTGACACCCTTCAGCAAAAGGACTATCACTACGAAGACGTTTGGCCCGAAGATGTCATATACAAAGGCTACGGCGGCGTTGACTGCGTAGAAGCAGGCGGCCCTCCCGCAGGAGCTGGCTGCGGCGGCTATGTAGTCGGTGAAACCGTCAAACTCCTCAAAGAACTCAATGCCTTCGACGAATACGACATCATCCTGTTCGACGTGCTCGGTGACGTAGTGTGCGGCGGTTTTGCAGCCCCCTTGAACTACGCCGATTACTGCATGATTGTTACCGACAACGGGTTCGACGCTTTATTTGCAGCGAACCGCATCGCCGCCTCAGTCCGCGAAAAAGCCCGCACTCACCCGTTGCGGCTCGCTGGTTTAATTGGCAACCGCACCTCAAAGCGCGACTTGATCGACAAGTACATTGACTCTGTACCCATGCCGGTGCTGGAAGTGCTGCCCCTGATTGAAGACATCCGAGTTTCTCGCGTCAAAGGCAAAACATTGTTTGAGATGGCCGAAAGCGATCCTTCCCTCAACTACGTCTGCGATTACTACCTCAACATCGCTGACCAGATTTTGGCAAGGCCCGAAGGAGTAGTACCCAACGACACGCCCGATCGCGAATTATTCGCCTTACTTTCAGATTTTTATCTAAATCCAGTGCAATCGGTGGTCAAGAAGGAGGAAGATGAGCTAGACCTGATGATGGTTTAATAGGTCTAGCGATCAGGATGAGGATAAAGAGGTTATGGCTTTTTTTGATACTTTTTCAGTTGCTCTCAAACAGAAGTGGTTGGACTACTACCAGGTAAATCGGGCTTGGCTGCTCCTGCACATGACGGCTGACAACACGGTCGCCACACCCGACGGCGGGAAAAGGCCTGTTTCTTACCTCATCCTGGGAATTGCGGCTGCCCTGGAGCCGGAACTCCAGCAATTAATGCTGCCCTTCTCAAAACTAAAGCCGGATGCAGACAGCCTGATCGAAGTGTTGGGACTAAATTTTGACCCCGACATCGCGCTGGGTATGCCCTCAAATATCGCGCCGCAGACGATCGGCACATCTCCAACACCCGCAGCCACTCAAACTGCAACTACTGCGCCCGCAGCCGCTCAAACTGCCACTGCTGCACCCGCAGCCGCTCAAACTGCCACTGCTGCACCCGCAGCCAAATCTAATAAATTGGGCGGTGCTGCCTTAGCAGCAGCCGGAGTAGTCGCCGGAGTCGCCGGAGCAGCAGGTCTGGCAGCAGCAGCGTCAGCACTGAGCTCCGAGGAGGAATCCTTCGATGAGTTTGAGGAAGAAGCGGTCTCCGACTTCGACATGGGCGATGAGGAGGAAGAAGCGGTCTCCGACTTCGACATGGGCGATGAGGAGGAAGAAGCGGTCTCCGACTTCGACATGGGCGATGAG
>Ga0164305_10000559_pt1 | contig 14141 bp, 3 predicted proteins | sample Whisoiple_237_MG_FD_110215 | JGI IMG/M metagenome (GOLD analysis project Ga0164305, IMG submission 110215) | Soil microbial communities amended with pyrogenic organic matter from upstate New York, USA - Whitman soil sample_237_MG | ecosystem: Environmental > Terrestrial > Soil > Agricultural...
CTTCGATCAAGTTATCTACACATTCACCGCTTTCTATATTCCAGATTTTTATGGTTTTATCCGCACCACCACTTGCTAAAAGATTACCATTAGAACTGAAAACAACCGACCAAACTCGGTTTTTATGTCCCTCAAACGTTTCTAAAACATTACCTGTGTGGATATCTAATAATCTCACATTATGATCGTCGCTGCCAGTCGCTAAATTTGTTCCATCTGGACTGAGAGAAATTGATCGGACACGATGGGTTTTTTCTTGCCAAGTTGTCAGACATTCACCACTAAAAACATCCCATAATTTGACAATTTGATCCACACTGGCACTAACTATAGTTTTACCCTCTGGAGTAAAGGCAACAAATCGTACCCAAATAGAATGTTCTTCTAAAATATGAATGCATTTACCATCATCAAGATTCCACAGTCTTACTGTTTTATCGTCACTAGCACTAGCTAGTTTTGTACCATCATGATTCAAAGAAATAGACCAAATCCAATTGCTATGTCCTGCTAAGGTATGAATGCATTTACTATGCTGAATATTAGCAATATCCCAAATTTTTATTGTTGTATCATTACTAGCACTAGCTAGCTTTTTACCATCGTGACTAAAAGCAAGCGATCGTATCCAATTTGTATGTCCTCTTAAAGTTACTAAATGTTTGCCAGTAGCAACTTCCCATAATCGCACTTCTGCCTTAGTATCTCCTGTTGCTAAAAGCTGTCCATCTTGGCTCAAAGCTACTGATAAAATACTCTCAAATATTTCAGAAAAAACAGATTTTTCTAGCTCGGAATTTGTAAAGTTTACTTCTTGTAATTTGACATCTCTTAAATAAGCTTGGCGAATTGTTACACTCGAAAAATTCCATTCGCTTAGATCTGTCTTTAGATGACACAATATATTAATAATATTACCGCATAGATATCCTTGTCTTAGCGGACATTTCTCTTGTAATCCTAAGATAACTTGTTTGAAATATTCTTCAATTTGCTTTTTACTTCCTAAAACATCATTTACTAATTCCTCGTTTACAGTGAGTAATTTTTCAGTTAATGATTTGAGAATAAGCCTTGTTTGAGCCTCCCTAACATACTCTTTGGATTGACCTTTAATTAAGGCATGGCTATTAAATAAATTATGTTTACCCGTAGTTATCTCTTCAGAAACTTGTTTAACAAATTTTTCTGTAATATATTCCATAACAACGTTCTGCAAAGTATAACGACTTGCAGTGTTGCTTTTTTCAATTAAGGAACGTCGTTTTAGAGATTCGAGGATGTCAGTTAAAGTAGATTTATTATCTGCTAAAATAATGTCGTCTTTTAGCTCTGGTATTGAAGTTAATTCTCGATTAATAGCTAACCAGTATATAATGTGTCTTTCTGCTTCAGATAAACGGTTAAACTGTTCCTCTAAAAGTTGACGTATATCACCAAATACTGGTGTTTCTTCTTGAATAAATTCAGATGCACTACCGCTATATACTTCTTTGATTCTGGCAGATACGATGTTTAAAGCTTGAGGATTGCCTTGATATAAATTAATCAGATTTTGCGATTGGTCTAAAGATATTGATAAACCTCTAGCCTCAAACATTTCTTTAGCTTCTGCTTTTAAACCTTGAACTGTCAGGGTACGAACAGGTAAGATATTTCCTTCAGAATTAGCAATTTCTGATGGTTTTTCTCTACTGGTTAATATCAAACAGCTTTGATGAGATACTTGCCCTATTTGTTTGAATAATTCACCATAACCTTCATAGCCTTGGCGATATTTTCCTGTATAAGTACCATCTTGGAAAATTGACTCGGCATTATCTAAAATGAGCAAACAGCGAGATAAACGCAGATATTCAAGCAGCTTGGTTATTCTGCTACCTACAGTATCTGGTAAATCGGTGACCTTTTGCTCTGAGAAAAATAGAATTAACTCGGCTAGGATGTCTGTTACTGGCGGTGCTTCCCGAAGACTTCGCCAAATTACATAATAAAATTTATCTTGAATCTGTTGTCCTAACTTGATAGATAGAGCAGTTTTGCCGATGCCGCCCATCCCCAATACTGCTACTAGGCGGCAATGATCCTCTATTATCCAATGTTCTAGGGTAGATAATTCTTGGGTACGCCCAACGAAGTGCGAGATATCTGGTGCTTCTCGCCAATCTTGGCGCGTTTCGGCGACCACCTTCCAGTCCTTAATGCCGACAGCTTGACAAATCGCAATAAAGTTTTCTCTTTTTATAGGTTCCCTGCGCCAAAACCGTTTTAATGTGGCAACTTTTATCTGTGCTTCATCTGCCCAAATTGGCGCTTGTCTGTCCCAGCCCTTCTTCTTTCTAGCCTGTTCAACTATTTTCAGTCCCTGGATAGATGCCCTGATAGAGTCAGCCATTGTAAGCCGCCGATGTTTATCCTATTTTGGCTCACTTTTTAATGAGCCGCCAATCTCTAATAGCTCTGGTAGTATCAAATTCAATAAGTCAAATTAGTCAGCAGCGTTGCGTAATAAAGCTTTCAGGCGTTGCGCCTGTAGTTTCTGCGCCATATCTGCGGCAGAAATATCCTCATTTGTAAAGTTTTGTAACAAGTTTAGGGATTTCTGCATAACATAGTGGGCTGTTCCCGATAGATAAGAAAGACAGCGTTTTTTTAAGCAGAGAATTGAAATGGAGGTTAGATGGCAAGTGGTAAGAACAACACTGAAATTGTTACTTGTTATAGCCAGTATCTTTGTTTTAGTTTGCGTGGGTAGAGTTGATGAAGCTTTATCTTCACAACTTCCACAACCAGTCGCATCAAGCATTAGTGACGAGTCAATCTGCTATATGAGAACAACTGATGGAAGAACAATCGACTTAGATAAGTTGTGTCAAACAGTTGATGCTCCCAAGGTTACAACTCCAGAGCAAGCATTTTTAGAGGCATATCAACAATCAGCTTTACAAAATTCAGAAGTAGGAACGCTATTAGTTGCCCAAGCAAAAACTGAAGCTGATTCTATTGTCGATCGCGCTAAGTCAGTTTGTGAAGCTCTAAAGGCAGGAATTTCATTAGAGGAAATACAAAATTCTGAACAGACTTCTACTCAAATGGAAAGTGATCCAGTAGTAATAAAAACTTATCAAGCCAATAGTGCGATCGCCAAGAAGTTGGCTCCTCAATACTACTGCCCTAATTTCATTAAATAACTACTAATTTTCTTTACACTCTTTTTGAGGTGCTTATGGTTAAACGGCGTGATTTTGTATTTGGAATAGCTGGCTTTGCTGGAACTATATTGATTAATTCTCTCAGATCCAATATTGAAAAAGCACAAGCTCAAAACTCATCCCCCATTTATGTACTTTACGTTAATGGGATCAGAACTCCAAACGTAAAATTTGAACAAGACATGGAGTTAGTTAGAAGATTTTTTGCAGAATCTAGTATTCCAGTTGCAGGAGTAGATGGCGTACTCAATCCAACCGGATTAACTCTCGGTGTTGGTGATCTCTTTGAGTCGATAGTTCAAGATTTTTTAGCACATGGTAGTCCTGACAAAAAAGTTGTTAATGGTGTATTGAACAAAATAAAATCTATTGACAACAATTTACGTAGTCGATATCCAAGAACTCAAAAAGCTAAGTTTTTATTAGTTGGTCACTCACAAGGTACATTTTTCATCGAAGAGATAGCTGACTATCTACAAAGTTATTATCCTGACATTGCTAGCCGAACTTCTTTACTAGCTCTGTCTCCTTTCACAAGCTTTAAAAAGATTCGTCTCAGAAAAATGTACCTTTTACGAAAAGATGATTTTCCTAAAGCTCATTTGTTAGCAAGATTTGGAATAAAAGGATGTCCTCATCCTAATTTACCGCCCTTGGTAACTTCAATAGTTCCAATTCCCTTTATCAGCCTACAATCTCATCGATTAGACTATTATCTCGGTTCGCTTACTAACCATTTTGAAAAGTTTGATGCAAAATATATCAAGTCTATCAATTTAGCTCAAAATACTGCTGCCCAGTATATTAAAGAATTACTCAATTACAATACTGGAGTTTATTAAAGACGTTTAGATTCTGATGAGTTAACAACTAACTTTCAACTAAAAGCTGAATTGTGCATTGATCCAACAGCAGTTAAAGATATGACTTGCCTAAATTTAGGTATTTCTAGGTAATACCTTGACTAATTCATAATTTTCTAGGGGATTGGAATGTCAAGTAGAACATTAGGTACAAGCACTGTCCTGATTCGGGAAATTGTTCAACAAGCTCTAACCAGTGGTTTTCTAACTATTGAAGCTGAAAATCTCCTGCGGGAACTATTAACAACTAAGTATGATAGTGAAGACTTAAACGCCTTTATGTTGTTGCAGAAAGCAGCTATGAAGGGTCATGTGCAGCAAGAGTCCCGTAAGTTATACCCACTATCAACTTCTTCTAGCTTTTTAGAGACAAGTATAAGCTAGAAAATTGAGTTAATTAGCCTAATTTTGGCTCATTTAAAACTGAGCCAAAATTGGCAAACAGTTATGAAAATATTGAGTTCAGTTGTCTAAAACGATATCAAATTGGTGGGCAAGACTGCTATTAGTTCATAAGGAGAAAAATCGTGCATCTAAGCCTGGGCAATTTTTTCAGAGTTTTATTGGTTCGGGTTGGGTTTAGTCGTAAACAGGATGAAAATGCTAAAGGGGCAAAGACTGTTAGCCCAAGGCTAATTTGCCAGCAACAGACTTTTGGTTTAGAAGAGATCAGAACACCCAGCGTTATTGGCGGCGGTAGCGATCGCACTCTTCAATCTCCTGTACTAGACTCGCACGCAGCGCACCTGTTGTACACACTAGCTCAAATACCCCCAGAAACTACCCAAACACATCCTAGTGTTTTTGACGCTACAGGTACTAATAATGGCTTAAGTTGTCCTGCCGATCCCTACCGTCATCCGGTAGACTCACCATCTCTCTCAGAAAATAACTTTCTCAATCCTTCGAGTGGTGCTATTTACCCTTCTGGTAATTCACCTGCTAATACAACTACTTGCCCGGTTATATTGCCCCTAGATCCACCTGGAGGAACAAGTAACGGTACTTCACCATATCCTACTTCAAATAATAAACCTGTTGTGGCTAGTAACCTGACTCAGGAATCAATTATTGATATAAACAATGCACTTGCCAAATTACAAACTGCCCTCAATCTCAATCCTGGAAACTTAGCGGATGGGTGGAATAGTCCACAAGCGGAAGAGGCGAACCGACAGGTCAGCGAAGCGATCGCTCAACTCGTCCCTATTTTAGAAAACAATCCCGAACTAATTAAAATTCTAGGCCAACCCGAATTACTCAGACAGTTAGGATTCAATAATAGCAGTATCGATACTATCCGCCAAATTCTCCAAAGCCCAGAGCTAGCACAAGAATTTGGCTTAAATATGTCCTTTGGAGAAATTCTTAGTCGTCCTGACTTAGATTTCTCAGATAAGTGGTTATTAAATGCAGAAAATGCTGTCGATATACTGCCATCTAACGCCATTCAACCTAAAGTTGGTTTTATAGACTTTACCCAAAATCAACACGCCCAAAAAGTTATTGCCGCAGCTACACATATTAATCCTCTTTTGAATCAAGGAGAATTGCTAACGGTTAATAATGGGGACTGGGTCGAAAAATTAATACAATTTGTTGACCAGATGAAAGCATCTGGAGAAAAACACAGCATTGTTAATCTTAGCTTAGATTTAACTCAACTCGATGATATCGGCGATACAACTCGTTACGAACTAACACCAGCCGAAGCCCAAGCCATTCAATATGCGAAAGATAATAATGTTTTACTAGTAGTAGCGGCTGGAAATACAGGCGGAAAAATGTCGGCTTTAGGAGCTGCAAGCAAAATCTTCGATAATATTATTACCGTCGGTGCAGTCAATCAATTGGAGGAGCGAGCTAGTTATTCCGCCTATGGAAATGGGCTTTTGTTAGTCGCACCAGGGGGAGAATTTAATGATAATCCCAATGCTTTTGTCGGTACATCCAAAGCAACACCTTATGTGACCGCAGCAGCTTCTTTAATTTGGGCAGCTAACCCAGAATTAAGCTATCAACAAGTTAAGCAATCGCTTATAGAAACAGCCGTAGATTTAGATGAACCTGGGCAAGATGCTTATACAGGGGCTGGGCTAGTAGATGTTAAAGCCGCTATTAACCTTGCCCAGACATTAGAGCCAGAAGCAGTCGTTCCTAGTAATAATCCTAAGATTCAAGCCTTCAGTGGTGAAGGCAGAGTATGGACTTTAACTAGACCTGCAACGCCAGAGACTGAGGCGGCGATCGCGTCTCTACAAAATAACCAACAATATATATTACAAGCCTTAGCAGATTTAGGAAATCCAGCTTTAACAATGGCTGAATTACAGTCGCAAGTTAAAGATAAGATTACTAATGATTTTGACACTTATCAAAAAATTAGTACCCAAGCAGCAATTACTACAGCCCAACACAAGCAATTATTAGAAGCACTAAACTTAGCGACTAATAATTATCAAATTGAATTGGCACAACTGCAAGTAATTCAAGCACATAAACAAGCCCTTGAAGACCAACTAGCCCAATTAAGCCAACAAAAAACAGCCTTAAATGCAGAAACTGCCAAGCTGTTAGATGATATCAAACAACAAATTGCTAAAGACGAAGCAGAGTTAGCTAAATCAAAATCTAAATTGGAAAAGCCATTTGCTGATGTAAATGATAATTTACAAACAGATTCTACTGCTTGGCAAGCAGCAGCAGCTAAACAGCAAGAATTAGCAGCAATCTTAAATCAACAAGCTAATAACTTAGAGCTAGAAAGGCAACAATACGAGCAACAAGCTGCTAATATTGACCCGCGCCGATGGCAAGTTGTGGGTTCTGAACGAGATCGATCGGGACGAGAACATGAGGTTTTTGGGTGGGGAGAAGATCCGCAACTGGTGAAGCTGAAAAATCAGTACATCTGGGAATCCCAAATAGCTGCTCAAAATCGTCAATATTTAGAACAATTATCACAACAAGCGCAACAGCAAGCTGCTGCTATTTCGCAATATTCACAGTTTTTAGAAGCTAAAAAGAACGATCTTGACAGGGTTCAAGATACTGTAGAAGATGGTGTTAAAGTTCTTCAGTTTTTACAAGAACAGTTTGCTCAACAAAATAATATCGCTCAACATTATTGGCAGGAAGCTAATATTGCCGAAATCAGGCGCAAGCAAGACCAAGATACTGCTAATTGGCATAATTCTCAAATTAATCAGTGGGCAGTTGTTGGTACTCATCGCAAGAGGTCTGGTGGTAGCGAAGATGTCTGGGGAAATGTTTATCATCCCGAACATATTGCACCCCGTGACCAAGCACAACAGCAGGCTAATTTAGCAGAGCAAGAAAGACAAGTTTACGAACAATTAGCTCTTCAAGCGCAACAGCAAGCAGATTCGCTTAAGACACAAGTTGATAAACTACAAATTCGGATCAAAGATTGGCCAGTTCTTAAGCAAGGAATTGATTATGAAATTATTGCTAATCAACAGCATTTACAAGCAGATGAAGATTTATTAGCTTTGCACACGCCAGAGCAACGCCAAAAGTTAGAGACACTAAACCTAAATATTTCTCAAACTCAATCTGAATTGCAAAATCTAATAATTGAGAAGTTACCAGTACAAGAGCAGGTAACAGCAGATGTAGAAAATAATCTGCAACAAATTCAGTCTCAAGTGCAAATAATTCAAGCAGCACACACATCGGCTCAAAAGAATTTACAAGACTTCCTAGAAACATCAGGCTGGAGTTTGCCTTATCAGGAACGTCTGACAGCTATTCAAAAAACTATTCAGCAGTTAGAGACTGCAAAGTTAGATATTACGAATGCGCTTGCTCAAGTTACTCAACAACTTGTTCAAGCTCCTAACGATAGTTTACTTCAGCAGCAACGGAATAATTTATTTAATGAACTTGAAAAAATAACCCAGGATTTAGCCTGGGCTAATTTCTACCATAATGAGTTAGCTATGGCTCTAGCAGACTCGCCTGAAAGATTAGCTATTGATTCGTTAATTCAGCAATTAAAGCAACCAGAAACTCCTGCTAATCTCAAAGCAAAAGTCGCTAACCTGGAATTAATGGAAGGTAGCGGCGCGAATTTTTTATCAGGATTTGATAATTTAGATACTCGACTTGCTCAAACTAAAACTGAACGTGACCAAACTCAGCAAGATTTAGATACTCTTAACCAGGATTACCGCGATTTAGGTTTAGCTAAAGCAGATTTAGAAAATAATCAAATTCCGGCTAAGAAACAGGAAATTGCTACGAAAGAGCAGGAAATAGCAAAGACAGAAGATGCGATCGCTCAAACCCAAACTACCCTAGACACCCTGCAAAATCAACTGCCGTCATTACAAGCCAGTCAAGCTGAGAAATCTGCTGAGGTTAAACAACAAGCAGAGGCAGTTGCGACTACTCAATCTCAATTAACTAATATTCAGAATCAGATTGCTGCTAAAGATGCTGAGATTCAACAAAATCAGTCTACTTGGCAAGGTTATCAAAATCAAATCAACCAAGCTAACGCAACTGCACAACAGCTTGAGCAACAAAGACAAGCTCACCAGAATGCAGCTAATTACTGGAATAGCCAGATTTATACTTGGGGAGTTGTAGGTACTAGGAGACGCTCTATTAGTCAACGTCAACCAGTCTATGGCTGGATTTACAATCCCCAAGCGGCGGCTAATTATGATGCAGAGCAAGTGGCGGCTAATAGTGCAGCCCAACAGCGAGATGCTGCGGCTCAACAAGCGCAAATACTAACCGTTTCTTTGCAACCTGAAATTGTAGCTACTCAAAATCAAATTGGTTCTTTACAGCAAGATAAACAACCGTTGATTCAACAACAGCAGGAATTACAAGCTCAATTGACTGCACAGCAAACTCAACTGCAACAAAAACAACAAGAATTAGATGCTCTGACTCAAGAAATTAACACCCTGCAATCCCAAATTCAGCAACAACAGCAACAGTTAGCAGCATTCAATACGCAACTTAGTCACCAACAACAGCAACACAATACTTTAACTTCTGATTTAGATAACCTCAATCACCAAAAAGCAGATTTAGAGCAGCATTTAATTGATAAATATCGGGAAATTGAACTGACTAATAAATATTTGCAGCAACTTCAAGCGGAAGTAAATCGCCTACAAAGTCGTTTAGAATTTCTCAATCAAGCTGATGTTTTAGAGCGGAAATATCAGGATAATTGGCAATCTTGGCAGCAGGCAACCGAAAACCAAGCTACTACTGCCCAAGCCTTGTTAGCTACTCGCGAAGCTGGGGAACCATACCGAGCGCAATTAACCTCTTTACAGCAGCAATTAAGCGATGTAAAAGCTAATTTGCAACAGGTACAAACTCTGCAACAAAATTTATCTGATACGCAGCAAGATTTGAGATTAACTCAAATTCAACTAGAAACTCAGCGTCTGCAAAAACAAAGTTTAATTGATGGGGATGCTCCTTTAGCTAATGCGGAAGCCTATTATTATAATCAGGCTCAAAACCATCGCCAAAATATCTGGTATTGGAATGGCAGTGGCTATGCTTATAATACCACTGAAGCCAATGCCTATCTTCATAATATAGAACAGGCTTCTTTAATAGCGGATGAACGCAATCAAAAATGGGAACAACTCAAGCAGACTCAAAATACAATTAATAGTCTAAGCCAACAAAAATCAAAACAGGAAGCTAATATTGCTAAAGCCCAATTTAATTTAGAACACTTGGAAGCGATTCCTCAGTTACAAGCAAAAATTGATGCATTGCAAACTGCTATTAATTCAGTTAACCAGAATTTGTTACCTTTACAGGAGAAGGAAAACCAGCAAAATTTGATGCTCCAAAATGCGATATCTATAGGAGATAAACGTGCCTTAGATCTACAACAAACTATTGAATTACAGTCTACAGCTTTGCGACAGTTGATTGGTTTAGGTATTCTTGCTTCTGAATCAGACATAAATTTCTTTGATTCACAGGTTCAACCAAAAGTTAATGATTTTATTGAGCAATTGCAGCAACGAAATGAGGATTTAACTAAACAAGAGAATCGCCTCAACCAACTAATTTCTGGATGGAAACAGCAATTAGCCAATACAACTGATGTATCAAGTCAGCAATACCTGAATAACTTGATTAATCAGTCGCAAGCAGAACTGATCAAACTAGAAAGTTTGCAGCAGTCCAATCAAACAGCCTTTAATGATCTAAAAGAACTCCTGAAAGAGGCGATCGCTAATCTCACTCCTCTGCGTCAAAAGCAGGAATTAGAGATTCGTCAAAAAGTGGAGAGTAATGATCACCGTCTGCAATCTTTGCAATCTCAGCTAGATTCTGAAAAAGCAGCAGAAGCAGCCCAACAAACTGGTACGGTGCTGGCTTACGCTCAATTAGCAGATCAGGTGAAGACAGACTTGTGGAATGGTACGAAGACTTGGACGCAGCAGTTCCAAGATGGGTATCAAATGACCAAAGAGATAGGCGATCGCTCTGAAAAATTATCTCAAGGTACGGACAAGCTAATTGACGATATCAAAAAGATTTTGGCTGATCCCCAGAGCAATTATGACCTCAGTCAAACAAACTTAGGGGGTGCGATCGCTACCTTAGGTGTAGTTGAACCCCGCGCTGATGAATACGAGCAAAATGTTACTTCCACAGAGCAAGCAATTGCCCAAATTCAGCAGCGTATCGCTCAAGATGCTGAACTTTGGCAAGAAATTGCACCAATTGCGACTCGGTATGGTGTTGAATCTGAAGAATTAAAGCAATATCAGCAACAACTACAATCGGTTCCAGCCGTTAAAGTTGTGCAAAAAGCTTTCCTAGAAAACCATCCCGACAATGGGACAGCTATTGGCTTACTTCAAGAGCAAACTTTAGAAGGTAGTAACTCACCCCAGCAAATATCTAACCAGTTAAATGCTCCTTATGCAGATAACTTGTTAAATGCAGATGCACTAGAAGGGCGCAGTCCACTTGAGCAGTTGTTGAATAAGGCTAAAGCAGGTCAAGCACAACTAGAAGGACTAGCGGCTGCAACCTTTGCTCAAGCTGATTGGTACGAACAGCAGGCAGCTTACCATTGGGCTGTCAGTCGAAAAAATGGCCCTTACTGGTGGGAGGAAAGCTGTACTAGAGGTAGAAGCGGTAAGAGAAACTGTGAATGGGTACAGCACACTGATTATGACTGGATACTCTGGAGTCAATATTCTCCAATAGTTCCCCAGTTGCGGCAGCAGGGAGCAAACTATGTAATCGAGGCTCAGAAATGGTCTCAGGAAAAGGAAAGGCTAGAACCGCTAGCGAAACAGTGGGCTGATGCTAACAATGCGGCTAATGCAGCCGAACCTGCTATTACAGAGGCGCGGAATTTCTTTGCTCAAATGGAAGCAGCGCAAGCAGCTATTCCTGAAGCGAAAAATCAGTTGAATTTCCTAGAAGGTTTGCTGCCTACCCTCAAGCAACAGTTAGAAGAAGCCCAACAAAATGGCCAAGCTGCTCATGCCAAACTACAGCAAGATTGGACTGAGTATGATGCTAAGGCTCAAGATTATAGAGAAGCGATCGCAGATGTTCTCCAGCGTCAAGGTGAACTGAATCGTCAAGCTGTGGAAACGCAAGCTAAATTAGCTGATTCAGAACGTTGGGTAGAAAATCAAAGTGTAGCCCTGAGTACAGAATTAGACCAAGCGAAAGCACTCTACGCCCAACTAACAGCGCAGCGCGATCGCCTAAACACTCAAATCCGCAATTTATTCAGTAATGGCGGGACAAGTGAGGATTTTGACAATCTCAACAGCAAGTTATCTCAAGTCGAGCGGTCTTTGCCTTTAGTTGAGAAAAAGGTAACAATTCTCACCGCCCAACAAACAGCCCTTACCCACAAGCGCACGCTATTAACAGCCCAAAATGAAGTAATTTTAGCCGAACAGCGCCTAATTGATGCCTATAGCAAAGATCCGTCTGCTGACAATAGTGCTTTGCAAAAACAAGTGCAAGCTGCCCGTGCTGCTTTAGCAGAAGCTCAAAAGCTGGCAGAACAAGCAGAGGCAGCAAGTCAAGCGTTGTCTGCACCATTACAACAATTACAAGCCGATTTACTGGCACAAAATGACGAACATCTCAAAGCAGCCCAAGAGCATCAGCAGATTCTCAAACAGTTGGTTGAAAAAGCGCAGTTAAATGCCAACTATACTCTGCAACTTGCCCAAGCTGAACAGAAATTAAATGAACTCAAGCTCCAAATTATCACTCGTTTGCAGCAAGCGACCGATGCAGGAAATCAACAAGCTAAAGCCTTGCTGGATGTCGCAATGCACAATGATATGGCTACTGCGGCTGAGATTTATTATCGAGATTACAGCGATTTAGCCAGCGATAAAGGTGGGGGATGCAGCCCTGGCTTTGCTCGTCATGAAGACAGACAGTTAGCCGATCAATATTATGGGCAAATGTTGCAGCAGGGGGAACTAAAACGCCGCGCCCAGGAACAAGCTAATTACTTCGGTCAAATTAAAGATACAGCAGAAGCGCAAATGAAAACCTTGCAAGAGGAACAGAACAACGCTGCCCAAGCTGTAGAAGATCTGAATAATAAAGTAGCTACTACCCAAGCTGAAAAAGAAGCCAAACAACAAGAGTTAGCGATCGCCCAAGCCAAATTAGATGGTATTAGCCGCATCCGCGAACAAACCGAGCAGACTTTTGTCAACATGGTGTCGCTGGAAAAACTGAATCTAGCTCAAGCACAGTTGGAAATGCAGATTGCCCAACAGCAGCAAGATCAGCTTGACCAAGCGGTGAAAGAGAGAACGGAACGCGATCGCCTTGCTTTAGAACGCCAGCGTCTAGAAACTACTGCCAAAATCGAGCAGTTACAGCAATTAATTGTCGAAGATAACTTAAGACAAGCCCTCAATCAAGCACGATCCGATCTGGGTATGACAACGCTGGATGCTACCGACGATCCCGTACAGTTGCAAACTCAGCTCGCTGGACTGCTAACTAATCTGCAAAGCCTGCAAACCGAGCAGCCTGATTTTCCAGATGACTTGAAAGCATTATTAGCAGAAGCGCAGGGAGACATCCATGCCGCGCTGCAAGGCAAAGAAGCTAATACTATTCAAGATAGTTTGCTGCGAGTAATGGGTGGTTTGGTTGGACAGATTCAGCAGTATAAAACTGAGATTAATCGCATTGATTTAGACAAGCAGTTGGATAATGAACTATTGCAAACTGCTCAACAAAATTTGCAAGGTGCTTCCCAGCAATTATTGAAGGAATTAGAGCGCTCATCTCTGTTACAAGGCGAACAACAGAGTATTGAACCGCTATATTTAGAAACCTTAAATAAAGTTGCTTATGCAACACAGGCGGTAGATATTTCTAATGATTTGACCGAGCAAGGGAAGCAGATGCTCGAACAAATCATCAAGCAACGGGTGGCGGAACGGAAGGCGCGGAAGAAAAGTTTCTGGCAGAAAGTTTTGGGCATTATCTCTGGTGTTATTGGCATTCTGGGAACAATTCTAAGCTTTACACCATTAGCACCTTTGGGAATTGCTTTAACTGCTGCTAGTGCGGGGATTAATGCGATTCAATCAATTATGAACGGTGACTGGTTGGGAGGTATTTTCAGTATCGTCATGGCGGGAGTAAATGCGCTCACTGCTGGTATGGGTAATGTACTGGAGCAAAGCACAAAATTAGCGATTCAAGGATTGCAATCTCTCGCTGCGGGTGCTTTAAACGGGGTACGTTCCATCATGTCTGGTGACAGCATTATGGGATTCCTGCAAATCCTTAGTAGTGTAGCGGGTGGCGTTACTTCTGGATTATCCAATTTTATTAATCAATGCTCACCCATGATTCAGCAAATGATGCTGCAAGTATTTAATAGTTTGCAGAGTGTTCCTATGATGATTTATAGCGGTATTCAATCCATTAAAAATGGTGATTGGTTTAGCGCCATAGGCAGTATTTTCAATTCGGTTATCACTCTAGGAACAAACTTTGCTGGGGTCTTCAATAGCACTGCTGCCAAAGCATTTGA
>Ga0164305_10000563_pt1 | contig 14111 bp, 7 predicted proteins | sample Whisoiple_237_MG_FD_110215 | JGI IMG/M metagenome (GOLD analysis project Ga0164305, IMG submission 110215) | Soil microbial communities amended with pyrogenic organic matter from upstate New York, USA - Whitman soil sample_237_MG | ecosystem: Environmental > Terrestrial > Soil > Agricultural...
AGGGATCGGTCGAGGTGAACTTCCACAGGTCGATCGCTCGGTCGCATTGCTAAAGCCGCTTCAAAACAATTAATAGCTTTGTGAAAATTTCTAGCAATATAAGCATCCCGACCGTTGCTGTAAAGTTCCAAAAACCGAACGGTTTCCCCGTCAATTGGTTCAGAACTATTTTGCAGCAACTCGTAAATACCAACTGGCTGATTTTTGCCCTTAACCCGCACCTTGTCTAACTCTCGCACCCAAATCCCTTCGCGGCACAAACTGTATGTAAATTCGCTCAAAATTATATCGCATCCGTACTCCTTTGTAAGCTGTTCCAATCGCGAACTCAAATTCACCGCATCCCCGATTACCGTGTAATCCATTCGCTTTTGGGAACCAATATTTCCCGAAACCACCTCTCCGGAACTAATCCCAATTCCGAAGCGAAACGGATCTGCGCCGGGGCGAGAATCATTAAACTCTTTCAAACGGCGACGCATATCTAAAGCCGACTGAACCGCCATCCAACCGTGACTTTCCGGGGGATTCAGCGGCAGGGGCGCGCCGAAAACCGCCATTAAAGCATCGCCGATAAACTTGTCTAAAGTGCCTTCGTAGTGGAAAACAGCCTCCACCATCGTCTCAAAATATTGGTTCAGCAGGGATACCACATCGGACGCTCCCAAATTTTCGGTCAGCGTGGTGTAGCCGCGAATGTCGGAAAATAAAATAGTCACTTCTTTGCGTTCGCCCACCATCAGGGCGCCTTCACCCAAGGCCATCACTTTATCTACGACTCCAGGAGTGAGGTAGCGGTACATCGTATTTTTCATCCGCTTTTCGCGGCTGATGTCTTCGAGTACCACTAAACCGCCCCGCACGCCGCCTTCTGGATTGATCAGCGGGTTGACAGTCAAATTCAAACTACGTTCAATTACTTTAATTCCAGAGGCGGGGATGGGCAGCGGACAATAAGGGTGATACAGGGCAGAATTTCGCAGCGCAAATAGAGATTGGGCATTAGCTAATTCTGCCAGCGCTACTTCCTCAGTCCACGCGCGGTTTTCGCCCCAAGCGTAATATAAATTAGGCTCAGTGCGATCGGGCACGGCCAAAATATAACTTTCTTCTCCTTCTTCTTCTTTTTGTTGGGAATTGAGCGTTTTTTCTACCAACAGTCCCACCGTTAAACTTTGTTCGGGAACGTAATGTCTGGCAGCATTTTTGAGACTGTCTTCTAGTCGAAATTGCAAATTGTCGATCGGCACAACTTCCCAAACATAGCGATTCACCAGTTTATCTTCCCAAATCTGAAGATTGTGTTTGCTTTTAGCTTGATTTACCGGACAGCCCAACAATTCTAGGGCTGCTTCGTTAATAGTCACCACTCGCCCCTTCAAATCCGTGGAAATCACTGCATCCGAAAGACTTTGCAGCATATCTTTCTGATACTGCTTTTCCACCATCACGTTTTGAAACAGTTGAGAATTTTGCAACGCCATTCCCGCTTGGGAATTAAACGCTCGCAAAAACTCTTCGTCGGAAGGGGTGAAAGTACCTTGGTTCTTATTAATTAGCTGAGTTACCCCGATCAGCTCACCTTTAGCGTTATGCACCGGCATACACAAGACAGTTCGAGTGCGGTATCCCGTTTGCTGGTCTGTAGAGGGGTCAAAGCGAGGATCGTCGTAAGCATCTGTAATATTTAGAGGTTGACCAGTCGAAGCCACGTAGCCAGCAATTCCCCTATTCGCAGGAATACGGATTTCCATCATCGTTGTACCGTCGGCCTTGGCAACTTTTGTCCAGAGTTCGTTGGTTTCCCGATTTAACAAAAATAGCGTGCTGCGATCGGCCTGCATCAAGTCGCGAGCTTGATCCATGACAGAGCGCAAAGTTGTTTCCAAGTCAAGACTTTGACCCAAAGTCGTGGTGGCTCTCAAAAGTGCGGCAACCCCTCGCTGGTTGCGGGCCACGACGTAGAAAGACTGACAGCTTTCGAGAATAATCCCGATCGAATCTGCAAAAGCCTGGAACTGCTGTTCGTCTTCCTCGCTAAAGGAGACATTGCCAGCTTTATTTAACAGTCTGACCACGGCTACGGGTTCATGTTGGCTCTTGCTGCTAAAAATTGGCATACAGAGGATGGTCCCGATTTGGTAGCCCGGTGGTTCGTCTACTTCGGAATTAAAATACTCGTGCGATCGAGCTTCGGCGACATTAATCGATTTTCCGGTTGTTGCTACGTAGCCTAAAATGCCTGCATCCATCGGCAAGCGAACTTCTACATCCTCGCCCGTAAGTGGATCGACTGTTTTGTGCCACAGTTGATTTTTGTTGGAGTCAACCAAAAAAATTGTTGTCCGGTCTGCTTGCAAAATTTGACCAATTTTGACAGTGAAGGCATCTAAAAGTTGCTCTAAGAGACTTTCGAGTGCTTCATTGTTAATCAGGTCCATCGCCCGGATAAATTGCTGAAATTCAGCCGTGATAAAATCCAGCAGGCACACTAATTCAGGAACTGGCAGGCTCTTAACACGGGAGGTCAATGCCCCCATAAAATTGACTTGAGTCAGTGTAGCCAGAACGCTACCAGTATTAGAGAATGTCATGATTAACTGCTTGCTCAGATGGGTAGACTGACCGCAGGTCGATCGTCGCTAGATTCGGCGGCGGTGCAAACTCTTGAATTTGTTTGCCAGCGCATCGGCACTCGCTTGTCGCTTTGATGAATCGTGAGTTCAAAAGTGGCGCTTGCAACTTCAGTTTGCTTGTGATGTATGCTCGATCGATCTTTTTTACAACCTCGATACTGATGAGGGTTCCTCAATTAAAGCTGAACTTGAGTTCGGAATAGTGCCCGCCTGAAAAGTAGCTCCCAGGCTTTAGTTCGATCGAGAGTGCAATGTGGATTTGACGCTCTGTGCTCGGCTGCTGGGCGGTGTGACTATTTTAGCGCACTCGGCGACCGTATCCGGTCAGGTAAAGGGCGCTATGAAAGCAGCGCGCAAGGCATTCCTAGAGAGCTACTCATAGTTTAATAGTAAACGCAACAGCAGGACAGCGACGGTAATTTATGCAGCAAAAAAGTTCGATCTGTCTTTGAAAACATCCCTCCTCACTACCAACTGACAATCGAACAGCGAAGCTAAGCTGGCGGTGATGTTTAAAGGTGCTAAAGATCCTGACATTTAGGCCGCTCTGGGTACAGACTGGGCAAACACCACTGATTGATAGTACCGCTGCAGTTGTGCCGCAGCGGCGGCCCAACCCCAGCGTTCGGCTTCTCGGCGAGCGTTATGGCGCAAGGTTTCCCGTTCTTCGGGATTCGCAAACAGACGCTTGGTGGCGGCGAGTGCTCCTTCTTCGTCGGCGGGGTCAAATAAATATCCGTTAACGCCGTCGGTGACGATATCGGGAATTCCGCCGCTGCGCGCCGCCACTACAGGCGTCCCCGCAGCCATTGCTTCTAGGAGCACTAAGCCCAGGGTTTCGGTGCGGGAGGGAAAAATGAAGGCGTCGGCCGATGCGTAAGCTCTTGCGAGTTCTTGCCCCTTGAGGTAGCCGACAAAATTGGTGGGTGTACCGGCAAAATATTGTTCGAGGGTTTGCCGGTGCGGGCCGTCTCCCACTAAGGCGAGGCGGGCGTCGGGAATCGCTGCGAGGACTGGTTTGATGCGTTCGATTTCTTTTTCTGCACCGAGGCGGCCGACGTACAGCAGCAGGGGACTGTCTGGGTTATTTGCAGAAAGGCGCGATCGCATTTCTCGACTTGCCAATTCCGGGACAAACATTTCAGTATCTACGCCCCGCTGCCACAAATCTACCCGATCGATGCCGTGGGTTCTCAATTCCTCCACCATCGCTGTTGAAGTGCAGAGATTCAATTCTGCTTGATTGTGGGCACCTTTGAGCAATTCCCACAATAAAGGTTCGAGGACTCCAAAACCGTAATGGTGCAAGTATTTCGGCAAATGGGTGTGGTAAGAAGCCAAAATCGGAATGTTCAACTTTTTGCCGTAATATATGCCGCCCAATCCCAAAATTGCGGGATTGACAACGTGAATAATATCCGGTTTAAACTGCTGTAATTGGCGACCGACAGCCGGAGAAGGAAGTGCCATTTTCAGTTCCGGGTACATCGGCAAAGGCAAACCCTCCACACCGTAAATTCGGGCACCTTTGTATTCTTTAATCCCGTAATCTGGAGAAAATATCAGAACTTGTTCGCCCGATCGCTGCAAGTGATCTATAGTGTGAATCAGTCTGGTAACAATGCCGTCTATTTTCGGCAGAAATGTTTCAGTGAAAAGAGCAATTTTCATAAAAATAAGTTACTTAGGGAGCCGATAATCCTAGCCTCTGGCAAATCTCGGGGTCGGTAACAGGATACAATGTCTCGCAGGGGGTAAATAATTGCGAGCGATCGCCTCCTTTATATTGAAGCTGTTGCTGCACGAATTCTGAAATATCCTCGATGTTAACAATCCATTCTCGCGCGTAACTGGCTAAAACACTGCCGCGCAAACCCAGTTGAATTGCCCGCCGTTCCAGTTTTGCTCCACTTGGGTGATGATCCGGGTCCCATTGCAGCCTTACAGCCGAATTTTTAACAGCTTGTTGCCATGATTTTTCGCTGCCATACACTGCTGGAACGAACTTAGAATAGACAGCGGATGCTAAAATTTCGTCAAAAGCCAATCGCTTCAGCCAAACAGCCAGAATTACTTCTTGTCCGGGTTTTGTTCCCCATGCCGATCGATACATCATCCATAGAAAATTGGGCTTAATCCAACTCATGCGATTCAGACTAAATTCCCCACCGAAATAACCTTGTTCCGCTGCAAAAAGACCGATCGCCCGACGGTAAGCTTGGTACACTACAACGGTATTTTCGTCAAATTGTGCCAGAATGTGACTACCTGTTTTCGGCCATTTACTTGCCTGGTTTAAGTATGGTTCGGTTCGCAGATTCATTGCCACTAATTACGAGCGATATTTTTCTAACGGTAAGGTACAAAATCCGTGAATTCCAATAGATACAATTATCCCACCTAAAAGCAACCCCACACCTTCAGCAAAGCAATTAATTCTGTGAATTTCCTGTGCAGTTTTAGCAGCAATTAAGATTTCCTTTTCCGCAGCAGAAGGCGCTTCACTAACTCTGCGGTAATTTTGATAACTCGCCGTTAGTGCAGCCCATTCCGGTATTAAATAATAAGCACAAACCGCACTAGCTGAAAATCCGGGCATAACAACCAAAAGCAACAGGATGAAAATTCTACTTTTCACGGTATTGATTGCCAAACAAGCCAAAAGTCAAAACCATATCTGATTTTTTAATTAACCGCAGAGGACGCAGAGGACACAGAGCAAAAGATAAAAAAGATAAAGCGTCGTAATATAAAGCGAAATCCATTCAGAACTTACTTTCCCTTCCTCTTCCTTCCCTTTTTTCCTCTTACTTCGCGCCCTTAGCGCCTTCCCGGTTCGTTAAAAAAATTTCTTTCCGCCACGTAGATGCCAGAAATTACCGCCAAGAAACCTTCGGCAAAATCTGGTTTTTATCGACGCGGTGCTGATATTTTGTCGCAAAATTCAGCAGAGAATCGAGTAAGGAATCTGATAGGTAGTGCGGCTGCAAGCCGAGGTCTAGCAAATTGGTGTTTTTGGCATTGAAATAATGTTCTTCTTTCTCGACTCTGGGATTTTCGATGTTGTTGATTTCTACTTTTAAGCCCATTGCCATGCCTGCTTTTTGCACCAAGGAGGCTAAGTCGCCGACGCTGAATTGTTCGGTGAATTGGTTGAAGACGCGGAATTGTCCGGCTTCGGCCGGGTTGGCGATCGCCAATTCCACGCACCGCACGGTATCCCGAATGTCTAAGAAGCTGCGGGTTTGTCCGCCAGTGCCGTAAACGGTCAAAGGATGACCGATCGCAGCTTGGATGCAAAATCTGTTCAATGCTGTACCGAATACTCCGTCGTAGTCCAAACGGTTGATCAACAGTTCATCCATGCCGGTTTCATCTGTGAGCACGCCGTAGACTACGCCCTGATTTAAGTCGGTGGCTCTTAAACCCCAGATTTTGCAAGCAAAATGGATGTTGTGGGAGTCGTGGACTTTTGACAGGTGGTAGAAACTGCCTGGTTGTTTGGGATAGGGTAGTGTATCCTTGCGGCCGTTGTGTTCGATCGTAATGTAGCCTTCTTCAATGTCAATATTCGGCGTGCCGTATTCGCCCATTGTCCCCAATTTCACTAGGTGACACTCGGGGAAGTCTTCGCGGATGGCGTACAGCAGGTTGAGTGTCCCGACGACGTTATTGACTTGGGTGAGGACTGCGTGTTCGCGATCGATCATCGAGAAAGGTGCCGAACGCTGTTCGCCGAAATGGACGATCGCCTCTGGTGCAAATTTTCTCATGCTTTTGCTGAGAAAATCGTAGTTGGTGATGTCACCGACGAACAAGTCGATCGACTTGCCCGTTAAATCTTGCCATCGCTGGAGTCGTTGCTGAATCGGTGCGATGGGAGTGAGGGTGTCGCTGCACAGTTCCAGATCCCAGTGCCGCCGCACGAAGCTGTCGAGGATGCCAACTTCGTAACCTTTGTTAGAAAGGTAGAGTGCGGTTGCCCAACCGCAATAGCCATCGCCACCAATAACCAGGACTTTCATAAATCAACGGTGAATCTTGCTTGCCAATACTGGGTTAATGTACCAGGTATTGGTGCATTCTGAACCTTTAATCAAGCGTGTTCGCCGAGGAGGTACTCTGTTTTTTGAGATTAAACCGGAACTTCCTCGGCGAAACTTGCCCAGCGGGTGAATTCAAAAGGGCCGGCCTGGGCCCCCCAGACGTGGGCGTCGGTTTCTGGGTCACGTCCGCGATCGTGGCTAGTAAATTTGTCTTGGTCTATCTCGAATTCGCTGTCTAGATAGGTTTTTTTGCCGTTTCTGACCACCGCGCAGCCTTTTCCTGGTTCGACAAACCCTTTGAAGCTTTTGCCCGTCCACTGCGTAATAAAGGTGCAGCCGGGAAGCAGTGTCAGTTTTGCTGTTTTGATTTCTTGCAGCCGTTGCGGGTCGCGGGAAGCGCCGTAGAATTGTTCTTCGTTTTCTATGGCATAATTTTCGATGTCGATTCGATCGCCCGCCGGGACTAATTTCAAAACTCGGACTCGGTACGGTACATTCAGTTCGATATCGTAGGCTTGTTCTAGATACAAGCTGATCCCATCCAGAACTTCGATCGGCAAAGGTCTCATGCAGACGCGGATGTGGGCGAAGAATGGCGGGTTTTCAAAGGCTTGGGCTTGGTTGCTGAAATCGGCGGCCATCCAGCGGGCGAGGGTGACGATATCGGTGGAATGAGACATATCGATTTTAGATTTGAGATTTGAGATTTTGGATTGAGGGAGTAGAAATTATTTTAGGGGAAATTCAGGTGCGATCGGGCTTTAGATCCCTGACTTCTTTAAAAAGTCCGGGATTTGGGTATGCTGTTTTTTTCAGGTAGCCTTACTTATCGGGAAATCATGAAACTACAACCAGTCGAATCCAGCATGATAAAAGCTGTGGGTTATGACGAAACCACTTCTACTCTGGAGGTTGTTTTCAATAGTGGCAAAACCTATCTATATTCTGAAGTGCCGAATAATGTCTATTTAGAACTGATGGACTCTGATTCCAAAGGGAGTTACATGAGAGATTGTGTTATTGACTGCTATCCGTACCAACAGATGAAGAAACGGCGGCGGTAAGTACGGCATTAATCTAGGCGTTTTCAATATCTAATTGTGATTTTTGCGATCGACTAACTCTCACCCAGATTTTTTGATTGTGGAGGTGAGAGGCACAATTGGAATTGCTGGATACTCACCCTTTGTTTACCATTCGGTGTCCCCAATGCGATCGTCCGTTTCCCAATTACCAAAATCCCCCCGTCCATTTTTAAGCCAATTCTAGTTTCATCTTATCATCAATATTTGAGTCTATCTCTGGCCCAAGTTATACCAATTACTTTATAGGAATCTCTATTACAAAAATGGTCTCGCTGCTGACTGTCGAATCACAGGTTAATTTACCCCCATGTTTTTTGATAATAGCATAGCTTACCGATAAACCCAAACCTGTACCGCTACCCACAGGTTTAGTTGTAAAAAATGGCTCGAATATGCGTTTTTGGATATGGGTAGGAATCCCACTACCATTATCAGCGATCGCAATTCTTACCCACTCTTTTTCTATGACTTCCGTCTGAATCTTAATCAAAGGCTGTTTATTAGTTTTACTAACTTGTTTGAGAGCATCAAGAGCATTACTAATAATACTGAGAAATACCTGATTCATCTCACTCGCATAACAAGTGACATGAGGAAGGTTGCCATACTCTTTAATCAGTTGTACCTTGGGTTGATTATCACTTTCTTGGAAGCGGTTTTGTAAAATTAGTAAAGTGCTTTCAAGTCCGGCGTGTAAATCTACAGATTTCATGTCTGCTTCGTCTAAGCGAGAAAAATTACGCAAACTCAGGATAATTTGTTTGATTCGTTCGCTTCCGACTTTCATGGATTGCAGGATCTTAGTTAAATCTTCTGTGATAAATGCTAAGTCAATTTCCTCAATCCTTGCTTTAATTGCTGAGCTTTTATTTGGATATTCTTGCTGATAAAGTTCCAGCAAATTCAGCAAAGCTTTGATATAATTTTCTGTCGGAGGAAGATTGCTATGAATAAAAGTAACTGGATTGTTAATTTCGTGTGCTATTCCCGCTACGAGTTGACCGAGGGCTGACATTTTTTCACTCTGAATTAGTTGTGATTGGGTTTGTTGTAAATTTTTCAATGTTTGCTCTAAATCAAAAGCTTTTTGGCTTAACTCTTCTGTTTTTCGCTCTACTTCCGCTTCCAAGGTTTGAGAGTAGTTCTCTACTTGTTCATACAAACGGGCGTTTTCAATAGATATAGCAGCTTGAGCGCTAAGAATTTGGAGGGTTTCGATGCGATCGCTTGTAAACGCTCCCACTGTTAGATTATTTTCTAAATACAAAATCGCGATTAATTTTCCCTGCTTGCTAATCGGAATACATAGAGCTGATTTAGGCTGCTGGGTGATGATATAGCGATCGCCTGCAAATTGAGTGGAAGCACTCAAGTTATCAAAAACCGCCGTTGTTTGACTTCTGGCTACAGAATAAATCAAACTTTGGGGTAATTCTTGGCATTCAGCTAAAGGAATATGCCTCTTTTCTGTCTGGTTTTCAGTCGCTTTCGCCACTACTAGCCATTTTGCCTCTCGATCGATCGCTAAAAGTCCGGTTTGCGCTCCGGCATGGGCGATCGCAATTTGCATCAAAGTGGCTAATAGTTTCTCTAATTCAATTTCCTGTGAAATAGCTTGTGCTGCTTTCATCACCGCCGGAAAATCCAACCATAAATTCTGGCTGTTGCTGTTACTGGTGCTAGTTAAGCTTCTCATCAGCGTGGGAGAGATTGTTCCCTCAGAGATGATAGCTCGTTTAGTCGGTTGGAGAATAGCCTCTAGTAGTTGGGGATAGTGTTGTTCTAAATAAGCAACTTTCGCCTTCGCACCCCATCGGGTGTAACAGTAGTATGCTTCCTCCATATATCCAGAAGCAAATTTTTCTTTGCCCCAGTCCAGATAAAATTTAGCTGCTAGTTCATTAGCTAACGCTTCTTCTTGGATATATTCGTTTTCTTTGGCTCCGGCAATTGCGCGATCGTACAAATCTCCTGCTTCATAATTCTTGCCTAAAAGTCGGCATTTTTCTGCCTCTACTAAGTTAACTTTGTGTTGGTGATTCATCGGAGCATAACGCGCCCACTGAGCCAGAGTAGTTTGATGGGTTTCTACCAAATTGAGAGTCTTAGCTCGCTCAATTTCTGACTGCGTAGAAAATACTGCCAAGTAGGTTAACCCGGCATAAAAATGGAAAACCGGAGTATGAATTACTCCGGCTGCTGCCATCAAATAAAGATTAGCTTGGGCTATGTATTCTAGGGCATTGGTGTAGTTGCCAAATAGATAGCCAAGAATCAATTTGTATATATAGAGAAAAGCGAGAGCTGTAAACTCATGATCCTGATGGTGCTTGGGAATCATCACCGTTTCATCGTAGGCGGTTCCGATTAATAAATCCGGTTGATTGACAACTTCTATCAAACTCTGCACCATCTGTTTTTTCATCTTCAGATAACCCAGAGGAGAATCTTGCTTAACTTGAGCCAAGACAGCACAGTAATTTTCTATTTCTGGTTCCCAATCATAGAAATCCACTCCTGCGAAGAAACTATCGTCAAAATAAACACTAATATTGTAGCCAGCATTTAGGAAATCACCAGTTTCTATTCCAGTCATATAGCCCTCTTTTGCCGTTATAATTACTGCCCTTAGAGCTTCTTGACGGTGCTGGAGAAAACAGCCAAAGAAAAGTAAAGTTATGGACTTAAATTCCCGGACATTCAACTGATTGAGTACGCTCAGTGCCACTCGACCAAAGCAATAGCCTTTTTCTACTTCTCCCAAAAAGACAGACAGCACCATGCCATAACTTGCATACCCGATTGTTGATGCGGGTGCATTTCCAAATTGGAGTGATAGACTGACCATTGTGGAGCCGTGCAGAGGCAGCAAGGCAGGATTTCCCGCAAAAATGGGCGAAAACAACATTGCTAACAGTTGCATAGCCGCAATTGTCCGAGGGTCGCTCATCACAGGGAGGTTAATCAGTTCCTCAATCTGTTTGCCCTGGAGTCGATCGGCAAGGGTTTGTAGTGCTTTGCCTATCAAGGCTTCGTCAGGTTCCGATGAGAACTCAACCCCTAATTGTGTTAGGGCATTTCTGCCTACTGCGATCGCTTTTAACATCTGACTTTGGGCTGTCAGTGCGTTGATTTGAATCTCAAATATTTTGACTTTATCTAGTATTGTTTTGGACGATCGCAAAACGAGATCAGCCATTTCTTCCATACCATCAAAATCAGCATTCAAGTAGGCAGTTTCCGCCGCAGCTACATACAGATTGAGGGTTAATTCATACTGAGTTTGCCAACAGTCTCGGGTTAGCAACTCAATCCCTATTTGCACAAAACTTCTGGCGGCTGAATAGGCTGTAGAATTTCTGGCTTTCTGTCCTGCTGCTAAGTTAAGTCTGGCTAATGCTTCTCGTTCTTCAGCTTGAGTAATTAACCGAATTCCTAAATTCAAATGCCCCACAATATCAAATAGCTTGTCCTCCTTTTCTATTTCTGATAAGTTTTGTTGGAGCAGTTGACCGATTTTGAGATGAGTAGCCTGTTTTTGGTCTGAGGGAATCAGAGAATAGGCAGCTTGTTGAACGCGATCGTGCAAAAATCTGTATCTAGCATTTTGTTTATTAGCATTTTCATCCTCGGGGCTTAAGTTATTATTGCCTTCAACCTGATAAAACTTATAAACATTGCTAACAGGTAAAATTACTCCACCCTGCAATGCTCTCCATAAAAATGTCGCCGTCTCTGTTTCCGATTGTTGTGAAACTATTGCCAAATTATGCAAATCGAACTGCGATCCAATACAAGCAGCCAACTTTAAGACATCCTGAGTTGGAATTGGTAATTTCTGCAATTGCAACGCCATGAATTCAACAACATCATCAGTAATTGCCAAGGCTTTGATTTGGGCAATATCGCACTGCCAATGCTGGATATCCCAATTAAAGGTAATTAACTTGTCATCGTGTAAAGCTTTGAGGAACTGAGTTGCAAAGAAAGGATTTCCCTTGGTTTTTTGATAGACTAATTTTGTCAAAGGCTGGGCAAGAGATAGTTCGCAATTTAGCGTATCTGCTACCAATCGATTAATATCTAATTCTCTTAACGGCGGTAATGTAATCGTATTTACCGTTGCCCCAGTTTTGAGCAGTTCATCTACGGTTAAGATAAATGGATGGACAGGGGAAACTTCATTATCTCGATAAGCACCTAATATCAATAGATGTCCTGTATCTTGTTGGGTCAATAATGAAAGCAAATTCAGTGATGCAGAATCAGCCCATTGCCAGTCATCTAAAAACATTACTAAGGGATGTTCTTTACTGGTAAAGACTTTGACAAATTTTTGAAATAATAAATTAAAGCGATTTTGGGCTGCTGTTGCTGATAATTCTAGGGATGGTGGCTGTTGATCGATGATGTTTTCTAACTCAGGAATTACATCAATTAATACTTGCCCATTGTCTCCCACTGCTGCGAGAATATTAGTTTTCCATGTTTGCAATTGTTCTTCTGATTCTGATAATAGTTGCCCCATCAAATCGCGAAAAGCTTCCACGAAAGCTGAAAAGGGGGTATTCCGTTGAAATTGGTCATATTTCCCTTTAATAAAATAGCCGCGTTGCCGAACAATGGGTTTATGTACTTCATTAACTACTGCGGTTTTCCCAATCCCAGAAAAACCGGCTACTAGGACCATTTCTGTTGTGCCATTGGCGACGCGATCGAAGGAATTTAATAGTTGATTAACTTCGGCTTCTCTTCCGTAGAGTTTTTCGGGAATTAGGAAACGATCGCTGATATCTCGCTTTCCTATTTCAAAAGGTTCTATTGTGCCTGTAGTTTGTAGTTGATCTAGACAGATTTCTAAATCGTGCTTAATTCCCAAGGCACTCTGATAACGATTTTCGGCATTTTTTGCGATCAGCTTACTGATAATTTCTGACAAAGCTAGGGGAATTTCTGAATTAATTTGATGGATGGGTATTGGCTGTTTTGCCAGGTGACAATGTACCAATTCCATTGCATCTTCAGAACTAAATGGCAATGTTCCCGTCAATAATTCATAAAATGTGATTCCCAGAGAATAAAAGTCAGTGCGGTAGTCTATGCCTCGATTCATTCGACCAGTTTGTTCGGGAGAAAGATAGGCTAATGTACCTTCTAAATGATTAGTATTCTGAATTTCTTGGGTTTCTCTTGGTAGGAGAGAAGCAATACTAAAATCAATTAATTTGATTTCTTTTGTGGCGGGGTCGATCAGAATATTCGCGGGTTTTATGTCTTTGTGTATGACTCTATTTTGGTATAAGTAGTGCAAAGTTTCTGTTATTTTAAGAGATATCTGGAGAAATTCACCTAAAGGTAAATATTGATATTTGGGCTTTTCATCCGTGGCTGTTTTGAGATAATCAGATAGGGAAATTCCACCAAAGTCTTCCATGACTAAGGCATAGCCATTGCCATTAACTTCTAGGGTTAAGGGTTTAATAATACTAGGAAAGTCGAGATTTTTGGCAATGGTATATTGGTTGCGGAATTGAACGAGTTCGTTAAAGTTGGGGTATTCATTTCGCAGTAATTTGATGGCGACGGGTTGTTGGTCGCTGGTACGGATACTTCGATAGACAAGGGTGCGCGTACCTGTGTATAATTGCTCTGTGATTTGATAATCTGGTAAGTTGGCGATCGCATTCATAGTTTGTTAAGCTAATCTTAAGTTATTTTGTATTGCTGCCCAAGTAGCAGGATTTACTTGTTTGGGATAAAGTTCTAAACAAGCTCGATTGTAGCTAATTACTTGTCAAATAGTCTCAGATCCCTTGTTAAAACTCCCGCTTCGCAATAATTGTGACGTTGTGTAAGTAGGTGCAGCTATTTAAACAGAACTTATCCGACGGTGGGTGAGGATGGATAAACTGGGGAATACTCCCCGTACCTGCTCTGGTTTGACTTCCCGGTAGCGTCGCTTTGTGGTTATTTAATTGGAGCGCTTTATGCCAAACATAGTTGGATATTCCAATTAATTCAGATGCCAGTGTAATAATTTTTACCTATAACTTGTTGCAACGAATAGGTTTAGGTAAATTTAGTAACATATTTGACTGTCGGAGTTCAGGGGGCGACAAGCGCCCCCGAACCGTTATAGGCAAAGCTTTGCGCCCGATCGAGCCGCCTCAAAAATTTCTGCTTATTGACAAAATAATCTACCGAGGGAAAAGAGTGTCCAGGGCGTTGGTGAATTAGGGTATGATGATTTGAGAGTGCGATCGCCCAAAAATAACACTTCACAAAATGCACAGCTTATGCAATGTCCTGAATGTCAGTCAACTCATGTTAATAAAAATGGTCAT
>Ga0164305_10000564_pt1 | contig 14105 bp, 11 predicted proteins | sample Whisoiple_237_MG_FD_110215 | JGI IMG/M metagenome (GOLD analysis project Ga0164305, IMG submission 110215) | Soil microbial communities amended with pyrogenic organic matter from upstate New York, USA - Whitman soil sample_237_MG | ecosystem: Environmental > Terrestrial > Soil > Agricultural...
AATTTGCCTCTCAAACTTTCTTTACCAGCAATAGCATCATTGATGCGTGTTGCCAACCTTTCTAGATTTTTATCGTCTGTACACACGATAATACCAGCATGATTTGGTTGTTGAGTGTGCAAGCGAATGAAATGCCGACGATTTTGCGTCATAACCGCCCGATCGTTATTCACAGCAAAGGCTAATACTTCGGGGTCATCATCTCCGGCATTTCCTGCCTCTTGAATAGTCAGGGCATCGTGACCGAAATTTCGCATCAATGCCACAACAGGAAACGGGAACTGTTCATCTGCATAGAGACGTGCCATAAATTATACTTCCTGCATCATTGCTGCTGCTTCTTCTCGGAGTGCTGTTTCAATTTCGTCGGAGTTAGCCTCAGCATAAGTCCAGACATTTACTAAGTTTGCAGCATTCAACTGGGGATAAAATTGTAGAAGTTCAGCATCACTTGAACCTTGACGGCGCAAACTCACGAACAGCCAAACGGGAAGTCTAGTTTTGGCAATGCAAGCATCGCCGCCGCACACGTCGGGAGTTTTGGTAATTCCTGGCCAGCTATTGTTTAAACTTTGGGTTAAAAGCCGGATGGCTTCAGCTTTCTCAGTCGGAGTTAAGGCCAGGAGTTGTGTTTCTAGTTCTTGGAGAAGCATGGGTAAAATCGCCTGTGCGAGCGGGAATACCCAATTATAACACTTGAGTTAAATTCATGATTACTCAGCGTCAAATCTCAAAGCTTCTCCCCTCACATTTGTATCCAATTTACCATTCTCAAAAACCACTTTTCCTCCAACAACAGTCACAACTGGCCATCCAGTCAAACTCCAACCTTCAAAGGAACTCCAGCCGCACTTGCTCGCCATCTCTGCGCCGACCACCGGGCGGTATTTCTCCAAATCAACTAAGACTAAATCGGCGTCCAAACCCGGAGCAATCGCCCCTTTGTTGGGAATCTTATAAGCCTTAGCAACTGCCGCCGACATCCAATTAGCAACTTGTGCCACTGTACATCTTCCCTCTACTGCTTGCGTCAGCATCAAAGGTAAAGAAGTTTCGACTCCGGGCATTCCCGACGGCGTATTTGGATATTCTTGAGCTTTTTCTGCTAATGTGTGCGGCGCATGGTCTGTGGCGATAAAATCAATTACGCCGTCGAGTAAAGCTTGCCAAAGTATTTCGTTATCGCGGGGTTCGCGCAAAGGCGGATTCATCTGAGCTAAACTGCCAATTTTTTGATAGGCGCTGGTATTTAACAACAAATGCTGCGGCGTAACTTCTGCTGTCACCCAACTCGGTTTTTCCTGGCGCAACAACTCAGCTTCATCCCCAGTTGAAAGGTGCAGAATGTGCAGCCGACGCTGATATTTTTTAGAAAGTTTTAATGCTAGCTGAGTTGCCAATAAAGCTGCTTGATTGTCTTGAATTTGGGAGTGTACGGCAACATCGGAAATCCCGGCAAATTCCTGACGCCTCTGGTTGATTCTAGCTTGGTCTTCTGCGTGCACGGCAATTAGTCGATCGCCTGCAGCAAAAATCGCCTCTAAAGTTGCTTCTCCATCGACCAAAAGCTGACCGTGCATCGAACCCATAAACACCTTAATTCCCGGAGTCGGATTCGCATTCAACAAATCCGGCAAATTTTCGGGGGTTGCACCAATAAAAAAGCCGTAGTTCACCAAACACTTCTCGGCAGCGCGACTTAGTTTATCATCTAAGGCAGCTTGGGTTGTGGTCAGAGGTCGCGTATTCGGCATTTCCAGAAACGATGTCACGCCGCCTTTAGCGCAAGCACAGCTAGCGGTAAATAAGTCTTCCTTGTGTTCTAAACCCGGTTCCCGGAAGTGTACCTGGGGATCGATTACTCCGGGTAACAGAGTTAAGCCTTTCGCATCTATTTCTCGATCGCCCGATTCGACAATTTCCGCAGCAACTTTGACAATTTGGCGATCGCAGATTTGCACATCTCCTACCAAAAACTCACCATTGGGCAAAAGAATGCGAGCGCGACGGATTAACAAACTTGATTTGGGAGTCATAAGATATCCTTAATTGAGTAAACAGCGTGCTAGCATGGAAGCATTATTAAGTTTATAATTCGTATCCAGCTCAGTCACTACAATACCCTATGACTCGTCTAGACAAGTCAGCCGACGAAAAACCTCCGCAAGACACCGAAAATCCTTGGATCGAAGGAATTAAGACGATCGGCTTAGCAGCATTTTTGGCCTTTGGTATCCGCACCCTGGTTGCCGAAGCACGCTATATTCCCACCGGCTCGATGCTCCCAACCTTACAAATTAACGATCGATTAATTATAGATAAGGTGAGCTATCGATTCCAAGACCCCCATCGAGGAGATATTATCGTATTTATGCCTCCTGACCCTGCTAGTTTGTGCACCGGACAGCCGCCACCGATCAAAGATGCCTATATCAAGCGAGTGATCGGACTTCCAGGGGACACTGTGGAAGTCAAAGACGGAAAAGTTTTTATTAACAAGCAGCCGCTACAGGAAAAATATATTGAAGAAATTCCGCAGTATCCCTACGGGCCTGTAGTTGTAGCTCCAAATTCTTACTTGGTGCTCGGCGACAACCGCAATGCAAGCTGTGACAGTCATTACTGGGGCTTTGTACCCAAGGAAAATATCATCGGTAGGGCAATTGTGCGTTTTTGGCCGCTCAACCGCACAGGTTCGATCGACCCCACGCCCCTCTATCCCGCTCAAAATTAGCTCTAGCGGAAGGAAGAAGCAAGAAGCAAGAAGGCAAATTCAATAATAGCAATGGTTTTGGTGATTAAGAACATCCTAATCGTCTTGCCGGTTGCTATACAAAACGCGAGGGATATTAGAGCCCCGACTTCTTCAAAAAGCCGGGGTTCTAAGCTGACTGACTGGATCAAATCTAAAATCTAAAATCTAAAATCTACAATCACCTGACGTTTCGCGATCGAGCACTTTCACAACTTTGTTATACATCTCCTCAGCTTCTTGCTGCGAATTGCCGATACTCGTCACTCCCAATTTGCCAAACTCCGACAAACAACCCATTAGATGAAACACACTGCCAGTCTCTGTACCGCTGTCAAAGTGCAGTTGATTGTCAGCAATAATATCCATCAAATCGTTCGGTAATAATCCCCGATACCGCTCTTTTTTCAAATTGTCCGAAGCGACATAATATTTAGGACGGCCCTGCTGGCTGTAAAATAATCCTGTCGAACGTTCGTACCGACCATTTGTTAAGAGCTTCAGGGCCATAAACGGATGAGTTGTGCCTCCTTTCCGCAAGTTAATTTCTATTGCTTGCATATCCCAGTGGCCGTCTGATTGCCGCACCGCGAGAAAATCTACTCCAAATCTCTCTAAAGCACCTTTTTTAGCTAAGTTTTGCCCTACTTTCCATCCCAATTCTTGCAATGCCAGCCGGTAGGATTCGTCCGCCGGAAATCGGCAACCCAAGAAAATTTGGCCGTCTGGACCTCCTAAAATCTGGTCGTGGGTTGAGAGAATTTCTACTTCGCCGCTGGGAACAATTCTGCCTTGAACGCTGGGGGATAACTTTTCTTCCCCTTCGATAAATGCTTCGGCAATTGCCCCTAATTCGGGAATGCGGCTGCTAAAATTTTCCCAGGTTTCGCCCGTTGCTTGAAAGCGCAAATTATGGAAGCTCTCGCCAATTGCCTTCGCTCTTTCTTTAGGCGCTTTACCGGCAAGGGAATTCAGCTCTAAAATAGCATTTCCTTCACCCGAAAAACCTTCATTTAACTTAATTACGATCCGCTGCAAATCTGGCTGCCTTTCCCAGAGCCCGGCCGCAGCTTCCGCTAAATCTTCCGCATTCCAAACCAACTCGGAACCGTCAGGATAAGGCACGCCACATTCTTTAAAAATTTGCCTGCTACCGCTTTTTGTTCCCCAGTATAACAGATCGGGATCGCTGGCCCACAAAGGAATTCCCAATTGAACAGATAACTCGCGTTCTAAGGGCGTCGAGTTATAACAAACCATATAAGATTTTGTCGGCCGCACTGCTTGACGAATGCGCTCCATCAAGCGGGGACGATCTAAAATTTTCTGGGTGAGGGATTTGGCAGAAGCATCGTAAGCACTAAACAGCACAAGCCGATCGCGCGCGTGAGAAAATGGAATTCCCGGCAGCAATTGCAGGTAATAATCCACAATCATTGGGTGCAAGGGCTCGGAGGTAATATAAATTAAGCGCGTGCGGGGATTTCGCAGGCGAATCAATGAAAATAAATGCCGCTCTTCGTAGTGGTAAGCACCCTCAACTTTCTGCATTTCTTGCTGATCTAAGCTGACAGAAGGAATGATAATAATGTCACAATCTCCGCTGTCAAATTCTTCGATAGCTCGCCAACGTTCCCGTAATTCTGCCTGAAGATTGCGAAACTTCTGCGCGGATGCGGAAGATGAATTATTTAACTCTTGCATTGCCTTTTATCCTAAGTATTCAAATAATTATTGCCGATCGTGTCTGGTGTGTCAGCCCCAATACTTGAGACAACTCACACAGTTTGTTTCTGACGCACCTTACGGGGAATATTGAAAAAAATGCCCAAATAGTGATTTAAAGTGCGTCAGTCGAAATATTTGAGGCAACTCAAACAGTTTTTTATGACCCCGCCTAAAAACGGATACCGTGCCACGTACTCCGGTCGTGAAGATCCAAAAATTTTAGACCAAAGTTTAATCTCCCAGATTCATCTGTGGAATAAATCTAAAATCTAAAATCTACAATCTAAAATCGACTGACGCATCCTAACGGGGACGATCTTCCATTTCTGTCAATCAGCTCTAAGAAGCTCGCCGCGCTCGAAAAAGTCTGGCATACTGCAAAATTGGCTCTAAGCGGCGTTGATTTTGCTTGAGTGCCGATCGCAATTTTTCCGAAGGGCGGAACACCAGGGGAGCCGAATATTTGTTCAGCATCTCGATTTCTGGCGACTGGCTCATCAGGATCAGCCGCACGTCTTTGTCGAGCAAATAACTCAGAGAAAGCAAATCTCCCATGTTAGTAAAATCGTTGCCGCGATCGCTAATTACAATTGTATCTTTAATCGATCGGTTAGCTATCGCCTCTTTGTTAATAATTTTCGCAACTTCAGCATTAAAATAGCTCAAGTCTTTGCTCCACCAAGTATCAGAAAAAGCGCTGACAGTACAGGATGCTAAACTTGCTGTAAATACCAAGGCTAAAATGACTTGCCAAAACCGCTGCTGAGTTTTCACGTTACTTGCGAGCAAGTAAGCAACTGCTAGCTGCACTCCTGGAAAGCAGGAAATCAGATAGCGGCTGACGGCAGAACGTTTGCCACCTAGGATTAGATCCGGTAACGCCAGGATCGAAAAAGGTACAAAAATTGATGTTACAAGAAACAGCCAAGTTGAACTGCTAGTCCGGCTGCAGATTGTGTAAAGGGCTGCCGCAATTAACAGCAAAAAAGGCAATCTCAGCAGATAAGTCCAAAGATTATCAAACCCGAAGTCGAAGTCAAAAAATAAGGCTGTAAAGCTGAGCGCCCACAATTTGACAAGATACAGCCAACCAGGAGATACTCGCGTCCAATCTGTCGTAGCTGATGCTCGTTCCAGGTTGGTCGCCAGCACGTAAATCCAGGGGATATACAAGATTAAAGCTGCTGTTACTGCTAGGAAAAATTGGGAATTAGTTACGTGACCTCGCAATTTTGTTTTTTTGACAAACAACCAGTAAGAAATTATAAAAACTCCGTGTCCGATGAGTGTTAAACTGAAGAAAGGGTGAGTGTAGAAACCAAGGGCGATCGCCAGCGAGTAAAAGACCCAATTTTGCCAACCCCGCAACCGCACTGCTCTCAGCAGCAGCCAACTGCTGCCAATAACTGTGGCTGTCAGCAAACTGTACTGCCTTGCTGTCTGAGCAAACAAGATGTCAAAGGGAGATAAAGCCAAAAGTGCTGTTGCTAATAATGCCACCAAATTCGAGGCGAAAAGTTCCCGAGCTAAAGCGTACATCAAAGGCAGCGACAGCAAACTCAATATTGCTGGCAAACTGCGGGATGCTGTTAGAGAACTGCCAAATTGCTGCATCCACCAACGAGCCATGAGAAAATATAAAGGCGGATGCTGCGGGTCTTCGAGTGCTAAAGAACGAATTGTGTCTGCTTCTGTACTTCCCGGTTTAATCCGCTGATATTTTTGCAATTCTGGTGCGGGAACAATCCGGTTTTGGAATAGTTCGTCGTCGATTTCTTGGCGGGTGAAACCAGCGGCGCGGATTGATGTGTAAGCTTCGTCGTGCCAGTACAGTTTGCGATCGATCTCAAAAAACCGAAATCCGATACCTAGTAAAATGCCGATCGCCAATAAGTTCATCAGCCAGCGGGAATTTTTGATATTAGCAGATGTGTCTTGATGTGTTGTAGATCCCATGCTTGTCCTAATTGTGGCGATTCTCTGCGGGATAGCTACGCTTGACGGAATTTGGCACTTTAGACCATCTTAAACCTCACTCCCAGAGCGATCGATACCCCGTACATACCCCAACAGACAATAATTCTACCCTCTGCCGGATGCCGAATACCTTCTAGACCAGAGCCTTCTGAAAGCTGGCTGAGGCTAAACCACCCCCAACATCAAGAATCTTCAACCAGATCCTCCCAGAAGCTCCAGAGCCCAAAAATAACTGCTAACATACGTGTTGTACAGTTAATCAACAAGCTCCGCAAGGGGTCTACCCGCGTACCGCAAATGGCAAAAAAAGAAGCGTCTATAAAAACTTCCACTGAAAACTCAGAAAAGCAAAAAGCTCTAACTTCCGTACTCTCCCAAATCGAGCGCAGCTTTGGCAAAGGGGCGATCGTCCGATTGGGAGACTCCACTCGCATGAGGGTAGAAACCATTCCCACCGGAGCCCTGACACTGGACATTGCTTTGGGCGGCGGTTTGCCAAAAGGCCGAGTCATTGAAATTTACGGGCCCGAAAGTTCCGGTAAAACCACTCTAGCCCTCCACGCGATCGCCGAAGTCCAAAAATCCGGCGGTATCGCAGCCTTCGTCGATGCCGAACACGCCCTCGATCCCACCTACGCCTCAGCTTTAGGCGTCGATATTGAAAATCTCTTAGTTTCCCAGCCGGATACCGGCGAAATGGCCCTAGAAATAGTCGATCAACTCGTCCGTTCCGTCGCCGTCGATATCGTAGTAATTGACTCCGTAGCCGCCCTCGTCCCCCGCGCCGAAATCGAAGGCGACATGGGCGACTCCCACATGGGTTTGCAAGCGCGCTTGATGAGCCAAGCTTTGCGGAAAATCACCGGCAATATCGGCAAATCTGGCTGTACCGTCATTTTCCTCAACCAATTGCGGCAGAAAATCGGCGTAACTTACGGCAACCCGGAAACCACAACCGGCGGTAACGCACTCAAATTCTACGCCAGCGTGCGGCTGGACATCCGCCGGATTCAAACCTTGAAAAAAGGCACAGAAGAGTACGGCAACCGCACGAAAGTTAAAGTTGCTAAGAATAAAGTTGCTCCGCCTTTCCGCATTGCCGAATTTGACATTGTATTTGGCAAAGGCATTTCTACTTTAGGCTGTCTGACTGACTTGGCTGACGAAATGGGAGTAATTATGAAAAAAGGTTCTTGGTATAGCTATAACGGCGAGAACATAGCTCAAGGACGAGACAAAGTGATCCAACACATGGAAAAAAATGCCGACTTCAAAAATGAAATTGAGCAGCTAGTTAAAAAGAAACTTGAGACTGGTGCTGTGGTTTCTGCTAATTCTGTTGCCCCTGTTGACAATGAGGATGAGGATGCAGAAGATCTAGACAATGTAGAAGATCTAGACAATGTAGAAGATGTAGAGGATTTGGAAGAAATCTAAATCTTTTAAGCTGAGCTGCATCTAAATTTTACAGTCAAGTGCGATGAAATTATTGTAGGGTGGGCGTCCCGCCTGCCCTAAAAATACAATTTAGATGCGCGACAGCTTAGCAATAGTAGGTTGTCTTGAATTAACCCAAAAACAATATTTTCAAGAACAGGCAAGATGCCTGTTCCACAAAAATTCAATTTTCTTGTGGAACAGGCATCTTGCCTGTTGCTGAAATTGTTGCAAAATCTGATTTTTAACCCTGCAGATATTTTTGAGAGCGCGTTTAATGTTGAGGATTTTGGTGGAAGGAAATCTCTAAAACTTCTATCTGCTGGTTGAGAGTAGCAGAGCGCTTCTGAGCATATTTGTCGTGCAGAAAAATAGTTAAGCCCACACCCACTGGCAACACAAAATAGATAAATCCCAGCAACATCTGAGCAATTTCTTCTTGCGCTGCTGCATCGAATTGAGGCGCTGCAGTAGGTTGACTTGTCGTGCTGTTGACTGGCTGCTGATTGGATTGCCCGATCGCCTGTGCTTTTACTTGCGGTTGAGCTTCCTGGGCGATCGCCCCAGAAGCTGTTCCCAAGCATCCAGCCACTGCTACACATACTGTCAGAAAACTAAAAAGTCTTGATTTAACCTTTAATCCGTTGTTCATAGCACTGGTTGAGTGGCGATCGCCTTGCTGAGTTTCTCTTTCGGTTAAGCGTACAAGCATTTTTACTTACCTGTTATTAAAATAAATTTAATTTCTGTATTCAAATATACTGTTTTTTTTATTTGAACGCAATAAGTATTTATTACTAAAATGAGCTTAAAATGCACTATCTGCATTAATTCCATGCGCCAGTTGGGGTTTTGAGGGCAAACAGTAACTTTGTATACAATTTTTCCTCTAGACATCCACTTGAATTGGAACGCAACATAAAAGCGCGATCGAAAAAAAACCGTTACGCCAAACAGTTAGAAAGTCAACTCGAAATTAATAATCTGTATTATTTATTAGGACAAGTTATATATGCTTCAAGGGCTTTTATCGTTCAGAGGGCCTTTTCGGATTCTGAACCTGAGTTGGTTTGCTTTTTTCTTAACTTTCGTAGTTTGGTTCAACTACGCACCCTTCAGCACAACGGTGCAGCACGATTTGGGACTGACAGTTGGGCAAGCCAGAATCATCAGTCTGTGCAACCTAGCTTTCGCAATTCCTGCACGTATTATTATCGGGATGTTGCTCGATCGCTTCGGGCCTCGCATCACCTTCTCTTCACTCTTGGTGTATGCAGCATTTCCGACTCTGGCATTCGCCTTGGCCCAAAACTTCAATCAGTTGGTTTTGAGCCGTTTGGCAATGGGAATTGTCGGCGCTGGATTCGTAGTTGGTATTCGCTTAGTTGCCGAATGGTTTCCCCCAAAAGATATCGGCTTCGCTCAAGGTATCTATGGCGGCTGGGGCAACTTTGGCTCTTTTGCCGCAGAAGCAGCGTTACCCGCGATCGCGGCAGGAACAGCTTTTCTGTCAGTCGGACACACAAATTGGCGGCTGGCGATCGCCCTTACTGGGATTGCCGCAGCAGTTTTCGGAGTCATTTTTTACTGCAACGTTCAAGACACTCCTCCCGGCAAAGTCTATCAGCGCCCGACCCGCAACGGCGCAATGGAAGTCACCAGCGCCAAAAGCTTTTGGGCACTGTCGATGACCAATATTCCTCTATTTGGTGCCTTAGCTTTGATTGTGTGGCGCTTGCAGAAAGCAAATTTTCTGACTGCCAATGTGATGTACGCTATTTGGATTAGTTTGACAGCACTCTATTTAATTCAGGCTTACAAAGCCTGGGAAGTTAACCGAGAAGTTGTCACCGGCCAAAAACATTACCCTCCTCAAGAACGCTATAAAATCAGTCAAGTATTCCTATTAGAATTAGCTTATGCAGTCAGCTTTGGTTCAGAGCTCGCTGTGGTTTCGATGTTACCGGAATTTTTTGAACACACCTTCAATCTCAATCATGCGATCGCCGGGCCGATAGCTGCTACCTATCCGCTGATGAACTTGGTCAGCCGTCCAGCCGGAGGGTTAATTTCTGATAAAATCGGCAGCCGCAAGTGGACGCTGACAGTGATGACCGGCGGAGTGGGATTGGGGTATTTAATTATGAGCCAAATTACGGCAAACTGGCATTTAGCAATTGTGATTATCATGACCATGTTATGTGCCTTCTTTGTCTTCGCCGCCGCAGGTGCAACTTTTGGCATCGCCTCCTTAATTAAACGAGAAGTAACTGGTCAAATTGCCGGAAATATCGGTGCTTACGGCAGTGTCGGCTCTGTAATTTATGCCACCCTTTATAGCTTTCTACCCCAAACAGTTGCAGGCAACCGCATCTTTTTTGAGCTACTCGGAATTGCTGCTGTAATTGTGTGCTTCCTTTGTGTTTTTATCCTGAAGGAACCGAAGGTTATTGAAAGCAAAGATTTGGCAGAAGAAGCTATGCTGCTGGGTCACTAAATCGCAAATCAAGTTTTAATTAGAACAACTTAAAACAACAGAACACCCAGCAGCCTGACTTCTTTATTTAAGAAGTCAGGCTTTCAGATGAGCAGCAGTTTATCGATCACTTTTGTCACTTACTGTGGCATAGAAACTGGCTGAACGTATTGAGAATTAGCGCGCACATAACAGCCTTGCCTTGTCAGCAACCAGGGTTGACCGTTCGCCATCGTAATCGCATTTCCTCCCCTGAGTTCAGCAGCAATTGTATCTCTATCCGCGCGGTAAACTTGTTGAATTGATCCGTTTGGCGTCTTGCGGCAGTTGAGTTCTCCATCTCGCGACGTGACTCGCCAAGCAGGCCAAGTTGCAGAACCAGCAGTTTCAGTCAACCAAGTATTAGAATTGCTAGAAGTATAGTCGCCACTTCCATTAGGCCGCGGTAAAGATTCGACTAAATTTACTTTAAATGTCTGGCCAAGAGAAGGACAATTTTCTCCTCGTTTCACCTTCCAAGTAACTTCGGAACCCAATTGGCTGCTTCTTCCAACTTGACGCCTAACAATGGTAATATCCCCAGAACAAACAATTTTTTTCCCAGGGCCGATGGCACTGTCTTTGAAAGTCCCATTGTAATAGTAAGAGCCTACTGCTCCTTCGGAACTGGTAATTTGAATATTGCCCAAAAATTCCCGATTGCCTACTTTGGTAAAGTAAAAACCGCTGCGATTGTTGCCTTTTTCTGACAGGTTTAAAGTAGTTCTGCCGTTAGGATTAACATAAGTCGTAGCGCTAGCAGCACCGAACCAAATTAATGACAGAACTCCTGTGGATAACAAAATGTAAAGCTTTTTCATAGCACCACCTTGTATGATATGAATCTCTACTTTATTTGTAGCTGTTGGTGAAGATATTTGACCAGTCGCTCAAAATAGTGTCACTCATTTGAGCGACATTCTAACGACATACGGGCAATCCCCCATGATTGCCACGACAAATTCCGCAACCACAGGGGATTGGGACTACTGCGTAATTCCGAAAAATCAACTCTGCATAACTTCACCTTGCTTCCGCTCCCTTCAACTCTCTTCACTTGTATGCACCTGGCTCGCAATGCCTGCAAGCTTCCACTTCTGACTCATTGCAAGTTCCAATAATTAGCAGCAGAATAAATTTATATACGTAAGTAAGGGAGTTCCAATCACCGCTAAATACTGTGGATTTTACGGGTACTTCCCGGTGGGTCAAGTTGGGATTCCAAACACTAGGGCGATTTTTACAGGTAGCAGATTTCAAATCTAAGAATGCTTGTAAAGAAATGTAAAAGCTCCTGAAACCCCATTGCTGTAACAGAAAGTACGATTTTTAAGCTGAGTCGGTAAAAAAAGTCGTCTTGATTCAGCGTCAAAATGAACTTGACAAACACAGATTAATTGGCTCGAAAGTTAAATCATTGTTGAACAGATAATAAATTATGGCTGACGGTCAATTAGGAGTTATATTAAAGATGGCTCAAACAATTAATCCTCAAATTGAGAGCGATCGACACTTTGAAATAGACTTGGCAAAATTGCGCCAACTGCCAGCAGGAACATTAGGGTGCGAAGTGGCGCGATTTCTAGACGAACAAGGCTTTGATCCGATCGCATCTGGAGACTGGATTCAGCGAAACCACGACGTTTGGCACGTGCTGACAGGTCTTTCGGCTTCAACAGAAGATGAACTTGTACTTCAAGCGTTTACTCGCGCTCAAGTATTTCGTCCTTCTTGTGCGATTTTAGTGTTAGTTGGACTGATCGGCGGCAAATGCGCGATCGGACAAATTATCAAAGGCTTAAAACATGGAAAATTAGCCACTCGGTTAATTAATTGGGACGTTGCATCTGATTGGGAAACTCCTTTATCGGAAGTTCGAGAAAAACTCGGAATTCTACCCTTAATTGATTAGATTTTAACTCGTTACCTCATTGCAAAAGTATGCAAAGCATAAGTTACAAACCGGAAATTAGCCTGAGCCCACGGGAAAGAGCGATCGCGCAATTAGTAGCCCAAGGCCTGCCCAACAAATGTATTGCCAAAAATTTAAATATCAGTCACTGGACGGTTGCTACTTACGTGAGGAGGATTTTTATCAAACTCGGTGTTTGTTCCAGAACTGCGATGATTGCACTGCTGATCCAAGAAAATATGCTCTGGGACTGATCGATAAGTAGGGTGCGTCAGCTAGCTTTAATTCTCTGGCAATCCAGAAACTCTATGCACGACGCACCCTAAAAAAAACCTATCCCTAGACAGATGAAAACCCGGTTTAGCTGTAAAACCGGGTTTGAATTTGCAATGTTGAAAACCTTCTATGCCAAAGCCACAGAACGAGAAGAATTTCTCAGAAAACTCAGCAATTCTCGATTCACAGTTTGGGGCGCTTCCTGCTGAATCCAGTGACCGCAGTGAGGAACTAATTTCAACTTAAACGGAGCCGTAATTAATCTGTCTAAACCTTCTACAAGTTTGTGGCTCAAAAACGTATCTTCTTCTCCCCAAAGCACCAAAGTAGGAACTGTCACAGGTTCTAATTTCTCCGCCAAATTCCAAAGCCTCTGCGGGTGAAACATCTGCCGGTAATAATTGATAGCGGCGGCTAATACTCCCGGCTTTTCTAAAGCAGTCTGATAAATCTTAGTTTCCTCAGCGCTAAAAGATCCTTTGCGAACAGCTTGTCCTTGGAAAACATTGTGAACAAAATCTTTTAAGTTTTGCCGGATCAACCATTCGGGAATGCCGGGAACCTGAAACGCCAAAACGTACCAACTGCGGCGGATTTGATCTATATTGCTCGCCATTTCCTGCACGAATCGCTGCGGGTGCGGAGCGTTTAAAATTGCCAAGCGGTTGAGTTTTTCGGGGAATTTTTGAGCTAAGTGCCACGCAATCGCCCCTCCCCAATCGTGACCTACAACGTGAGCTTTTGTATAACCGAGGCTCGCAATCAAACCGCGAATATCCGCGCTCAGCGTATCTAAATCATAGCCGCTTTCCGGCTTGTCGGAATCGTTGTAGCCCCGCAAATCCGGCACTACCACCTTGAAATGACGCGCTAAGGCAGGGATTTGATGACGCCAAGAGTACCAAAACTCTGGAAACCCGTGCAGGAGGAGAACAAGCTCGCCTTCTCCTTGAGAAACGCAGTGCAGGCGGATGTTGTTGGTTTCGACAAAGATGTGTTGCTGTTCGGAATCTAAAGAATTCATAGTTGGAAAGTTAGACTTATTTTCGGGAAGTACACAACCCGCCGACTGGTAGCAGGCTGAAACGGCCCAATGCTGTTAATTTTTCTACTTTTATTGTAGCTGCTTTTCGATCCCCGCTGCTGCAATATAATTAAACTTAAAACTTTTAAGGTTTTGGGGTGTCCTGTGTTTTAGGCGTAACTACTGAGTTCAAGTTTATCACCTTAAATGTATTGTTTTAACAGCGGCGCAGGCGATTCAATAATAGCACAATTTCGTCCGTTGCCGATCGCATTTTTGCTGCCGATAGGTCAGATTGATTGACGATAATGCTAAACACCAGCGGCTCGTAATTCGGAACTTCGATATATCCCGACAGCGCCGAAACTCCGCTCAAAGTTCCTGTTTTTGCTTGCAAAATTACGCGGTTGGGTGTATGAAAGCGATTTTTCAAAGTGCCGCTCTCGCCAGCGATCGGCAGTGACTGGCGGTAAATAGATGCAGC
>Ga0164305_10000565_pt1 | contig 14077 bp, 17 predicted proteins | sample Whisoiple_237_MG_FD_110215 | JGI IMG/M metagenome (GOLD analysis project Ga0164305, IMG submission 110215) | Soil microbial communities amended with pyrogenic organic matter from upstate New York, USA - Whitman soil sample_237_MG | ecosystem: Environmental > Terrestrial > Soil > Agricultural...
CTTCACCACCACCTGCCGCGGCCAGCGCCTCGGCATCTTCGCCGGTTCGGGCGTCGGCAAGTCAGTGCTGCTGTCCATGCTGGCGCGACAGGCCACCTGCGATGTCGTCGTCGTCGGCCTGATAGGCGAACGGGGCCGTGAGGTCCGGGAGTTCATCGAGGAAACCCTCGGGGAGGAAGGCCTGCGCCGCGCCATCGTCGTGGTCGCCACCTCGGACGAGCCCGCGCTGAAGCGCCGGCAGGCCGCCTATATGACCATGGCGATCTCCGAATACCTGCGCGATCAGGACCTGGAGGTCCTGTGCCTGATGGACTCGGTCACCCGCTTCGCCATGGCCCAGCGCGAGATCGGCCTGGCCGCCGGCGAGCCGCCGACCACCAAGGGCTACACCCCCACCGTCTTCACCGAACTGCCCAAGCTGCTGGAGCGCGCCGGCCCCGGCCCCGTCCGCCCCGACGGCACCACGGCCGGCCCGATCACCGCCCTGTTCACCGTGCTGGTGGATGGCGGCGACCATGACGAGCCCATCGCCGACGCAGTGCGAGGCATCCTCGACGGCCACATCGTCATGGACCGCAAGATCGCCGAGCGGGGCCGCTTCCCGGCCATCGACGTGCTGAAGTCGGTCAGCCGCACCCTGCCCGCCTGTCAGACCCCGCCGGAGCGCGAGCTGAACAGGCGCGCGCGCCAGTGCCTGAGCGCCTACGCCAACATGGAAGAGCTGATCCGCATCGGCGCCTATCGCACCGGGGCCGATCCGATCGTAGACCGCGCCATCGCCCTGAATCCCGCGCTCGAGAATTTCCTCGGCCAGGACAAGGACGATCACACGCCTCTTTCCGATTCCTTTACCCAGCTGGAAGCTATCCTCAATCAGGGAATGATCCAGTGACCCTGTCCGCCGGAGTGTATCGATGACCGCCTGGGCCCAATCGCTGATCCGCATCTCGAACTACGAGGTCGAAACCCTTCAGAAGCGCCTCGCCGAGATCACCGCTCGCCGCGCCTCCGCCGAAATGCGCATCGCCGTTCTCGAGGCCGAGGCCGAGATCGAACAGGAACGCGCCCGCTCCGACGCCGACGCCGCCATGATGCTTCAGGCCTATCTGAGCGGCTGGAAACTGCGCAAGGGCGCCGCCGAGGCCGACGTCGTCGTCATCAACGCCGAGGAAGAAGGCGCCCGCGACGCCCTGACCGGCGCCTTCGAGGAACTGAAGAAGTTCGAGCACGTCGCCGAAACCACCCGGCTGAACAGCATCATCGCCGCCGGCAAGCGCGAAACCGCCGCCTTCGACGAACTGGGCCTGCGCCGCCGCGCGGGCTGACCCGCGCCTCAGAGGCAGGGACATGATCGACCGCCGCTCCTTCCTCGCCACGCCGCTCGCCCTCGCCGCCTGCAATCGCTTCGCCTCGGCTCAGCCCGCGCCCGGCCCTGACGCCGCGCCGCTGAAGGCCCTCGCGGATTTCCCAATCGGCGCCACCGGCATGACCGGCCAGTTGTCGGACCCGGTCTGGGTCGCCCAGATGCGCAAACACGTCAGCCAGCTGACCCCCGAATGGGAGTTGAAGCCCGAACGCATCCTGCAGCCGGATTTCACATACGACTTCAGCGCCTCCGACCGCATCGTCGACTGGGGCCGCGAACAGGGGATGCGCGTCCACGGCCACACCCTCGTCTGGTATTCGCAAGGTCAGCAAGCCTTCACCGAAGACCTGCCTCGCGCGCGCTTCGCCGCCGAATACGACCGCTACGTCTCGACCGTCGCCGGCCGCTATCGCGGCAAGCTGGCCAGCTGGGACGTGGTCAATGAACCGGTGGCGGAAGACGGGGACGGCCTGCGCGACTGCCATTTCAGCCGGGCCCTCGGTCAGGAAGGCTACATAGTCCGCGCCTTCGAACAGGCCCGTGCCGCCGATCCCGACGCTGTCCTGTTCCTCAACGAATACAATCTGGAGAACATCCCCCGAAAGGGGGCGACCTTCCTGCGGCTGGTCGAGCGCCTTCTGACCCTCGGCGCCCCGATCGGCGGGATCGGGACCCAATCCCACCTCGATATCGAAATCCCCTCCGGCCAGATCACAGCCTTTTTCAAGGACGCCGCATCTCTCGGCCTGCCGATCCATGTGTCGGAGCTGGATTTCTCCATGCGCTCGGACAACCGCCTCGACACCCGCACCCTCGCTGCAAAGCGCGCCCAGCAGGTCGCCCGCGTCGGCGAACTGGCCGAGGCCTTCATGGCCCTGCCGGAACGCCAGCGCTACGCCTTCACCACCTGGGGGCTGCGCGACCCCGACAGCTGGCTGCTCCGCCCCGACGGCAAGGGCTGGACCGACGACAGCCCGCTGCTCCTGGATGCGAAGGGCCGGTCAAACCCGGCCTATGCGGCGGTCGCGGCAGCTTTCACGGGACGCGCCTCAACCCGGCCTTGAGGTTTGTGCTATAGTCTCCCACCTGAGACCCGAGCCCGCTCCCGAAAGCCGACCGAATGTACGAGACCCCCGAACTGGACGAGGACGCCTTCGTCCGCACCCACGAGATCCGCGTCCATGACGCCGAGGCCTTCGAGGGTATGCGCAAGGCCGGCCGTCTGGTGGCCGAGGCGCTCGACATGATCACGCCTTTCGTCGTCCCGGGCGTGACCACCGGCGAGCTCGACGACCGCATCCGCGAGTTTACCCTGGATCACGGCGCCCTGCCTGCCTGCCTGGGCTACAAGGGCTATGAGAAGACGATCTGCACATCGATCAACCACGTCGTCTGCCATGGCATTCCCGGCGACAAGGTTCTGAAGGACGGCGACATCGTCAACGTCGACCACACCGTCATCGTCGACGGCTGGCACGGCGACTCCAGCCGCATGTATCCGGTCGGAAACATCAACGCGCGGGCGAAGAAGCTGATCGACGTCACCTATGACTCGCTCGACGCCGGTCTGGCCATGATCAAGCCGGGGAACACCTTCGGCGACATCGGCTACGCCATTCAGCAGGTCGTCGAGGCTAACCGTATGTCGGTGGTGCGCGACTTCTGCGGCCACGGCATCGGCCGCCTGTTCCACGACAGTCCCAACGTCTTGCACTACGGCCGCCGCGGCGAGGGCGCGACGCTTAAAACCGGTATGTTCTTCACCGTCGAGCCGATGGTGAACCTCGGCAAGCCGCACGTGAAAGTCCTGTCCGACGGCTGGACCGCCGTGACCCGCGACAAGTCCCTCTCGTCCCAGTGCGAACACACCATCGGCGTCACCGAGGACGGGCTGGAGATTTTCAGCGCCAGCCCCGCCGGACTGTTCCGCCCGAAATTCTGACGTCTGCGCCGGCTTGAAGCCGGGTCAGTGCGTTCCTGTCGGCGAGGACGCGGACACCTGAAGGATCCAGTCGGCCAGCCGGGTGGTGACCCGCGGGTCCAGCCTGAAGTCCTGCAGTTGCTCGTAGTCGACCACGCCGACCGGATTGGGCGTCAGCAGATGGCCGACGCCGGGAAACACGGCGCGCTGCACCTCGGCGTTCCCGGACGAACGCATCGTCGTCTCCAGCAGGAAGCCGGCGGGCGCCCGAACCTGCCAGTCCTCGGCCCCTTCGATGATCAGCACGGGCCTATGCACCGCCGCCGCGGTCAGTCCCCCGTTGTAATCCAGCATATCTGCCAGCGATGGGCGGCTCTTCTGAAAGGCGATGTCCTCGTCATAGGCCTTCTCGACCCGGGCGCGGTGGTCCTCCTCCGACTCTCCCTCCTTGCGCGGATTCTCGGCCTGGATCTGATCCCAGGACATGTCCCGACCCGACCGGAAGGGCGCGCCGGCGATCGCAATCCCCGCGACCCCCTCCTTCTCCGCCGCCAGCTGCATCGCGAAAACCGCGCCCTCGCTGCCGCCGAAGATGAACATATGCGCCGGGTCCACGCCCGGAACGGCCCGCGCCTGTTCGAACGCCAGCCACGCATCCTCACGCAGATCGCGACCACTGGCCGTGCGGTGGTCGCCGGTCGACTCGCCGGTGTTGCGCTCGTCAAACCGGATCACGCCGATGCCCCGCGCCAGCAGCGCCTGCGCCAGATCACGATGCGGGCGATACCGGCCGTAGAACCCGGCGAAGTCGCGCGACTGGCGCCCCGTGCCGCTGATCAGCAGGACGACGGGACTGCTGGTCGCCCCATCGGGAAGCAGCACTTCCCCCGCGATGACGTGGCCCGCGGGCGCTGTGGCCATCAGGGGGACCTGACGGTGAGCGGGCAGCTCTTGTTGAGCCAACGCAGGGGTCGCCGACAGCAGGGCGGCGGCCATGCAGGCCAGAAGGAAATGTCTCATGTTTGCCCCGAATTCTGGTCGGGCAAGCGCGGCCCGGAGTGATTGCACATCTGCATACAGAGGCGCGCGGACACCCGCCGGCTTTTGCGGCGAGCCGCGCCGCCGACGCGAGGAACAGGACGTCCGCACGGCCTATGGTTGAGTGATGTTCCCGTGTGGTGCAGTTTGCGCGATCAAAGAGACCGTGATGCTCGACCCGCCGCAACCTGTGAAGCCGCCTCATCACGCCGGTCACCGCGAACGGCTGCGTCAACGCGCGCGCGGCGCCGGCATCCATCACCTGCCGGACTATGAGCTGCTGGAGCTGTTCCTGTTCCGCAGCCAGCCGCAGGGCGACGTCAAACCCGTCGCCAAGGCCCTCCTGCACCGCTTCGGCTCGCTCGCCGCCGTGCTGGCGGCCTCCGTCGAGGACCTGATGACGGTCCGCGCCGAGGACTCGAAGGGCCGCTCGAAGGGCGTCGGTGCCGAGACCGCCCTGGACCTCGCCGCCTTGCACGAGGTCGCCCGCCGCGTGACCCGGGAAGAGGCCGCCGCTCGCCCCGTCATCTCGTCCTGGACCGCCCTGGTCGCCTATGTCCGCATGAGCCTGCAGCACGAACCGCGCGAGCAGTTCCGGGTCCTCTACCTCGACAACCGCAACCAGCTGATCCTCGACGAAATCCAGAACCGCGGCACCGTCGACCACGCGCCCGTCTATCCGCGCGAGGTGGTCCGCCGGGCGCTGGAGCTGTCAGCCAAGTCCATGATCATCGTCCACAACCACCCCTCGGGCGACCCGACCCCCTCGCGCCCGGACATCGACATGACGCGGCAGGTCATCGAGGCGGCCCGCGCGCTGGGCATGGACGTCCACGACCACCTGATCGTCGGCCGCGCCGGCGTGGCCAGCTTCAGGCAGCTGGGCCTGATCTAGAGGCTCGGGTGCTCAAGTCTCTGTTCCGCTGGCATCGCTGCGCGGCAGTTGCAGATGGAAGGTCGCGCCGTACCGCTCGCCGCGCGACGCCCACAGGCGCCCGCCGCAGGCCTCGATGATGACGCGGCAGAGCGACAGGCCCAGACCGACACCAGTCGCCTTGGTCGTGAAGTAGACGTCGAAGATCTGGTCCAGTGCACCCGGCGCGATGCCGGCTCCGTTGTCGCGGACCTCGAGCAGGACGGCCTGATCCTGCAGCGCTGTCGAGCAGATCGTGATCAGGCGAGGCCGACCCTCTATGGCGTCAAGGGATTCGATGGCGTTCGTCAGCAGATTGACCAGAACCCGCTGGATCTGGACCGGGTCGGCCAGCACCGTCGGCAGGGCGTCATCCAGGTCCAGCTCCAGCGAGACCCTGTGGGCCGCCAGGTCCCTGTCCATCACCACCACGGTCGCGCGCGCCAGATCGTTGAGATTGAACTCGGTGCGTCCGCCCCGTCGCTGGGCGAACATCGCCCGGATGCTTTTCAGGACATCGGAGGTGCGATGCTCGGCCTCAAGCACGGCGTCCAGCGCCTTGATCGCGCTGTCGACATCAGGTTCCGCCGCGAGCAACCGGCTCCGGCCCATCCCCGCCTGCAGGCGAATGGCCGTCAACGGCTGCCCTAACTCATGCGAAATGGCCGCCGCCACCGCGTCCAGCGACATCAGCCGGGCATGACGCTCTCGGTTCCGCCCGATCGTCGCGAGGGTAAGCCGCGCATGGAGCCGGTTGGTCTCCGCGATCAGGGCCAGCATCACGATGAGGTGCGAGAATAGCGAAATGGCGAAGAAGGAATACCAGCCCGCCGTGAACCGGGCGGTCAGCATCATGTTCGTCAGCGTTTCGACCACCCAGCACGCCATAGCGACCAGCAGCCACATGTCCAACACCGACCTGCTCGACCGGAACAGCAGGACGCCGGCAGTCACAAACCCCGCAAGCAGCGCGGTCTGATACGCCACAGCATGGGAATAGACGACCGTGGAACGGGTGACGAAATAGGATGGAAGAAGACCCTGTCCGGCTGTCGTCAGCACCACCGCCGCCACCGCTGTGGCGATCGCCGCCAGAACCCACACGGCGACCCGAACCGCTGGCCGGTCTGCTCCAGGCAGCACCGCGGATTCTTCCCGCTTCAGCCAGATGTAGAAAACGACGGCGATCGGAAAGACCCATCGCCTCCCGTAGGCGAGCCATGCCGCCGTGCTCAGCCCGGCGCCGAACAATCCATCCGGGGCGAAGGCTCCGGGAAACGTCAACGCGTGTGCGGCGACCAGCAAGGCCGTGAGGGCATAGGCCGTGGCCAGGACCACCAGGGCCCGCGACCGGAAGACAGACGCCTGGGCATAGAGCAGGGTCGCGGTGATCGCTTCCCCGAGAAACATGATCGCATCGACCGTCGGGACGAACGCATCGATCTCTGGCAGCGGCAGGGCGCGCACCGGCCAGATCAGGGGTAGGGCGAGGCAAACCAGACAGACAATCGCGATACTGAACCGGATCTGCCGCCGATCCGGCGGCGTATCGAACAGTCCCAGCCGATCCTCAGACACGCCGACGTCCTTCCCAGATCAAAAGCGCGTCAGCCCCCGGGAGGAAGGCTAGCGTGAAAATTTCTTAAGACCTAGGGGCTTCCTTGAGCCCGGCCGTCAACCGCAGGAGCCCTGTTCGCATGACCATCCTCGTCACCGAACGCCTCACCCTGGCCCCCGTCGGCCTGGGTGATCTGGACGACCTCGTCGCCCTCTGGGCTGACCCCGCATTCGCCACGGCGATCTTCCCCGCGCCCCTGAGCTCTGAGGACGTCTGGTTCCGCCTGTTGCGCGACATCGGACACTGGGAGGCGCTGGGCTACGGCAACTGGGGCATCCGCGAGACCGCCACCGGCGCCTGGGTCGGCAGTGTCGGCGTTCTGAACTACCACCGCATCCTCACCCCTGCCTTCGACGCCCCCGAACTGGGCTGGGGCGTGGCCCCGCGCTTCCAGGGCAAGGGCATGGCCTTCGAGGCCCTGTCCGCCGCCCTCGCCTGGTGCGACGACGCCCTGAACGCGCCCCGCACGGTCTGCATGATCTCCCCCGACAACGCGCCGTCGCAGGCCCTGGCCAAACGGGCCGGCTACGTCCCCTACACCGAGACCACCTACAAGGACGCGCCGGTCGTGCTGCTGGAACGCATCGCGGCGTAGCCAGCCATTAAGGTTTACGGTGCATCATCCTGGCACAATCCGGAGACTGCCCCGTCCATGCCCATGCCCGTCGAAACGCTTCGCGGCTATCTGACCGAAGCCTTTCCCGACGCCGAGATCGTCATCGACGATCTGGCTGGCGACGGCGATCACTATCGCGCGCGCATCGTCTCCACCGCCTTCGCCGGTCTTCCCCGCGTGCGCCAGCATCAGCTGGTCTACGCCGCGCTGAAGGGCAGGATGGGCGGCGAACTTCACGCGCTGGCGCTGGAAACAGCCGCGCCGGCGGGAGACTGACAGCATGCGTTACCGTCCCTTCGGCGTCGCCGGACAGGCCGTCTCGGCCCTGACCCTCAGCCTCGGCGCCCGCGACATCGCCGGCGGCCCCGAGGCCGGCCGCGAACTTGTCTATTCGGCGCTGGAAGCCGGCATCAACAGCTACCGCCTCGAGACCGCGGACCCCGTCCTGGCCGAGGTTCTGGGGCAGGCGCTCAAACACGTCGATCGCAAGCTGGTGCAGGTCTCCCTGACGCTCGGCGCCGGCGACGGCCGCCGCGGCTCCGACCGCGACTTCTCGGCCGAGGGCATCACCTCCGCCATCGACAAGGCCCTGCACGCCTCGGCCCTCGGCTGGTTCGACATGGCCCTGCTGGACGAGCCGGTCGACAACGAGCTGCCCCAGTCCACCCTCAACGCGCTCAAGGCCCTGCGCGCCACCGAACGCGTCCGCCTGCTGGGCGTGTCCGGCGACGGCGAGGTCATGGACACCTATGTCTCGACCGGTGCCTTCGACGTTCTGGCCACGCCGTTCCACGTCAACGCCAGCTGGCAGATCCGCTCGCGCCTGCGCGCCGCCCGCGAGCAGGACATGGCCATCTTCGTCTACGGCTATTTCCCCGACAGCCTGAACACGGCGAAGAAAGCCGCCACGGCGCACGTCGAGAAGAAGAAGGGCCTGTTCGGCTTCGGCGGCGGCCCCAAGGTCAAGGAAGGCCCGCTGGCCCACGCCGGCACCTTCGCTTTCCTGCACCGCACCAACAACTGGACCGCCGAGGCTATCTGCCTCGCCTACGCCCTGACCGACCCCTCGGTCTCCAGCGTCATGATCGAGGCCAGCGACATCGAGCGGCTTAACACCCTGTCGCAGGTGCCGGATCGCGATATGCCGCCGGGGCTTGCGGCCCAGATCGAGATGGCCCGGGTCGCGGGCGCCAAGGCGGCCTGACGCCGCACGCCCCTTGACCCCCTGCCCCGCGGTCCATACCTGACGGCCTTCACCGAGAGGCCAGTATCCCGTGACCGACCAAGCCGTGACTTCCGCCGCCGGCGCCGATCCCGTCCACGCCTTCATCGGCGAGACCGTGAAACAGCACGACGTCGTCCTGTTCATGAAGGGCACCCCGGACGCGCCGCGTTGCGGCTTCTCCTCGCTGGCCGTCCAGATCCTCGATCATATCGGCGCGAATTTCGTCGGCGTCGACGTGCTGCAGGACGAGGCCCTGCGCGACGGCATCAAGACCTTCAGCGACTGGCCGACCATTCCCCAGCTCTATGTGAAGGGCGAATTCGTGGGCGGTTCGGACATCGTGCGCGAGATGTTCAACGCCGGCGAGCTCCAGTCCCTGATGGCCGACAAGGGCGTGCCGCTGGGCGAAGACGCGGAGGCCTGATGGCGCGCGCGGTTCTCGAACCCCGCGAGGACCGCGAAATCTTCGTCGTCCCGCTGACGGTGCTGCCCGAACACATCGACGACAACGGCCATGTGAACAACGTGGTCTATGTTGGCTGGCTGCAGGATGCGGGGACGGCCCACTGGAACGCCCGCTTCGACGGCGAAACCCGCGCCCGCTGGTCCTGGGTCGCCGTCCGGCACGAGATCGACTATTTCCGCCCCCTGCCGCCCGAAGCGCAGGGCGTCGTCGCCCGCACCTGGGTCGGCGACCCGCAGGGACCGCGTTTCAACCGCTATGTCCGGATCGAGGACGGCGAGGGCCGGCTTTGCGCCCAGGGCGTTTCGGAATGGGTGTTGGTTGATGCTGCAACGATGCGGCCGCACCGCATCCCGGCGACCATGCTGCCCGCCTTCGAGCGGCGTTAGCCCGGCGGCAGCTGGTACGGGTTTTCGACCGACAGGCGCGTGCCGTTGGCCAGGCCGAGCTCCTCGAACGACCAGCGCATCTCCACGCCCTCGGGCTGCAGGTCGCGGCAGCGGTCTTCCTTGATCCGGCGCAGGGTGATGATCGGCCCTTCGCTGGACTGACGCACCACGGGCTGGATATCGGCCTTGGCCGTGCATCCGTTCGAACTGACCCAGAAGGCGGCCTGATTTTGCGCGATGACGGCCGCGTGGACCGGCTCGACATGGCCAGGCAACGATGCCGTCTCCGGCGTCTGCGGCTGGTCCGTGAACTGCCGCACGACCACACAGGCCGACAGCATGGGGACAAGCGCCAGAACGGCGGCGGCTGTCGCGATCAGTCTCATCCCCGGCCTCCTCACCAGCCCTGAACAGCGACAAAATGCGCGTGTTCGCCCGCGAAGGAAAGTCCGGCCCGAAAACAGAAAAGGCCCCGGATCTCTCCGGGGCCTTCTGAAGTCTGCGGTTCGAACCGGCTTACGAGGAGTAGTATTCCACGACCAGGTTCGGCTCCATCTTCACCGGGAACGGCACGTCGGCCAGTTCCGGCACGCGGACGAAGCGGACCGAGAAGCCGCGGTCGCCCAGTTCGATGTAGTCCGGGATGTCGCGTTCCGACGACTGCTGGGCTTCGAGCACCAGCGCCATGTTGCGGGACTTTTCCTTGACCTCGACGACGTCGCCGACCTTCAGACGGTACGACGCGATGTCGACCTTCTTGCCGTTGACGGTCACGTGGCCGTGGCTGACGAACTGACGCGCGGACCAGACGGTCGGCGTGAATTTGGCGCGATAGACCAGGGCGTCCAGACGGGACTCCAGCAGGCCGATCAGGTTCTCCGAGCTGTTGCCCTTGCGGCGCGAAGCTTCTTCGTACGTCGCGGCGAACTGCTTCTCGGTGATGTTGCCATAGTAGCCCTTCAGCTTCTGCTTGGCCTTCAGCTGCAGGCCGAAGTCAGAGACTTTCGACTTGCGGCGCTGGCCGTGCTGGCCGGGGCCGTACGAGCGTTTGTTGACGGGGGACTTGGCGCGACCCCACAGGTTTTCACCCATGACCCGGTCGAGTTTGTACTTGGCGCTATGGCGCTTGGACATATGTCACTCTCTTATGATGCGGCCCGGTCCCTCCCCAACTGGAGAGACGATCTCAACGGCGGTCCACGCATCGTCCGTAGTAGTTCGCGCGTCCGGCGGGCCGGATGCGTGAGGGCGGGCTTATGACGGCCACGCCCCCGTGAGTCAAGGCTGGGCGGTCGTTTCCGGCGCCCATATGAAGCCGTCGTCCCTGCGCTGGAACCGCCCCAGACCCGGGAAGGGGAAATGACCGGCGTAGATCCGCAGCGATCCCGCCGCCGCGCGCTCCAGCAGACCCTGCCGCGTCGCCACCCCGGCGGCTGCGTCCGTATCCCAGCCGTTGACCCAGTCCGGCCGCTGCACCGAGATGATCGAGCTGTGCATGGCGTCGCCGATGTACAGCAGCCGGTCGGCGCCCGACACGACCTCATAGCCCGTATGACCCGGCGTATGCCCGGCCAGCGGCATCGCCTTGATCGAGGGCGTCACCTGCGCCCCGGGCGCGAAAGGCTGGACCTTGGGCGTCACCGCCGCCAGCAGGGCCGCCTCGCCGGCCTTGGCCGCACCCGCCTTCATATATTCCCACTCCGGCTCGCTGATGCGGACGACGGCGTTGGGGAAGGCCAGCGAACCGTCCGCCCCGACCAGCCCGCCGACGTGGTCCCCGTGGGCGTGGGAAATCAGAATATCTGTCACCATCGTCGGATCGACTCCGGCGGCCCGCAGCGAGCCCACCAGCTTGTTCTGGGTCCCCATCCGGCCGCCTGCGCCGGTGTCGATCAGCACGACGTGCTCGCCGTCCCGCACCAGCAGCGGCTGGACCGACAGATGGATGACATCCCCGGCCTGACCCGCGGCGGCCAGCACGGTTCGCGTTCCCGCCGTATCCGCCCACGGGCTCTGATTGGCCGCGTTCGGCAACGCCATCTCTCCGTCCTTCAACGCCACGGCCTCCAGCGCCCCGATGCGGAAGGCGTGAATGTCGGCGCTGGGCGCAGTCGCGGGAGCCGGGGCCGGCGCTGCGGCCTTCTCCGCCTCGGGCGAACAGGCCGTGATCGAGGCCAGGATCAGGGCGGCGGCGGCGAGGCGGGCTTGGACGTTCATCGGTCGGCTCTCCGGTGGAGTACGGCAGCGCTTGAGATAGGGCTTGGCGTCCGCCGCGCCAGACCGGCGCGGCGGATTCAGACGATCAGGTCGCCGCGGCGAACAGTTCGTTGGCCTTGTTCCAGTTCACCACCGTCCAGAAGGCCTTCAGATAGTCGGGCCGGCGGTTCTGGTATTTCAGATAATAGGCGTGTTCCCAGACGTCGGCGGCCAGCACCACGGCGCCCTTCTCCTCGGCCACATCCATCAGCGGATTGTCCTGGTTCGGCGTCGAGGTGACCTTCAGCTTGCCGTCCTGGACGATCAGCCAGGCCCAGCCCGATCCGAACTGGCCGGCGCCCGCGGCGTTGAAGGCTTCCTTGAACTTCTCCAGCCCGCCCAGATCGCGGTCGATGGCGGCGGCCAGTTCGGCCGAGGGTTCGCCGGTCTCGCCGACGGGGGCCATCAGCTCCCAGAACAGGCTGTGGTTCCAGTGCCCGCCGCCGTTGTTGCGCACGGCCTTGGGCGCTTTCGAAATCGAGGCGAACAGCTCTTCCAGCGTCTTGCCCTGCAGGCTGGCGTCGGCCGCCACCGCCTCGTTCAGCTTGTCGACATAGGCCTGGTGGTGCTTGTCGTGGTGGAAGGTCATCGTCTCCTTGTCGATGGCCGGCTCCAGGGCGTCATAGGCGTAGGGGAGAGGCGGAAGGGTGAAGGCCATGGGGAGGCTCCTTTTCGGCGGCTGAACGGCTCTGCATGTAGGCGCCCGGGGGCCGGACCCAAGCGCAGTCGGGGATTTCGTCGTTCTCCCAACGCTTGCATCCCGGCAATGGCTGCACGAATATCGCCACCGGAAAGCTTGGGCTCCGGGGGGATGCATGCGGATACGGAACGCGATCATCGCCGGGCTGGCGGCCGCCGGTCTGGGCGGCTGCACCAGCGACCCGGCCTTCTGGGACTCGGTGGCCCAAGGTCTGGATCAGGCCGCCTATGAACTGGCGAACGAGCCGGTCTGCACCTGGTACACCGACCGTTTCGGCATGGTTCAGCAGAGTTGCGTTCCGGCCTACACCCTCAATGCGCCGGTCTATTATCCGACCGGAACGCAGTACCGCGATTACGATCGGGACCGGGATCACCGGGATCGGGACCACAGGGATCGCGACCATCGCGACCGGGACTACCGCGGAAAACCCGACGGACGCCGCGATCATGACCGCGACGGCCGCCGCGGCCCGAAAAGCGGAGCCTGAGCCTCACTCCTGGGGCAGATGCGCCTTCAGGCAATCCCGCACGGCCCGGCGCAGGTCGCCGGTCGAGGAGGCGAAGTCCACGCCCTCCTCGTCGAACACCGCCCGCACCGCCGCATCCAGCCCGTTCGCCAGCGCCGCCTGGACTTTCGCCTCGCCCTTGGGATGCAGGCAGAAGCCGACCTCGACGCACAGGGCGGCGAACATCGGGGCGTAGTCGGGAGCGGCGTTCTCGGTCATGGCGTCAGCCCTTAAGCCTTTCCGCGTGGAAGGCCACATGGTCGGCGATGAAACTGGCCATGAAGAAATACGAGTGGTCGTACCCCGGCTGCATTCGCAGGGTGATCGTCTGCCCCGCCGCCTCGCCCGCCGCGACCAGCAGTTCCGGCTTAAGCTGCTCCACAAGGAAAGGATCGGCGTCCCCCTGATCGATCAGGATGTCGTCATAACAGCCTTCCCCGACGCCGTTCTCGATCAGCCGGGCCGCATCATGGGCGTCCCACGCCTCCCGATCCGGGCCGAGATAGGCCGTGAACGCCTTCTCCCCCCACGGACACCGCGTCGGCGACGAGATGGGCGCGAAGGCCGACACCGAGCGGAACAGGTGCGGATGGCGCAGCGCCAGCGTCAGCGCTCCATGCCCGCCCATCGAATGCCCGCTGATCGATCGCGCCTTCGTCGTCGGGAATTCAGCATCGACGAGCCCGATCAGCTCGCCGACGACATAGCGCTCCATGCTGAAATGCGGCGCCCACGGCGCCTGCGTCGCATCGACATAGAACCCCGCCCCCTGCCCAAGATCGTAGGCCGGATCGTCCGCCACGCCTTCCCCGCGCGGCGAGGTGTCAGGCGCGACGATGATCACCCCATGCTCCGCCGCCGCCGCATAGGCCCCGGCCTTGGTGGTGAAATTATCCTCCGTGCAGGTCAGGCCCGACAGCCAGACCAGCACCGGAAACGGCCCCTCCCCCGGCGGGACGAACACCGAAAGCGTCATGGCCGTGCCGGTCACCGCGCTGTCGTGCTTCAGGTAACGCAGCACGCCGCCATGGACGGCGTGGGTCTTGATGGTTTCCATCAACCCA
>Ga0164305_10000566_pt1 | contig 14069 bp, 11 predicted proteins | sample Whisoiple_237_MG_FD_110215 | JGI IMG/M metagenome (GOLD analysis project Ga0164305, IMG submission 110215) | Soil microbial communities amended with pyrogenic organic matter from upstate New York, USA - Whitman soil sample_237_MG | ecosystem: Environmental > Terrestrial > Soil > Agricultural...
ATCGGCATTGACGGCGGTGAGTCTGCCGTTCTCGACGGTTGCAATCACGCCGCAGCGCGACGTGCACATGGCGCAGTAGGTTGGAAATTTCTCGGTGGCGATTGGAGAATCTCCTCAAAGATCTATTAAGCGACCTTTCGACGGCGGGTTGGCAACTAACCGCACTAAGTCTACTCCGCTGCTTCGTGCTATTCCGAGAAGCGTAGCGACGAGGAATCCTTCCGAAAAGATCCCTTACGTATCTTTGGGATGACAGCAACGAGAGGAATACTCATCGAACTCATGCCCCTCACCGAAAAAGCTTGCGGATCATTTCGTTCACTTCGACCTCGCGCTGGCTGAGGTCGACATCTGTCATCAGCAGCTTGTGCTGCTTGAGAATCTTGCCGTATCGGGAATCGATGTCGTCGCGAATCGGCACGCGTCCATATTGGTTGATGACCTCTTGCCCTTCCTTGGTCAACAGCCATTCGGCAAATAGCTTGGCTGCGAATGGATGTGGCGGATTGGATGGAAGCGAAACTGCGACGGTGTAGGTGATCACCGGCTCGAGGCCAATCCAATCGACGGGTGCGCCCTTCGTTTTGAGACTGTCGACGGAATACTCGTAAACGCCCGGCATGATCGGGAACTCGCCGGCCGCTAGAAGATTAAGCGCGTTGGTATTGCCGGCATACACGCGCGGGTTTTGCGCGGCCAGCTTTTCCATGAAAGAGCGACCTTTCAGCTTGAGCAGCATGGAAAACCATTCGATTTTGGTATTATCGATCCCGAGACTGTTTTTCCATCGCGGATTGAGCAAATCTTCGTAGGTTTTTGGCGCTTCCGCGCGTTTCACCTGCTGAGTGTTGAATCCCATCAAGGTGCCGCTGGCATACACGGACGTCCAATAACCTTCCGGGTCTTTGTACTGGCTAGGATAAGAAGCTGACTCGGCCGGTATGTAACGGCTAAGCGCGCCGCGTTTTTTCAGAATATGCGTCTCGATGACGCTCGTGTGAATCAGATCGGCGATGCGCTGTTTGGTTTGCTCCTCGAGCAAGACTCGAGTGACGAGTTTCTGCTTGTCGGTGCGGAAGTATTCGGTCTTAACGAAGGGATAACGTTTGTTGAATGCTGCCATGTACATCTGTAATTGCTGTGTCGCCGCCGAAGCATAAAGTACCAGTCTGCCCTCGCTCTTCGCACCGGCAATGAGTTGGTCTTGAGTTTGCGCCGCGGCTATAACGGGCATGACAAGTACGAGGAGCAAAGTAAGAAGTGGATTCATGAAACCTCCCGCCTCGGGAAGGTAGTGAGTCGGCGCCGTTCTGTCAACCTTGAGAGGCGGAAGGTGAGACTCTTGCGGCATGAGTTTGGAAAAAAAAGAGGGGAAAGATTTCTCACTTCGTTCGAAATGACACAGAAATCGTCCCAAACAAAACACCAATGTCGAAACGATGTCAGAGCTACGTTGAACAACCAAAAACTGCGGTCCAAGGGACAGAAGAGGATGCTCAGCGATGCGTCGACAAAATGGGTAAATTCATCTAGGATTTAGTCGAAAAGAGGTGAAGTTTATGGCTACGCCGGAATTCGTTTATCAAGACCCGCTCCCTATCGAAAAAGACAGCACGCGCTATCGGCTCCTGACCAAAGATTACGTCTCAGTAACAAACTTCGAAGGCAATGAGATTCTCAAGATCGATCCGCAGGCGTTAACCTTGTTGGCGAATGTCGCGATCCGCGACGTTTCCTTTTTGTTGCGTACGGCGCATCTGGAAAAGGTCGCGGCGATTCTCAAAGATCCGCAGGCTTCGAACAACGATCGTTATGTTGCCCTGGCGATGCTGCGTAACGCCGACACGGCGGCGAAGGGAATTCTGCCGTTTTGCCAGGACACCGGGACGGCGACCATCGTTGCTAAAAAAGGCCAGAAAGTCTGGACCGGAGTTAAAGACGAAGAGTATCTCGCCAGAGGAGTTTACAAGACCTACACCGAAGAGAACCTGCGCTATTCGCAGATGGCGCCGCTCGACATGTACGACGAGGTCGATACCGGAACGAATTTGCCGGCGCAAATCGACATCATGGCCACCGACGGAATGGAGTATCAGTTTCTGTTCGTAACCAAGGGCGGCGGTTCGGCCAATAAGACAATGCTCTATCAAGAAACCAAAGCGCTGCTCAATTCCGCCAGCCTAGAGAAATTCCTGACCGAGAAAATGAAAACCCTGGGTACCGCCGGTTGCCCGCCCTATCATTTGGCGTTTGTGATTGGTGGAACTTCGGCCGAAGCCTGCTTGAAGACCGTGAAGCTCGCGACCACCGGCTATCTCGATCATCTTCCGACCTCGGGTAACGCGCATGGACGAGCTTTTCGCGATGTCGAGTTGGAAAACCGGATGCTGGAACAAGCCTACAAGTCTGGCTATGGCGCTCAGTTCGGCGGAAAATATTTTGCGCTGGATGTGCGCATCATTCGTTTACCGCGCCATGGGGCTTCGTGCCCGGTCGGTATGGGGGTTTCATGCTCGGCGGATCGCAACGCCAAAGCGAAAATCAACAGAGAAGGAGTGTGGCTCGAGGAACTCGAGCGAGAACCGGGCCGTCTTATTCCCGAAGAATACCGAGACAAGATTGCGAGCAATGTCGTCCACGTCGATCTCAATCGGCCGATGAAGGAGATCCTCGCGCAGCTCTCGAAATATCCGGTAACGACCCAGCTTTCACTCACCGGTACGATGGTCGTCGCGCGCGATATCGCGCATGCAAAGCTGAAAGAACGGCTCGACCGCGGCGAAGGTCTGCCGCAGTACATGAAGGATCATCCGATTTATTATGCCGGGCCGGCGAAAACGCCCGAGGGCATGCCCTCAGGGTCGTTTGGTCCGACCACAGCCGGACGGATGGATTCCTATGTCGACCTGTTTCAGTCGCACGGCGGCGCGATGATCACGCTGGCAAAAGGCAATCGCAGCCAGCAGGTCACCGACGCGTGCAAAAAGTATGGCGGTTTTTATCTAGGATCGATCGGTGGCCCGGCGGCGATCCTGGCGAAAGAGAACATCAAGAAAGTCGAAGTGCTCGAATATCCGGAACTCGGCATGGAGGCGATCTGGAAGATTGAAGTGGAAGATTTTCCGGCGTTCATCCTGGTGGACGACAAGGGCAACGATTTTTTCAAGCAGATTTTACAGTAGAAATTTAGAATCCATTGCGAAGCTTTTGACGTTGCACAAGATCGAGCTGTGGTCTTTTAACCCGATTACCCTCTTAGAGTCATACCGGCGCAGGCCGGTATCCAGGGATTCGGAAAACCTGGATGCCGGTTTTCACCGGCATGACGACAAAAGCAATCATTCCTACAGAAAACTTTCCAAGTCGAAGTGATCGGTGTCCACGGCTCGTCCCTCGATGCGCACGAAATCGCCGGTGCGCAGCCGGTTGAAACGATCCATCACTGAACCGGGAGCGTTGAAAGGCACCGCGACGACGATCAGCCGGTTGCGTGAATCGCGCAATTCGAATGTGCCACGGCGCTCATCGACATACTCAATGCGGCCTTCGATCCGATCCAATCGGCCGCTGCCCCGCTTGTTCCCGCGATCCTGCACGCCTTCTCTGACGGTGATGGTGTCGGTGTAATTTTGGCCATTCCGGTCTTGTTGCACCCGCGCCGCGACATAGTCGCCTGGCTCCAAGTTAGCGACCGAATAGTTTCGCTGTTGGTAGATGACTTGGGTCCGGTCATCATAGCGGACAACGGAGGTCCTACCGGAGTCGGTGCGGATTTGAATTTCGCGCGCGCGTGTATCGACATTTTCAACCTCGCCGACCAGATCGCTTCCGAGGCTACCATAATTGCCCAAGTCTCCAACGCGGGCCAATTCATCACACCCGGTTAAAGCGAGCACGGCAACGGATAAAATCCCGAAAAGCCGTTTTCTAAGCTTCATAGGGTCCTCCTCTCAGCAATTCTTACGCGAGTCAGCGGTTCGGGCTTCTGGTTGATTACGTGCAGACGCGGATCCGCTTCGCATCGTTCTGATCTATATTTTCGCGCCTTTCAAGCAGTTGTCGAGTAACCCTTTTGTTTGACGCTCGACAGTCGATAGAGTTACGTTGCCCGCGAGGATTTGCCGCACAGGCGGAACGGGGGAATCTCATGCCAACCATCGACGCGGACGCCCATGTAATCGAGAGTGAACAAACATGGAGCTATATCTCGGATGAAAAGTTAAAGCCTTACTTGATTCAACCCAGCGGCGCTCGACCGCAAAATTGGCTGGTGGATGGCCGGGTCTTCAGTCGCGGCGTGAACGTCAATCGAGAGCTGTCAGAGGCGGTTCGGGAAATGCGGGACATTGGTGGGCGCCTCAAACACATGGACGAGCTCAATATCGACGTTCAGGTGCTTTATCCGTCGTTGTTTCTACGGCCGTTGACCAGTAAGGCGGAAGTCGAAGCGGCGATTTGCCGAAGTTACAATCAATGGCTGATCGATATTTGCCGAAAAGGCGAGGGGCGACTTCGCTGGATCGCCGTCGTGCCTCTCATCGATATTGCAAGTGCCGTCACGGAGGTTCAGTTCGCGAAAGCGAACGGCGCATGCGGAATTTTCATGCGCGGCCTGGTCGATGACAAGCGGCTCAGCCATCCGCTTTTTTTCCCGCTATACGCAGAAGCGCAAAACGCCGACGTGCCAATTTGCGTGCATGCATCGACGGGGAGCTTCGACTGGGTACAGCTCTTTGAAGGAGAGAACGGCTTCATGCGCTTCAAGGTACCGGTGCTGTCGGCGTTTCATTCCATCGTTCACGACGGGATCCCGGCGAAATTTCCCAAGTTGCGCTTTGGCTTCATCGAAGTGCGCGCACAGTGGGTTCCTTATATGGCGGTAGAGATCGCGAAACGGTTCGAACGTGAGAACAAGTCGGTGGTGCGAAACATCATTCGCGATAATCGGGTCTATGTCGCATGCCAGACGGATGACGATCTGCCTTACGTGCTCAAATATTCCGGCGAAGACAACATCGTCATCGGCTCAGACTATGGTCATAACGACACCTCGTCGGAAATCGAAGCCCTCCGCTTACTCAAGAAAAAAGGCGAGATCGAGCCCCGGATCATCGATAAAATTCTATACGACAACGCCAAGGCACTGTATGGGATTTAGGTGTTTGGAGTTTAGGGTCTCGGGTGTGGCCTTTTCGGACCCAAGCCAAAAAACGAGCCGGATGATCGCTTTATTTGCGTCCCTCATCGTCCTCGTTCAAGTTGCGTCCAATGTTGACGAGATTGCCGCCCAGGAAAAAATTCGCATCGCGCCGTCGTCGCCAGGACTCGCGGCATGGCCAATGCACCTGGCGGCCAAGGAAGGCTATTTCGCGCGAGAAGGCCTGAATCCGGGAAATCATCGTGATGCGTACGAATACCGGCATCGCCGCCCTGGTGACCGGCAGCATCGATTTCACCACCGCGGGAGGATCGGCGATGCGAGCTGCGGTCAACGGCGTGCCGATTAAAATGATTTTGAACGTGAACAAGAGGGCCGATCTGTGGATCGTCGCGCAAAAAAATATTCAGCGAGTCGAAGATCTGCGCGGTAAGATGATCGGTGTCGGCGGCAACTGGGGCACACAGTTTTATCAGGTGCTCGAAGCGCTCAGGCCTGCGGGACTCGACAAGGATGTGCAGCTTGTTTCCACCGGTGACGTTGCGAACGGCTACCTTTCACTGCAACAGGGGAGCATGCCGGCGGTGGCCCTGACTCCGCCCTACAGTATTCTTGCGAAGCGCCAGGGCTATCGCGACTTGATTCATACCGGCGATGTGATCGGTGTGTCGCCCACGACGGCCCTGGTTACGACCAAGGAAAAGCTCGAGCGCGAGGCGCCCATGCTGCGCCGTGTAATTCGCGCGGTGGTGAAAGCTGTCGATTTCGCTAAAGCGCGCAGGCCCGAAATGGTTCAGTTTATCGCCCGGCAATACAAGATGGAGCGCGACATCTCAGAAGCGGTTTATGAGGCGCTGATGGATACGCTCAATCCCACGCTGTGGCTGACGGATCAGGAAGTGCAGGTCGAGCTAACCCGGATCGCTGAGCAAAGCAAGGGAAAGATTTCCGCCAAGCCGCCGGACATGGCTGATTTTACGCTGACGAAGCAGATCGTCCAGGAATTGGGGCGTTAGACTTTTACAGTGAGAATCGCCCATTAGCTGTCCCGCTGTGACACGGTTAGGATAGGGCGAGATGAAATTCGGTACCTCGCGTCTCTCCCGCGAGCGAGTGGACGAAGAAATCAGCTCCGTAAAAAGTCTTATAGAGTATAAAGCTTCGCTGCGTTCTCACCCATGAGCTTAGCTTTAAGCGAATCGGAAAGGTCCTTGCGCTCCATGACTTCTTCCACAGTGTGGGGAAACTTCGAGTCGCTATGATTATAGTCTGTAGCGAAAACCAACCGCTCGGCGCCGACGAATTCGGCGACGTAGGGCAGCATTTTTTCTTCCATTTCGAACGCGTAAAACATCTGTCCGCCCTTCATGTATTCGCTCGGCGGCTTCTTAAGCCAGGGCACCGTCGGTTGAAGGATCTCATAGTGCTCATCGAGCCGCTCCATCCAGTAGGGCACCCAGCCGCAGCCGGCTTCCATAAAAGCGAACTTCAGGCGCGGAAAACGCTCCAATAAACCGCCGGCCACGACGCACAGAGAAGCAATCATTTGCTCGAATGGATGCGCCATCGCATGGGTAAAGAACGGATGATCGAAACGCTCCGTGGCCGCGGGAACGCCGTCACCGGCGCCGACGTGAATGCAAACCGGCACGTTGAGACGCTCCGCCTCGGCAAAAAACGGAAATAGATCCGGATCGTCGAGATTTTTTTTCGAAGCCGAAATCGGCGGACTTGCGACGGCGACAAACTTGAGATCTTCGACGGCGCGCCGAAGTTCCTTGACCGCTTCGCTGGGGTCCTGAATGGCGACTGCGGCGACGCCTTTCAGGCGGCGCGGGTCGGCGCCGCAATACTGCGCGAGCCAATTGTTGTAAACGCGAGCAATGGCGCTCGCCAGATCTTTTTCTTCGACAAACGGCAAACTCAAAAAGGGTGAGGTGCCGAAGAGAACGGCCGTATCGATGCCCTCGAGATCCATATCCTTCAAGCGCTGCTTGGGATCGACCATGCCGGTCGTCGGCTGCGGCGAGTGGCTGCGCGGCGCGCCGACAAAACTACATGCTTTGCCCACCGGTTTGGGCGTCAATCTGCCTTCAATCATGATGAAGCTGAAGCCGCGATTGTCTTTCACTTCTTTGGGCGCGCGATCGCGATAGGGTGCTTCAAGCAAATCCCCCCAGGGGATTTGTTTTTCCAGCACGTGGCCGTCAGCGTCGATAATGCGCATCGGATTATTCCTCGACGATTTTGATTTCGTTTACAAGTATCAGAAACCGGCAATGCTGCTCAACAGCGGAATTGCGGGCCTTGTTCCGAGCTTTGCCGAAGGGTCCAAAGATTGGTCGGTATCGCGGAGCTTGTCCTGAGCTTCGAAGGGCTCCACCCATCCTGCGAGGTTAAATGCGTAGGGTGGGTGGAGGCGGTTTGCGCCGATACCCACGGATCACCACTTTACCTGGCCGGGAAAGAGCTTCGAGGCATAATCCCGATTGACCTCGCGGATCAAAGTATTGTCGTAGAAGCGCTTCACATCCAATTCGGCAGCTTTCGAGATCGTCGATTGCTCGAGCACGAGCTTGATCGCTTCCGGATCGACGGTCATGTCCTTGTTCCAGACCTTAACGCCTTCATTGTAACTTTCATCGATAAGTTTTTGATCGGTCATTTTGCTGCTTTGAGCGAGCACGTTTTTGGCGTAGGCCGGATCGTCGAGGGCGCGTTTCACTCCGTCAAGATAACCCATGAGAAAAATCTTTAGGGTGGTTGGATTCTTTTGGGCGAAACTGCGCGCCACTCCAGTGCCTGGTCCAATGATTTTGAGACCTTTTTCATAATAGTCGATGATCACGGGAAATCCTTTACCGCGCGCCATTTCGGTTTGCGGCGGCGTAACGATGAGCCCGTCGGCGTTGCCGACGAGAAATGTCGAGAGCGCGTCCGGCGGTCCCTTGTGGTAAAGAAGCTTGATATCTTTGCCAACTTCCATGCCGCGCTCTCTGGCGGTTTTGCGGATGGCGATTTCACCGAAGGCGCCGACGGAGGTGGTCGCAACTGACTTTCCGCGCAGCTGATCAAAGCTCGTAATGCCTTTTTGGCCGAATAGCACCAACGTGCTCCGGTCCACGCTGGCCGCGATGTAAATCAAATCCGAACCTGCGACATTGGCGTGTATGGTCGCGGTCCCGCCCTGGTAAATGTCCACCTGGCCGGACAGGAGCGCTTGTGCCGAGGCCGTCGCGCTCAATGTGCTGAGATTGACCGTCACGCCGCGCTTGCTGAAATAGCCTGCTTCGTTCGCCAGAATCACCGGAAGGTAAAGCGGTCCAGTGGCGGCAATGGCAACTTCGAGGCGATTTTTTTCGGGTTTGAGCTCGGCGCCATATACGGGGTCATAAGATCCATGGACTGCGCTCCATAAGACACAGACCCAGAGGAGCGCTTGTGTCCTGAAACCAAATTTCGCTACATAGATTGTCGCTCCAGATTTGCCAAAAATCTCCCCTTCCTCTCTTTTCAAAAGAGGGAGTGAGAGGCACGCGCGGAAAATTCCCCCTTTGAAAAAGGAGGATCCAGGGGGATTTGAGGGCGACCTCAGCGGTTGGCATCGTGTGGAGTTTTTAAACGAACTTCTGGTACACCACACTACAAAAGAAAGAATGTCTTTGATGCGTATCATTGAGTGCTTTCCGTCGTCTTCATTTTGCCGCGAGAATGCCGGCGAGCTTATTTTTGACCCCCGGGCTGAGCTTGAACAGGTCGTCGACAATTTTCTTAACTTCGTCACCGTTCAGAGGATTGATGTCCAGGGTGGCTTTTTTCGCTTCGGCGACGAATTCCGGGTCGGTCAGGGTTCTGGCGAAGGCGCTACGCAAGATTTGCAGGCGGTCTTTCGGCGTGCGCGGTGTGGTGACGTAGACTCGAACAATGGCGGCGGGATCGATGGCGCCGGCCTTGAGCAAGAGTCGCGCTTCTTCCGTTTTGGCGAGTTCGAGAGCCATCGGCACGCTCGCGAGTTCCGGTATTTTCTTGGCTGTGACTTGTAGCACGACATTGACTTCGCCGGCGGGGATCGCGTTTGCCCAGGCCACCTTCAATGTTTCCCACGCCCAGCAAGCGCCATGGAGTTCCCCGGCATCAGCGGCGAGGCGGATCTCGTTCGTGCCTTTATAGCCTTCGACGAGCTGGATCGGAAGGTTGAGACTTGTGGAGAGCACGCGCGCCACATCGCTGGTACTGTTGCCCGGGCTTAGACCGCCGAGCTTGATCGGAGTCTTGGCCGCGAACCATTGATCCATGTTGGTTACGCCGCTCTCTTTGCGCAAAGCGCACACGGTGCTGTCTTGTACCGGAACCCCGAGGTATTCGAGTTCCCGCATGTCGAAGTCAACGCTTTTGTTGCCAAGCGCTCCGCTGAGGATCAATGCGCCGTTAAAAATGCCGAAGGAAAGGCCGTCGGGTTTGGCGCTGCTATGCAAATATTTGGCGGCGATCAGTGTGCCGGCGCCGGTCATGTTCTCCACGATCAGTGTGGGATTTCCCGGAATGTGCTTGCCCATATGGCGTGCCATCGCGCGAGTATAAATGTCGAAGCCGCCGCCGGCGCTGCCGCCGACAATGACTCGAATCGTTTTACCCTGATAAAACTCGGCAGGATGAACGTTCACTGCGCATGCCAAGAAAAAGAGCATACTTAGAGGCAGCCATTTAAGATGCATCCGGTTTTCCCCCCGAACTGGGTGAATATCGACAAACCGGTCCGATTGTCAACGCGATCCGAAGCTGTGCTACGAGAGTAGGCGTCTTCCACTATTTTGCGGTTGACGAAATCCGACGGTTTCGCTTAGCTTGTGCGCGTTGAGTGACTATTCAAGAAAGAGGACAAGCCATGAGACGAAGCTACCTGAATGTGACGGGATCGGCGCTGATCGTGATCTTGACAATGGCAACGGACCTTCGTGCCGCCGCGGTCGGAGAGGACTTTTATCGCGGAAAAGTGATTCGTATCGTGGTCGGCTTTTCCGCGGGCGGCGGCTTTGATACGTACGCGCGCACGCTGTCACGCTCGATGGGTAAATATGTCCCTGGTCATCCGACGGTGATCGTGGAGAACATGACCGGCGCCGGGAGTCTCATCGCTGCCAATCATATTTATCGCGTCGCCAAGCCCGACGGGCTGACCATCGGCGCGTTCAACGGCAATCTGATCTTGGCTCGGCTCATCGGCGCCCAGGGAGTTGAGTTCGACCCCATAAAGATGAGCTGGTTGGGCGCGCCTGGCTACAATCACGATCTCTGCGTGCTCAATCGGAAAACCGGCATAACGAACGCCGAGCAATGGCTGGCATTGAAAACTCCGTTGAAATTGGGCGGCAGCGCGCCCGGCTCCACCACCGACGACACCGCTAAAGTATTGAAAGAGGCGATCGGGCTGCCGATGCGGCTGATTACCGGCTATAAAGGTACGGCCGATATTCGCGTCGCCGTCGAATCCGGTGAGCTCGACGGATTGTGCGGTTTTTCTTGGGTCTCGGTGCGCTCCACCTGGCGCAAGGCGATCGAAGCGGGAGACGTTCTGATCGTGCTGCAAAGCGCGCCGAAGCCGCATCCGGAGCTGCCTAAAATTCCGCTATCGATTAGCTTTGCAAAATCGGACGAAGCCAGGCAGTTGATCGAGGCCGGCGTTCACGCGCCGAGTGCCATGACTTACGGGTATTCGCTGCCGCCCAATACACCGAAGGATCGGGTCCAAACACTGCGCGCCGCATTTTTACAAACAATGAAAGACTCGGATTTTCTGAACGACGCCGCAAAAGCGAACTTGGAAGTGGCGCCCGCGTCGGGCGAAGAGATCGAGCAGTCTATCCAAAAGCTGTTCAAGACGCCGCCAGCCGTGGTGGCCAAATTAAAAGAAGTGCTGAAATGAGCGCGAATCGCGGTAATACACCGCTAACGATCTTGAGGGTAATATTGTTTCCATTCGTCAAAGAATCGCTTTGACCGACGGGCGCTCCTTCATGCGCTGAAGCCAGGCGCTGAGCTGCGGCAGGCCGGGCGTTGGCAGCGCGCCATAGGATTCCATCCGGAGAAAACGGGGCAGGACGTCGATGTCGGCGAGACTTAGCGCGCCGAGAAAATAGTCGTTCTCGCCCAGCGCCGTTTCCAAATATTGCAGCAATTCTCTCAGACGCGCCCGTGTTTGTTCCAACGTAGCCGAGTTACGCTCTGGTTCCGGTTTGAGCATTTCGCCGCGCAGCGACCAATATGGCTCGTGAATATAGTTCAATGCATAATCCACCAGAACACGGCCGCGCCCGCGCAAGTAGGGGTCCTTGGGCATCAGCGGCGGGTTCGGATATTTTTCCTCCAGATATTCATTAATGATGCAGGACTCGAATAAGACTTTGCCGTCCTCGACGAGAACCGGAATTTTGCCGTAGGGATTCAGCTGCAGGAACTCCGGCCGTTTCTGTTCTTTGTTGGCGAGCCGGATTCTCACGCCGTCCCACTTTAGATTTTTTTCAGCCAGGGTAATTTTTACCCTGTCGCAGTTGGATGACGGCGTGTCGTGGTAAAGAGTGATTGCCATACTTCCCTCCGAACCTGCGGCTTCTTTAACATCGCTCCAGGTGCGCCGCAAGATGTTCAGCACGGACGCTCTGCATCAGCCTATTCCCTTGCAGGATCGGAAGCTTCCGCGCTTTTTGCTGGGGATAACACAACGGTCCTGAGCCGTTCGGACAGGTCAAACTGCGGCACCGCTCAGCTGCGCGATCAGGCCCTGTTTTGGCAGCCGTTCAAAACGATGCCGGAACAGGTTATTATTGATAGATGGCGCTGCAACACGCTCTTAACGAGCTGGACGAAGACTCCAAGCCAGAAAACAAAGAACAGCCGGATGTGCGCGAGCTGGCGACGCTGCTCGAACCGTTTAATGTGCGCTCGATCGCTTTGACCGGCATTTTTATTTTGGCGATTTTCTTCACTTTGAAGGTCGCGAGTTCATTTTTTATTCCCGTCGTTCTGGCAATTTTGCTGAATTTTGTCTTCGCTTCGACGATTCGAATTTTGCAACGTTTTTTGTGGATTCCCCCGCCACTCGGCGCGTTTCTTGTGCTGGGCTGCCTGATTGGCGGCGTCGCATTCGGTATTTACCAACTGGCCGGACCGGCTCGCGCCTGGATGGGGAAACTGCCGGAAACGGCGCAACAGATCGAGCGTAAGTTCAGTGACTTGAAGCGGTCCATGCGGGAAGTCACCAAAGCCGGGCAGGAAGTCGACCGCCTGACGAACTTGGGTAACGAGAAAACCCAAAAAGTCGAAGTGCGCAAGCCGAGTTTCGGCGAAACTTTGCTGGCGCCGACTCAAGACTTTATCATCGGCACGGGCACGGTTTTAATCCTGCTGTTTTTTTTATTAGCGTCCGGCGACCTGTTTTTGCGCAAGCTGGTGACCGTTTTGCCGCGTTTTGAAGACAAAAAAACGGCGGTGGAGATCAGCCGTCAAATAGAGAGTGACATTTCGACCTATTTGTTCTCGATATGCCTGATCAACGCCTTTTTTGGCACGGCCATCGGAATCGCGATGTATTTTCTCGGGCTGCCGAATCCATTGTTATGGGGCGTTATGGCGGGACTGCTGCATTTCATTCCGTTCCTCGGGGCGTTGGTTGGCATCAGCATTGTCACGTTGGTAGCTGCGATAACGCTCGACACTGTCGGAGCGATTCTTCTGGTGCCGGCTACGTATTTGGGTCTTAATCTGCTCGAAGAATATGTGTGCATTCCTCTCGTCATCGGACGACGGCTGATGCTCAATCCCGTCGTTCTTTTCGTATGGCTGATCTTTTGGGGCTGGTTGTGGAGCGTACCGGGCGCGCTGATGGCCGTACCCTTGTTGGCGATTGTGAAAATCTTCTGCGATCATGTGAAGCCGCTCGCGGCGATCGCAGAGTTCATCGGCGATTGATTGCGTCGGTCAGGTTCTGCGGCGGCTGACCAAAGCTACCGAACCGACGATCAGTCCGGCAGCCAACAAAACCCGCGCACTGATAACTTCCTTACCCAGTAAATGGCCCAGAAGAATCGCCACCAGCGGATTGACATACGAATAAGTCGCGACCAACGGAAGCGGGGCGGCGCGAAGCAACCACGCATAGGCGATAAACGCCAGGCTGCCGATTACGGTCAAATACGCCCAGGCCAGAGCGGAGCGCTCCGATACCATTGCAAAACTAAAGCGATCGAATTCGCCGCTCATAAGAGCAATTAACGCTTGCACAGCTCCGCCGGCGAGCATCTCGATTCCGGTGGTGAGCAGCGGCGAAGACGGCAGAACTGCGGTTTTGCCATAAACAGACCCCACCGCCCAGAACAAAGATGCCGCCAGCACGACGAGCGCACCGTAAAAATTTTCTGAACTGGCGCCGTTGCGAGTCAAACCGATCAGCAACAGCGCGCCGGTAAATCCCAGCAAGATTCCACACAGCGGTCTGATGCCCGGACTACTGCCTCCCGGACGAATCGCATCGAGCAAAACCATCCAAAGCGGCACGGTGGCGACCAGCAGCGCGGACAAGCTCGAGGGAATGAACTGCGCCGCCCACACCACGCCGCCATTGCCACAGACGAGCAGAAAAACGCCGATGATCGCGGCATTGCGCAATTCCACCGAAGTTGATTTTGGATCACCGGCGACTCGACGGAAAAACATCAAGAAAGCGCCGGAAATAACGAAACGGGCTGCCGCGGAAAGAAACGGCGGTATGGTTTCAACGGTAAAGCGAATCGCAAGATAGGTCGAGCCCCAGATCAGATAAACCGCGGCCAGCGCCAGCCAAATTTGCGATGCGGAGGCGCGTTGTGTATCTGGGTCGGCGATCTGGTTCAAGACAAGATGGTTTCGAAGTGCCTTA
>Ga0164305_10000567_pt1 | contig 14038 bp, 6 predicted proteins | sample Whisoiple_237_MG_FD_110215 | JGI IMG/M metagenome (GOLD analysis project Ga0164305, IMG submission 110215) | Soil microbial communities amended with pyrogenic organic matter from upstate New York, USA - Whitman soil sample_237_MG | ecosystem: Environmental > Terrestrial > Soil > Agricultural...
CTTCATACCCATCCATCACTGGCATTCGCATATCCATAAAGATTAAGTGCGGTGAATATTGCTCCCACTTTTCGATTGCTTCGATCCCATTGTTGGCTTCGTAGACTTCAAAACCGATCGCAGAAAGCAGTTTAACTAGCAGTTGGCGGTTGTCAAAAGCGTCGTCTGCAACAAGAATTCGATAGCGGGGTTGATTGGGTGCGATCGCCATAACTCGTCTAGTTGGCTGTTCCTGTTGGCGATCGGCACTTTCAACTGCATTAACTTTAATGTCAAATTTGAAAATAGTACCGCCTCCCGCACGAGAGTTAACAGTCATTTCACCGCCCATTAAGTGTACAAAAGAACGTGCGATCGTTAAACCTAATCCTGTTCCTTGTTGCGCTTCTTCCCCGGTTTTGGTTTGAACAAAAGCTTCAAATAGCTTGTCTAATTCACTAACATCAATTCCCGCTCCCGTGTCTTCAACCTCAAAGTAGATTTGATGAGCAAGCTCGTGATTTTTAATTTTCACAGAAATGCCGCCTTCGGAGGTGAATTTAATCGCGTTAGAAATCAGGTTAATCAAGATTTGGCGCAATTTTATTTCATCAGTTCGCACATATTGGGGAACGTCTGGCATCCGCTCTACTAATAACTGCAATCCCTTATTTTCTGCGGCAAGTTGGAACATATTTTCGATGTCGTTCAGCAGGCGGTGGAGGTCAAAATTTGTCTGGTTGAGCGTCGCGCGTCCAGCTTCTATTTTGGACAAATCTAATACTTGGTTAATCAGTTCGAGCAAATGTTCTCCGCTGCGGGTGATAATACTCAGGTGTTCTTGTTGTTCTTGCAATAGGTTAGAACCGCGATTCATTAATTGAGAAAAACCCAGAATTGCATTGAGGGGAGTCCGCAATTCGTGGCTCATATTTGCGAGGAATGTACTTTTTGCTCGGTTGGCGGCTTGTGCGGCGTCTTCGGCTCGTTGTCGCTCGATGATTTCTCGCTGGAGTTCGAGAGTGCGATCGCTCACTTGCTGTTCTAAAGTGCGGTTGTAATCCGCTAAAACTTTTTCGGCTTGTTTGCGATCGGTGATATCTTGAAATGTGGCGATCGCATAATTAATTTTGCCCGTTTCATCCACAATTGGAGTGCTGGAAACTTCCAAAGAAACAATCTTATCAGGTCGGTGGAACTCGATATCATCTACTTTGACCGTTTCACCCGCCAGAGAACGCACGATTGGTATTTGTTCGGTGGGATATAACTCGTTAGTTCCCGCGAGATAAAGTTGACAAGCTTCTGCTAATTTCTCAGTATTTGCTTCGGGTATTGTGGGAATGGCACTTAGTTGATGTGCTGTCTGATTTGCGTAGGTAATTTGTCCGGTGGTGTCATGCACGGCTACCCCGATCGGCATAGCATTGATAAATTGAGTAAGCCGGCTTTCGCGTTCTTTTACTTCTGAATAAAGTTTAGCATTGGTAAGTGCGATCGCCGCTTGTCCCGATAGCAATTGCAAAACTTCCAGGCGATCGGGAGTAAAAGCTTGGGCGGTAAGGTTATTTTCGAGATAAACAATAGCAGCCAGTTGACCTTGATTCATCAAAGCCGCACACAAAATAGATTTAGGCTGACGTGCTTTGATGTAAGGGTCATTCGTAAAGTTGCCTTCACGAGTGGCATCATTTAACACTAAATTTTCTTTGGTTCTAGCGACATAATTGATAATAGCTTCGGAAAGTTCCGGGCAATTTTCAACAGGCTCAGATTGCAACACTGTTATCCGTTCATCATTGATTGCACCTTCAGCTTCAATCAGCAATTTTCCCTGGCTTTCTAAAATTAAATATCCTTTTTGAGCGCCGACATTTTCAATCAAATTTTTCATCAATCTGGAGAGTAACTTATCCTGTACAATCTCGCCAGAAATGGCCTCGGAAGCTTTCATAATTGTAGCGATATCCAAGGAATCACTAGAACGGCTGCCCGTAGTTGATGTAGTGGTTGAAATGTTTTTATTTGTAGGTCTATCGATAGTAAATAATTGCGGATATCGCGTTTCTAAATCTTTGACTTTAGCCGCCGCACCCCAGAGTTGATAGCAGTAACGAGCTTCCTGCATATAAGCTTTAGCTGTTAGTTCTTTCCCCCTGGATAAATAGAACTTGGCCGCGAGTTCGTAAGCGAGGGCGGCTTCGTGGATGTACTCGTTTTCTTTGGCGAGGGAGATTGCGCGATCGTAATAGTCGATCGCCCGTGCATCTTTACCAATAACCCGATATCTTTCTGCCTCAACTAAATTAAATTTGTGCAAGTGATTCATCGGGGCGTGATGCGCCCATTTTTTCATTTTTTTCTGATTAGCCGTGACTTTTTTTAAACAGTGCTTTTTCTCGTTTTGAGAAGCATTAGAATAAAACGAAAGCTGAGCCAGCGACTCATAAAAATAGCAGTATGATACTTGAAGAGTTCCAGCAGCACTCTCTACATACTGCATTGTGGAAGCTGCATTTGATACAGCTTCAGCATATTGCCCGAATAAATAACAGAGAATCATTTTATAAAAATGCAGGGCAAAAATCGAAGTGCGATCGTTAGCTTCCGTTAACAGTGATAGCGCAGTCCGCTCATCATAGGCTTCCCCAATTAAATAGCAGGGATTTTCCGACTTACCTAATAAATTAAAAACCGACTGCTCTAAAGGTTTAATCTGCCAAATAATCGGGTCATATTTTGATTGTTCTATTGCCTCGCCATAAGTAGCAATATCGCCTTCGAGTCCTGACAATTCAGCGCCGAAGAGGTACGAATAACCGCAGTAAGTTTGAGACGCACAAGCACGTTCTTCCACTTGTCCTGTTTCCAATCCGCTTTTGTAAGCCTCTAACAAAGATGGCAACGTTTCTTTAGCTGGCGCTTTCCAATGACGGATGAAGTCATTAAATGGAAGAAGGACTTTAGTTTTTAATTCTGGCTTACCAAATTGATCCAACATCCTCAATGCTAGCTGACCAAATTTATAACCACCTTCAATATCTCCCACCACTCCGCACAAAATTAATCCATAAACTGCATAAGCATGGAGAGACTCAGGATAGTTGCCATACTTTACAGATAAAATCACCTGCTTAAACACAGTTAAAGGCATCAGTTGAGGGGCAACGCCATAGGCGACAGTAGTCATAAAGGACAAGATACGCAGTGCAGCTTGTTTAGCACGATCGCTTCCTTGAGGTAGATTGGCTAAATCCTCAATGCGTTTCCCAGCTAGGGTTAACTTAACTTCCAGCAATCCGATTATGCTATCTAGATTGTTAGGCTTTGCGGGCAGTTTGACTCCCAACTGCCTCAGAATTTTTAGCCCCATATTAAGTGCCATATCTAGTTGATTTTGGGCAGCATGAGTACCCATTTTTACCTCTATCGTTTTGACGCGATCGAGCACTGTTTTAGCATTTTTGAGCACGAGGTTCCCTAAACTTTCCATCTGCTCAAAATCGCCCAATATGTAAGCTAGCTCTGCGGCTTCTTGATGCAGTTCCAAACTTAGCTGGTATTGCACCACCCAAGCGTTTTCTGCTAGCAAATTTATCCCGGTTTGCAGATAGTTGAAAGCTGACAGATAAGCTGCCGATGCCTTGGCTTTTTTGCCCGCCATCAGATTTAAATGAGCCAGTTCGTCTCTTTCTGTTTGATGGGAAATTAGCTCGCAGCCGAAATTTAGTTGATTAACAATGTCAAAAATTTGTTCTTCTGTGGGACAGGCATCTTGCCTGTCATCTGCGAGGGTATTTTGCAGCAGCAGTTTTCCTATTTTCTGGTGAACCGCCGGCTTATCTTCTTCCGAAATCAGGGAATAAGTGGCTTGCTGAATTCTGTCATGAACAAACTTGTATTCTACAGATTGGTTACTGGGTAATTCCCCTGCAATTTCTAATTCCACATCTCCCATATTCCCCAGCAACACGACTAAATTGTCCGCAACTGCTGCGTACAAATTCTCCGCCGTTTGTCCCACAGATTTTTCGCAAAGTGAGGCTAATGTTTTCAGATCGAATTGATTGCCTATGCAGGCTGCTATCTTTAAGGTTTCCTGCGTATTATCGGGCAGTTGTTGAATTTTGCCAGCCATCAATTCGACAACATTATCAGTGAAATTCCTCGCTTGAATTTCTTCTAAATCCCACTGCCAACCCCCTTGTCTCCCCCCTTGGTAAGGCAGGGCTGTTTCATTCTCTTGTAGCGGCAATCCCTCGTGAAGAGCCCCGATATCTGAAACCCCCACCCCATCGTCTATGGGCTGGGCGGGCACGGGGGCACCGCCCCTACAAAACCCTGGTTTTTCGTAGGGGCAATCCCCCCGTGGTTGCCCCGAAACAGCCCTGGAGGTAAAGTCAAATTGTAACAGTCCTTCTGTATAAAGCGATTTGAGAAATTCATTCATAAAGAAAGGATTTCCGCCGGTTTTGAAAAACACTAACTCGGCAAGGGAGTTGACTCTTGCTTCCGGGCAATTCAGGGCATCAGAAATCAGTTGAGTAACAGAGGATAAATCCAAAGGTGACAGGAAAATGCGATCGACCTTTGCCCCTGTTTTGACAATCTCTGCAATCGTTAGCATTAACGGATGAGCAGCAGAAACTTCGTTATCCCGATAAGCCCCAATTAAAAACAGTCCCGTTGAGGAAGCGCCGATCAGCAGTTGCATTAGTTTCAGAGATGCCCCGTCAGCCCACTGCAAATCATCGATAAATATCGTCAGAGGATGTTGCGGTTTTGTAAAGACTTTAATGAAGTTTTGAAACACAAAATTAAAGCGGTTTTCCGCTTCTGCAGCACCCAATTCTGGCGGCGCGGGTTGCTTGCCGATAATTAATTCAATTTCAGGAATTACATCAATCATGACTTGACCGTTTATTCCCAATGCTGCTAAGAGTTTTTCCCGCCATTCATTGAGATTTGCTTCGCTTTCTGCTAACAGTTGTTTGGCTAAATCCTGAAAAGCGTTGACAATTGCGCTGTAGGGAATATTGCGCTGATATTGGTCAAATTTGCCGGAGATAAAATAACCGCGCTGTTGAGTAATCGGTTTGTATAATTCTTGCACCAAAGCTGATTTGCCGATGCCAGAATATCCCGAAATCAGCATCATTGAACTTGTGGCACAGGCATCTTGCCTGTGACTGCTGACTGTTTCAAAAGCTGTTAGTAAGCTATCAATTTCTCGCTCTCTGCCGTAAAGTTTTTGCGGAATTTGAAACCGATCGGAAATATCTTGACATCCTAGGGGAAAAACTGATATATTGTTATGGCTGTGCAGTTGATTTAAACATTCTTCTAAATCCGCTTTAATGCCGATCGCACTTTGATAGCGCTCCTCAGCATTTTTCCCCATCAACTTCATCACAATATCGGAAACAAGTTGCGGAATTTCGGGATTCACCTGAGATGGAGATAAGGGCTGTTGAGCGAGATGACTGTGTACCAATTCCAGCACATCCTGAGTGTCAAAAGGCAATTTGTTTGTCAGCAGTTCGTAAAAGGTAGCCCCCAGGGAATAAAAATCCGTGCGGTAATCTAGACTGCGGTTCATTCTGCCGGTTTGTTCCGGCGACATATAAGCAAGAGTTCCCTCTAAAATGTTGGGATTTTTGATGGTGTAATTCTCCCGCGTCAACTGCGTGGAAATGCCAAAATCGATAATTTTTAGTTGTCCGCTAGCTGGATTGAAGACAATATTTGAAGGGTTAATGTCTTTGTGAATGATGTGAGCGCTGTGAATTTGTTGTAAACTTTCTGTGGTGGCGATCGCAATTCGCAAGAATTCTGCAATACTAAATTTTTGCTGCTGCATCCAAATTTTCAAGGATTCGCCGCCAAAATCCTCGACAAACATCACCAGCGTGTTTTGATATGGCTGCAAATCATAGGCTTTTATACAGCCACTCAGATTCAGAGATTGTGTAATTTTATACTCTGTGCGATAGCGGGCGAGTTCTTGGGGTGTGGGATAATTTTCTTTAAGGACTTTGAGGACGACGGGGAGACTGTCGGGTTGTCGGAATGCTCGGTAAACCAGAGAGTTTGCGCTTTCGTAGATGAGCTCTTTGACTTCAACGCCAGGAAAAGTGAGCATATTTAGCCTGCGGTCAACTTTGCAGTCGAACATAGCATAAATTTGCTCCTCACACCAGAGGTGCGTGAGCCATCAGTCGATTTTAGATTTTAGACGATCGCCGCAGCGGAGGTCAGAAACCGGGTTTTTTACCGAATCTGCGAGCTAAAACCAAGTATTTTCGTAAAAAAACCCGGTTTCTTTGGTTAGAGTGCGTGAGTCCTGTTTCCTAAAGTTGATAGCCGCAATGGACGAGATACGGTTGGAATTTTCGGCATATTTCATCGTAGCTATTTTGCACTTCTGGCAATAACTTCACTGGGCGGGGTTCGATCGCTCTTTCATAATCTACAGTAGTTTTTGCTTCTAATTGCAGAAACTCCAAAACCTTCAGGATAGTGGACTCTGGGGTTTGACATAAATCCTCATACTTAATAGAGATGTAATCAGTTGTTTGTAGCGATTTAAGATTTTCCAAATAATAACTTGTTGATAGTAGAGATGTTTGAGTCACTCGACGTACTCCCAAGCCAAAGAAACTCGAATACAAAAACCGAAAGAGTAAACGTCGGATCGGGTTGTCAAATATCTCGCGATACCGCTTGGAAATTAGCTGTAGGTAGGAATTTTTCACAGATAATACTAATCGGACAGCTTTTAACTTAGAATTCATCACATGGAGCGGATGTCGGTTAATAAAAATAAACTTAGCTTTAGGCAAAACACTCTTGATATACATAAAGTGGGGTAAACACCAGGGATTTTTGAGCAATAGGGGTTGGTCTGGATTGGAAGTAAACTGAATTTTTTTACACACTTGTGCAAACAAAAGCAGGTTTTCAGAGTTTAAATAAGACTCATAGCCAGCATTTTTTAAAATAAATCCATACTCTTCTGGTAAATCGAGAGTAGGCTTGACTGTATCGATGAGACGATCGCTTATTTCCAAAGATTGAAATAAGTTTTCCAACTCTTGACGAGTTTTCTCCTTGGTTCCATTTATATGGTCATCCAAGATTTTATCATATTTGATTATATGATAAGCATTGAGGTAATTAAAGCACTCATTCGCCACCAATGTTTGATAAAGCACCGTCGTTCCCGAACGATGATCTCCCATAATAAAAATGGGAGTAAAATCGACTTTCTCTAGCAAGTGAAGGTAGGGTTCATCTGGGATATTGTTGATTTGTCTGGCTGGCATATTTTAAGGTTCCGTATGAGGTTAAAGTTTTTTTGTTGTAGTGGGATGAGTAGTTGGTGTTGGGCGTTGGAGCTATCGCACTTTTTGGCTACAGCTTATTTTTGCTCTTCTAGGAGCTTAAAATCAGCGCCAAAAAGTATTATTTCCCAGCCAAAACAGGTTTCCCAGTCAATACAGCTTGTTCGATAATGTCAGCGGCGCGCTTGACTCCGCCCGATCGCCCGATCGCCTCTTGCATCTCGATCGCCCTTTGTTTATACGACTCTTGGGTTAGGACTTTCACAATTGCCGATCGGACTTTAGAAACGCTCAATTCCTTCAAAGACACCAGTTCGCCAACGCCCGTATAAGCAATCCGCGCTGCCACTCCCGGCTGGTCATTTGCCACAGGAATTGCTACCATTGGGACTCCATTACTCAAAGATTCCAAAGTCGTATTCATCCCGGCATGAGTAATCGTGAGAGTAGCTTTTTGCAGCAATTCTAATTGCGGTGCATAACCAACAACGATCGGATTTCCCGGTAATTGCGGGAAGGATTCGGGAGTCGCGCCACCTCCCAGAGAAATCACCAATTGAGCGTCTAATCCTTCACACGCAGAGGCGATCGTTTGAAAAACATCCAACAAGCGATTTTGCACCGTTCCCATCGAAGCATAAATCAATGGTTGGCAGGTTAATTGTTCAAAAGGAAAAGGCACTGGTTTGCGAGTCGCTGGATTGTGATAAGGGCCGGTGAAATGGAAATGCGGGGGTAAATTTTGCCTGGGAAATTCAAATTCAGCAGGCTGCTGGCTGAGCTGAGCGAGTTTAGAGTAACCATCATTCGGGTGAGAGTACAAAGGTAATTTCCACTGGTGGCGATACTCAGCAATCACCTCTCGAATCGGTTTGACTGCCAGATTTAGTAACTGATAGCTGAGTTGATTGCGTAGGCGGTTTGGTAAAGTTGGATTGTATTGCCAAGGAGTACCAAACGGAGGAATGTTAGGGTCTCGATTTACCATCAAGGCACTGCACACTGTGACAAAAGGAAGGTTGAGAAATTCGGCAATTGTTCCTCCTTCAAATGAAACTTGGTCTACAAGCAAAGCTTCTACACCGGCTTTTTGAATGGCAATCGGAGCCTCTCTGAGAAGAGCAGCCGAAATCTCTGTGAATGCTTTGATAGTATATCGAAAGGCTGTCAGTCCGCTGAGTTTCCCCAGTTTGCCCAAGCCTTCTGTCATTGAGCCTGCGGGAAATTCATTTTCAGCTAATGGCTGGAATTCTAAGCCGCTGGCTAATGTGGTGGTTTTAGCATCGAGGAGGTTAAATACGGTGACTCGATGGCCTCGGCGAAGCAGTTCGCTGCCTAAAGGTATCATGGTGTTGAGGTGGCCGGTGGATGCCGGACAGAGGATGCCGAAGTGGGTCATGAGTCAAGGCTCCGTGTGAGTTTAAACTTGTTTTAGCATTTAATCGGCGGTGTGAGGAGTTTTTGTTGGGCGTTGGGGCGTGGGGGCGATCGCTTGGAGAAACTCAGGAATCGGACCCAGGCTTTAGTCATTGCAAGAGAGTGTTACCAGTATATATTTGTGTGGGATATTCGATACCTAGCCCAAAGTTCAGGTAATATCCTCAGCTAAAGGTTAGTTTAAACTAAGTTGTTTTTATAGCTTCAAAACTCAACTTTGAGCTAGCTACTTTAGCCAGGGAATTTTCTAAACTAAATTTACGCATAGGCCAGCCATAGCCTAGCTGTAAAAAATTAATTAAGGAGTAACTTCCTTAACAATTAAATCAGGAGCAAATCTCATGTCTTTTGAAGTGGGAAGCATCAATCATTTTTTTCAAGAAGTCTCGCAAGATCCAGAACTCCAGCTACAGTTCCGATCGGTAACGGATCGGGAAAGCTTAGTGAATAAAGCGGTAGCCCTGGGCCAAGAAAAAAGCTACTGTTTCTCCTCAACAGAGGTTTCTGAGTGGCTGGAGTCGATGACTGCCCAGCATCAGAGTCAGTCAGATACTTCAGGCGAGTTGTCTGACAGTGAATTGGAAGCTGTTGCTGGCGCTGGACCTGTCGGGGGTGCTATAGGAGCAGCGGCAGGTGCTATAGGTGGATTTTTCAGCGCTATTTTCACAGGAAAATTCGATGAGATAGGCGAGAAAATGGTAGAAGGAGCTGTTGCTGGGGGTGTCGCCGGTCTCCTTACTCCTGGAGCATAGGTAATCTTTTGTTGAATCCAACACCGAAATCAAAAGGAGAAATTCAATGGACAGCACTAATCATTTTTCCCAACAAGTCGATCGAGATTCTGCCGTACAACAGCAACCGTCGCCAGCCAATTCTGTTGCTGAAGAATTGAACGATACGGAATTAGATGCGATCGCGGGCGGTTTGAGTTTTATGTTTCAAGATTGGCATAATATCCCCCGCTTCTCTCCGAGAAATTATGAGGCAGTAGTGGGTAAAAAGGTTGGATAGCAGGTAACTTTCCTAGGAGTTGGTTCAATCGCTTTTGGAAACAAAATTCACTAATTGTGCAAGGAGAAAACATCAATGGAAAGCAACAATAAATTTTCCCAAGAAGTACAGTCAGAATCCCAACAAGAAAACTCAAGCGCTGAAGAATTGAACGATTTGGAATTAGATGCGATCGCGGGTGGCTGTTCCGATGCTGTCGATCAAGCTCGGGCTGCTGGTATCCCTGTTCTCACAATCAACCAACCGCCTCCAAAACTGCGCTTGACAATCCCTACGAAGATGTTTGAACTTTTGGGTTCATAACACAAGTTAAAAACGTTACACCCGCAGTCCGGCAGTCCGGCAGGGGTTTAAACCCCTGCCTCATAGCATAAGTCCTCTCAAAGAGGACTAATAAGTTATATCAGATCCGGTCGATTCGAGGGCGATCTAAAATGGTTTTTAGTGCGGACAACAGTACGCAGCATTTTGCGGACTTAAGTCCGCACGATCGATCGAATATTATTGCGGTCTAGCGACCGAATCTAATATTATTCAGTCCTCTTTGAGAGGACTTTCGCTATGAGACATGGAATTAATTCCCTGTCGGACTGTGGCATGAATATTAAGTTGACAGGACGAAAAGTCAAGCCTAAGTTCCTACAAAATACCTGTAATTTATTATGGATACAATACAGCCACTCTACCTGATGCAGCAAGCCCCGGATATGGATAACGCTACAATATTTAGCGTTGGCTTAGTTATCGCCTGCTTGCTATTGCTAATTTTGTTGTGGCTGCCAGATTTGCTAACAAAAGAATAAGCTGTTCGGCAGCGGATTATGTCACGAGTGTAACGGGTGTAACTGAGATGTTGCACCATTTTTAATAAGGCTTTTATGAACGGGCAATATGCCCGTTCCACAAAGAGTTAATTTCTTGTGGAACGGGCATATTGCCCGTTCTTGAAAATAGTTTTACGTTGACTCCCTACTCTAACTGCCGCGCCACTAATCTAGCAAATAATCCTCCCTGTTTTACCAATTCCTCAAACGAACCAAATTCCACCAAACGGCCGGCTTCAATTACATAAATGCGATCGGCATTGCGAATCGTACTCAGGCGGTGGGCGATGACAACTCGCGTCACATTCAACTTATCCAAACTCTCAGTAACGATCGCCTGCGTGCGGTTGTCCAAAGCACTCGTAGCTTCATCCATCAGGATAACCTTTGGTTTGACAACCATTGCGCGGGCAATTAACAATCTTTGCCGCTGTCCTCCCGAAAGATTCGTGCCGCCCTCGCTGACAACCGTGTGCATTCCCATCGGCATTTGTTCGATATCGGCTGCTAAACCGGCCATTCGCGCTGCTTCCCAAGCTTCCTCCTGCGTTACCAGCGCCCCGCAGGTAATATTGTCAAACATAGAACCAGCATTAATTCTGCCGTTTTGCAGCACTACTCCTAACTGCCGCCGCACAGCTTGAACGTCGAGGCCTGCTAAATCTTGATTGTCGTAATAAACAGTGCCGCTTTGTGCTATTTCAAATCCCAATAACAGCCGAAATAAAGTTGATTTGCCGCTACCAGACGGCCCGACGATCGCGATAAATTCCCCCGGTTGAATATTGATGCTGACATCATCTAAAATTGGGGGCCCGTCCTCCCGGTAGCGGAAAGTTGCCCTATCGATCGTAATTTGACCTTGCAAGCGGCCGGGATCGGCTTTTGTCGGGTCAGATTCCGGGATGCCCTGGACGATCGGTTTGGCTCGCTCCCACAGCGGTACAATTCCTAAAATATCAGTTAGGGTATTGCTCAAGTCAGTGACGCCAGAAAGAAAGGTGCCGAAGGCGGAATTAAAAGCAAGAAACGTTCCCATATTCAGTCCGCCTCCTCCTGTTTGAGGAGTTTGCATGAACACAATTGCAAACCAAAACATCAGGATAGAACTTACTAACGGCAGCGCTTCGTTAAATACCGAAACGCTGTCGTCAATTCGTTTAATTCCCGTTCTGAGTTTAATTTGTTGGCTGTATTTTTTCGCCCAAGCTGCAAACGCTCGCCCTTCGGCGGCAGCTACCCGCAGCTTTGATACTCCGTTAATCAGTTCTACTGTCAGCCCGTTAATGTCGCCTTCTCCTGTTTCCATTTTCCGCTCTTTTGGGATTAAGAGCAAGCTCGATGTAACTGTTACTATAACCGCAATAAGAGTTAAACCAATGCCGACTAAAGCCAGCGGCAGGCTGTAAACAAACATCAGCCCTAAATTCAGCAGGGAAAATATCGCGCTCAAAAGTGTCCGCTGCGTCGCGCCGCTGAGTTGGGTGCGAATTTGATTAACTGCTAATAAGCGAGTTAGCAAGTCGCCAGAAGAATAGCTGCGAAAAAATGCCGGTTTTAATCTCAGCAATCGATCCCAAACTGCCGGCTGGAGAGTGCCGCTGGCAGCATTTTCGATCCGCAGGGTCAGAATTGTTTGGGCCATGCTAAATACAGCCCGTCCGATCGCCGCAACTAACAATACCAGCCCTAACTGCGACAGTAACAAACGATCGCTGTCAGGAATAGCATCATTGACCAAAATCGAGGTAGCTTGCGGTGTCACCATCCCCAGCAGCGTTCCCAATATCCCCAGCCCGAAAGCAGCGATCATGTCTTTTTCGTAGCCCTTCGTCCCGAAGCGAAACAGTTCCGCAGCGTTGCGAAGCAATAGCGGCAGCGGCCGGTAAAACATGAGAGTTTCTGGCGACAACTCTTGGGCTACTGCTTTAGTTACTCGTTTGCGAGTGCGATCGATCGGATCGAACAAAGTATAGCGAGAACCCTTACCAGGCAACAAAGCTACAGGTCGATTGTCGCACTTTGTATAAGCCAACAGCGGGCCGCAGTTCTGCCGCCACCAATCTCCTGCCAGCAACACGCGGCGGGTGCGAAATTGGGACGATCGCGCGATCGCCTCCATCGGATCTTTAACTCGGCTGAAATCTTCGGAACCCGCCGGGGGACTGACTGTTATCCCTTGTGCCTTACCTACAGCCCCAGCAGCGATTAACAGCGGCGTTCCTTCCTCAGACAACGCGGTTTTCCGGGGATGCAAAACTTCCGTTAACTCTCCCAAAGCTGTCTGAGTTACTTGGCGGTTTAGCTGTTCGCGTTCCTGAAAGCGCCGGAATTCCTCGGCTTTTTGCTGGGAAACCAGCAAGTTCAAGCAGCAGCAAAAATACTCGTGCACCAAAGCGAAACTCGCGCGCAGCCAGTCGGCATTTTCCACCTCTGCTGTTGAGAAAACTTGCACCTCAACTTCCCCGGATGCCACCAGCAGCATATTCCCAGCCAGGGGAAACGCTGGGGAAGCGGAATTTAACTTCAATTCCCCGACACTCGCATCGCCCGACTGGACGCGCACCCAGACAACTGTTCCCGGGGGCGATCGCAGAATTTGACCGGGAAGCAGCGATATCTGCTGCGAGGCTGCTACAACGGCAGTTTCTGGGGCAACTATTTCCTCCGGCGCGTGAAGCGCAGCTATCCCGTGGGGAATCGCCCGTTCTGCCAAATGCTGTATCCACCCTTCTACCAGCGATCTCGTTTTGCCATCACCAGCAGCAACTAAAGCGGCACAATCTGCGATGGCGATCGGTTCCAGTTCCGTTTCGGCGATCGCGATCGCCAGAAGTCCCCAACCTGATTTTAGATTTTCTCCCCCCCTTGTAGGGGCGGTGCCCCCGTGCCCGCCCTGTTTGGGGGGTGTAGCAGCGCCGAACAAAGCCTCGCGGGAACTGACGCTGAACAGATAATAGCGGTTTCCCGCAGGCTTCTCACTTTGTATCTGGGCTGCAAAGACTGCGATCGCGCCCGACTTAACAATCCATACCTGATGCGGGTCATTCAGCAGCAGCGGTTCATTTCCTTTAATTCGGTGCAGTTTCTTAACAGGATTTAGATCGAGCATAGCTAGTAATTTGCGATTAGTAATATCAAGTCGGGCAGGGGTTTAAAACCCTGCGTCAAAGAAGAAAGTTCGATCGAATCGATCGGGCTAATCCACAGATCCGCCGGGGATTAAAATCCCCGTCTCATAGCTAAAGTCGGTTAAAACCGACTCAATAGCTAATAACAATTTAATGGGTCGTTGCACATATTTCGCTCCCCCTAAATCCCCCTTAATAAGGAGGACGAAATATCGGATAATTGTCCCCCCCTTATTAAGGGGGGTTAGGGGGGATCGTATTCTATACAGCCTCATAAAAAATTGGTATAAGACTGAATAGCCAAATCAAACCA
>Ga0164305_10000568_pt1 | contig 14037 bp, 15 predicted proteins | sample Whisoiple_237_MG_FD_110215 | JGI IMG/M metagenome (GOLD analysis project Ga0164305, IMG submission 110215) | Soil microbial communities amended with pyrogenic organic matter from upstate New York, USA - Whitman soil sample_237_MG | ecosystem: Environmental > Terrestrial > Soil > Agricultural...
CCGAGGTGACCGATGCGGGGGCGAATTGTCGTCTAATCGAGATCGCCCTTGACGAGGGCTATGGCGTGACGCGTCGCGTCGTGCGAACGGATTGCTCGACCGTTCAATAACTTAGCCTTTTGCTGCACTGCGGCATAGCGCCGCGCAAGGCGTCCCTGTCCGTTTCTGAGCGCATTTGTGTGCCACAAGGCCGCACGTGCAAATCACATGGATTCGGAATGTTTTTGAAGCTTTTCAGCATTGGGAGCGCCGCGGCTATCGCCAGCGTGGCAACCTTCTTGGCTCTGCAGACGGTCGGCTATGCGAATAGCGGTACCACTACGGGGACCGAACAGGCCAACGAGTCGGGCAATCCTGCTGGTGCTCCCATGCAGATTGATCTCCCCGCCGGTTGGTCGAAAATTCCGGCCCCACGTAATGACGGCGCTCTCTATGCGCTGCGCTGCGACGCGAAGGGCTGCATTCCGGGAGTCACGGCAACTTTGAGCTGTGTGCCGGCAGCCGGTTCGCACCAAGGCACAGGACGCGACTTAGTGACATTGGCGAGGGAGCGCCCGGTGGTTCGTTCTGGGCGCGAGGCGGTCACCGCGGATGCTTCCATTCTTACCGTCGATGGCCGTGAGTTCCACGAGCGCAGCTCGGTCCTTAACAACGGCCGCTATGTCCTGACCGCCGCAACGCGTCTCGGCGAGAACGTCTGCGGTCTTGATCTTACCGGCCCGCGCGGCGAGGGCGCGCGCCTCGACCTGACAATCAGGTCGATGCTGTCGCGACTGCGCTTCTCCTAAACGCTTTCTCCACTTCCGCTTGGAATGCAGTACGTGGAGCGCCGAGCGCGAGACCGCGCGGCGCCAGCAGATCGCGCATAAGAAAATGTTCGAGCAGGCGGAAGGCGTCACGGACCTGATCCGCATCCGCCTCGTGTTGCTCCGTCAGAAGAAATCTCGGCAACGGCAGAAGGCGATCGCGCCAAGGCTCGCCCGCGCTGCGCGCCACTGCGCGACCTGATTTCGGCGAGACATAGACGAGATCGTCGGTCGCGCCGGTGAGCGTGCACTCGGTAAGGTCCAGGCCAAAGCCTAGCTCAGCTAACAACGCGAGCTCGAAGCGCAGCATCAGCACCGGCGCCATTGCTGCATCATCAAGCCTGTCGGCCAAGAGTTCCGCAAAGCGCCAGAGTTCCGGGTGTGGATCGCGCTCCGGCATCAGCCGCAGCAGACCCGAGAGGTGATATAGCCCGTGCAGACCGAGTGCGCTGCGCATGAGATGAGCCGCTCGCAGCCGCTCGCCTTCCACCACGAATGTGCCGAGATGCTCTTCGAGCCGTGCGCGCCAAGTGACGTCGATCGAGTTGCCGGCCTGCAAAATCGGCTGCATCGCGCGCGAGCGGCCGCCACGAACGAGGCCGAGATGGCGGCCGTGCCGTTCGGTCAACACTTCGAGAATGACGCTAGTTTCGCCGTGCTTCCTCGTACCGAGGATGAGACCGCGATCCTGCCAATCCATGGCCTGTCTCACATCCGCGGAAAGTCAAGCCCCATCTCACGATAGCGCTCGGGATCGTCCACCCAACCGGGCCGCACCTTGACGAAGAGAAACAGGTGCACTTTCTGCTCGGCGGCCTCCGCGATCTCTTTGCGCGCCGCCTGGCCGATCGCCTTGATGGTGCGTCCGCCGTCGCCGATCACGATCTTCTTCTGCCCGTCACGCGCGACATAGATCGTCTGCTCGATTCGCGACGAACCGTCCGGCAATTCCTTCCAGGAATCCGTCTCGACCGTAGACTGATACGGCAGTTCGTCGTGCAGGCGCTCGAACAATTTCTCGCGCGTGATCTCCGCCGCAAGCAGACGGAGCGGCGCGTCGGAAACCTGGTCCTCCGGATAAAGCCACGGCCCCTCCGGCATCATGGCGGCGAGCCGCGCCTTAAGAGGCGCGACGCCATCGCCAGTCAGTGCCGAAATCATGAATGTCTCGCGAAAGGCAAAGCGCATGTTGATGTCAGCGGTCAGCTTTAAAAGCGATGACCGTTCGACCGTATCGATCTTGTTGAGGACAAGGATTGCCGACGCTTTCAGCTTCGGCAATCCGGAAAGAATTGCTTCGACTGCTTCATCGACCCCCTTAGATGCATCGACGAGCAGGCCAACGAGATCGGCGTCGCCGGCACCGCCCCAGGCAGAAGTGACCATCGCTTGGTCGAGACGGCGGCGTGGCATGAAAATACCCGGCGTATCAACGAAGATAGTCTGTGCCGTGCCTTCGATCGCAATGCCACGCACGAGAGTCCGCGTGGTCTGCACTTTGCGGGAAACGATCGACACCTTGCTGCCGACAAGCGCGTTGAGCAGCGTCGACTTGCCGGCATTAGGCGCGCCGATCAGCGCGACGAAGCCGCAGCGGGTTTCGGTGCTCTGTTCGCCGGCACTCATGTCGTCGCACCTGAGAGGACGCCCTCGCGGGCGAGGAAAGCTTCGGCGGCACCTTGCTCAGCCGCGCGCTTCGAGCCCGCATCCGCGGATACCGCTTCGAACCCGTTCACCTCGACGCTGATCGTGAAGCGCGGCGCGTGATCGGGGCCCGAGCGCTCTTGCGTCCTGTAAACGGGCATAGGGAGACCGCGCGCCTGCGCCCATTCCTGCAACGCGGTTTTCGGATCCTGCGACGGCCGGCGCCGCTCCCGCATGCGCTTGTCGAACGCATTATGAACGAGATCGCGTGCCGCGTTGAAGCCGCCATCGAGAAACACCGCCCCAATCAACGCTTCGCAAACGTCGGCGAGGATCGGGATTCTTTCGCTTCCCCCGGACGAAGCTTCGCCTGTGCCCAAGCGAATATATCCCGCAAGGCCCCATTCGCGCGCAACATCCGCGCACGTTTCGCGCCGCACGAGGTCGGACAGGCGCTTCGAGAGTTCGCCTTCCTTCGCGGCAGGGTAGGCATCGAACAGCATTTCCGCGATGACGAGGCCAAGCACTCGGTCACCCAAAAATTCGAGGCGCTGATAATTCGCGCGGCGTTTGCCTTTGGCCGCCGTCGCATGCGTCAACGCCTCATCGAGGTGCGCAGGGTCGCGGAAGCGGTAGCCGATCGAATTTTCCAGCTCCTGACGATCACGCGCGACCGTCTTCGTCATCGGATCGCCTAGCGAACAGGCTGGAACATCCGATGCCAGCGGACCGTCCATGGCCACTTCCAAAACGCCCAGGCGGGTTCTCCCTTTTCGACCGAGAAGAAGGTGATTTCGGCGCGCCCGATCAAATTTTCGAAAGGTACATACCCGACGCCGCCCTGCTCGGGTGCGACGCGCGAATCGGTCGAGTTATCGCGATTGTCCCCCATCATGAAATAGTGGTCCCGTGGCACTTCGAAAACAGGCGTATTGTCGTTGAAGCCGGTGTCGCCCTGGATCTCGATGATGGTGTGCGTCACGCCGCCGGGGAGCGTCTCTTTGTAGGTCGGCACATCGACGTCCCGACCATATAGGTCTTCGGTTTTGACCTTCGCAATCGGCTCACGCGGCACGATCTGGCCGTTGATGTAGAGCCGCCCTTCGATCATCTGGATGCGATCGCCGGGAAGCCCGATCACGCGCTTGATGTAGTCGGTTGAATTGTCACGCGGCAACTTGAAGACGACGACATCGCCGCGCTTAGGTGGCGAGGCGAGGATGCGGCCCTCAAAAATATCCGGACTGAATGGGATCGAATGCTTGGAATAGCCGTAGGAGTATTTCGAGACGAACAGGTAATCGCCGATGAGTAATGTCGGGATCATCGACCCAGAAGGAATATTGAACGGCTGGAATAGCAGCGTGCGGACGACAAGCGCGATCAGCAGGGCCTGGATGATGACCTTGACGGTTTCACCGAAGCCGCCCTCTTCCTTCTTTTTGGCTTGGCTCAAGTTTTTGGGGCGCACGCCCACCGGCTCGCTCATACGTTGGCTCTCGATTCGGCGCGCCGGCCGAGGAGGCGGGGGGCTGCCGGTCGCGGTATATAGGGGTGGGGTGGGATGTAAATAGGGCGAAGCCTTACCGCCTCGGGACTGCCTCGATGATCACCTGGGCCTGCGCCAGTGGAAATTCGTCTGTAAGCGTCACATGCACCGTCGCCTCATGGCCGATGGGAGTGAGCTCCTTCAGCCGCTCGGCGGCGCCGCCCAAGAGCACCATAGTGGGCTTGCCCGAAGCTAGGTTCACGATCCCCATGTCGCGCCAAAAAATGCCGGAGCGGATGCCGGTGCCGAGCGCTTTCGCGCAGGCCTCTTTGGCCGCGAAACGCTTGGCGTAGGAGGCGGCACGCTGCGCACGACCATCGGACTTCGCCCGCTCGGCGTCGGTAAAGCAGCGTTTGGTGAAGCGTTCGCCATAGCGCACAAGCGACTCCTCAATCCGGCGGATGTCGCAGAGATCGATGCCAAAGCCGATGATCATGCGGCGCGGGCCCTGCCCTCGTCCATGGCACGACGCATTTCGCGGATTGCGGCAGGAAACCCGACAAAAATCGCCTCGCCGACGATAAAATGGCCGATGTTCAGCTCGACGACTTCCGGCAGCGCGGCAATGCGGCGCGCGGTGTCGTAATCAAGACCGTGGCCGGCATGGCATTCGATACCTTGCTCGCTCGCATAAGCGGCCGCGACCACGATCCGTTCGAATTCATGTTCGGCACGCGCGATCTCGCAGTGAACATGCGCATCGCACCACGCGCCCGTGTGCAATTCAACCACCGGCGAGCCGATCGATTTGGCCGCGTCGATCGCGGTGCGCGATGGCTCGACAAAGAGGGAGACGCGCACGCCGGCTTGGCGCAATTCGGTCGCCACAAGCCGTAGGTGATCGTGGCCACCGGTAACGTCGAGGCCCCCTTCAGTGGTGCGTTCGCTGCGTTTCTCCGGGACGAGGCAGGAGGCGTGTGGACGTGTTTCAAGCGCGATCGCTACCATTTCGTCGGTTGCCGCCATTTCGAAATTCAGCGGTTTTGTGATCTCGCGTTTCAACCGCGCCATATCCGCGTCGCGGATGTGGCGGCGGTCCTCGCGCAGGTGTGCTGTGATACCGTCCGCCCCCGCCTCAATCGCGATCATTGCGGCACGCACTGGATCAGGGAGTGCGCCACCGCGCGCGTTGCGCACGGTAGCTACATGATCAATGTTCACGCCAAGGCGAAGCGGCGGTGCCATTATCCGTTCACTCGCTCGACCTTGTTCACGACGTCCTTGCGTCTCAACGACGCAATAATCCCGTTGAGCTGCTTCAGATCGAATACTTCCAAGTCGATGACAAGCTCGCGGAAGTCCGGCGAGCGTTCGACGAAGGTGAGCTTATCAATATTGGCGCCCTGCTCGCCGATCACGCTGGCAACTGTCCCGAGCGTCCCTGGCTCGTTAATTGCGGTTACAACTAATTGCGCTGGAAACAGGTCCCGCCTCTCACCATCGAGGTCCCAGCGTACGTCAAGCCAGCGCTCCGGCTGATCGTCGAAAGCCGTCAGCGCCGGCGACTGGATTGGGTAGATCGTGATGCCCTCTCCCGGCGTGAGTATGCCGACGATGCGGTCGCCCGGAACAGCACCGCCATTCGGCGCGAAGCGCACCGGCAGATCGCCACGTAGGCCGCGAATCGGGATGGGGCTATCGGCTGCTTCGCTATTGCCGGGTACTTTGAACCGCAAGCTCGACAGGCTCTTCATGCCGAACCAACCGGCCTCGGCCTTCTCCTGCTGACGCGCTGTTTTGCGGTCTTCTTTTACCTCTGGATATACTGCCTTGACGACATCGCCGGAGAACATCTCGCCACGGCCCACGGCCGCGAAAACATCGTCGACTGTTGCGCGAGCGAGCCGCGGCAAGGCAGCTCTTAACTTTTCGTCACTGTATTGCTTGCCGGCGCGCTCGAAGGCGCGCACGACGATTTGGCGGCCGAGACCCGCATATTGCGCGCGCACAGCACCGCGGGTCGCGCGCCGGATAGCAGCCCGCGCCTTGCCAGTGACAACAAGCGATTCCCAGGCCGGCGGCGGCACCTGGCCATCGGCCCGGATGATTTCCACCTCATCGCCGTTCTGCAGTTCCGACAGAAGCGGCGCTATTGAACCGTTAATTTTCGCACCGACGGCCGTGTTACCGACGTCCGTGTGCACCGCATAGGCAAAGTCGACCGGCGTTGCGCCGCGCGGCAGCGCGATCAGCCGGCCCTTCGGCGTGAAGCAGAACACCTGATCATGGAAGAGCTCAAGCTTTGTATGTTCGAGGAATTCTTCGGGGCTGTCGCCTTCGGCCAAATGCGCGAGCGTCTGCTGCAGCCATTTGTATGCGCTACTTTCGTGCGCTAGCGTCTCCGGGTCCGTGACGCGACCGTCCTTGTACAGCGCGTGCGCCGCGATGCCGAAGCGCGCGATATCATTCATGTCGGCGGTGCAGACCTGCAACTCGACGCGCTGGCGGCCAGGTCCGACAATCGTCGTGTGGATCGAGCGATAATCGTTCTGCTTTGGAATCGAAATGTAGTCTTTGAAGCGTCCCGGCACCATCGGCCATTTGGTGTGAACGACGCCGAGCACGCGATAGCAGTCCTCCAGCGTGCCAACGATAATGCGGAACCCGAAAATGTCGGACAATTGCTCGAAGGCGAGCGATTTGCGCTCCATCTTGCGCCAGATCGAGTAAGGTTGCTTCTCGCGACCAACGACTTTCGCTTCGATACCGCGCGCCGATAAAGCGTCGGAGAGTTCCTTTTCGATGGTGCGGATGAGATGACCGTTGCGTTCGCGCAGCGTCTTTAATCGCGACTCGATCATCGCATGTGCGTCGGGCCGCAAATGCTGGAAGGCTAGGTCCTCGAGTTCGTCGCGCAGGCGCTGCATACCCATGCGGCCGGCGAGCGGCGCGTAAATGTCGAGCGTCTCTTCGGCAACACGCTGCCGCTTATCGGACGGCACGTGCTGGAGCGTGCGCATATTGTGCAAGCGGTCAGCAAGTTTGACGAGCAGTACGCGCACGTCATCCGCGATGGCGAGGAGCAGCTTACGGAAATTCTCCGCCTGCTCGGCTCGCTTCGAGACGAGGTCCAGCTTTTTGATTTTGGTGAGGCCGTCGACGAGTCTGCCGATGTCAGGCCCAAACGTCTGATCAATCTCCTCGCGGGTAGTCCCGGTATCCTCGATCGTATCGTGCAGCACCGCGGCAACGATGGTCGCGTCATCAAGCCGCAGGTCGGTGAGGATGGCAGCCACTTCCAGCGGATGCGTCAGGTAAGGGTCGCCGGAGGCCCGCTTCTGCGCGCCATGCGCGCGCATCGCATAGACATAGGCGCGGTTGAGCAGTTCCTCGTCGGCGGCGGGATTGTACTTGCGTACCCGCTCGACGAGTTCGTACTGCCGCATCATGTGGCAAATACCCCCGGGGCCGTATCACGTTGTAAAAATATCGGCTCCGGTCGTGTTTGAAGCAAGAGTGCGGCCGCCATACGCCGCCGAGCATACTTTCTATGGGTATTATTCCGCTTCGTCTTCGGTCGCGGCCGGCGGCACGAGACCCTCGAGGCCACGCAGTAAATCCTCTTCGGTCATGCGATCGAACTGCACGTCGGCCTGTCCGTCGCTCGCCAGCGGATCGATCGTGGCGAGGCTCGGCACCACCTCGGCCTCCGGCTCGTCCACCTCCACATGTTTCTGGAGCGAGTGGATGAACTCTTCCCTGAGGTCATCCGGCTTCAGTGTCGACTCGGCGATTTCGCGCAGCGCCACAACGGGGTTCTTGTCGTTATCCCGGTCGACCGTGATCTGCTGGCCAGAGGAAATCATGCGCGCCCGATGGCTTGCTAAAAGCACCAAATCAAAGCGGTTTTCGACCTTATCGATACAGTCTTCTACTGTGACGCGTGCCATACGTCGCCTCGCAAATCCGTCAGTTGGGGAATTGGCCTTACCTATACAGAACCTCTTCAGAACGCAAGCACCGCCGGTTTGTGAACGATTATTAATCTCACCAGACCTTCGTCCAAGCGGGCTAATCTCGTTCCGCTCTTGACGAAGCTGAGCAGACATACAATCCTACTTCGATCGTGCAGCGCTTCGGCGCGTTACTAGGCTTCAGCCGCAGATAGGCAAAATGGGTATGCCGCCTTGGCGGGTTTTCGGCATTTCCCGTTGCCGCTTGTTACTCGATCAAACCCGGCCACGAGAGAGACATGCCTGAACAGGATCGTATCGCGTTGTTCATTGACGGCGCAAATCTTTACGCCACAGCCAAGTCATTAGGCTTCGATATCGACTACAAGCGCTTGCTTCGTGAATTCCAGACCAAAGGCAAGCTCATTCGCGCCTTCTATTACACGGCGCTTGTCGAGGAGCAGGAATATTCCTCGATCCGGCCGTTGATCGATTGGCTCGACTACAACGGCTACGCCGTCGTAACCAAGCCGACGAAGGAATTTGTCGACTCGATGGGACGCCGGAAGGTCAAGGGAAACATGGATATCGAGCTCGCCGTCGATGCCATGGAAATGGCCGAGCATCTCGATGAAATCGTCCTGTTCTCCGGTGATGGCGATTTCCGCTCGCTCGTGGAAGCACTGCAGCGCAAGGGTGTGCGCGTCTCCGTCGTGTCGACGATCACGACACAACCGCCGATGGTGGCCGACGAGTTGCGCAGGCAGGCGGACGAGTTCGTCGATCTCGTCCATCTGATTGCCAAGATCGGCCGCGATCCCGGCGAGCGCGCCGAGCGCATGCAGCGCTATCAGGAACGCGAGCAGCGACGCCCGCTTGCGCACGCAGCGGCCCAGACTGAAGATGTCGATCAATAGCAGCCGGTGGCAGCATGGTCTCAGGCGCGGGCGGCTCGCCTGAGCTGCCCGAACCGCCCCACGATTGCCCACTATGTCCTCGCCTTCTCGCGTTTCGCGAGGCGGTGAGGAGCCTTCACCCGGAGTGGCGTAATGCGCCGGTGCCTTCCTTCGGCACGGCGTCCGCGAGGCTTCTGATCGTCGGCCTCGCCCCGGGGCTGAATGGGGCGAACCGCACCGGGCGGCCATTTACCGGGGATCACGCGGGCGTTCTGCTTTATTCGACGTTGCTCGAATTTGGTTTTGCCACGGGCCAGTACGAAGCGCGGCCGGACGATACGCTCGGCATGTACGACGCCGTTCTCAGCAACGCTGTGCGTTGCGTCCCGCCGGCGAACAAGCCCGAAGCTTCGGAAATCAGCACCTGCCGGCAATTCCTGATCCGCACGATCGACGCGCTGCCGAACCTACGTGCGATCGTCGCTCTCGGTCGCATCGCGCATGAGAGCGTGGTGCGTGCGCTTGGCGAGCCGGTGGCGCGTTTTCCATTCGCACATTGCGCCGAGCACATCGTGCCGCGGGCCGACCGAAAGCTGGCGGTTTTCGACAGCTATCACTGCTCACGCTACAACACGAATACCGGGGTGCTCACGACCGATATGTTCCGCGCCGTTTTTGTGCGCGTCCGCGCTTATCTAGACGCGTCCGCGTAGCTGATAAATTCGAGCAGCGATCCATCGGGATCGCGGAAATAAACGCTGGTGCCCTGTCCGTGCACGCCATGGCGCGTCACGGGCCCCACCTCAACCTCAACCTCAACCTCCCGCAAATGGGCGATCGCGCCCGCGATGGGTCCCGGCCAGACAAAGCAGATATCGCTGTTTCCGGGCTGCACCGGCAGCCGCGCCACCGTATCGGTCTCAAATCCCGGTCCGTGGCAGTTCAGTTGAATGTCGCCGAGCCGGTAAGCGTAACCCTTGCCGCGCTTGACCATCTCCATGCCGAAGACGCGGGCGTAGAAGTCGTTCGAGCGCTGCCACTCGGAAACGTGGATGACGAAATGGTCGAGCTTAAGTCCTGGTACGAGCGCCATTTCAGCCCTTCTCGCGCATCAAGCGGCCCTTCTCACGCGCCCAATCGCGCTTCTTCTCGGTCTCGCGTTTGTCGTGCATCTGCTTGCCCTTGGCCAGCGCGATCTCGATCTTGGCGCGTCCGCGGGCGTTGAAATAGAGCCTGAGCGGCACGACGGTCATGCCTTCGCGCTCGACGCCTTGTGCGAGCTTGGAAATCTCGCGCGCCTTCAACAGAAGCTTGCGCGGCCGCTTCGGCTCGTGATTGAAGCGATTGCCAGCAAGATATTCCGGAATGTTCGCATTGTAGAGCCACATTTCGCCGGCGCGATCGACACCGGCATAGCTCTCCGCGATCGTAGCCTTGCCGGTACGCAGCGACTTCACTTCCGTGCCGGTCAGCGCGATGCCAGCCTCGAACTTCTCCCCAATCTCGTAATTGTAACGAGCCCGGCGATTATCGGCGACGATCTTGAAATTGGGTTCGGGTTTGGCAGCCACGACTTAAGCGTTGAGAATCCCCGCATGGACCATCGCCTCGCGGATCGCGACGCGCGTCGGCTCCGTCAACGGCACCATCGGCAGCCGCACGGCCTCGTTCATGCGGCCAAGCACCGACAGCGCATATTTCGGTCCGGCGGGATTGGGCTCGAAAAACAAAGCCGCATGGAGCGGCGTCAGCCGGTCCTGGACCTTCAGCGCACTCTTGTAATCGCCGTTGAGGCAGGCCTCCTGCATTTTTGCACATTCGCGCGGCGCGACATTCGACGTGACCGAGATACAGCCATCGCCGCCGTGCGACATGACGCCGAGTGCCGTCATGTCCTCCCCGGAGAGCTGGATGAAATCCGCCCCGAGGTGATGGCGCTGCAGCGCGGTCCGCGCGACATTGCCGGTCGCGTCCTTCACGCCGGCGATATTCTTCAACTCGAACAGGCGCTTCATCGTGTCGATCGAGATGTCGACGACCGACCGCGGCGGGATGTTGTAGACGATGATGGGGATGCCGATCGCATCGTTGACCGCCTTGAAGTGCTGATAGAGCCCCTCCTGGTTCGGCTTGTTGTAATAAGGCGCAACGACGAGCACGCCGTCGGCACCAGCCGCTTCGGCGTGCTTTGCCAGCTCCACCGCCTCGTGGGTGTTGTTGGAGCCGGCGCCGGCGATGACCGGCACCCGGCCCTTCGCCTCGCCGATGCAAATCTCGACGACGCGCCGGTGCTCCTCGTGGGAAAGGGTCGGGCTTTCGCCGGTCGTGCCGACCGGGACGAGCCCGTGCGTGCCGCTCTCGATCTGCCAATCGATCAGCCCGCGGAACGCCTCTTCGTCGATGCCGCCGTTGCTGAACGGCGTAACCAGCGCCGTCAGCGAGCCCTTAAATGAGGCTTTCCTGCCCATATCGACCTCTTCTCCGACCGATTGGCGCCCAATCGACGCCGAAATTCCTCGGCTTCGTGTGATCGCAAAGACATAGCCGCCGCTCCCGATCTGAGGACCCCCAGGCCAAAGATCGCGACGCGGCCAAGCATGTCCGATCCCGGCCGATAAGGCCAGGAAAAATGGGATTCAAGCTTCATCAACGAAGCGGCGACAAGCTGAAGCGATTGGAGCGGTCGAAACGATGGATTTTATACGTAGCTCTTTGAAGGTCTCTGCTGCCGCTTTACTCACCGCTCCCGTTCTCCTGACCCCGCTCGCCTCGGCCAATCGCGGCGACTCATCCGCAAAGCGCCTCGCCGCCTCTCCCGCACCGGTGGTCCGCACCGATTCGCTCGATCACGCCATGCACGCCCTTGTCGCTCAGTTCAGCGCGCCGAAACAGCGGGCGGGTGACGTTCTGGCGTCGCTCGGACCGACATCGTCGCTCTTCGACAAGCTGGCGGAGGTTGCCCCGCCGGCGCGACCCTCTCCTCTGCCCGCCGACAGAACCGGTGTGGTTCTCTCGCCTGCCCCGGCCGAGTCCGCCCCGATCCCCGTGGCGGCACCAAGCCCGGTCGACGCGCTCTCGGCGATCGCGGCGCTCGGCGGCTTCGGCGCCAGCGAGCAGCAGAAGCCGTCGAGCGAGCTTGTCGCCTACGCGCCGCAGCCCGAGCTGCAGACCGCTCCCAGCATTCCCGATCCCGCGACTCAGCTCGGCGTCAACCTGACCGGCCTGCGCGAGGCAATTGCCTTCTACAAGAACGGGCAGCTTGCCGAGGGTGACCGGGTCGCGGCCAACGCCCCCGACCAGCTCGTCCGCACGACGCTCGAATGGGTGGCGCTACGCACGAATGCGCGCGGCACCGGGTTCAAGCGGATTACGAAATTCCTCGACACACATCCGGGCTGGCCGTCCGGATCTTGGCTGCGCAAGCGCGCCGAAGAAGCGCTTTATACCGACAATCCGAGCCCAGCGCGGGTCAAGGAGTTCTTTGCCCTGGCAAAGCCGCAGTCGGTGCCCGGTAAGCTCGCCCTTGCGAAAGCGCTTCTCGGCGAAGGTCAGAAACCCCAGGCGGCCGAGCTCGTCCGCAGCGTCTGGCGCGACGGCGATTTGAGCCCCTCGCAGGAAACGTCGATCAAGAAGAGCTTCGGCGAACTCCTCGAGAAGGCGGACTACAAATATCGCGCCGACCGGCTTCTCTATAAGGAGGACACCGCCGCGGCGCTGCGCAGCGCGCAAAGCGCCGGAGCCGACGTCGTCCTCCTAGCCAAAGCGCGCATTGCCGTCATCAACGAGGGCGCCTCCGATAAGGAGATGGCAGCGGTTCCAGCGGCGCTGCAGAACGATCCGAGCTATCTCTTCTCCAAGATTCAGAAGCTGCGCCGGGCCAACAAGATCGATGAGGCGGCGCAGATCCTGCTTGCCGCGCCGCGCGATCCCACTCTCTTGATCAATGGCGACGAATGGTGGACCGAGCGGCGCATGATCGCGCGCAAGCTGCTGGACAAAGGCGACGCCAAGACCGCCTACCGAATTTGTGACGAAAACAGCGCGCAGCGGAGCGACGCACGCATCGAAGCGGAATTCCACGCGGGCTGGATTGCGCTGCGCTTCCTGAACGATCCCGACACCGCCGCGCGCCATTTCGCGATCGCCGCGATCGTCGCCGAGACCCCGATGTCGGTCGCCCGCGTCGCCTATTGGCAAGGCCGCGCGGCGGAGGCAGCGGCGAAGAGGTCGGAGGCCGCGGCGTACTACCGGAAAGCCGCGAATCATTCCACGACCTTTTATGGCCAGCTCGCCCGCATGAAGCTCGGCATCAACGGCGACCCGGTGCGCGCCGAGCCGCGGCCGGCGGAGGGCAATCAGCGCGACGAGGTCGTCCGCAGCATCGAATTGCTTTACGCGATCGGTGAGAAGGAGACGGCGCTACCGCTGATCAGCGAATCGGCACAGCGCATCGACGGCTTGGACCAGATGGCCGCCCTCGCGCGTGTCATCGCCAAGCAAAGGGACGCCCACGTATCGCTGCTCTTCGGCAAAATTGCATCGCAGCGCGGCATGGCGCTCGATCATCTCGCCTATCCGACCTACGGCATCCCCGGCTATCAGCCGCTCGCCAATTCGGCCCCGCGTTCAGTCGTATACTCGATCGCCCGCCAGGAGAGCGCCTTCGAGGCGCGAGCCAAATCCGGCGCCGGAGCCAAGGGCCTCATGCAGATGCTGTCCTCGACGGCCCGCCGGACCGCGAGCCATATGGGTATCGGCTTCAACGAGAAGCGCCTCATCGACGACGCTTCCTTCAACGCGCAGCTCGGCGCCGCGCATCTTGGCGAGCTTCTCGCTGAGCAACGCGGCTCCTATGTGCTCACCTTTGCGGCCTACAATGCCGGCGGCGGACGGGTGAAGGAATGGATCGATGCCTATGGCGACCCGCGCAAGCCCGATGTCGATCCGATCGACTGGATCGAGCGCATCCCATTCAGCGAGACGCGCAATTACGTGCAGCGGGTGATGGAAAACCTGACGATATATCGCGCCCGTTTCGAGGAGGCGGGGCCGGCGCCGTTGCAGACCGATCTACGGCAGGTAGAAGCCAAACTCTGATTTGCTTGCGCAACTAAGCGTCGACGCAAACCTCGAGGCCCACTCACAAAAGAAAAACCCCGGCGCAGAGGGTCGGGTTTCGATTTGCCGAACCTTCTGGATCAGAAGGCGCGCTGAACGCGGAGACGACCTTCGTAGACATTTGAGGTCGA
>Ga0164305_10000570_pt1 | contig 14009 bp, 15 predicted proteins | sample Whisoiple_237_MG_FD_110215 | JGI IMG/M metagenome (GOLD analysis project Ga0164305, IMG submission 110215) | Soil microbial communities amended with pyrogenic organic matter from upstate New York, USA - Whitman soil sample_237_MG | ecosystem: Environmental > Terrestrial > Soil > Agricultural...
CATCGATCCCGACGAGGGCGCGATCGAGGCGGCGCAGAAGCGCGGTCTGTTGCGCCGCACTCTTATCTCCTGGGGCGGGCTCTTCTGGTCGGCCGCCGGCGCGCTTGCCGCGCTCGCGTTGGGACTGTGGTTCGACCGGCTCATCCGCGATCTCTTCGATCGCTCGACGACGCTCGGGACGATCGGGCTTGTGCTCGCGGGGTTGGCACTCGTTGCGCTCTTGGTGCTGCTCGCGCGCGAGCTCACCGCGATCTACCGGCAGACGCACATCGCGCGGCTGCATATCGCGCTCGCCGAAGCGCGCGCGGCTGACGATCGCGAGGCGGCGCGCACGCGCGTTGCCGAGCTCGCCGCGCTCTATGCGCACCGGCCGGAAACCGCGACACCGCGCGCGCTACTGAAGGGCCTCGTCAACGAGATCGTCGACGGCCGCGATCTCATCGACATCGCCGAGCGCAACCTGATGGTGCCGCTCGACGAAGAGGCGCGGCGAGAGATCGCCACCGCCGCAAAGCGCGTGTCTGTCGTCACCGCGATCAGTCCGCGTGCGCTTCTGGATGTGCTGTTCGTCGTGGCGCAGGCCATGCGGCTGATGCGGCGCATCGCCGAAATCTATGGGGGCCGTCCAGGCTTCCTCGGCGCGATCAAGCTCGCGCGCTCCGTCGCTTCGCATCTCGCCATTACCGGCGGCATGGCGGTCGGCGACAGCATCGTCCAGCAGGTGCTCGGCCATGGCATCGCGGCGAAACTCTCGGCGCGGCTCGGCGAAGGCGTGCTCAACGGCCTGCTCACCGCCCGCGTCGGCCTCTCGGCAATGGCGGTGTGCCGACCGATGCCGTTTGCCGCCGAACGCGCGCCGGGCGTGCGCGACGTCGCGCCGTTCCTGTTCAGCGAAAAGAAGAAAGACTAGACTCTGCGGTGATTCCGCAGAGGCAGAGCCTTGACCGACAAGCCGCCGGTCGGGCTGAACGCCGCCGATTACGACGCGATCGAGGCGGCGGTGATGGAAACCGCGCGCGGCCGCTGGTTCTTGACCGAAAATGGCCGCCGCCGCCGCGCGGCGGAGACCGCGCAATTGCTGGAGGCGGTGACGCGCCTCGAACGCGCCGTCGGGACCGGCAGCGCGCCGGCGCTTGCTGCACCCGTCAAAGCGGCGGCGCTCCCCGCGTCGGCTCGAGAGCCCCTGCCCCACGCGACCGCGATCGGCGAGCGGCTGCAGGACATCGCCTGGAACATGCGCGAGCGCGGGCTCGACGACACGGTCTGCGCCGCCGTCGAAGAACAGGCGCGGCTCCTGGTGTCGCCGCCGGAGGCTGCCGCCATGCCGGCCCCTGCGCTTGCGGCCCCAGCCGCATCCGACCCGCGGCTCGAGGCGCTCTCGCGCATCGACCGCATGCCGCTGGCCGAGAAGCTTGCGCTTTTCGCCTGACCTGAGGCCTATAGAGCCGAAGAACAGGCGGGCGCCGCGGGCGCGGAGCGACAAACGGAGACGTCGATATGGATCTCGGCATCAAGGGCCGCAAAGCGGTGGTCTGCGCCTCCAGCAAAGGCCTCGGCAAGGGCTGCGCGACGGCGCTTGCGGAGGCCGGCTGCGAGGTCGTCATCAACGGCCGCGACGAGCGCGCGCTCGAGGCCGCCGCCAAGGAGATAGTGCGCGAGACCGGCGCCAAGGTGACGACGGTGGCCGCCGACGTCGGCACCAAGGAGGGCCGCGCCGCGCTGCTCGCCGCCTGCCCGCAACCCGACATCCTCGTCAACAACAATGCCGGCCCGCCGTTCAAGAATTTCCGCGAGCTTGATCACGCGGCCTTGGTTAAAGGCATCGAGGCCAACATGATCACGCCGATCGAGCTCGTTCAGGCGGTGATCGACGGCATGGTCGAGCGCAAGTTCGGCCGCATCATCAACATCACGTCGAGCTCGGTGAGGGCGCCGCTCGCCGGGCTCGATCTGTCATCGGGCGCGCGCGCGGGGCTAACCGCTTTCCTCGCCGGCGTCGCGCGCGAGGTCGCCGCCTCCAACGTCACGATCAATCACATCCTGCCGGGCGCGTTCGCGACCGATCGCCTGCGCTCGAACGTCAAGATGGCCGCCGACCGGCAGGGCGGCGATTTCGACAAGCTGTGGAAGCAGCGCGCCGAGGGCATTCCGGCCAAGCGCTACGGCGATCCCGAAGAGTTCGGCAAGTTATGCGCGTTCATCGCCAGCGCCCATGCAAGCTACATCACCGGCCAGAATTTTTTGATCGATGGCGGCATGTTCCAGGGCGCGTTTTAGGCGCATTGTCATTGCGAGCGAAGCGAAGCAATCCAGAAGCAAATACTGACGTCCTTCTGAGTTTGCGCCTGGATTGCTTCGTCGCTACGCTCCTCGCAATGACGTTTTCTATGTTGAGTCCACCACGATGATCCCCAACGTCGCCCCCAGCTTCAATTTCGATCTCGGCGAAACCGCCGACATGATCCGCACGACCGCACGCGATTTCGCCCAGGACGAGATCGCGCCGCGCGCAGCGGAGATCGACCGCTCGAACCAATTCCCGCGCGACCTCTGGCCAAAGATGGGAGCCATCGGTCTGCACGGCATCACCGTCGAGGAAGAGTTCGGCGGCTCGGGTCTGGGTTATCTCGAACATTGCATCGCGCTGGAGGAGGTTTCGCGCGCCTCGGCCTCCGTCGGCCTGAGCTACGGCGCGCATTCAAATCTTTGCGTCAACCAAATCCGCCGCAACGGCTCGCTCGAGCAGAAGCACAAATATCTGCCGAAGCTGATTTCCGGCGAGCATGTCGGTGCGCTCGCTATGTCGGAGCCTGGCGCCGGGTCCGACGTCGTGTCGATGAATACGCGCGCCGAGAAGAAGGGCGACCGCTATGTCCTCAACGGCTCGAAAATGTGGATCACCAATGGGCCGGTGGCAGAGACGCTCGTGGTCTATGCCAAGACCGATCCGAATGCCGGCACGCGCGGCATCACCGCCTTCCTCATAGAAAAGGACATGAAGGGCTTTAGGCCGGCGCAAAAGCTCGACAAGCTCGGCATGCGCGGCTCCGACACGAGCGAGCTCGTCTTTGAGGATTGCGAAGTGCCGGAAGAAAATGTGCTGGGCCACGTGGGGCGCGGCGTCAACGTGCTGATGTCAGGTCTCGATTACGAGCGTGTTGTACTCGCCGCGGGCCCACTCGGCATCATGCAGGCCGCACTCGACGTGGTGATCCCATATGTGCACGACCGCAAGCAATTCGGTCAGCCGATCGGCACGTTCCAGCTCGTGCAGGGCAAGCTCGCCGATATGTATGTGATGATGAATGCCTGCAAGTCGTACGTTTATCAGGTGGCAAAGGCCTGCGATCGCGGCGAGACGACGCGCGAGGACGCCGCCGGCGCGATTTTATTATCTGCGGAACAAGCGACCAAGGTCGCGCTCGACGCGATCCAGCTTCTCGGCGGCAACGGCTATATCAACGATTACGCGACGGGTCGTCTGTTGCGCGACGCCAAGCTCTACGAGATCGGCGCCGGCACGAGCGAGATCAGGCGCATGCTGATCGGCCGCGAGCTGTTTGCGAAGAGCGCGTAAGCAGCGCCTCAGGACTGAGCGCTGCGCAAGAGCCACTCGCGGTATTGTTGCATGTAGCGTTCCAACAGCCGTCGTCCCTCATCGCCGATAGCTACTCTTGCGATCGGTGCAATGACGCCACCGGGTATATAGCGGGTCGCGGAATTTCCAGGATAAGAAACGATAGGAGCGCCGCTTCGGGCGTCGACTAGCGTGATTTCGGCGTCGATGATCGCCGTTTGGCCGCCGATGAGTAGACGGCCGGACGACGGAATATCGACGGTTTTTAAATGGACGACAGCGCGTGCAGGCCTCGAACCAACAAAGACATCGGCGAACTGTGAGTTGAACTCAGATTTGACCATTGTACGCAATTCTGCCGCTATAAAATCGCGAGCAGGGGCAACGCGCCGACGGAATTTAACTGGAGTCGCTGCACGATTTCGGGATTGCATTCGGAGATCTAGCGTAAGCGGTCTCGAGATTCGGCCATGAACGGATGACTTCAGCGCATGTTATCTCAACATCAACCAGCTTCAGGTCCCGAATGCTGTCCATCGGGATCGTATGCGGAGCTACGCTCACACAGGCGGCGAGCAGGAGTGCCGGCGCAAAGGCGATAAGCGAGCGGAAAATCGTGATCACGTTCGAACTCTCGGCTGCAAACGAGTGCGCTTGGTAGAGTTCAATTGCGGTGGACGTGTGCCAGCTTAGCCACGAAACTTACAAGAGTGATGCGACTGCCACAGTTCGATGCGCTATCAAGCCCGCCGCGCAGTGACAATCCAAGCAGCAGAATCCATACGAACAACCCCCTCACTCGTATATTCAGCTAACGTATTGCGGAGCGTCTCCATGACAGGCGTGACCGCATCCGGATATTCGAGCAAGAGACGGCTCAGAGGACCGACGCGGGTGCATTGCTCGACCGCATCGTCGAGTTGGCCCATCGCGACCTTCTGATCGTGCGGGGCGGCCGCGATCTTCACGAAACCGGCTTCGGCTAGAATCCGTTTCACCCGCTCGGCATCGGCAAACGCGTAAGGGCCCGGCGCAAGCGGATCCGTTGGCTCCTGCGGCGGCAGATGCTGCATCGCCGCCTTTACCGGAAAGGCCATCCAGGGATTTTCTTTGAGCGGCCGCCAGCACGCGAAAGCGAGACGTCCGGATTCGGACTTCAACGCGGCAAGCAGGTTCCTAAATGCCGCAACAGGATCGCTGAAGAACATGACGCCGAAGCGCGAATACAACGCATCGTAAGTGGCGGGCTCGAATGCATGGGTTTGCGCATCGGCTTCCAAGAACTCAACGTTATGGACACGATCGCGCTCGGCGTCGCGGCGCGCGATGTCGAGCATGGGCTGCGAAATGTCGACCGCGCTCACATGACCGGACGCACCGACCCGCCGTGCAATTTCGAAGCTCGTGGTCCCACAGCCGCAACCAATGTCGATCACGCGCTCGCCTTCGCGCGGGGCGAGCGCGTCGAGCGCCTTCAGTCCGATTGGCCCGATCTGCGTGTCAAGGCGCTTCTGCATGGACGCCCATGTGTTGCCCGCCCTCGCGTTCCAATAGGTGATCTGGTCGGCGTTAGGCGATGCCGTCGTTGACTGGTCCAAGTGAGGCTCCTTGACTGGCGAGCTCATGGGCTCGGCGTTACGCCGCTCTATCCCAATCCGGCGCCCAGTCGAAATCGACGATGCGGCCATCGTTGCGCGCCATGCCGGAAATCGCGCGCATCTCCTGCGGCAACAGCTGGAAACCGGTGATCGCGATGTTTTCACGAATGTGCGCCGGCGTGCCGGAGCGCGGAATCGCGATCACATCGGGCTGCTGGATATGCCGGCGCAGAAGCACCTGCGATGGAGTCTTGCCGTGCGCCTCGGCGATTTTCTTGATTGCGGGATCGCGCGGACCTTCGCCGCGGCCGAGCGGACAATAGGATGTAAAGGAGACGCCGTGCTTGCGGCAGGCGGCGAGCACTTTCGTCTGATCGAGCCAGGGATGATATTCGCACTGGTTGGTGACGATCGGCTCGCTCGCGACGGCGAGCGCCTGTTCGAACAGCGCGACGGGAAAATTCGACACGCCGATGTGGCGTGTGAGACCGCGTGCGCGCGTCTCGCACAGCGCCTTGATCGATTCTTTCAGCGGAATGTTGCGGTTCGGCCAGTGGATCAGCAAGAGATCGAGCTTGTCCAACCCGAGCCGCTTCAGGCTGCCTTCGGCCGAGCGCTGCAGGTCGCCTTCATGCAGGTCATCACGCCAGACTTTTGTCGTGACGAAAATCTCGTCACGCGCCACGCCTGCGCTTCTTAGGCCATCACCGACTTCGCTCTCATTGTACATTTTCGCCGTGTCGACGTGGCGATAGCCGCATTCGAGCGCGGCGACAACGGCGCCCTTGCAGGTTTCGCCGGAAAGCTGCCAGGTACCAAGCCCGATGGCGGGAATTTTGGCACCATGCGCTTCGACGATCGGGATAGCGGCCATATCGCTCCTCGTTTATCTCATCAGGTGATCGGCAGCGTCATCACGCGCTGCGCCGCCGGCCGCGACATGATCGCATCATACCAGCGCCTGACATGCGGGATGTCGCTATGTTGCACCGGCATATTGAGCCATCGATGCACGGCCGGCGCAATCACGCATTCCGCCATGCTGAAGCGTTCGCCCTCGAGCCAGGTGCGGCCGGCCAGATGCGCGTCGAGAATGAGGAAGAGGGCGTCGGTCTTTGCTGCGGATTCATCGATGTCCTGCGGCGTGCGAGACCCCGGCGTGCGCACAAGACCATGGAAGGCCGTGCTAATCGCCGGGGTGATCGAGGTCTGCTGCCAATCCATCCAGCGGTCCGCGGCGGCGCGAACGCAGAGATCGCGCGGCCAGAGATCGCCATCGGAATGCTTGGCGCAGAGATAGCGCACGATGACGTTCGATTCCCACAGGACGAAATCGCCATCCTGCAGCGTCGGCACGAGGGAGTTCGGGTTCATCGCTCTATATTCGGCGGTATCGACGACGCCGTAGCCGCGTCCGGCGTCTATTCGCTCATAGGGCAGACCGAGTTCCTCGATGCAGTAGAGCGCCTTCTGCACGTTGATCGAGTTGGCGCGTCCCCAGAGCTTCAGCATCGATCCTCACGCAAGCGGGATTTCGAGCAGATCGTGGCCGACGACAATCGGACCATCGAAGGTCGTGCGCACGGCAGCCGTCCACACCTCATCGGTGAGCTTCTTGTCGTCGGCGGGAACGAAATGATTGAGCACGAGCTGCTTCACGCCCGCCGCCTTCGCGATCCGACCGACATCCTCGGCCATCGTATGCGCGGCTTTGAGATGCTCGAGCAACGTCGCGCCGTTGGGATTGCGTGCCGCGAGCGCCTCCAGCGCCGGCGCGTACGCTACTTCATGCACCAGAATGTCCGCGCCCTTCGCGAAATCAGCCAGAGGAGGGAAGTAAGTCGTGTCGCCGGAGAACACGATGACTTTGCCGCCGAGATCGCATTTCAGCGCGAACGAATCGACGATCGGCGGATGCTTGTTGCGGAGCGCCGTGACCGTGACGCCCTGATCCGCAAACACCTTGCCCTCGCTGTAGGCGTGTGTGGTGACAAGCCTGCGCAGGTCCGGCCGGCCCTCGTCGACGATGCGCGTCTCGATGTCGAATTTGCTGCTGGCGAAGAAGCCGTCGATCAGCTGATCGACTCCGTTTGGTCCATAGATGTCGACGGGGGTCTTCAGCCCGATCGCCCAAGCATTATAAGCGAGCGGGCCCGCTTCAAGATTGTGGTCGGAATGATGATGCGTGATGAAAATGTAGCGCAGCAACGGCAGCGGAAACTTCGCTTCGACGAGTTTGAACGTCACTCCGTACCCCGCATCAATGACATAGGGCACATTGTTCCAGACAAGCAGATTGGATGAGGGGCTCGGCGCATACGCGCGAATCGACGGGCCACCCTTGTTGCCGAGAAGCACGAGCCGGTTGGGCCCCAGATTCGGTGCGCCCTGTCCCAACGAGCCGCGGGCCAGCAGAGGCACGGCAGCCAATCCTGCAGCAAATGCGCGCCGGTTGATCATCTCACCCTCCCTTGATTGCTCCCGCTGTAGCCGGTCCGCGCCAGCGGCGGCAAGCCGCAGGTGCGTTGCCTTTCCGCCACAGATTTTGGCCCGAGCTTCGCATGCACGCTGGGGAACGATCGCGAATGCGACTTCATCGAGAGGGGTCAAACATGCCGATCCATGTCCTCATCCTGGTCTGCGCGCTGCAGACGCAGCCCTCCGCCTGCACGCCGGAAACGGCAATCGACGTGACACAGGGTCCGCGCGTCGCCAACGAGCTCATGTGCGGAAAGATGGGCCAGGCCCTTCTTGCCGGCACCGCGCTCGCGCCGCGGGAGGGCGTCGAATACGTGAAGATTTCCTGCGTCCGCGATCAGGCAAACAGCGCCGGGAGTCGCGAGCCGCGAGACCCGGGGGCGCCAGGATAGCTGCCGCCTCCGTTCCGGGCGCGGCAACTGTGTCCGGCGATGTGTGAGCATTAAACGATGAAATGAGCGAAGTCGGCCGTTTGACAGCTGCTCACAACCATGCTGGCCTGTCCACACGTGTACCGCGCATCTAGCGCACTGCGTTTCCCGGGGGAGGCCATGGACAAGCTAAAAAAAGCGCGTCGCCTGAAGGCAATGCTCACGCAGATCGCGCCCGGCCCTCTTGAAACAGTTCCCCGGCCCGCATCGCCGGCACCGGCGATGGAGAGGGTGAGCCCGCCTGCGGCGTTGGAAGCTCTAAGATCGCCCGAGACAACAGAATCCGCGATCAACTCGGGACTGCAGAAGCTCACGCAGGATCGTCATGAAGACATGCACCCGCAGGAGCTCTTCGCGCTGGAAGCGATCGTGATGCCGCAAAATCGGCCGGTCGTGTTCGTACGAGGCCAATCCTACGACAATGTTGAACACCCATGGGAAGCTCTGAACGGCACGGACGTGAAGGCACGGATAAGCGCGCTGTTTCCCTCGATCGGCCGAGTCGAGGTCCCGAACTCCCCGCTTGTTCCTTATGCGGGGACGGGCTTCGTCGTCGGAGACGGGCTGCTTATGACGAACCGGCACGTTGCGCAGTTATTTTCTCAGGGGCTCGGCCTTACCATTCGCTATCAGGCGGGCGACGCGGCGATAGACTTCAAGAGGCAGGTCGACACACCAGCGGACGATCGCACCGGCTATTTGCAAGTTGACGGCATCGAAATGATTCATCCCTACTGGGACATGGCGCTGCTCCGCGTCAACAGTCTCAGCGGGGTTGCCCCTCTCCACCTGTCGGTCAAATCGCCGGAAGAGCTCATCGGCCATAATATCGTTGCCATCGGCTATCCCGCTCGGGACCCGCGCAGCGACCTTGACCTCCAGGACCGCATTTTTGCACGCACGTACAATGTTAAACGTCTGCAACCCGGCACTATACGGCCGCGCGATCAGATCCAAAGCTTCGAGACGTTGGTGAACGCGTTGACCCACGATGCGTCGACGCTCGGCGGCAATTCCGGCACCGGAATCATCGATGTCGACACCGGCGAGGTCGTTGCGCTGCATTTCGCCGGCGAATATCTCAAGGCCAATTATGCAGTGCCGATGTATGAACTGGCGCGCGACAAGCGCCTCGCCTCGAAGCTGAATTTTGACAAGCCGGTGCCGGCGGTTACGACTGATTTCGACGCTGCATGGGCCTCTACCGAAGCTGAGGGGACTGCTCGGCGCGCCACGCCGCCAATATCACTTGGCGGCACGGCCACCGCGCAATCTCCGCCCCCCAGCGGAAGTGCCAGCTCACAGTCTCGATCGTCCCACGGCGCGCCGCTCGCGTCGGCCGACGACGAGCCTTCTTCGCCGCCGGAATCCAGCCGCGCTAGCTGGACGATTCCGCTCGAAATCAGTGTCAGCATTGGACGCAGCCGCGGGCCGTCCTTGGACGCATTGCGGGTGTCCGCGCCTCAACGAGTCGGGGATGAGGTCGAAGCCGGGGTAGAGGCGGTTGTTGTCGATCAGGACTACAGCGATCGTAAGGGCTACGAGCCTGACTTCCTCGAACAGATTTCCGTGCCGTTGCCCCGCCTTGGTGCAGACATGGAAAAGGACACCGCCGAAGTGGAACAGGAATCGCGCAAGCAGGACGATCCCTTCGAACTGACCTATTACCATTACAGCGTTTACATGAATAAACGCCGTCGCACCGCCTGGTTTTCCGCGGCCAATGTCGATGGCGATCGCCGCCCGAACATCGGCAAACGGCAGGGGGATCGCTGGTACAGCGATCCACGTATAGACAAGGCGGCGCAACTTGGACAGAACGCCTTCGAACACGGAATTGACCGCGGCCATCTCACACGCCGCGAAGACACCGCCTGGGGCGATGACGTCGATGACGCCACAAGGGCAAACAACGACACATTCCATTTTACCAATTGCTCGCTGCAAGCCTCGCCCTTCAACCGCGGAAAGGACCGCTGGCAGGGGCTTGAGCAATTTCTCCTGGAACAACATGCGAAGAAGGACCGCCGGCGGATGATCGTCATCACGGGCCCGCTCTTCAGTCCGAGCGACCCCGTTTATCAGAACGAACGCATGAACTACTCGGTAAGGTGCCCATTGCAGTTCTGGAAAGTGTGCGTTCTTATCCGCGAACGGGATAATAAGCCGTCGGCGACCGGCTTCATTCTCGGGCAAGAGGACATCAAAGACCTTCCTGGCTTCGAAGCGGTTTTCGACGTAAGTGCGACGCAAATCAAGATCGAGGATCTGGAGGAGCGCACGGGGCTGGATTTCGGCGACCTCAAGAACTTCGATCATTTTGCTGCCGGGGGCGCTCCGGGAAGCTTGGAGATGCCTGGCATGGCCGGCAGCAAGCGCGTGAAACCGATTCGCGCGCCCGACGAGATCGTGATCTGACGGACGACGTATCGAAATCCTTGACGGCAAAAAGCCTCATCTGGCCGCGGCGGCAGCTGTCAGGCCGGGCGCGCTTTGAACGTGGTGAGCCTTGTGCCGTCTGCCCGCTCATACTACGAGATGCCGCAACGAATTGTCCCGGCAGCCGCGGCAGAAATTGAATGAGCATCGAATCCGTCCTTCTTCCGCTCTTCGTACAGGTCCTTCTGACCTTCACACTGCTCATCATCCTGGCGGTGCGGCGCCAGCGCGTGTTCCGCAATCGCGAGCTGCACCCGCAGGATCTGGCGGTACGCGGCGCGCGCGAGCCCATGCCTGTCGCGCAGGTCGCCGGCTCGTTTCAGAACCAGTTCGAGATTCCGGTTCTGTTTTATGTGCTGGTGATCCTCGCGCTCTACACGCGCAAGGCCGACCTCCTTCTTGTCATCATGTCGTGGATTTTCGTGCTGGCGCGCATCGCGCAGGCGGCGATTCACGTCACCTCGAACGTCGTACCGCGGCGTGGACTTGCCTTCGGGGTGAGCATGCTGGTGCTGCTCATCATGTGGATCATTTTCATCCTCCGCATTCTCGCGCATCTATGACGCTTGATCCATGACACTTGATCCATGACACCCGGCGCGCGCATTGCCGCCGCCATCGAAGTCCTCGACGATATTCTGACGCGGCGCCGCCCGGCGCAGGACGCGCTGAAGGATTGGGGTCTCGCGCATCGCTTCGCCGGATCGAAGGACCGTGCGGCGATTTCCAGCGTGGTCTTCGATGCGCTGCGGCGAAAATCCTCCGCGGCCTGGATCATGCAAAGCGATGCGCCGCGCGCCGTCGTGCTCGGCGCATTGCGTCTGCAACGTGGATTGCCGCTCGACGAGATCGCATCGCTGTGCTCAGGCGAACGGCACGCGCCGGCGCCCCTCTCCGAGGAGGAGCGGAACACGCTTGCATCCGCGACTCTCGACGCCGCGCCGCTGCATGTTGCGGCCGATATACCGGAATGGCTAGCGCCGCATTTCCTTGCCGCGTTTGGCGAGCGCGCATTGGCAGAAGGCCGCGCGCTGGCGGAACGCGCGCCGGTCGATCTTCGCGTCAACCGGCTGAAAACCACGCGTGACAACGTGCTCGCGGCGCTGGCGCATCTTAATCCGCAGCCGACGCCGTTCTCGCAGCTCGGTTTGCGCATCGCGCCGTCGCCCGACGGCCGCGCCGCGGCGCTGAATGCGGAGCCCGCCTTCGTCAAAGGCCTTATCGAAATACAGGACGAGGGCTCGCAGCTCGCCTCGCTGCTCTGCGCAGCGAAGCCGCGCGAGCAGGTGCTCGATCTCTGCGCCGGCGGCGGCGGCAAGACGCTCGCCTTGGCGGCGGAGATGGACAATCGCGGCCAGATTTACGCGACGGACACGGACGGGCGCCGGCTGATGCCGATCTACGCACGGCTCGAACGCGCCAATGTTCGCAACGTGCAGGTCCGCGCGCCGCGCGGCAATGCCGACATTCTCGCGGATTTAAATGAGCGCTGCGATCTCGTTCTGGTCGACGCGCCCTGCACCGGCACGGGAACGTGGCGGCGCAATCCCGATGCCAAATGGCGCATCCGGCCGGGTGCGCTCGCCGAGCGCATCAAGGCCCAAGACGCGCTTCTGGCGCGTGCCACGGCGTTCGTAAAGCCGGGGGGACGCATTGCTTACGTGACCTGTTCAGTGCTGCGCGAGGAAAACGAGGATCGCATCGGCGCGTTTTTGCAAGCGTATCCGCAATTCGCGCTGCAATCCGCGCGCGGAATAACCGAAGGCGCCGATCTCCAAAATCTTCTGCCATTCGCGATGAATGAAATCGGCCTGCGGCTATCCCCCGCGACGACCCACACCGACGGCTTTTACATCGCGATGCTCACGCGCGGCCGAGATACGGCATGCTGAAGCCCGCAGAGCGCCGGTACGCTCTGCCAATGCCCACGCCGCGACGCGGCAAGCGGCACCGACAAATACGTCGCGTATTCCTCGCGCGGCATCTGCAAAAAACCCAGCATGCGGAAATGTTCCGATGGCAGCTTCACATCATGCAACGCGAAGCCCCACTCCGCGAGATGCCGGTTGAGCACGGCAAAACCGCAGGCGCCCGCGCCCGGGGCCCCAGTGAACATGCTTTCGCCGACGAAGACGCGCCCAACCGCCACGCCATAACCGCCGGCGACAAGCTCTCCGCCTTCATCCAGACCTCATACGAATGGGCGAGACCCGCATCATACAACGCCGCATAGGCCCACACTCATCTTCGGCGTGATCCAGGTCAGCGGCACGTGTCCGCGCCGCGGTCCGGCGCAGGCGGCAATCACGGCATCGAAATCGCGATCGAAGGTGAGCCTGAACGTACCGCGCTTCAGGTGCCGCCGAGCCGACTTGCCGATGACAATGTCGGCGGGGTGCGCCACGGAGCGCGTTCGCGGCGCCCACCATTTAAGCGGGCCAACATGGCACAAGGGATAAAGTCCGCGGGAATAGGCCTCGATCAGCGTGTCCACCGACAAATCCCGCGGGATGCCGCAGAGGCCGTCCGGATCGGCGAGCGCCGAACCGGGGTCCGGCAGGCCGGCCGGCGGCGTGAGCGTGTCGCGCAAAAGCAGGCGCCACATCGGCAGGAGGCCGGCGGCGCGCTTCGGGCTGACGGAATAAGCGACAGCCAGCAAATGCCGCCGGACCGATTGCGGCAGGCTCTCGCGAAACAGGGCTTTGCGCCGCAGGCGCCGGCCCGCTTCGATCTGCGAAAGCTGCTCCTCCGCCTCGGCAAAAAGCCGCGCGAGCCTGGTCAGCCTGATCGAACCGGGCGCGGCGGAACGGGCAAGAGAGGCAAGCGCCGTACGCGACATTTCAGAAATTCCTCATCGAAGGTCCGCTTGTGCCTAGCAACAGCCCATTGCCGTACGCTCAAGCCGATTGCTCGAATCGCCTCGCCCGCCGTTAACTTCTGGACAGGCCTAATGCGCCGGCCGGCCGGCATTGCGCCGGCAAACCCGATCGCCTACTTCCCCGCTTTGCGACGGGAGCGGCGATGGACGAGTCGGAATTCCATGAGGAGATCGCTGGCGCACACGACAAGGTCCTCATCGTCGATTTCGGCTCGCAGGTGACGCAGCTGATTGCCCGCCGCGTGCGCGAGGTGGGCGCTTATAGCGAAATCCACCCCTTCCAGAACGCCGCCAAGGCCATCGCCGTGCTCTCGCCGAAGGCGATCATCCTGTCCGGCGGGCCGGAATCGGTCATTGCCGAGAACACGCCGCGCGTGCCGGACGAAGTCTGGAAGGCCGGCGTGCCGGTCCTCGGCATCTGCTATGGCGAGCAGGCGATGGCGGCGCAGCTCGGCGGCGAGGTCGAGGGCGGACACGCCGCCGAATTCGGCCGCGCCGAGGTGGAGGTGACCGAGACCTGCGCTCTGTTCGATGGCGTGTGGGAGAAGGGCTCACATCACCCGGTCTGGATGAGCCACGGCGACCGCGTGACCCGCGTTCCCCCCGGC
>Ga0164305_10000571_pt1 | contig 14007 bp, 9 predicted proteins | sample Whisoiple_237_MG_FD_110215 | JGI IMG/M metagenome (GOLD analysis project Ga0164305, IMG submission 110215) | Soil microbial communities amended with pyrogenic organic matter from upstate New York, USA - Whitman soil sample_237_MG | ecosystem: Environmental > Terrestrial > Soil > Agricultural...
AGTCGATCCTTCGGCTTGTTCAAAAGATTCAAAAATACTCTCAAATTTATCTTCTGGAATCCCGATTCCTGTATCAGAAATCGTCATCGCTATGTATCCGTTTTCCTTTCCATTCGATAATTGAGAATTGATGACTTCGGCAGAGAGGATAATGCTTCCAGAATGGGTGAATTTAATAGCGTTGCCTACAAGGTTGTGCAGAATCTGTTGTAGACGATCTTCGTCTGCTTCTATTGGAGGAAAAGTAACTGGAATAGAATTAACCAGTTGCAAATTTTTGTTGACAATTAAGGGCTGACTAAGAGTTAAAACTACCTGCGTAACGGTTCGCAAGTCTACGGGTTTGAGTTTGAGTTCTAAGGTTTTGTGCCTAAGCTTAGAAAAGTCAAGAATATCGCTGATTAGTCTCGAAAGGCGGCGACCACTAGAAGCAATTAAGCTGAGATTTGCCAGCGTGGATAAAGGCAATTCTCCGGTTGCGCCATCGCTGAGGGATTCTGCAATACCAATAATGCCGTTGAGGGGGGTGCGGAGTTCGTGGGAGGTGTTGGCTAAGAATTCGTCTTTTAATTGATCTAGACGCTTTAATTCTTCGTTTTGGGCTTCTAATCTGACAAAAGAGGCTTTCAACTGTCCAGCCATGCTGGTGAAAGATTGGGCAAGGGTTTTGAGTTCGCTAATCCCTTCGACGGCAACTACCCGATCAAATTCTCCTCTGGCGATCGCTTGTGAAGCTTGGTTTAATTGCAGAATGGGACGGGCAATCCAACTGGTGGTGAGAACGCCAATACCTGTGGCTACCACTAAGGCAATGAGACACAGCAGAATGGTGGTGTGAGTATTTTGGTCAATTTGCTCCATGAAGTCGGCTTCCGGAACCACCACCACAATTAACCAATCTAAACCTTTGCTGTCTTTAAAGGGCAGAACTTGTAAAAATTGGCGCTTGCCATCAATCGCAAAATTGAGTTGCTGCGACTTTTTGATTTGGTTAAATTCGTGAAAATAATTTGCTAAATATAAAGCAGTTTTTTGTGTCGTTTGATTCTGGCTATCTATTGCTTTAAAGAGGGTTCTTTGATTATTGATAGTGCGAATAGGGACTTCTGAGGTAGAAGTCGCCAACATCTTGCCATTCCGGTCAATAATAAAAGCCTGTCCGGTTTTGCCAATTTTGAGATTTGCTAAAAAATTACTCAAAAAATCAAGGCGCAAGGTACTGACTAAGACTCCCTCTAACTCATTTTTAGAGGTATACATGGGTTGAAGAGCAGAAACCATTAAAGTAGCGTCTAAGTAGGAAGCATATACGGAAGACCAGGTTGCTTTACCCGCTTTAACAGCCTCTTTGTAGGGGGAGTAAGTCCGAACATCGGGAATTTTAGAGACTGATGCTAGGGTTGTGGTTTCACCCCGGTTGTTGACCTTATAGGACAAAAAATCAAAATGAGTAGAGGGACCAGAGGCGTTAATTCTGATCTCGCCATTTGCCATATTTTCTGCTGACCGATACTCTCCGTTCTTAAAAGCTGTTCCGACGAATGCCAGGTTGTGATCTAATTGCACTTGTTCCCACAAGTGTTTTTCCCAAGGTTTAATATTCTGCATATTCAGAAATTTCACCTTGATGGCAGATTGATTAATTTGATTGATCAGCTGCGGTGTGGCGATGTAGCCAATCACATTTTGTTCAATCCTCGCGCTGATTTCGTTCTGTAATTGTGAGGCAACCTCATTGACCGCTTGCTGTCCATTTCGGAGAGACAGCCAACCAACCACCCCCACCACCCCGAAGATTTGCAGGATGAAGGGAACAATTAGAACAGTTTGCAGAGAAGTTTGCTGAGGAAGCCTGCTGAGGAAACGGTTCAACAATGGGATTGACATGGGCGATCGCTCTCAATTGAGGGCTATTTTGATCCAAGATGACTGAGATATATTCAGAATGCCCATCTCAAGGTTTTCGCTAACAAAACCTTTCCTTAGCCTCAAATAATCACGAATTTGATTGTATTGCGTATCCACTCAGCGATACGCTCGATAGCGTCGCGATAGTCGTTTATCCTGCTGAGGATGACGAAACGCGATCGCCTTTCCCTCAAGAGTGCCATAGTCGCTTGTTGTCAAAAGGTTCATGAACACTACCCAAAAAGGGAAGTGGTCATTAAACAGATTCAAACATTCCCACTTAACGACTATTGTTATTGTTTAAAAGCGGACGCACAATCAAAAAGCCCGTCCCAAAAGCGGTCATTACAATCACAATAATTGCCAGTACTAATAACCAGCCACTGACATCGGAAGCCTTTTCAGGTGGGGCAGGGCGGCGATTCCGCACTTCTTGCTGTTCTGTATGTAACTTTTCAGGGATTGCAGGGGCAGGAGGTTCGATTTTGGGCGGGGGAGGCGGTGGAAGAACTTCTACTGGCGTAGGAACGGCTGCTACGGGTTGAGGACGCTGTATAGGAGTCGGTTCCGGTCGCACTTCCTGGTAAATATCTGGGCGGGTGACGGGTTGGACATAAGGAACTTCGCGGCGGTTAACCGAGTGTAAGGAAACCATCACCTGCTGCATATGCAAAGCAGATTGCACCACTTTTTCAATTTCTTGGCGCAGTTGGTAATTTTGTTGAACTAACTGCTGATTTTGAGCGTTGAGAGAGTCTAACATCGCTTCTGCTGTCTGCAACTCTGCGGCTAGTTCCCGATAAACCGAGATGGGTACAGAAGCGCGGTGAGAGTTCGATGTTGGATCAACAGGGGTAGGATTTCGCATAGAGGGTTTGATAGTAGGATTTGAAGTCATGGATTTTACTAAAACTTCCGTAAGGCAAGAATAGTTGAATTTCAAACCAGCTGATCGCCATTTTTAAAGATATCGCTAATGGAATCAACTGCTAAATAACTCATTATTCATTGCAACGGTGGATAAAAGTAACTAACAGGTCTTGTACCTTAACCGATTTTTAAGACATATTTTAGTGCGGTGGTGACGTACTCGTTTCTAGCCGATGACAATCAAACCATAGATTGACCCTCTTTGGACTGCTGGTTATGACCCTGGAGGGGGGGGAGGGGGACAAGGGAGACTTGGGAGACAAGGGGGACAAGGGAGATTAGGAGGTGGGGGGAGACTAGAGGGACAAGGGAGGCGGAAGATGCTTAGGTTTTATCTGTGCTTTGTCCTGACATGATACTCATTTTTTCCAAATCTAAAACCTTAGCCAGGTCTTCTGAACTCATTAATCCTCGTTCTAGGACAATTTGCCGCAAAGATTTGCCTGTTTCTAAGGATTCTTTGGCTACAGCAGCCGCATTTAGATAACCGATGTGGGGATTCAGGGCAGTTACTAGGGCGAGGCTACCTTCAGCATAGGCGAGACAGCGATCGCGCTTTGCCTGAATTCCGCCTAAACATTGATGAGATAAAGCACTGAGGGCATTACCTAAAATTTCAATGCTATGGATTAGGTTGTAGGCAATCAAGGGCATCATGACATTCAGTTCTAATTGTCCAGCTTGGGCTGCTAGGGCGATCGCGTTATCGTAGCCCATAACCTGGAAGCACACCATGGAGGTCATTTCTGCCATGACGGGATTGTACTTTCCTGGCATGATGGATGATCCCGGCTGAACGGGGGGCAGTTGAATTTCTTTTAACCCGGTTTTAGGCCCAGAATCCATCAACCGCAAGTCGTGGGAGATCTTGACGCAATCTTGCGCGAGGTTGCGTAAGGCACCGGAAACGTTGACAAAAGGAGCCATACTTTGCATGGCTGCCATCATATTGGGTGCAGGTTTGAGAGACCAATCAATCAGTTGTGAGAGAATTTGAGCTACGCGATCGCGATACTGAGGATGGGTGTTCATTCCCGTTCCCGCCGCGCTACCGCCTAAACCGAGTAAGGTGAGATCATTAGCGGCGAGTTCAATTCGGTTCAGGTGATCGGTGAGGATTTGTGCCCAAGCGCGAAAGGTGTCTCCTAGCCGCACGGGGACAGCATCCTGCATATGGGTTCTGCCGGATTTGACAATTTCGGCAAATTCTTCAGCTTTATTATCTAAGGAGGCGATCGCTTCTGATAAGGCGGGGTAAAGAGTATGTTCTAATGCCAACAGTCCGCCGATGCGAATCGCAGTGGGAATCACATCATTGGTAGATTGACCATAGTTAACGTGATCGTTGGGGCTAACTCGCTGGTAATTGCCTTTGCGATCGCCTAAAATTTCTAGCGCCCGGTTTGCTAGCACTTCATTGACGTTCATGTGGTGCGATGTCCCAGCACCTGCTTGGTAAACATCTACAACAAATTGCTCCCGGAATGCACCTTTAAGAACTTCGTCGGCGGCTTGTACAATGGCATTGGCGATTTCTTGGGGAATGCAACCGAGTTCACCATTCGCGATCGCGGTGGCTTTTTTGATCAGTACGCAGGCATCTACATAGGTGGGTAAGGGTTTGATGCCGCTAATCGGAAAGTTTTCGGTTGCCCGTAAGGTTTGAATCCCATAATAAGCATTCTCTGAGATTTGCCGCTCTCCCATTGAATCTTTTTCAATCCGCGATTGTTCTGTCATCTTGTTTTTGGGTTAGTTTTATTTGAGATTTTCGCATGTTTATAACTTGTAGGCTATAAGCGAAATTTTTGATTTTATAGAGGATTGTTTACCCAAATAACAATTTGGTAGATTTTATCGCAGATGAAAGCAGATGGACGCGGATAAACGCAGATAGTGTAATCAAGTGAATGACTGGTTGCGAATGCTAGTTTTACTTATAAGTTATTGAGGGGTTGAGTAGGGATATATCTAATTACTAAGGTTATTTTCTGGATATTTCTAGTAAGAATGAGGTAATATTATGTGAGCATTGTTGTACAGAAAAGTTATTAATCAAAAGATAGTAACGTTCAAAGTTCCGAGGAATTTGGATTAACTTCTGCATTGCATTTGCCAATGCTTCAGAATCTTGTTCGGGTATAGTTTGGAAATCGGGAAAGTTTTTAAAATCAACCGCACAACCAACAGCGTTGGAAACAATACACGGTAAACCTGCTTGCATTCCTTCATTCACTACCAATCCCCAGGTTTCTCCCTCTCTTTTGGAAGGCAGAACTAAGGCATCGGCTGCAAGATAATAAGGGGGTAATTGTTGCTGATTTTTAAAGCCTGCAAAATGTATCTTTAAGTCTGGAATATTAGCCGCCATTGATTGCAAGCTAGGTTCTAAAGCACCAGCACCCAAGTAAAGTAGGGCTATTTTACTTCGTTTTTCTGTGGGTATTTTTGCAACCGCTTCTAACAAGAGTTGCGGATTTTTTTTCGGAATTAACTTACCACTAAATAAAATTACGGTTTGCTCATCCGTAAAGCCTAATTCTTGGCGCAGGCGTTGTCTAAGTTCTTGTTTTTCGGATAGGGGTAAATTTTCAAAGCGATTGGGAACGCAGTAATAAGCTAAACCGACTTTACTCGCCGGAATGCCATGTCTAATCAGGTGTTCTTGGTTTAACGCGCCGATGGCGATCGCAGAATCAAACATCCGGTAAAGACTGTTGTAGAGTAAAGATCTAGCAACTGCTTTAGCTTTACTCCGAACCACGGCTACATCGTTCGTTTCTACTCGCAAAGTGCAAGGAATGCCTCTTAATCGGGCTTGCAGGGTGGCTGTAACGGTTCCTTGATAGTTTAAGTTGGTGACAAGTAATCGATGGGGTTGCTCTTGTTGTAGAATTTCTTGCCAACCCCGCGCTTTTAAGTCAGAAAATCTTTCAGGTTGGCTATTTTGGTTCCGATTTAAAATTAACGAGCGATACCCGGCTAATAAGGGTTCATCCCACGCAAAAGCCGTGCCAAATTCTCTGTCTTGATAACCTTGAATGGAAAAATCAGATAAATAAACGACTAAGCATTCATGATTTTCCTGTTGTAATTGTTGAGAAACTTCTCTAAAGACAGGCACATGATATTGGACAGGATGTGAGGCAAGAATGATTAGTTTCACAATTAAATGCCTCTGGGTGGCTATTTTTGTAATCGAGTTGAGTGTGATTAACTCTGACTAACTTCAGGAACTTGTGGGGACTTCGGAGACAACAAAGAATTTTGTTCTCTATCTAAGCGACTATAAACTTGACCATCTGTCCAGAGAGACTGAATCAAAGTCCCTAAAGTCACAAAAAATCCTAGAAAATAAAAGACTCCTCTGACGATGATTTTATTGAGGGAACCGCTTTTATAACAAGGAGGATTTCCTAAGACATGACAATCAAATAAACGTACATATAATCTGAGCGATTCGGTCAAGGTGAGATTTTTGAATGCCATCCAGAAGTGATTATGATAGTGTGTTAGCTGATATTCGAGCGATCGCGTGCTAATGTCATGACAGCCTCCAGTCATCTCTCCTAGGTGAACTAAGACAGCTTCCGGGTCATACCAAATTTTATAACCTGTCTGTCGTATCCGTAGACAAAAATCTGACTCCTCGCGAACTGCACTTCCCCCAAAGCGTTCATCAAAGGTTAGTCCATACTTTTCAAAAATTTCCCTCCGAAAAGACATATTGCAACCTCTAGCAGAGATAACTTCCTGAGGTTTAACTGTATGAACTAAATCTAGATGATACCAAGCAATTCCGGGGTCAATGGCTTCGGGAGGGAGATAATCAATCGTTAATCCAGGTTGTGAAGTTTCGAGAATCATCCGGTCTAAAACGCGACCTGCTACAGCCCCGACTTCTGCATGTTCTAAGTAGTTGTGAGCATGAGCCGTTAAAAAGCCTTTGTTGAGCCTTACATCATCATCTAGAAATAAGATAATATCCCCTTTAGCACGACGCACCCCATAGTTTCGTGCGCCAGGTAAGCTAGCCCAATTCACTCGAAACCATTGAATTTTTTCTGCTTTTGTCAGTTCTTCTAAATATGCTTGAATTTCGGGTGTATGTGTAGCCGTTTGATCCACTACTAAAACTTCAAATTCACTATAATCTTGTTGTAATAAATCGGCTAAAGTATCTCGGAGCGGTTCTTCACGACCGTAAGTTGGGATAATTACAGAAATTAAAGGATTCATGCTCTTTTTAGTTCCTCAAAATTTAGTGATTATTAATAAACAAGCATCGTTTTAATTTTTCTATAGAAAACCTTCTTAAGCTGCTAAATTTTTATTATTTAAATGGGGTGGTAATTTCTCGTTATCAAGAATAGATTTATAAACCGATACAAGCTGATGAGCAACAGTATCCCAAGTATATCGCTGATTCGCAAACTTCTTACCGTTAGCACCCAAGTCCTCTCGCAGTTTTGCAGAGACTAGTAACTTCTTAATCGCCTCTGCTAAGGCTTTGACTTCTCCCTCTACAATTATGCCTGCATTTTTAGCCGCAATCTCTGAAGAAATTTGCACTTCAGGGGTGACAATTACGGGTAAACCAACTGTCATTGCTTCAGCGACTGCAACCCCAAAATTTTCCCCAAACGATGGCAGAACAAAAACATCAGACCCTCGTAGAAATAAAGCTTTATCATTGGTAATAAAGCCAGGAAAAATCGTTCGGTTTTTGAGTCCTAGTTCGGCAGCTAATGTAATAATATATTCAACATAATCAGGATCTCCAGCTCCTGCTAAAATTAAATACAAATCAATTCCTTGCTGAACTAACTTTGCGAGAGATTTCAACAAAAGATCAGGGCGCTTTTTAGGATGAATTCTAGAAAAGAATAAAATAATTGGTGTTTCTTTGGGTATCTGATAAAGCGCATGAAGTTTTTCCTGGGCTTCAGGAATTTCTATTAGGGGATCAATTCCTAAAGGAACAGTGAAAGTAGGAGCCTGAATCCCAAAATTGATTACATCTTCTGCCTCTGCTATTGTCGTGCAATGAATAGCATTTGCCTGATTAAGATTTGCTCGTTCTACTATCAAGGCATAGATTTCTTTTTTAAGTCGTTTCTGATTGATTACCCAAGGGGAGAATTGACCATGAACATTAATGATGTAAGGGACTTTTTTAAGTCTAGCAATCACCCCTGAGCAACTACAGGCATAGGAAAATAAAGAATGAATTTCGATCAGATCATAATTTTCAATATTTTGCCATAGCCACCGAGTTAAATCTGCCGAGAAGCAAAATTCCCTAATCGGGTTTAGAGGAGGTGAAAATCGGGAGAAAAAGTAGACAGGGTTTTGCTCATATTCAATTTTTTTACCTAAAGGAACGTCTAATAACTCATAGCTGTTATCATTAGTAGTAACAATTTCTGCTTCAATTCCAATAGTCCTTAAAGCTTTGACTGTTCCTAATACGGCGGTACTGGTTCCACCTCGAAGAGAACCTACAGAAGGAATAACGTGTAAAACTTTCATTTATAGTTAAAATAAATTACAACTATCAAGATATCGTAGACTCATAAAGTCTTGTTTGAAATGAGTTTTTGATAAAGCTGAATATAATTTTCTAGCAATTTATTGAATCTAAATCGATCTACATTTAACAATCCTAGGGGTTTTAGCTTTGCGATTGTAGGCAGATGAGAGGAAATTTTATTAGCTGCCTCTTGGGAAGAATTCGGATCAATATAGAGAACAGTATCTCTTCCTACTTCAGTCATGGGAGCTTTTTCAGAAGTAATCACAGGACATCCACAGGCTTGCGCTTCTATAATCGGCCAACCAAATCCTTCTGCTAAGGAAGGAAATAATAAGGCTGTGGCGCTGGAATAGAGGGCTTGTAAATCTGGGTTATCAATGGCGACTAGTTCAATTACCTTTTGACGTAAATTATACTGTTGAACAAACTCGTGCATAGCAGGTGTCCAAGCTTGACCAGCCATGACTAAAGATAAGTGGTCATGTTCTTTTTTTTGAGTGAGTTCATAAAAAATTGATAATACCCCCAAGCGATTTTTGTACCAGTGATTTCCGCCGATATGAAGTAGAAAGGGTAAATGCTGAGAAATTCCTAAAGTTTCTAAGCGCTGTTTAGTTTCTGTCGCTGTCATGGGGCTGTAAGGATAGTTAAGGCTCATGTAAATGACGGAAACTTGGCTAGGTTTAAGGGAACTGAGCCGCAGTAAATCGTTTTGGGTTTGTTCAGAAACACAGACGACGTGTTGGGCTTGATTGATTCCGTGAAGAATCATCTGCTGCAATTTCTGCCCTGTCCATTTTGTAGGATTTTCTGAAATTTCGCCGAGAGCCGAGCGAATGGCTAATAGGTCGTGACAGGTAACTAAATGAGGAGTATTTTGTAAATATTTTGTATAAATAGCGTTGGAGTGGTCGCAGATATGAACGATATCTGCCCAAGAGACTGCTTGCTGGAGGGTGGCTGGGAAAAGAATAAACTTGTCAATGTAGCCTAACCACTTTCCAAGACCTGTGGCAGAAACTTTTAACTGACCTATCCAAGGTTGAGGACGAATTACCCGCACTTGATGACCTAATTGGGTAAAGCCAGTTTCTAGCATCCTGACAAACCGTGTCATGCTCTCTTGAGCATCGGTTGTATAGTTCGCGAGTAATAATATTTTCATGGTGACGGGATGGTAGCTAGCTTCCAATCGGTTGCAGGGTCAGGCTTTTAGGCTTTTTAGTGGTTGTCTTGATGACGGGTTCTACACGTTTTTTTAGGGAAACTCAGGTTTTTTGTTAAATCATGGTATCTTTCTGGGCATCTTAGATTAAATCATCCTAGCGAAAGATGCCAGATTCTATGAGCGATTCTATTAGCCTCACTACAGATTTGGAAGTTGAATTCTTTTTCCAGAAGGGGTTATTCCTGAATAAAGCGGAAGAATATACCAAAGCGATCGCCAGCTATGATAAAGCCTTAGAAATTCAACCTGACTATCCGGATGCTTGGTATAGTCGGGGAAATGCGCTGTATCACCTAGGACGATATGCAGAAGCGATCGCTAGCTATGAGCAAGCTTTAGACAGAAGACCTGCTTTCCATGAAGCTTGGAACAATCGCGGTAATGCCCTAGATGATATTGGTCGCTATGAAGATGCGATCGCCAGTTATGATCAGGCGATTAAGTTTAAACCTGATTATTACTGGGCGTGGAATAATCGCGGCATTGCCCTCAGAAACTTAGGTAGCTACGAAGCCGCCATTACCAGCTATGACAGAGCGATTGAGTTTAAACCGAATTACTACTGGGCTTGGTATAATCGCGCCCAAGCCTTACGCTTTTTATCTCGTGTGGACAAGGTAATCGCTAGCTACGACAAAGCAATTACGTTCAAACCCGATTTTCAAGAAGCTTGGTATAACCGAGGAGTCGCCCTGCAAAATATGGGTCGCTTTAGAAAAGCGATTATTAGCTACGACAAAGCGTTAACTATTCAACCGCGCAATGCGGATGCTTGGTATTTCCGAGGTTTGGCGCTGGATCAACTCGGTCGCTATGAAGAGGCGATCGCTAGCTATGATAAAGCAATCAATATCCAATCAAGCAAACACGTCTGGAATGCCAGAGGTCAAGCGCTTTTAAAGTTAGGTTATCTAGAAGAGGCGATCGTCAGCTTTGACAAAGCCCTCAACCTAAACCCAGATGACCACACTGCTTGGTATAACAAAGCTTGCTGCTATGCATTGCAATCGAATATTGATTTAGCAATCATCAACTTACAACAAGCCATTAGTCTCAATCCTGAGAAGTACCGAGAAATGGCAAAAACCAGCCCAGATTTTGAGAAAATTCAGGAAGACTTGCGGTTTCAGGCATTGATTCAATCGGGTGGTAGTTGAGGCGGAAAAAATAATCAATTGCCATCTTTGGGGAATTTGGGTTAGCAATGGCCACGAAACCCTTAGATACGGTTGGATACTGTGAAACAACTGTGATTAACCGTTGCTAATATCACGGTATGCCTAAAATAATCACTATCTACAGACCTTTGGAATGCCGACCTGATAGCTATGGGTTGTGGTATCAACAAGGAAATACGCTCAGAGATTGGGGTCAATTTCAAGAAGCGCTGGCTAGCTATGATAAAGCGCTAGAGTACAGAACCCAGAGTTATTGGGCGTGGTATCGTCGGGGAAATGTATTAGATGAATTAGGAGATTACAAAGCAGCCGTTGCTAGCTACGACAAGGCTTTGGCTATTGAACCCACTGACTATTGGGCTTGGTATGAACGCGCCTATGGGCTGCGCCGGTTAGGTTGTTATCAAGAAGCCTTAATCAGTTATGACAAAGCCCTGCAAGCGCGACCCACTGACTATTGGGCATGGTATAACCGAGGGCGAGTGGCGGTGAAGGATTTACACTGGTACGAAGAAGCGATCGCCAGCTTTGAGATTGCTTTAGAAATTCGACCCACGGATTATTGGGCGTGGTATCGCCACGGGGAAGCCTTAAGACTTCTCGGTCGTGATCAACAGGCGATCGCTAGTTATGATCAAGCGATCCAAACCCGACCCACCGACTATTGGGCGTGGTATCGTCGGGGGGAGGCTTGCCAGCATCAAGGAGATTTTAAAGTCGCGATTTCTTGCTATAACAAGGCTTTAGATGTGCGCCCCAGAGACTATTGGGCATGGTATCGACGAGGGGAAACTTTGTATCAGTTAGGACGCTATCAAGAGGCACTGGTCAGCTATGAGCGATCGCGAGAAGTAGAACCGAATGATGACTATGCTGTATATAATCAAGCTTGCTGTTATGCCCAGCTTGAGAAAGTTGATCTAGCAATTGAAGCTTTGCAACAAGTGATCAAATGGAATGCCAGGAAGTATCAGCCGCTAGCAAAATCAGATTTTGCTTTTGATAACCTGAAGCAAGACCAACGGTTTCAGAGATTCATCCTCAGTTAGCTTCTAACCTTCAAACCTTCTTCTGTTCAACTGTAATATGGTGCAACCAGCTAACAACTACTGGGATTGGTATCGACAAGGTGAGATGCTGCGATCTAGAGGCAAGAACGAAGAAGCGGTTGCCAGCTATGATCAAGCGATCGCCCATCACCCTTCAGATTATTGGGCTTGGTATCAACGGGGAATTACCCTAGATGAATTAGAACAGTGGGAAGCCGCAGTAGCCAGCTATGACAAAGCCTTAGAAAGCAAACCTTCTGACTTTTGGGCTTGGTATCAGCGTGCCCAAGCATTACGCCAGATGAAACGCCCTCTAGATGCCCTCACAAGTTATGATCATGCTCTAGAAGTTCGTCCTAGTGACTATTGGGCTTGGTATAACCGAGGGTGTGTAGCCCTGTATGATCTCAATGACTATGAGGAAGCCCTGGTCAGTTTTGATCAGGCGTTGGCAGCCAGACCCGATGCTTGGGTTTGGTATCGCCGGGGTGAAGTGTTGCAAAAAATGGGGCGCTATGAAGATGCCCTGGCTAGCTATGAAGCGGCGATCGACAGAAGAGCAAATGCTAGCTGGGCTTGGCATCGCCGAGGCAAGGTGTTAGATCTGCTGGAGAAGTGGGAAGAAGCTGTCGCGAGTTATGACAAAGCGATCGAGATTGCCCCGGATAATAGTGTTTATTGGTATGACCGAGGCATCTCCTTAGATGAGTTAGGGCATTATGAAGCAGCCTTGGTCAGCTATGACAAGGCAATTAAGGTGAATTCCCATAACTATTGGGGTTGGTATCAACGGGGTCAGGTGCTAGATCAGTTAGGAAAGCATCAGGAGGCGATCGCGAGTTATGATCAGGCGATCGCGTGTCAACCAAACTGGGAAAGTTGGGGAGATCAGTTTGGTCAACTTGCCAGTTGGGTTTGGCAAGATCGGGGCAAAGCCTTGTATGAACTCGGTCGTTACTCAGAGGCGATCGCTAGTTTTGACAAAGTTCTAGATATTAAACCAAATGATTTAGACGCTCAAAAGCTCAAATATGATTGTCAATTTGAGCTTGGGTGTTAAATTTCAACTCTGAAAAGGATTTGAATTAATCTCAATTCCTCGCAGGATTTTTATCCCTAATAGGGATTTTAGTCGATTTCGATTGGGTAATAAAGCTGCTGTCTGCCATGAGGATAAGCGTTTCAATCCCTGATAGGGATTTTAATCGATTTCGATTTTTGCCATCTTTACCGGGAATACCAGGCTTATTTTTGTTTCAATCCCTGATAGGGATTTTAATCGATTTCGATTAATCCATTTAGGGCAACCTACATAGAAAGTAATGTTTCAATCCCTGATAGGGATTTTAATCGATTTCGATTCTAGTGATTCCAACATAGCCCTGCGTTGAATTCGATTCCGTTTCAATCCCTGATAGGGATTTTAATCGATTTCGATTTGTCTGGATCTGTGGGTTTTGGTTTAGGAAAAATGCGGTTTCAATCCCTGATAGGAATTTTAATCGATTTCGATGATCGGCTAGGTCTTTAGCAGCATCTTGGATCTCTTGTTTCAATCCCTGATAGGGATTTTAATCGATTTCGATTCGTGAGTGAGTTGCTGGATTAAATCGCTATTAGTGAGTTTCAATCCCTGATAGGGATTTTAATCGATTTCGATCTGATGGCAGCCTAAAGGTTAGCGAGAGTTATCTGTTTCAATCCCTGATAGGGATTTTAATCGATTTCGATTAATCTCTTCTAGGGGTTCAGGCGATGATGCGGCGTTTCAATCCCTGATAGGGATTTTAATCGATTTCGATCCCCATCCATATATAGCCCAAGCCCCTGAGCATGTTTCAATCCCTGATAGGGATTTTAATCGATTTCGATTGCGGATTTCCCCCTTCCTAATGTTTGGCTCGGAACGTTTCAATCCCTGATAGGGATTTTAATCGATTTCGATGGCAACTTCTGATCTAACATCTACCGCCCCAGTGTTTCAATCCCTGATAGGGATTTTAATCGATTTCGATGTGGATGTGGAGTACCTACGTCAGTATCTTGAGGTTTCAATCCCTGATAGGGATTTTAATCGATTTCGATCTCACCTGATCCTTCTCCGTCTCCCAGTCCTGTTTCAATCCCTGATAGGGATTTTAATCGATTTCGATCAGTAGCGCCATTGCCCCAAAATGA
>Ga0164305_10000573_pt1 | contig 13979 bp, 13 predicted proteins | sample Whisoiple_237_MG_FD_110215 | JGI IMG/M metagenome (GOLD analysis project Ga0164305, IMG submission 110215) | Soil microbial communities amended with pyrogenic organic matter from upstate New York, USA - Whitman soil sample_237_MG | ecosystem: Environmental > Terrestrial > Soil > Agricultural...
AACCACCTCTATGGCGGGATGGACGAGCCCGAGCTCAAAATCATCGACGTCTTCATCTGCAAGCTCCGCAAAAAGCTCGCCAATGCGAGCCAGGGCCGCAATTACATCGAGACGGTGTGGGGCCGCGGCTACGTTCTGCGCGAGCCGACGGACGCCGACGAGCGGATCACGGCGTAAGCAGCTACACCTCAGAACTCAGAACAAGCGACGCGCGATCGGACCTATGCTTCGATCGCGTTATACCTGCGCGCCGGGTATTTCCTCAGGGCTGCTTCATCGCGATGAACGAAGCGACGACCCCGGCCGGCGCTCCATTGTGCGGTTTCGCCCGTATGACGGTGCCGACAAGCGCTGGCACCTGATTCACGCCATTCGGCCAGGTATGGGCCAAGCGGCCGTTGTAATCGTACTCCCATCCGTCCGTTCCGGTGCCGGCACGCCCAGTGCCGACAATTTCCACGCTCGCCCCATCACCTGCCGGATCCTCGCGTACTGTCCCCTCTAGATCCAATCCGCCACCCTGCCAGTCGATTGCACCTTTGAGCGTGCCACTGGTGGGAAGCTGGAAGGTGAACACCGCCTCGGCGAAAAGCAGGTCGGCAAGCTTCTGCGGATCGCCGTCCGTAGGGGCCGGGTTGTTGAGGAAGCTGCGATACGTCCATTTTCCGATAAGTGTCGCCGCCGGCATCGGAAGCTCCCGTCGTTTGCGAAGGGCATGTACAGTAGAAAGAACTACCGATGGTTGCGCAGACCGACGGCGCTGGCAAGCAAAATCTCAGATGGAACGTTCGACACAATCAGTGACTCACCTCGCATTCGCCTGCAAAAACTCGACGATCGCAGCGTTGACCTCGGCCGGGCGCTCCTGCTGCACCCAATGGCCGGCGCCTTCGATCAGCACCTTGCCCCTTATGTTCGGCACCATCCGCTCGATCTCCGCCAGCGCGCGCTCGCCGATAACGCCGCGGATGACGGCGTCATGCGTGCCGGCGATGAACAAAGCCGGCTGAGTGATCACCGCGTCCTGCCATGGCGCGGTGAGGTCCCAGTTGCGATCGATGTTGCGGTACCAGTTCAGCCCGCCGCGAAAGCCGGTGCGGCGAAAGGTGAGAGCAAAGCGGCGGATGTCGGCTTCGGTGATCCAATCCGGCATTTGATCCGCCGGCTGCGCCAGCGACAAAAAACCTTCGCCTGGCTTTAGATTCAGCCCGCCGCCGGTGCCGCGGAGAGCCTCGTTCGCCTTCGGATAGAAGAGTTTGCGGAAGGTCAGGACCGGATCGGCCTCGAACTCCGCCTCCGCCACGCCCGGTTCCTGGAAGTAGATCCAGTAGAACCGCTCGAGTCCCATCTTGCGCAGCATCCCGAGCGGCCGCGCCGGCCCGCGCGGGCGCGGCGGTACGCTCAATCCAACGACTGCCGTAAACACATCCGGCCGAAACATGGCGCAATGCCAGGCGACCGGTGCGCCCCAATCATGACCGATGACGACCGCCTGTTTTTCGCCAAGCCCGGCGACAAGCGCGACAATATCGCCGGTGATATGAAACAGCGTGTACTCGCCGACGTCCTTCGGTGCGCTCGTCTGCCCGTATCCGCGCATGTCAGGGGCGACGGCATGGAAGCCTGCCGCGGCAATCGCCGGCAGCTGATGGCGCCAGGAATAGGCGAGTTCCGGCCAGCCATGGCAAAGGATGACGAGCGGCCCCGACCCCTGCTGGGTGATGCGCATGTCGATGCCGTTCACCTTGAGCTGCCGCTCGCTGATTTGCGCTGTCATGGGCCATTCCTATCTAGAGACACGGCTGCCGCGGGCTGGTTGACGCGCGCCCGAGCTAGGGCCAGCATAGCTCAGATGTGCGGCTTCGGGGCCCTTCCGGTCGGGAGGGCCTTTGCGATTCAAGGCAATATGAATACGCCGAACAAGACTGGGCATATCAGGCTGACCTCGCATCCCGAGCCCGGCCAGCGGCCGATCCGCTGGGGCGCGGCGAGCGCCGAGGAGCGCGGGCCGGTCATCGGCACGGTGACCCGCCAGGGCGAGCGCAATGTGATCGGCTCGCATGGCGGCGCCTACGGGCTCTACCGCGCGCTCGCCGTCTCGGCCGGGGCGCTGAACCCGCTGGCAAAACCCGATCTCACCAATACGAGCCCGGCGCTGCGGATCGGGCCCTATCCGCAATGGTTCGAGCCGGATCGCATCGTCGCGCTCGACCCGTTCGGCCATATCGCCCAGGAAGTGTTTGCCCGCGACATTGCGCAGGGCCTCGACATTCGCCCGACGATCGCCGTCACCAAGGCACGGCTGAACCTGCCGGAAATCGGCGAGGCGATGAGGCTCCGCCGCCTCGAGCCGGACGGCACGCTCCTGCATCCCTCCGGCGATATCGCCGTCACAAAGATCGCCATCGATCCGGTCTGGCATTTGCCCGGCATCGCGCATCGCTTCGGCATCGACGAGACGCGCCTTCGCCGCACGCTGTTCGAGCAGACCGGCGGCATGTATCCCGAGCTTGTGACGCGCCCCGATCTCAGCGTCTTCCTACCGCCGATCGGCGGCGCCACCGCTTACGTCTTCGGTGACGTGCAGGATTTGGCTGAAGGCCGTTCGCAACTGACATGCCGCGTGCATGACGAGTGCAACGGCTCCGACGTGTTCGGCTCCGACATCTGCACCTGCCGGCCTTATCTGACGCACGGCATCGAGGAATGCGTCGCCGCCGCGCAGAAAGGCGGCGTCGGGCTCATCGTCTACAACAGGAAAGAGGGCCGCGCGCTTGGCGAGGTGACGAAATTTTTGGTCTACAATGCGCGCAAGCGCCAGGAGGGCGGCGACACCGCCGCCACTTATTTCGAGCGCACCGAATGCGTCGCCGGCGTACAGGACGCGCGCTTCCAGGAGCTGATGCCCGATGTCTTGCACTGGCTCGGCGTGACGCGCATCGACCGCTTCGTCTCGATGAGCAACATGAAATACGACGCGATCGTCAAGACCGGAATAGAGATCGTCGAGCGCGTGCCGATTCCCGATTGGCTCATTCCGCCGGACGCATCGGTGGAGATGGAAGCCAAGAAAGCCGCCGGCTATTTCTCATCCGGCGAGAAGCCGAGCGCCGCCGATCTGAAGCGGACCAGCGGACGCTCGCTGGAGAAATATTGAGCCGTGCAGGCGGTCGCGACGCCGCTTGAAGGTCAGGCGCTGTATTTGTTGAGCGCGCGCGCCGTGCGCGAACGCGCCCATCGCATGCGGGAGCTGTGCGAAGCCGGCAAATTGCAGCATTGGCGCATCGACGGGGGCCGGCTCGATGCGATCGCCGATTATGTCTGCGAGACGATCTGGGACAATTACCCGCTCCTGAACATTCCGTTTCATGCGCGCTGGCGGCATTTCGCCCAAGGCGGGCATGATCGTTGGGCGGCGCTTGGCGAAAAGGCGCGCTGGAAGAATGAAGCGGAAAAAGCCCGCGCCGCGTTCGATCTCGTCATCGTTAGCGTGCTTCTCGACGCCGGCGCCGGTCCGGACTGGCGCTACCGGGACGCGCAGGGCTCGATTCTGTCGCGCTCGGAAGGATTGGCGGTCGCTTCGCTCGACATGTTTGCGGCGGGGGCGTTCTCGTCTCATGCAGACGACCCGTTGCGCGTCGATGCGGAGCGGCTGCGTGACTTAAGGGCGAACGATCTTCGCCGCGGATTTCAGGTCGGCGCGAGCAATCCGCTGATCGGGCTCGAAAGCCGGGCAATGTTGCTCAATGCGCTCGGACAAGTGTGTCTCGACTCGCCTGATATATTCGCGCGCGGGGACAATGCGCGTCCCGGCGGTCTCTTCGACTATCTCGCCGCACAAGCACAGCCCAGCATCAGTGCCGACGCCGTGTTGCACGCGCTCCTGCGTCATCTCGGTTCGATCTGGCCATCGCGTCTGTCGCTGGATGGGATTCCGCTCGGCGATACCTGGCAGCATCCCGCCTTGCGGACCGATGACGCGACAAGCGGCCTCGTTCCCTTCCACAAATTATCCCAATGGCTCGCCTATTCCTTGATCGAGCCGCTGCAGGCTGCGGGAATCGCCGTCACCGACATCGATGCGCTGACCGGGTTGCCGGAATATCGCAATGGCGGACTCTTCGTTGATCTCGACGCGCTGGTGCCGAACGACCCGTCGGCCCTCGCACAAACCCACAGCGTCGATTCGCTCTTCATTGTCGAATGGCGGGCGCTTACGGTCGCTCTGCTCGACGATATCGCCGAGCGCGTTCGCGCGCGGCTCGAGCTCGATGCGTCGCGTCTGCCGCTCGCCTGCGTGCTCGAAGGCGGCACCTGGTCCGCCGGCCGGCGCATCGCGCGCAAGAAACGCGCCGACGGTTCGCCGCCGCTGAAAATCGCAAGCGACGGCACGGTTTTTTGAAGGGGGCAGATTTGGAAGGAGTCTTCGTCGTCGATCACCCCCTGGTGCAGCACAAGCTCACCTTGATGCGCGAGGTTAGCCGCTCGACCAAGGGCTTCCGCCAACTGCTCAACGAAATCGGCATGCTGCTTTGTTACGAGGTGACGCGCGATCTGCCGACCGAGATGGTCGAAATCGAGACGCCGCTTTCGAAAATGCAGGCGCCGATCCTGGCGGGCAAAAAGCTCGTCCTGGCGCCAATCCTGCGCGCCGGCGTCGGCTTTCTTGACGGCATGCTCGAGCTCGTTCCCTCGGCGCGCGTCGCGCATGTCGGGCTTTATCGCGATCCGGCAACGCTCGTTGCCGTCGAATATTATTTTAAAGCGCCGCACGATCTGCACGATCGCCTGGTGATCGTCACCGACCCGATGCTGGCGACGGCGAATTCCGCCACTGCCGCCGTCGAGCGGCTGAAGGAACGCGGCGCCAAAGACATTCGCTTCGTCTGCCTGCTTGCCGCGCCTGAAGGCATCGCCAAATTGCGCGGCGAGCATCCCGACGTGCCGATCTGGACGGTCGCGATCGACGAGAAGCTCGACGAGCACGGCTATATCGTGCCCGGCCTCGGCGATGCCGGCGATAGGATGTACGGCACAAGATGAGCAGCGCACTCTCTGGGCTTCTCGTTGTCTCGGTCGAGCAGGCGGTCGCAGCACCCTTCTGCACGTCGCGTCTCGCCGATGCCGGTGCGCGTGTGATCAAGGTCGAGCGGCCGGAAGGCGATTTCGCCCGCGGCTACGACGACGCGGCCGAGGGCCAGAGCTCGTATTTCGTCTGGCTCAATCGCGGCAAGCAATCGCTGACGCTCGATCTCACGAATGACGAAGACAAGAACCTGTTCCGTCGCATGATCGCACGCGCCGACGTGCTTGTGCAGAATTTGAAACCCGGCGCAATGGCACGCTTGGGATTGTCGGTGAAATCGCTTTGCGCCGCGCATCCCGCTTTGATCGCGTGTTCGATCACCGGCTACGGCGACAGCGGACCTCTCGCCCAGCGCAAGGCTTACGATCTGTTGATCCAGGCTGAATGCGGGCTTGCCTCGGTGACCGGCCGTCCGGAAGGACCAGGTCGCGTCGGTTTGTCCGTCGTCGACATTGCGACGGGAATCACGGCGCAGACGGCGATCCTTGAAGCGCTGATCGCGCGCGGGCGCACGGGCAAGGGCGCCGATATTCGCATCTCGATGTTCGATGTGATGGCGGACTGGATGACCGTACCGCTATTGAACGCCGAAGCCGGCAAGCCGCCGCAGCGTCTTGGGTTGGCGCATCCCTCGGTCGCGCCTTATGGCGCGTTCAAGAGCCGCGACGGGACCGACGTGCTGATCTCGATTCAGAACGATCGCGAGTGGCGCATCCTTGCGGCTGAAGTGCTCGGCGATGCGGCGCTCGGCACCGATCCGCGCTACGCCACCAATGTCGCGCGCGTGCGTAACCGGGCTGAGATGGACGGCATCGTTGCGCGCGTCTTCGGCGCGATGTCGACAAACGATCTCGTCGCGCGGCTCGACAAAGCCGATATCGCCTTTGCGCTGGTCAACAGCGTCGACGATCTGTCGCGCCACCCGCATCTGCGCCGCGTCGAAGTCGGCACGCCGAACGGCGTCGTGCGCTATCCCGCGCCGGGACCGATCGTCGGGACGACGCGCACGGCGCTCGGCCCCGTGCCGGCGATCGGCGAGCATTCGGAGGCGATTCGGAGGGAGTTCGCAGTTTAGAACGCGATCGCGAGGAGCGTCATTGCGAGCGAAGCGAAGCAATCCAGAGGCAAACGCGCCAGGATTGAGGTTTTTGCTCCTGGATTGCTTCGTCGGCTTCGCCTCCTCGCAATGACGGCGCGATAGCTCACAACATCCCGAGCGCGTGCGGCAGCCACAGCGAAATCGCCGGCGTGTACGTGACGAGCACCAAAAAGATCAGCATCGCCATCAGCCACGGCCACACGGCAACCGTCAGCTCGGTAATCCCCATGCGGGCAATGCCGGAAGCGACGTAAAGATTGAGCCCGACCGGCGGATGGCACATGCCGACTTCCATGTTCACCGTCATGACGATGCCGAGGTGCACCGGATTGATGCCGAGCCGCGCCGCGATCGGGAATAGGATCGGTGCGGTAATGAGAATGATCGACGAGGCCTCCATCACATTGCCGGCGACGAGGAGCAGGATGTTGACGACGAACAGAAAGCCGATCCAGCCGAGGCCCGATTGCGCGATCCAGGCGGTCAGCGCCTGCGGGATTTGTTCGCTGGTCATCAGGAAGGAGAACAGAACCGCGTTGGTGATAATGTAGAGGATCATCGCGCTCATATTGGCCGAGGCGAGCAGCACCCTCGGGACATCTGCGAGGCTCAAATCGCGATAGACGAACACGGCGATGAAGAAGGCATAAACCGCGCTCATTGCCGCCGCTTCCGTCGGCGTGAACATGCCGGAATAGATGCCGCCGAGGACGAGAACGATCAGCAGCAATCCCCAGACGGACTTCCGGAACGCAACAAGCCGCTCGGCCCAGGTGGCGCGCTGCATCCGTGGATAATCGTTGCGCCAGGCGCGATACCAGGTCGTCGCGCCGAGCATGGTCGCCAGCATCAGTCCGGGAATGACACCGGCCATGAACAACTGTCCGACCGACGCGGAATTCACGCGCTGCCCGTCGGGGCCGATGACCGTCGCGCCGCTGGTTGCGACGGAATAGATCACCATGACGATCGACGGCGGGATGAGAATGCCGAGCGCGCCTGATGTCGTAATGACCCCGGCGCCGAAGCGCTTCGGGAATCCCTGATCGATCATCGCCGGCATGACGATCGAGCCGATGGCGATCACGGTTGCGGGGCTCGAGCCGGAAATCGCCGCGAACAGCGCGCAGGCCATGACGCCGGCGAGCCCGAGCCCGCCATACCAATGGCCGATCAGAGACGTCGCGAAGCGGAACATGCGGCGCGCGACGCCGCCATGCGTGAGGAAATTGCCGGCGAGAATGAAGAACGGGATCGCCATGATCTCGAAATTCTCGATGCCGGTGAACAGTTTTAAGCCGACCGCCTCGATCGGCACTTGCGTCATGGTGAAGAGAAAGGTGAGCACGGTCAGACCGAGTGCGATCGAGATCGGCATGCCGGTCAGCATGAGCACGATGAGCAGACCGAAGATGATCGCGGCGCTCAACGCGCAAGCTCCTCGGCGGCGACATCCGCCGCGGCCTGATGGCTCTCCACGACGCCCTCGACGTGGGCCGGATCGTGATGCGGTAATTCGCCGGTCCAGAAATACGCCCAGGCGACCTGGCAGAAGCGGAAGCACATCAGATACGAGCCGAGCGGGATGCAAAGATAGACGATCCAGCTCGGCAGCTCGAGGTCCGGCGTCGTCTGGTCAGTACCCATCAATCCGTAGACGAATTTCGCCCCCATCGTGCCGACGACCGCGGTGAACAGCGCGCCGCAAAACAGGCCGAAGAAGATCACCTGCTTGCGCAGATACGGCGGCAGGTTGTTGATGAGCACGTCGACGCCGACATGGATGCCGGTGCGCACGCCGTAGGCCGCGCCGAATTTTGCCATCCACACGAACATGTAGATGCACAGCTCCTGCGCCCAGGAGAGATGGATTTTGTGCATGACCGGATAAAGGAACGGCACGCCGGACGCGTAGCGATGCACGACGGCGACGAAGATCAGGATCGTCGCGGCGCCAATGAGGCTCGCGATAAGGATTTCTTCCAGCCGGTCGAGAATGCGTAAGAATATACGCACGGGCGCGCCGTCAGATCGCAAGCTTAGATGAAATCAGGGCCGCCGCATCCCGACGAAACACGCTGCGATGCGGCGGCATTTTTCAGGCCTAATGGGTCGCGCCGCCGGCTTCCCTGCGGAATTCGTCGATCGTGTCGCCGCCAACACGTGATCGCATCTCGTCGGCAACCGGCGCGAGCGCCTTGTGCCAGGCGGCCTTCTGCTCGTCGGTAAGCGAGACGATCTCGGTCTTGCCCGACTGCTTCATCGCCTCGAGCGCCTCGTCGTTTTCTTTCTGAGCGATGTCGTTCGTATAAATCGTCGCCTCGGCCATCGCCTTTTCAAGCTCGCCGCGCACGTCGGCCGGCAGGCCGTCCCAGAACTTCTTGTTGGTGATCACGGCGTAGCCGATATAGCCGTGGCGGGAGAGCACCGTGTATTTCTGCACCTCGTGCATCTTCTGCGTATATTCGTTCGACGGCGTGTTCTCGGTGCCGTCGCAGACGCCGGTCTGCAGCGCCTGGTAAACTTCGGAGAAGGCGAGCACTTGCGGGATCGCGCCGAGCGCGCGCATCTGCGCTTCGAGCACCTTCGAGGATTGAATGCGCATTTTCAGGCCGCGGAAATCTTCCGGCATGCGCAACGGCTTGTTTGCGCTCATCACTTTGAAGCCGTTGTCCCAATAAGCGAGGCCCTTGATGGCTTTCGGCTCGAGCTTGGTGAACAGCTTCTTGCCGAGCGCGCCGTCGGTGACGCGGCGGAGCGCCGCTTTGTCGGGCAGGATGTAGGGAATGTCGAAGACTTCGAATTCCTTGGCGCCGAGCGGGCCGAATTTGGCGAGCGATGGCGCCAGCATCTGCACGGCGCCGAGCTGCAGCGCCTCGACCTCTTCCTTGTCCTTATAGAGCTGCGAGTTCGGGTAGACTTCGACCTTGACGCGGCCGTTCGTGTATTTCTCCGCGAGCTCCTTGAATTTCTCCGCGCCTTTGCCTTTCGGCGTGTCCGGCGTGACGACGTGGCTGAATTTGATGACGATCGGCTGCTGCGCCCCGGCCGGCGCGCTCGCCAAAAGCACTCCCGCCGCGAGCGCGGCGGCTAAGGAAATGCGCATGATGTTCCTCCCGGTCTTTGTTTTGTGCCGTTAAGTCCGCGGCACTTTGGCATGCCAGCCTTCCCCTCAGTCAATCAGAGGCGGAGGGCAAGGGCCAGACCCGGCGAGCGAAGGCGCGATAGACAAAAGGCTTAGATGCTCGCGTTCGGCCTAGCTCCCGCGCGGAACTAGCCGATGACGCTGCCGACGGGGCGCGCTATAGCGGACCTCTGTTCTTGCTGCCGGAGGGCACATGCCGCAGTCAGATCCCATCGTTATCGTCGGTTCGGCGCGCACGCCGATGGGCGGTTTCCAGGGCGACTTCAAGGACGTGAAGGCGCCCGAGCTCGGCGCCGCCGCGATCAGGGCCGCCGTCGAGCGGGCGGGACTCGCGAGCGATGACATCGAAGAAGTGATCTTCGGCTGCGTGCTCCCGGCAGGCCAGGGCCAGGCGCCCGGCCGCCAGGCCGCGCTCGGCGCGGGCCTGCCGAAATCGACGACCTGCACCACCGTCAACAAGATGTGCGGCTCCGGCATGAAGGCCGTCATGCTCGCGAACGACCTCATCGCGGCGGGCTCGGCCGACATCATGGTCGCCGGCGGCATGGAGAGCATGTCGAACGCCCCGTATCTGCTCGACCGCGCGCGCGGCGGCTACCGCATGGGTCACGGCAAGGTTTTGGACCACATGTTCCTGGACGGCCTGGAGGACGCCTATGAAAAGGGCCGGCTCATGGGCACCTTCGCCGAGGATTGCGCGCAGAATTACCAGTTCACGCGTCAGGCGCAGGATGATTATGCCGTCACCTCGCTGAAACGTGCGCAGAAGGCGATCGCCGACGGCTCGTTCGAATCCGAAATCGTTCCCGTCCCAGTGAAATCCGGACGCGAGGAAAAACTCGTCAAGCACGACGAGCAGCCGCCGAAAGCCAAACTCGACAAGATACCGACGTTAAAGCCCGCCTTCCGCGAAAACGGCACGGTCACCGCCGCGAATGCCAGCTCCATCTCGGACGGCGCCGCCGCGCTCGTGCTCATGCGCCGCTCGGAGGCCGAGAAGCGCGGGCTTACGCCCCTCGCCGAGATCAAGGGCCACGCCTCTTATGCCGATCGGCCGAACCTCTTCCCGACTGCGCCGATCGGCGCGGTGAAAAAGCTGGTCGAGCGCACCGGCTGGTCGAACAAAAACGTCGATCTCTTCGAGATCAACGAGGCCTTCGCCGTCGTCGCCATGGCGGCGATGCGCGATCTCGATCTGCCGCACGATCATGTGAACGTGCATGGCGGCGCCTGCGCGCTCGGCCATCCGATCGGGGCGTCCGGCGCGCGCATCATCGTGACGCTGCTGGCGGCGTTGGAGAAATACGACATGAAGCGCGGAATCGCCTCGCTTTGCATCGGCGGTGGCGAAGCGACGGCCGTCGCAATCGAACGGCTGCACTAAAGATGATCCCGAGCGAAGAGCAGCTGCAAATCCGCGACATGGCGCGCGACTTCGCGCGCGAGCGGCTCGCGCCGAACGCCGCCGCATGGGATCGCGAGCACCGCTTCCCCGCGGAAGCGATCCGCGAGATGGGCGAGCTCGGTTTCATGGGCATGCTGGTGCCGGAGGAATGGGGCGGCTCGGATACCGGCCAGGTCGCCTACGCCATGGCGATCGAGGAGATCGCCGCCGGCGACGGCGCCTGCTCGACGATCATGAGCGTGCACAATTCCGTGGGTTGCGCGCCGATTCACAAATACGGCACCGACGAGCAGAAGGAGCGCTACCTGAAGCCGCTGGCGCGCGGCGAATGGCTCGGCGCGTTCGCGTTGACTGAGCCGCAGGCCGGCTCCGACGCCTCGAACATCCGCACGCGCGCGCGGCGCGACGGCAATGCGTCCTACATCATTTCCGGCACGAAGCAGTTCATCACGTCGGGCCGCAACGCCAATGTCGTGATCACCTTCGCGGTGACCGACGCGCAAGCCGGCAAGAAGGGCATTTCCGCCTTCATCGTGCCGACCGACACCGAGGGCTACGAGGTCGCGCGCGTCGAGCAAAAGCTTGGGCTCAACGCGTCCGATACGTGCCAGATCAATTTCAACGACGTGCGCGTGTCGGTCGAGCAGCGGCTCGGCGAAGAGGGCGAAGGCTACCGCATCGCGCTGTCGAATCTCGAAGGCGGCCGCATCGGCATCGGCTCGCAGGCGGTCGGCATGGCGCGCGCCGCCTTCGAGCATGCGCGCGATTATGCGCGCGAGCGCGAGACGTTTGGCCAGAAGCTGATCGAGCATCAGGCGGTCGCCTTCAAGCTCGCCGACATGATGACGCAGATCGAGGCGGCGCGGCAGATGGTGCTGCACGCAGCCGCTTTGCGCGAAGCTGGGCAACCGTGCCTGACGCAAGCGTCGATGGCGAAATTGTTTGCCTCCGAAATGGCCGAGCGCGTCTGCTCCTCGGCGATCCAGATTCTCGGCGGCTACGGCTATCTCAACGATTTTCCATTGGAGCGCATCTATCGCGACGTGCGCATCTGCCAGATTTACGAGGGCGCGAGCGACATCCAGCGCATGCTGATCGCAAGGGATCTCGGGTGAGTTATTTGGGATGAGCAATTTGGGATGAATTTTGCGCGCGACCGCCTGCCGACGCCGATCGGCATTTTGCTTCTCGTTTTCGACGAGCAAGACCGCTTACGCGCGCTCGATTGGGAAGACTTTGAGCCGCGCATGCGGCGGCTGCTGCGGCTGCAATACGGGAGGGAGGTCGAGTTACGCGAGAGCGGCGCGCCGGGCGCGATCCGCGATTCGCTGAATTCTTATTTTGCCGGCGATTTCTCCGCGCTCGATTCGGTCGAGGTCGAGACCGGCGGCACGCCATTTCAGCGCAAGCTCTGGGCGGCGTTGCGCGACATCCCCTCAGGCCAAACGTCGAGTTACGGCGCGCTCGCCGCGAAAATCGGCCTGCCGAAAGCCGTGCGCGCCGTCGGCGTCGCCAACGGCGCCAATCCGATCTCGATCGTCCTGCCCTGCCATCGCGTCATCGGCTCGGACCAGCGCCTCACCGGTTATGGCGGCGGCTTGCATCGCAAGCGTTGGCTGCTCACGCATGAAGGCGCGGCGTTTCGAGGGTGAGGCGTGCATGGGATTGTCGATCGCGTTTAAGCCAGACGCGGTAGCCGTCATTGCAACCCCGGATTAAATCCGGGGGAAGCAATCCAGGGGCAAACGCCTCGACGATGGCGAGTTTGCCCCTGGATTGCTTCGAGGCTGCGCTCCTCGCAATGACAACCACAGACGGGCGCTTCCTTCACCACATTCCGGGACGCGCGCGCAGCGAAGTGTACGCAGGCTGCGTAAACTTGCCTACGTTGCGCGATCCGGGAACCAGAGCAAATGCGTCTGCCCCTGGGTCCCGGGTGTCGCTGCGCAGCTCCGGGAAGGTGGAACTTCCCGGTGTTGGAACGGCGTCATGGCCGGGCTTGGCCCGGCCATCCACGACGAAATGATTCCGTTGTGCTTTTTCCTCCGTGGATGCCCGGCCCAACGCCGGGCATGACGCGCGTTTATCTGATGCGGCGCGGTACGCCTGGTTTTCCCTCCTCGCACTCCAATGCGGCGCGGTCCCATTTGCCTAAATCGGCGGCGGCTTCGTACGTGCTCTGTAAAAAATCGAGCAGCATCGCGTCGGGATCGTTCGCTTTGCGGACGGCCTCATAGGGCAGGAGAAATTCGCCCAAGCCCTTATCGAACCGCGCGGCATCCGGCTTGACCCGCGCCTCGGCAAAACCCGGCGGCGTCGGATAGGCGTAGGAATAGAACGCCGCCTCCTCCGCGCCGGGAGAGCCCGGCCAAAAGCCGGCGCTCGAGACTTCGTGCGAATAAGCTTCGCGCGTCACGGCGTCGGAGAGATGCGGCACGCCGCCGGGATGCAGCGGCGCCGGGCGGCCGGAAAAGCGCGTTACCGCAAGATCGAAACTGCCCCAGAAGAAATGCACCGGGCTGCTTTTGCCGATAAAGCGTGTGCGGAAGCGCTGCAGGACGCGCTCGGCCTCAACCAGCGCGCGCCAGAAGCGTCGCGCCGCGTCGGCATCGTAGGCGCGCATTGTATTGTCTTCGTGGAATGGCGCCGGGTCGGGCAGCTCGTTCGGCAGCCGATCGATTTTTATCGCGATACCGAGGGAGTCCAGCGCGTCGCAGAATTCGGCATAAAACGTTGCGACGCTTCTCGCTGTGAGCGCGACAGCGGCGCGCGTGCCGTTTGTCGTGCGCAGCTCGACGCGGTCGGAGACGAAATCGAACTCGATGTCGAAGGAAAAGTCGCCATGCGGGATCAGCGCGGTAATCAACCCGCGCGCCGAGACGGTGAACGTCACGTGCCAGGAATGATTGAGCCACGGCGTGCCGGCGAGGCGCACCTTTCCGGCAACCTGCGCAAAGAGCTGCAGGGTCTCCAGTGTCGGGCGCAGCTCCGCGTAGGGGAGGGCAGGCCAGGACATCGATCTGTCGGGGAGCGGCATGTGTCGACGTTAGCCGTCATTGCGAGCGAAGCGAAGCAATCCAGAAGCAAACGCATCATGATTGCGGCACTTGCCACTGGATTGCTTCGTCCGCGGGGGGCCTCGCAATGCAGTGGTCGCGACCCAGCCCTTGACACTCGGAACATATTCCTATTTACAGCACCCATTCCCGCCCACCTGAAGGGCGTCGTCCGGTTTCCGTGCCGG
>Ga0164305_10000574_pt1 | contig 13971 bp, 14 predicted proteins | sample Whisoiple_237_MG_FD_110215 | JGI IMG/M metagenome (GOLD analysis project Ga0164305, IMG submission 110215) | Soil microbial communities amended with pyrogenic organic matter from upstate New York, USA - Whitman soil sample_237_MG | ecosystem: Environmental > Terrestrial > Soil > Agricultural...
ATCCCTTGTGCCGCAAGGTACTCGTTGAGCTCGACCTCCTGCGTCGCCATCGACTTGACCTTGACGACCTCGTCGACCCCGTGGGCCCGGGCGACCTGCGCCACGACCTCGGACGCCTCATTGGCGGTGCGTGCCCAGTGCACGATGGCGCCTCGTGCGGTGAGTGACTCCTCGAGCCGGACGAGATGCTCGTCGAGGTGGAGCAGGACGTCGTCCTTGATCGCGGCGGCCCGGAGGCGCAGCGCCTCCCAGTCGTCGACCTCGGCGACGACGGCCGCGCGCTTGGCCCGGATCGTCGTCGTCGCATGGGCGAGGTTGGCCCGCAGCTGCGTGTCGGCGAGGGCGGCGCGAGCGGCGGTGGGGAACGGCGGCATACCGACGAAGGTGCGGCTCATCGGGCGCCCCCGGGCGTCGCACCCTCCGTCGACGCGAGCACCTCGGCGAGGTGCATGACGCGGACCCCGGCTCGTTGCCGCGTCAGCAGGCCACCGATGTGCATGAGGCACGAGCTGTCGCCGGCGACGAGGACCTCGGCTCCCGACTCACGCACGTGCCGAGCCTTGTCGGCGCCCATGGCGACGGAGGTGTCGGCGTTCTTGAGCGCGAAGGTGCCTCCGAAGCCGCAGCACTCCTCGGCCCGCGGGAGGTCGAGGAGCCGGAGGCCGCGCACCGCGCGCAGCAACCGCTCGGGGCGGTCACCGACGCCGAGCATCCGCAGCGAGTGGCACGTCGGGTGGTACGTGACGGAGTGCGGGAAGGAGGCGCCGACGTCGTCCACCCCGAGGTCGTCGACGAGGAACTCGGACAGCTCACGCACCCGCGGCGAGATCTCGGCGACGGCGGCCACGAGGCCCTCGTCGCCCGAACGGCGCGCGACGACGGAGTGCTGGTGGCGGGCAGAACCGGCGCAGGACCCGGACGGCGTGACGATCGCGTCGTAGCCCTCGAACGCCCGCACGAAGGTGCGCACGACCGGGACGGCCTCGTCGAGGTAGCCCGTGTTGACCATCGGCTGGCCGCAACAGGTCTGGGCCGCGGGGAACTCGACGTCGACGCCCAGGCGGCGCAGCAGCGTCACGACGGCCTTGCCGGCGTCCGGGAACATCGCGTCGTTGAGGCAGGTCACCATCAACGCCACTCGCATACCCACACCCTCGCACAGCGCAGGTGGACGATGAGGTGAGTCGTCCGCGCCACCTGGGCGCGCGGACCCGGACGGTGGAGGCGTCATGAGCGTCAAGGTGGAGCTTTCGGAGCTGGGCGAGGCGATGGGGCACCACGACTACGCGTTCCTCGTGTGTCTCGGCGATGAGCGGCCACACGTGCTCGGGGTGCGGCCACGTCTCGACGGCGACCGTCTGCTCGTCGACCGCATCGGCTCGACGGCCACGCGCCTCGTCGGCGAGCACCGCGGCGTCACGCTCGTCTTCCCGCCGCGGGAGGCCGGCGACCGGTCGCTCCTCGTCGACGGCACGGTCGCCGAGATCGGGGACGGAGAGCTCGTCGTGACGCCCGAGGCAGCCGTGCTCCACCGCCCCGCCTGAGGGCCTGCCCCGCCCGGTCCGGCCGGGCTGATCTGTTCAGCCCTTGTGCAATGTTGAGACTTTGTCTAAGGTTCCTCACGTCGGTCAAGCAAGCGCCGCCACCCACATCCCTGGATGGAGCAGACATGACCGACCCTTCGCGCGGTCCCCGCAAGGACGCCCGCACCCGTGACCTCATCACCACCGTCCGCACCTCGCACTCCGAGACCGAGAAGGCGCAGGCCCTCGAGACGGTGACCCGGCTGCACATGCCACTGGCCCGGTCCCTCGCGCACCGCTACGCCGGGAAGGGCCTCGACCGGGACGACCTCGAACAGGTCGCATTCCTCGCTCTGCTCAAGGCGATCCAGCGTTTCGACCTCTCCCAGGAGACCGAGTTCGGCGCCTACGCGACGCCCACCATCACCGGTGAGCTGCGCCGCCACTTCCGCGACCACGGCTGGCTCGTCCGACCCCCGCGCGGCCTGCAGGAGCGGCGGCAGCTCGTCACCGACGCCCGCACGCGCCTCGAGCAGACGCTCGGCCACGAGCCCACCCAGGACGACCTCGCCACGGCTCTCGAGCTGACCCTCGAGCAGGTCAAGGAGGCGCAGGTCGCCTCGACAAACCTTCGACCGGCCTCGCTCGACGCCACGACGACCGAGGGCGGCCGTCCGGTCCTCGACCTCGTCGACGCCCGCGCGGAGCACCACACGGACCCGGGCCTCGACGACGGGATCGTCGTGCGGACAGCGCTCAAGCGGCTGCCCCCGCGCGACCAGGAGATCGTCGAGCTGCGCTTCGCCCACGACATGACGCAGGCCGAGATCGCCCAGACCATGGGCCTCAGCGCCATGCAGGTGAGCCGGCTGCTGCGTCGGGTCCTCGCCGAGCTGCGCGTCCACCTCGAGTCCGCGGAGCTCATGAGCGCCTGACGGGCGGACCACCCGGTCCCGAGCACGCAGCACGCAGCCCGCACCGCAGACGACGGCGGTGCGGGCTGCGCCGTCGTCCGGCGCCGCCGGGCGTCAGTGCTGGTAGGTGCCGTGGATGACGGCTCGGGCGAGCGTCTTGAAGGCGAGGTTGAACGAGACGACGGCCGGCGACGCCGAGTCGTCGACGCCGAGCGTCGGCTCCGAGACGGCGTGGACGACGAAGAAGTAGCGGTGCGGCATGTCCCCCTCGGGCGGGGCAGCGCCCATGAAGCCCGCCTCACCACCGTCGTTGCGCACGTGGAATGCCCTGCCCGGCAAGGCTGCCGACGCCGCACCCGTGTCGAGTGAGGTGACGTCGGCGGGCACGTCGACCAGCACCCAGTGCCAGAAGCCCGATGGGGTGGGGGCATCGGGGTCGAAGCACGTCACGACGTAGCTCTGCGTCCCTTCCGGCGCACCGCTCCAGGACAGCTGCGGGGACGTGTTGCCCTCCGCTGCCACCTGGTCGTCCTCGAGGGGCTGCCCATCGATGACGTCGGTGCTCGTCACCGTGAAGGAGGGCACCTGCGGCAGCAGGTCGTACGGGTTCGGGGCGACCGGTCGGTCCAGGCTCATGCGGTCCTCCTGCTCAGTCGTTGACGTCTGCACCATACCCACCGAGTCCGTATGCCGTCCCGGTCGGAGCGCGCACCCGTGGCCACCGCGGGCTGGCGCCATCTCACCCCGCGCGGGTGACGCCCGCGCCATGGGTCGTGCGCGGACAATCGGCCATGAGACGCATTCCTGCCCTGGTCAGCGCGTTGGCCACCCTCGTCGTGATCGCGGTTCTCGCCGCGTGCTCCGGCAGCGGGTCGGTGACCCTGCCGACGACGCTGCCGAGCATCAGCCGCTCGGCGCTGCCCTCCGCGAGCGAGCCGGCCGCCAGCGCGCCGGCAGAAGCGCCGACCTCCAGCGCGCCGGCCGTCACGCTCCCGGAGCTGCCGACCCGGACCGTCCCGGCCGAGACCCAGACCGTGACACAGACGCAGACGCAGACCAAGACGCAGACCCAGACGCAGACCCAGACGCAGACGCAGACGGAGACGAGGACCCAGACGGCCACGGTGACCCGGACCGAGACGGCCACGGTGACCGAGACACCGTCGGAGAGCGAGTCCCCCACGCCGGCCCCGACCGAGGCCGCGCCGGCGGCGCCCACCTCGGAGCAGGGGACGACCTGGTGGCCGTGGCTGCTGCTGCTCGTCCTGCTCGGCGCCCTCGCCTGGTTCCTGATCCGGCGGCGCCAGGCACAGGCGGAGCTCCAGGCCTGGGACGACCGACTGGCTGCCGCGGAGAAGGAGGCGTCCTGGGTCGAGGACTCGCTCACCACCCAGGTCCTCGAGCGGCGGAGTGCCGCCGAGGCGCTGCCGATCTGGACGGCCGCCCAGCCCCGACTGCTGGAGATCGACGAAGCCTTCCACACCCTGGCCACGGAAGCGCCGGACGGATCCCGCGCCGAACGGGTCACCGACGTCCGCGGGCTCCTGCGGGGCCTCGTGGAGGCCGTCGGCGCCGACCTCGCGACCGCCCCGACGGCCGACCCGGACCAGTTCCGGGCCCGTCGGGCCGTCATCGACTCGGCCCGGCGCGAGCTGCGCGCCACCCTCGGCCCCGTCGAGAGTCCGGCCGCCGCAGCGGGAACGGACCGGCCCGACACCAGCGCCTGACGCGCTCCGACGGCGCTGGCGCCGCGAAGACAGGGAGCCCGCCCCGCGTGGACGTCCCACGTACGACGCGATCCCTCGTTACGCTGAAGCTCACGAAACGTGACAAAGCAGACAGGGGTCCGATGCGCGAGCAGCGAGAAGCGCACAGCACCGACTCGGTGCGACCTGGGCCCACGCACCGGATGACGGGGCCGACGGCTCCGCCGTCCACGGGCGACGCCGCGCCGCAGGCCGCGTCCGGCTTCCCGGTCTTCGCCGTGCGCGAGTGGGCCTCGCGTTACTACGAGCAGGAGCGGCTCGAGCGAGACGCCGCCTGGGGGCGCCTCGCCTGGCCCTTCGCGGTCGCACTCGTGCTCGCGGCCGGGGCCACCGCCGTGGCGTGGCGCTGGCCGGTCGGCGAGTCCGACCTCGGGCTGGGTCTGGCTGTCGTGCTGGCCGCCGCCGCCGTCGGCGTGACGACCGGCGGTCTGCTCCGGGTGAGGGCGATCCGCGCGCGGCGCGCCGTGGCCGCGGCCCGACCGGCCACCGTCGAGAGCCTCCCCGAGAGCGCCCGCGCGGTGGTGCTCGACTCCCCGCGCCTGCGCTTCCGTCGGCCTGCCGACGGTCCGGGCTTCGCGGCGCTGCGTGACGACGTCGCCGCCGCCGCGCCCATCGGGGAGTTCGCGGCCTCCGTGCTCGTGTGGTCCCTCGTGATGCGCGACCACGTCGACGGGACCCTCGAGGACTGGGTGCGCGGCCGCCACACCTGACACCCGCACCCGACACCGGGGCCGGGCGATCGCGCCTCGGCGGGTCGCGGGTTCGGCTGGGGTCGGGCGGTCGGGCATACTGACGGCGGGTTCGGAACGGTGCGGACGCGCCGAGTCGGACCACGGGCCTCTAGCTCAGTCGGTAGAGCATCGGACTTTTAATCCGCCGGTCGTCGGTTCGAGCCCGACGGGGCCCACGAGCGTGACGCCACGGCATACGACAGGCGTGCGCCTGCTGTGTGCCGTCCGCTCCGACAGGAAGTCACGACCGTGAACGACGCGTTCGTCTACGACGCCGTCCGCACCCCGTTCGGCCGCTTCGGTGGCGCCCTCGCGGCGACCCGGCCCGACGACCTCGGGGCGCTCGTCGTGCGGGCGGTCGTCGACCGGTCCCCCGGCCTCACCACCGACGCGGGTCTCGTCGACGAGGTCGTCTTCGGCAACGCGAACGGCGCCGGCGAGGAGAACCGAAACGTCGCGCGCATGGCGACCCTGCTCGCCGGCCTGCCGACGAGCGTCCCGGGCACGACGGTCAACCGCCTCTGCGGCTCGAGCCTCGACGCGGCGATCATCGCATCGCGGCAGATCGAGACGGGTGACGCCGACGTCGTGCTCGTCGGCGGCGTCGAATCCATGACGCGAGCACCGTGGGTGATGCCGAAGACCGAGAAGCCGTATCCCGTGGGCAATCTCGAGCTCTCGTCGACGACGCTCGGCTGGCGCCTCGTCAACCCGAGGATGCCGTCGGAGTGGACGGTGTCGCTCGGTGAGGCCACCGAGCAGCTGCGCGAGCGGCACGGCGTGACCCGTGAGCGCCAGGACGCGTTCGCCGCGCGGTCGCACCGACTCGCGGACGCAGCGTGGACCGAGGGCTTCTACGACGACCTCGTCGTGCCGGTCCCCGGTGTCGAGCTCGCCCGCGACGAGTCGATCCGCGCCGACACGACGGCCGAGCGCCTCGCCGGCCTGCGCACCTCGTTCCGCACCGAGGGTGGCACCGTCACCGCCGGCAACGCCTCGCCGCTCAACGACGGCGCCTCCGCGGTGCTGCTCGGGAGTGCCGGCGCCCAGGAGCGCCTCGGGCTCGCCCCGATCGCACGCATCGCCGGTCGCGGCGCGAGCGCCCTCGACCCGCAGTACTTCGGCTTCGCGCCCGTCGAGGCCGCCGAGCGAGCCCTCTCCCGTGCCGGTATCACCTGGACCGACGTGTCGGCCGTCGAGCTCAACGAGGCCTTCGCCGCGCAGTCGCTCGCCTGCGTCGACGCGTGGGACATCGACCCCGACATCGTCAACCGTCACGGCGGCGCCATCGCCATCGGCCACCCGCTCGGCGCGTCCGGAGGGCGCATCCTCGGCACGCTCGCCCGTGACCTGCAGCGCTCCGGGTGTCGCTGGGGCGTGGCGTGCATCTGCATCGGCGTCGGTCAGGGACTCGCCGTCGTCCTCGAGAACGTCACCTCCTGAGCTCTCGCAGCCCGGCCGGACCCGCCAGCCGGACCCGGCCACGCGGCATATGCCCGGGACGCGCGACCTGCGGACGCGCGGAGTGCGGCCCCTACCCGGGAGTGCGCCCTCACCTCGGTGGTGCGGGTTGCAGCGCGCACCCCTGCGAGGAACGTGCACGCGTGCGCGACCCGCGGACGTCCGCCAGACGCGCCGGCGCGGCTCACGGCAGGGACGTGCCGCCGCACATGACGATGGTCTGACCCGTCACCATCGCGCCGGTCGGCTCGAGCAGGAAGCGGGTCAGGGCGGCGACCTCCGACGGCTCGACCAGCCGGCCGAGGGGCGGCACGACGGGTGGCACCGACGCCCGGTTGGGGTCATCGAGCATCGCCGTCCGCGTCGGCCCCGGCGCGACGACGTTGACGGTGATCCGTCGCGGGGCGAGCTCCGACGCCCATGCCCGCGCCATCGCCACGAGGGCGGCCTTCGTCGCGGCGTACTGGCTCTTGCCGGGGACCCCTGTCATGGTCCGGCTACCGACGAGAACGACCCGGCCCTCGTCGCCGAGGACGCCGATGAGCCCGCCCACGACGAGCTCGGCGCCGCGCACGTGCACGGCCCACATGCGCTCTCCCTGCTCGGGCCGCAGGTCGCCGACGCCGGCGGAGTACTGCAGACCGGCGGCGTGGACGATGGCGTCCACGCCGCCGGTCGCGGTCCCACGCACCGCGCGCACGGCCTCGTCGGCCGAGATCACGTCGGCCAGGTCGCACGGCACCCACGTGGCGGCGTCCGACAGCGCACCGCGCGAGCGGCTGAGCCCGAGGACGCGCCACCCGGCACCGACGAGGTCGTGGGCGATGGCGAGACCGATGCCCGAGCTGGCCCCCGTGACGACCGCGGTGCGTGTCGCGCGCCCGTCGCGTGGGGTGGCGGCCGGCTCGGACCGCGTCGGCGCTGTCACCGGCCCCGGCGGAGGCGGTCGACGACGTCGGCCGGCAGGTGCACGTGCTTGATGGCACGCCGGTGGTGGGTGTAGGCCACGTGCAGGTCACCGTCCGGGCCGGGCAGCACCGAGGGGTAGGACAGCTCGCGGTTGAGCCCGTCACGTGAGTTGTTGGACATGCAGTAGCCGTCGCCGGTCTCGAGGTCCACCTGAACGGGCCAGCTGCGCCCGTCGTCGGGGCTGAGGCCCAGCGTCATGGGCGCCCTCGGTGCACCCCAGAACGCCGTCCGTCGACCTGCGGCCTCGGCCGCCTCGGGCGACGGCTCCGCGACGACCGGACCGTCGAGTCCGTCGACGACACCGTCGTCGTCGATCTCGTCGTAGAGGGACACGCGGCGTTCGGTGGCGTCGAGCGCCGAGCTCCGGTTGAAGACGAGCGCGACCTCGCCGCCACCGACGGCGACGGCCTGGATCGAGGAGTTGTTGTTGGGCAGCGCGGTCGGAGTCGGCTCGGCCCACGTCAGGCCGGCGTCGGTCGACGTCGTCTCCCACACGTGGTCGGCCCAGCGGCTCCGGAAGCAGGCCCAGAGCGAACCGTCCTGTCGTGCAACGAGGTTCATGTGCACGCAGCCGAGCGACCCCGGCACCGGCGCCTCGGTCCACGAGTCGCCGCCGTCGTCGCTCCACCACACGCTCGACGTGTCCTCGTTGCCGACCCACTTCTCGCCGGGCACGGTGACGCAGTTGAAGACGGGCAGCAGGATGCGGCCGCCAACGGTCACGACGGGCGGCTGGCGCACGAAGACGCCACGGGCCCCCGTCGCGGGGAGCAGCACCGTCGGCGGCTCCCACGTGTCACCCCCGTCGTGCGAGACCCGTCGCCGCACCTCGGACGTGTCCTGGTTGCCGGCGAGCTGCGCGGTGTAGAGCAGCCAGACGTCGCCGTCGGGCGCCGTGAACAGGACCGGGTTCTGCTCCGATCGCGTCGGGTCGTCGCTCAGCGGCACGGGGGGGAGCCATGTGTCCGCGCCGGACGGCATACGACTGAGGTAGGCGGTGATGTCGCTGACGCCCTCCTGGGTGCCGCCGAACCACACGCACGCGAGGTCGCCGTTCGGCAGCCACGCGAGGTTGGCGGCGTGGCACTGCACCGTCGGGGTGGGGAGGTATGCCGTGTGGCCGCCTCCGTCGCGCGGGCGCAGCACGCCGTCGGTCGGGAGCGCCTCGGCGGACGCACTGGAGACGCTCACGACTCTCCCCTCGCCGCCTTGAGGTGGGCCGTCGCGGCCTGCTCGAGGTGGATGAGGTCGGATGAGACGGTGGCGAGGGTGAAGCCCTGGCCGAGGCGCTTGGCGGCGACCTCACCGCTCGGCGTGTGGAAGCCTGCGGCGATGCCGGCAGCCTTGGCAGCGCCCAGGATCCGGTCGACAGCGGCCTCGAAGGCCTCATCGACGGCGGGGTCGGTCGACGTCGCCCCACCCACGGCGATGCGCAGGTCGGAGGGGCCGATGTAGAGCCCGTCGATCCCCGGTGTCGCCGCGATGGCCTCGACGTTCTCGAGGCCCTGGGGCGTCTCGATCATGGCGAGCACGACGGTCGCCGCGTTGGAGTCTGCCGGGTTCGGGCCGATCCGCAGCTGCGACCGCATCGGGCCGTAGGAGCGGATGCCCAGCGGCGGGTACTTCGCGAACGACACCGCGCGGGCCGCGTCCTCGGCCGTGTTGACGAGGGGCACGATGATGCCGGCTGCGCCTGAGTCGAGGGCCTGCCCGATGAGGAAGGGGTCGTTGGCGCCGACCCGGACCATGCCGACGGACTCGCCGCCCGCGTCGATGGCCGTCATGCCGGCGAGGATGCCCTTGTAGTCGAGCAGGCCGTGCTGGGCGTCGAAGCAGACGTAGTCGTAGCCGAGCCGGGCGAGCCGCTCCGTCGACACGGGAGAGTCGATGATGACCCAGTAGCCGAGGATCGTCTCGCGGGCCCGGACCCGCCGGGCGTAGTCGAGCACCCGCTCGCGGCTGCGCTCGATCGCCGTGCCTCCGCCGCTCATCGGTTGTACCCCGGCATGGACCCGGCGATCGCCAGGCCTGCCTCGTCGCACGCGGCGATGACGTCATCGGGGAGCGGACCGGCTTGTGCAGCAGTGATGTTGGCCTCCAACTGGTGTGGTTTGGATCCCCCGAGCAGCACCGACGTCACGACCGGCTTGCTCAGCAGCCAGCGCAGCGACAGCTCGGGGAGGGTGATTCCGGCCTCCGACGCGATGGCGCCGAGGGCCTCGATGACCGCGAACGTCTCGGCGTTCCAGTAGCGGTCCTTGTACATCGCCGCGAGTGCCGACGAGCCGAAACGCCCCTCGCCCGGCGACTCGGTGAAGGAGTGGCGTCCGGTGAGCAGGCCGCCGCCGAGCGGGTTGTAGACGATGGTCGCCAGGCCCTTGCTCGTCGCGAACTCGGAGTACTCCGCCTCGATGCGACGGGCGACGAGGTTGTAGAGCTGCTGGGCCAGGATCGGTCGTGGCGTGCCGAGGGCGTCGCACGCCGCGAAGACGTCGCCGATCTGCCAGGCCGAGAAGTTCGAGACACCGATCGCGCGGACCGTGCCCTCCTTGACGAACTCGCCCAGGGCAGCGACGGTCTCGTCGATCGGCACCGAGCGGTCGGGCTGGTGGAGGTAGTAGACGTCGACGTGGTCGGTGCGCAGCCGGCGCAGGCTGGCCTCGAGCGAGGCCCGCAGGCCTGCGGCCGAGAGGAGCGGGGCGTCACCCGCGTCGCCGGGGTAGATGCCGGCCTTGGTCGCGATCGTCGCGGCGTCACGCCGGCCGACGAGGATCTCGGCGAGCATCTCCTCACTGCGCCCGGCGGCATACCCGTTGGCGGTGTCGATCGAGGTGATGCCGGCGTCGAGCGCGGTGTCGACCATGGTGCGGGCCGTGTCGACGTCGACGGTGTCGCCGAACGTCATGGTCCCGAGGACGAGTCGCGAGAGCGGTCGGTCGAGACCCGGCAGGTCGGTGGTCGGGAGGGCTGCGGTCGTCATGAGGCCTTCTCGGTCTCGGCCGTGCGGGAGGCGGCGATGTGGCGGATGAGGTGACGCGGCTTGATGCCGGTCATGAGGCCCGGCTCGAGCGCGGAGCGGCGCAGGCGCTGGGTGTACTCCTCCTGCGGCCGCGAGAGGAGGTCGTCGGTGCGCCCGCTCTCGACGATCCGGCCGGCGCGCATGACGACCGTGTCCTGCGAGATGGCACGGACGACGCCGAGGTTGTGCGAGATGAAGAGGTAGGTCAGGCCCGTCTCGGCCTGGATGTCGGCGAGCAGCTCGAGGACCTGTGCCTGGACGGAGACGTCGAGCGCACTCGTCGCCTCGTCGCAGACGAGCAGCTCCGGACCGGACGCGAGCGCCCGGGCGATGCCGATGCGCTGGCGCTGCCCGCCGGAGAACTCGGGGGGCTTGCGTTCGAGGGCCGTGCGCGGCAGTCCGACCCGCTCGATGAGCGCAGCCGCCTTGTCGCGCTGGGCCCGGCGCGACTTCTCCCCGCGCACCCGGATCGGCTCGGCGACGATCTCCTGCGCCGTCAGGTGGGGGTCGAGCGAGCCGTACGGGTCCTGGAAGACCATCTGCACCCGGTGGCGGATCGGGCGCAGCTGCTTCTCGGAGAGCCGGGCGAGGTCGGTGCCGTCGAGGTCGATGACACCGGAGGTCGGCGTCAGCAGCCGGACGAGCGCCTTGGCGATCGTCGACTTGCCGCAGCCGGACTCCCCGACGATGGCGAGGGTGCCGCCGCGCGGGACGCTGAAGGACACGTCGTCGACGGCGCGGAAGACGTCCTTGCCGGTGCCGTACTCGACGACGAGGTTGCTGACGGTGAGCAGGTCCTCAGCCATGGCTGGCCTCCTTGACGAGCGGCTCGCGGGCGCCCGGGTCCTCCCAGGGGCCGAGCTCGGGGATCGCTCCGAGCAGCTTCTGGGTGTAGGGGTGCTGGGGGTGGTCGACGACGTCGGTGACCGGGCCGCCCTCGACGAAGGCGCCTGCCTTCATGACGTGGACGCGGTCGCTCATGAGCCTCGCCACGCCGAGGTCGTGGGTGATGAGCAGCAGCGCGATGCCCGTCTGCTCCTGCAGCTCGAGGAGCAGGTCGAGGATGCCCGCCTGCACCGTGACGTCGAGCGCGCTCGTCGGCTCGTCGGCGACGATGAGGTCGGCGTCGGTCGAGACCGCCATCGCGATGAGGACGCGCTGGAGCATGCCGCCCGAGAGCTGGTGCGGGTAGGCGTCGAACTGCTTGGTGGGGTTGCGGATGTGCACCTGCTCCATGAGCGACAGGGCCCGCGCCTTCGCCTCGGCCCGGCCGAGGTCGGGATACTTGATGCGGACGGCTTCGGTCATCTGCCGGCCGATGGTGCGGATCGGGTTGAGGGCCGTCATGGGGTCCTGCGGGATGAGCGCCACGGCCCGGCCGCGGAGCTTGTCGATGACCTTCCGACTGCCAGTGACGTCCTGGCCGCCGATGCGGGCCTCGCCCGAGATGACCGCGAGGTCGTCGGGCAGCAGGCGCAGGATCGCCATCGCCGTCGTCGACTTGCCCGAGCCGGACTCGCCGATGATCGTCACCGTCTCGCCCTGGTCGATGTGGAAGCTGACGCCGTCGACCGCACGCACGACGCTCGTGCCGGTCAGCAGCTCGACCTGCAGGTCCGTGACCTCGAGGACTCTCATGTCTGGTCTCCCTTCGCGCGTCGCACCCGGTCGCGCAGGCCGTCTCCGACGAGGTTGACGCCGACGACGAGCAGCGCGATGGCCACGCCGGGCACGGTGACGAGCCAGGGCTTGCCGGTGACGAAGAGCTCGCGTCCGTCGGAGATGATGCCGCCCCACGTGGGGTACGGCCGCTGGACGCCCGCTCCGAGGAACGACAGGGCGCTCTCGAGCAGCACGGCCTGGGCGAGCAGCAGGAGCACGACGACGAGCACCTGCTGGAGGATGTTGGGGACGACGTGCCGGCTGAGGATCGAGAGCTTCGGCAGTCCGAGCACCCGCGCGGCCGCGACGTACGGCTTCTCCCGCTCGACGAGCACGAGGGCGCGGGTGATGCGCGCCGGCTCCGGCCACTGGGCGAAGGCGATGACGAGCGTGATCACGGGGATCGACGGGCCGAAGAGGGCGACGACGAGGAGCAGCATGAGCAGCAGCGGAAGTGCCATCTGCGCCTCGAGCAACCGCGAGATGATCGTGTCGACCCAGCCGCCGAAGTAGCCGGCTGCTGCGCCGGCGACGATGCCGAAGAGCCCCGAGACGAAGATCGCGAGGAAGCCGATCACGAGGGACGTCTGACCGCCGTGGAGGATGCGCGAGAGCAGGTCGCGTCCGTTGGGGTCGGTGCCGAGCAGGTGGCCCGCGCTGAACGGTGGCAGCGACGACTCACTCAGCCGGCCGACGATCGGGTCGGGCAGCGGGAGGACGTTGGCCAGGACCACGGGGAGGACGACCACACCGGCGCAGATCGCCCCGACCCAGATCTTCACGGTGCTGTAGCGGGCCCGGCGGGCCGCCGCCGACCGGCGCAGCAGCACCTTCGTCACGGCCGACTCGCGGCCGAGGATGGAGCCGGGGACCTCGGCGAGGTTCGGGACCTGCGGGTGGCCGGGCAGGTTCGTCGAGGTGGTCATGAGCTGGCCTCTCCGAGTCGGACCCGCGGGTCCATGAGCGGGTAGAGCAGGTCCACGAGCAGCTGCACGGCGAGCGCCAGGAGCACGGTGACGAGGACGGTCGCCTGGATGAGCGGGAAGTCGCGCTGCTTGAGCGCGTTGACGACGAGCTCGCCGACGCCCGGCCAGTTGAAGACGACCTCCACGATGACGACGCCGTTGAGCATCGCCGCGAAGCGGGTGCCCAGCGCGGTCACGACCGGCAGGGCGGCGTTGGCGAAGGCGTAGCGCCAGGTCAGCGCCCGCTCGGACACCCCGCGGGACCGTGCGACGGTCAGGTAGGGCGACGCGAGGTTGACGACCATCTCCCGGCGCACGAGCCGGGAGATGAGCGCGATCTGGAGGATCGCGATCGTGAGGGTCGGCAGGATGATCGAGGCGGCCGAGTCGAACCCCGACGGTGCGAACCAGTGGAGGTTCACGGCGAAGAGGATGAGCAGCACGAAACCGATCCAGAAGTCCGGCATCGACTGACCGGCGATGGTGCCGATGTTGGCCCCCAGCTCGGGAGCCGTGTTGTTGCGGCGCGCCATCCACACCCCCAACGGGATCGCGACGACCGACGTGACGACGATCGCCGCGACCGCGAGGGTGATCGTGTAGGGCAGGCGTTCCAGGACGACGTCGAGCGCGGGGCGCTTGAAGAAGAACGACGTGCCGACGTCGCCCTGGAACAGGTGCTGCAGGAACGTCCAGAACTGCACCGGGATCGGCTGGTCGAGCCCGAACTGCTGGCGGATGGCTTCGAGCTGCGCGGAGCTCGGGTTCGGCGGGGCGTAGTTCGCCGCTGGGTCGCCCGGCGCCATGCGGAGCAGCACGAACACCGTCGCCACGGCCAGGAAGGCGGTCAGGATCGTCTGACCGATCCGCTTCAGGACGTACGTGAGCATGGAATCACCTTGGTCTGCCCGCCTGAGATCAGGCGGTGACGGTCACGGGAGCGAGGTCGTACGAGTTGGTC
>Ga0164305_10000576_pt1 | contig 13952 bp, 14 predicted proteins | sample Whisoiple_237_MG_FD_110215 | JGI IMG/M metagenome (GOLD analysis project Ga0164305, IMG submission 110215) | Soil microbial communities amended with pyrogenic organic matter from upstate New York, USA - Whitman soil sample_237_MG | ecosystem: Environmental > Terrestrial > Soil > Agricultural...
CCGGTGAGCTCTGCCTCGACGCCGCCGAGCGCCACGAGGTCAAGGTCCTGACCCGGGTCGTCGACTACGGCGGCCTCTTCTGGGGCGACCTGAAGCCGGGGATGGAGCTTGCCGAGTACGACCACCGCAAGTTCCGACCGGACGGGTGGATCGAGACGGGCGTCGCCAAGCTCGACCAACTGCTGCCGATCGCCGAACGGGCCAAGCTGACCCCGATCCAGCTCGCCTGCCAGTGGAACCTCGCCCACCCCGCAGTCGAGTCCGTCGCCCCGACCCTGATCCAGGAGATCGGCGAGGAGGCCTGTCCAATAGAGGCCAAGCGCCTCGAACTGGCCAAGATGCCCGCCGACCAACGCCTTACCGACGAAGACGTAGCCGAGATCCGCGCAATCGGCGACAACACCGGCAGCATGAATCTCAAGGGAGCGAGCCCCGAACACGAAGGCGAAGAGCGCCCCGACCGCTGGCAGCTCAACGACGACCTGGCAGCAGTCGGCACTCGCTGGGGCATCGACCCCAAGCGGGACCTAGTCGCAACTCACTGATCGCCTTCCGCCCGGGCCGGTAGGTTCGCGCCGTGGATCGCAAGTGGTGGACCCTTGCCGGGGCCTGTGCGGGGCTCTTCATTTTGATGCTGGACTCGACTGTGGTCGCTCTGGCGCTACCGGAGATTCGGCATGACGTGGATGCGAGTGCCGAGGGGCTGCAGTGGGTGATGAACGGGTACCTGCTGACGATCGCGGTGCTGGTGGTGACGGCCGGGCGGCTGGGGGACATGTTCGGGCGCAAGCGGGTCTTCCTCGCCGGCATGGTGCTGTTCGCGGTCGGTTCGGTCGTCTCCGGCGCTGCCGGCGACCAGGACGCGCTGATCCTCGGCCGGATCCTGCAGGGGGCGGGGGCGGCGCCGATGCTGCCGCTCTCGCTGGCGCTGGTCTGCAACGTCTTCCCCGCCGAGGAGCAGCCGCGGGCGCTGGGGATCTGGGCCGCGGTCTCGGCGATCGCGCTGGCGATCGGGCCGCTGGCCGGCGGCGTGCTGATCGAACTCGACTGGCGGGTGATCTTCTGGATGAACCTGCCGGTGGCCGCCCTCGGGATCGCGATCACCGCCGCCGCCGCGCCCGAGTCGACCGACCCCTGCGCCGGCTCGCGGATCGACTGGCCCGGCCTCGCCGCGCTCAGCGCCGGCCTCACCGCCGTCGTCCTCGCCTTGGTCCAGTCGCAGGCCTGGTCCAGTGGCGCGGTGCTCGCCCTGGCCGCCGCCGGCATCCTCGTCCTCGGCGGCTTCTGGGCGATCGAGCACCGGGTCCGCGAGCCGATCGTCGAATTCGCCCTCTTCCGCAACGGCCCTTACTTCGGCGCCAGCGCCGCCGCCTTCGCCCTGGTCGGCGCCTACTGGGCGGTGATGTTCTTCCAGCCCCAGTACCTGCAGGACGTGCGCGACCACTCGCCGGTGCTGAGCGGGCTGATGATCCTGCCGGTGACGGCGCCGATGGTCTTCATCTCGCCCTTCTCGGGACGCCTGATCGGCCGCTTCGGCGCCCGCCGGCTGATGACCGCGGGGATGCTCTGCGGCACCGTCGGCCTGCTCGTCCTCACCCGGATCGACGCCGACAGCTCCTACGGCCTGCTGCTCGCCGGCTACCTGCTGTTCGGGATCGCCCTCGGCCTCGTCTATGCACCGATGTCGACCGCGGCGATGGCGGCGATGCCGGGCGACAAGGTCGGGATCGCCTCCGGGGTGCTGGCGATGGACCGCGTCCTCGCCGGTGCCGTCGCCCTCGCCGCCACCGGCGCCGTCTTCCACGCCCTGCTCGGCGACGGCCACTCGTTCGCCGCCGCGATCGCCGACTCGACCTGGGTCGCAGTCGCCCTCTGCGCGATCGGCGCCGCCCTCACCTGGGCTTTCGTCCGCGATCCTGGAGGGCCGCCGGAGGGCCACCCGCAGCACCACATGCACCACAAGCGCTTCCATCTTTGACCGCGCTTGACAAACGGAATTCCGACCTGTCCACATGGATATCGCCAGCCCGCATTAGAAAGCCGTTTCTGCCATCCTCTTAGGCGATGCCTGATTTGTCTGGGGATGAGCTTCAAGAGCTTTCAGAACGCCAAGATCCCCGACTTCTAAGAGCCCTCGACGTCGTTGCTCCCGGTGGTGCTTTGCGGGAGGGGATCGACAACATCGTCCATTCGCGTACCGGCGGTCTGCTGGTCGTCGGCGACCTTGATGACATCTCGCATCTGCTCTCCGGCGGGATCAAGCTCGACGTCGACTACACGCCGGCGATGCTCTACCAGGTGGCAAAGATGGACGGCGCGATCGTCCTCAACGGCGAGGCGACGACGATCGCCTGGGCCAACGTGCAGCTGATGCCGGACCCGACGATCCTCAGCTCGGAGACTGGCACCCGGCACCGCACCGCCGAGCGCGTCTCCAAACAGACGACCGCGCTGGTGATCGCGATCTCCCAGCGCCGCGACGTCGTCTCCCTCTACGTCGAGGGGACCAAGTACATCCTTCAGGACATCCCTGCCGTGCTCGCCAAAGCGAACCAGGGCCCGGCGACCCTCGAGAAGTACCGCCAGCGCCTCGACCAGGTCTCGGCCCGGCTGACGCAGCTCGAGTTCGACGGCGGCGTCGTCCTCCACGACGCCCTTTCCGCCCTCCAGCGCGCCGAGCTGGTGACCCGGATGGCGGTCGAGGTCGAGCGCTACATCGTCGAGCTCGGCACCGAGGGGCGGCTGATCGAGATGCAGCTGGAGGAGACGATGGTCGGCGTCGCCGCCGACAAGACCGCGCTGATCCGGGACTACTCGGTCGAGGACTCCGAGCAGAACCTGACCGCGGTGCTGCAGGCGCTGGGCCGGATGCCCCACCAGGACGTGCTCGACTTCGGTCGCCTCGCCGAGCTGCTCGGCTACGACCGCAAGGTCAACACCCTGGACTTCCCGGTCGCGCCGCGTGGATACCGGGTGTTGGGCCGGGTCCCGCGCATTCCCAAGCTTGTCGTTCAGAAGATCACCCAGGAGCTGGGTGGGCTCGACGAGGTGCTTTCTGCCTCAGACGAAGAGCTCGCCGCCGTCGACGGAGTCGGGTCCGCCAGGGCCAAGGACATCCGCGAGGGCCTGCGCCGGCTTCAGGAGGTCGATCTGGTCGACCGGTACTTGCAGAGCTGACGGCACCCCCGCCGTCGAAAAACGAAAGGAGTCACCGATTTCCGAGATAGACGAGGCCACCGTAGAAGCCGTCTTCGAGGAGGACGTGGAATACGTCTGCGACTTTGAGGAAGGTGACAAGGTCGTCTACCCGCACCACGGCGCGGGACTGGTGATGGCTAAAGAAACGCGAGAGCTGATGGGGGAGAAGCGTGAATACCTCACGATCAAGATCCTCCACAACGAGCTGACGGTGATGGTTCCCTGCGAAAACGCCGGCAAGGCGGGTTTGCGGCGGATTATCGACGAGGACGAAATCAAGAAAGTCACAAACGTCCTCACCGACGACGTGTCGGAGATGCCGAAGAACTGGAACCGGCGCTTCAAGTACAACCGCGAGAAGATCAAGACCGGCGACGTGTTCGAGCTGGCCGAGGTCGTCCGCAACCTCGCCATCCGGGAGATGGAAAAGGGTCTCTCCACCGGCGAGAAGCAGATGTACACGCGGGCGAAGAAGATCCTCGCCTCGGAGTTCATGTACGCGCTCGACAAGGACGAGGAAGGCGCGGAAGAGTACCTCGACGGACTGCTGGAGGAGCGCTTCGCCGCCACGGCGTCCGCGTAGTCCGGCAGTAACCGCCGTCATCGCGGCAGCCGGCTCCGGGGAGCGACTCGGAGCCGGCGGCCCGAAGGCCTTCGTGCCCCTCGCGGGGAGGCCGATGATCGAGTGGTCGATCGACGCCTTCCGGGCGTGCGACTCGGTGCGCTCGATCGTCGTCGCCGCTCCGCCGGGGCATGTCGGCGACTTCGGCGGCCACGACCTCGGCGTCGTCGAGGGCGGCGCCACCCGGGCCCGGTCGGTCGCCAACGCCCTCGAGGCGGTGGGGACCGGGTACGTCGCGATCCACGACGCCGCCCGACCGCTGTTGACGCCGGAGCTGGTCGAAGCCCTCGTCGCTGACCTCGACGCGAACCCCGATGCCGCCGGAGTGATCGCCGCCGCCCCGGTCACCGACACGATCAAGCGGTCCGGCGGGTCCGCGATCGAGCGAACCGAGGACCGCTCGCAGCTCTGGGGGGCGCAGACGCCGCAGCTGTTCCGCACCGACGCCTTGCGCGCGGCGCTGGCCGCAGCCGAGCGGCCGGAGGAGGCGACGGACGAGGCGATGCTCGTCGAGTGGAGCGGCGGCACCGTCCTGATCCATCCTGTCGAGGCGGAGAACCTGAAGGTGACGACCCCGCTCGACCTGCGCGTCGCCGAGCTGCTGCTGGCCGAGCGCGCCGGCGGCTAATCCCGCAGCAGCACGAAGACCAGCACCGCCGCGAAGCAGAGCTGTCCGATGCCCATCGCGGTGCCGAGGTTTTTCGCGCCCAGCAGCAGGGCCAGCCCGGTGCCGGCGGCGAAGGCGACAAGCATTAGGAGGAGCTGACGGCCCATTCGGCGCGAAGTCTATGCTCGCGTTCGCATGCTGACCGACTACCACCTGCACCTGCGCCCGGACGAGGAAGGGACCACATTCGAGCGCTACTTCACCGCCGAGAACGTCGAGCGCTACCTGGCTGCGGCGGCGGCCGCTGGGATCGAGGAGCTGGGCGTCTCCGAGCACGTCTACCGCTTCCGCCAGGCGCTCGACCTCTGGACCCACCCGCTCTGGGTCGAGAACGCCCTCGACGACATCGACGCCTACTGCGAGTTCGTCCGCGGCACGCCGCTGCGCCTGGGGATCGAGTGCGACTACGTGCCGGGGGCCGAGGAGCGGATCTCCGCCCTGCTCGAGCCTCGCGAGTTCGACTACGTCGTCGGCTCGGTCCACTTCATCGGTGAGGGCGACGCGGCTGTCGACCACGACGGCTTCGACGTCTGGGAGGGCGACGGCGACGCCGACGAGATCTGGCGCCGCTACTTCGAGGCGCTCGCCGACTGCGCCCGCTCCGGCCTCTTCGACATCCTCGCCCACCCGGACCTGGTCAAGGTCTGGGGCCGAGCCCGGCCGCTGCCGGGCCGCGACCTGCGCGCCTTCTACGAGCCGGCGGTTGAGGCGATCGCCGAGAGCGGGATCGCGGTCGAGGTCTCGACCGCAGGCCTGCGCAAGCCGGTCGGCGAGCTCTATCCCTCGCGCGAGTTCGCCGAGATGTGCGTCGAAGCGGGCGCTCCCTTCGCCCTCTCCTCCGACGCTCATCTTCCCGAGCAGGTGGGCTTCGAATACGACCGCGCGGTCCGGTTTCTCGACGAGCTGGGTATCTCCGAGATATGCGTCTTCGAGGAGCGCCGGCGGAGCCTCGCTCCGCTCGGCAGCCGCGTCCCCTGACCATGGTCGGGCTTGGCTACGACAGTCACCGTTTCGCCCCCGGTCGGCGGCTTGTCCTCGGCGGGGTCGAGATCGAGCACGACCAGGGGCTGGAAGGCCACTCCGACGCCGACGTCCTCACCCACGCCGTGATCGACGCCCTGCTCGGTGCCACCGGCGGCGGCGACATCGGCACGATGTTCCCCGACGACGACCCGGCCTGGAAGGACGCCGACTCGATCGACCTCCTGCGCACCGTGGTCGGCACGATCGCCGGCCCGATCGTCAACATCGACGCCACCCTGATCTGCGAGCAGCCGCGCCTCGGCCCGTACAAGGCGGAGATGGAGCGGACAATCGCCGAGGCCACCTCGGCCCGGGTCTGCGTCAAGGCGACCAGCAACGAGGGCATGGGCTTCATCGGCCGCGGCGAGGGGATCGCCTGCATGGCCGTAGCGAGCGTCGAGAGCGAATAGTCTTCCCGGCGCGATGGCGAACTCCAAGCTGAACGCGGCCGGCATCCGCGCTTCCATCTCGGACTCGATCTTCGAGGTCAAGGTGCTGCGCGAGGCGGGGATCGTGGCGCCGATGCGGCCCGACAAGGCGGTCAAGATCGGCGGCGCCTTCCTGCGCTGGGGCGCGTCCCCGGCTCTCGGTGTGACCACCGCGGCAATCCACCACCCGCACGAGCTGGCGATCGTCGACGAGCGCGGCGCCCTCAGCTGGGAGCGGCTGCACCGGCGCTCCAACGCGCTCGCCCACTCCTTCGCGGCGATGGGGATCGGCCCCGGCGACGGGGTCGGGATCATGTGCCGCAACCACCGCGGCTTCGTCGAGGCGACCCTCGCCGCCGCCAAGCTCGGCGCCAGCGCGCTCTACCTGAACACGATGTTCGCCGGCCCTCAGCTGGTCGAGGTGATGCGCCGCGAGGGCCCGAAGGCGCTGGTCTACGACGAGGAGTTCGGTGACCTGCTTGCCGGGGTCGACGACTCGGTCGACCGCATCGTCGCCTGGTGCGACGGCGAGGTCGACGCGCCGACCCTCGACGCGCTGATCGAAGCCGGCGACGAGTCCGACCACAAGCCGCCGCCGGACAAGCCGAAATTCGTGATCCTCACCTCGGGCACCACCGGGACCCCGAAGGGCGCCCAGCGCTCCAGCCCCGACGGATTGATGGCGATCGCCTCGCTGATCGACAAGATCCCGTTCCGCACCGGGATGACGATGATGATCGCCGCGCCCCTGTTCCACTCCTGGGGCTTCTTCCACTTCGTGATGAGCCTGCCGACCGTCTCGACGATGGTCCTGCGACGGCGCTTCGACCCCGAGGCGACCCTGGAAGCGGCAGAGCAGAGCCGCGCCGACGTCCTCGCCGCGGTGCCGGTGATGGTCCAGCGGATCCTCTCCCTGCCCGACGAGACGCTCGACCGCTACAGCCTGCCGGACCTGAAGATCACCTCGCTCTCGGGCTCGGCGCTGCCCGGCGAGCTGGCGATCGAGTGGATGGACCGCTTCGGCGACAACGTCTACAACCTCTACGGCTCGACCGAGGTCGCCTACGCGACCGTCGCCACCCCGGAGGACCTGCGCGCCGCCCCCGGCACCGCCGGAAAACCGCCGCGCGGGACCAAGATCTGCCTCTACGACGAGGCCGGCAAGGAGGTCCCGCAGGGCGAGGTGGGTCGCATCTTCGTCGGCAACGAGATGGCCTTCGAGGGCTACACCGGCGGCGGTGGCAAGGAAATCATCGACGGCCTCTACTCGAGTGGCGACGTCGGCCACTTCGACTCCGCCGGGCGTCTCTTCATCGACGGCCGCGACGACGAGATGATCGTCTCCGGGGGCGAGAACGTCTTCCCCCGCGAGGTCGAGGACCTGCTGGCCGACCACGACTCTGTTGTCGAGGTCGCCGTGATCGGGGTCGAGGACGACGAGTTCGGCCAGCGCCTGAAGGCGTTCGTCGTGGTCGAGGCAGACACCGAAGTCTCGGCCCAGGACCTGACCGCCCACGTCAAGGCGAACCTCGCCTCCTACAAGAGCCCGCGTGAAATCGAGTTCCTCGACGAGCTGCCGCGCAACGCCACCGGCAAGGTCCTGAAGAAGGACCTGCGCGCCCGCGAGTCCGAGAAGTCTGCCTGAGCGCAAATTGCGGGCTTTGCCGTGGGGTCCCCTCCGGCCGGGCTAGTAGTTTGCGATGGGATGAGCGACCCCGCGAGGCAGCTGCAGCAGGTCGGCGAGGCGACGCGCGCCGTGCGCGGCGTCGCCGATCAGGCGCTCGAGTGGGTCAGGGTCAGCGAGAAGCGGGTCGCGGAGGCCGAAGAGCGCGCCGAGGCGGTCAAGGAGCAGGTCAAAGAGGCCGCGATGCTGACGATGCGCAAGGTCAGCGCCGAGGCCCGCGAGCGGATCGCCGCAGAGCGCAAGGCGAAAGTCGAGGCCGAGTCCCGTGTCGCTGCCGCCGAGGCCGGGCGCGACCGCGCCGAGACCGGGTTCGAGGAGCTTCAGCAGCGCTCGCAGAAGGAGCGCGAAGAGATCGTCGCCCAGACCACGAAGGCCCGCGAGGCCGCCGAGCGGGAGGCGAGCGAGGCGAAGGCCGCCGCCGAGAGCGCCGTCGAGCAGGCGCAGAAGTCGGCCGAGATGGACTTCAAGGTCAAGCTCGAGGACGCCCGCCTGCAGATCCAGGCCGAGGCGGACAAACGCATCGCCGCCGCCGAGCAGCGCGCCGCCGAAGCCGAGGCCGCAGCGGCCGAGTCGCACGAGGCCGCGGTCCGGCTCGAGACCGAGATCGAGCGCCGGGTGATGGAGGGGACCGAGGAGGTCCGCCGCGAAGCCGAGGAGAGCGTGCGCCAGCTGCTCGAGAAAGTCGAGCGCCAGGCCGAGGAGGCCGCCCGCGCCCGCGCCGAGGAGCAGGTGCGGATGGAGTCCGACCGGATCCGGGTCCAGGCCCAGCGCCGCGAGGAGCGGGTTCGGGAAGCGACCGAGGACGAGATCAAGGCCAGCGTCAGCAAGGCGCGGCGCGACGCCCAGGCGAAAGCCGAGGAGGTCGCTCCCAGCTGGTTGCGCGGCAACGAGTCCAAAGCCTCGACGGCCGGCTACCGCACCTTCTAGGCAGGAAGTGATCTAACCTCGCCTCCGCGATGCGGGAGGTGAGGATCAAGGACACCCTGACGGGGGAGCTGCGCAGCCTTGAGGGCGAGCGGGTGGGGATCTACGCCTGCGGCCCGACCGTCTACAGCCGCATTCACATCGGCAACGCCCGGCCCTTCGTCGTCTTCTCGCTCTTCGCCCGCTTCCTGCGCTCGGAGGGCTACGACCCGAAGTTGGTCGTCAACGTCACCGACATCAACGACAAGATCTACGTCGCCGCGCGCGGGGCGGGCAAGGGCTCGTCCGAGTTCGCCGCCGAGATGACCGCCGCCTACTTCGCCGACACCGATCGCCTCGGCCTCGGCCGTCCGGACTCCGAGCCGCTCGCCAGCGAGACCGTCGACGGGATCGTCTCCCTGATCGCCGAGCTGGTCGAGGGCGGCCACGCCTACGAGGCCGGTGGCGACGTCTACTTCCGGGTCCGCAGCTTCGACTCCTACGGCAAGCTCTCCAACCGCCGGCCCGAGGACATGGACCAGGGCGAGGACGCCGGCTCGGCCTCGCTGAAGGAGGACCGCCTCGACTTCGCCCTCTGGAAGGCCCACAAGCCCGATGAGGACACCAGCTGGGACTCCCCGTGGGGCCCCGGCCGCCCCGCCTGGCACATCGAGTGCTCGGTGATGGCCGAGCAGGAGCTGGGTGCGAGCTTCGCGGTCCACGGCGGCGGCTCCGACCTCGTCTTCCCCCACCACGAGAACGAGATCGCCCAGTCCGAGGCGGCCGGCAGGCCCTTTGCCCGGGTCTGGATGCACAACGGGATGATCGAGACCGCCGCGGAGAAGATGTCCAAATCGGACGGCAACATCTTCCAGCTCTCCGAGGCGCTCGACGCCTACGGGCGCGAGGCGGTCGTGGCGTACCTGATCTCCGGGCACTACCGGCAGCCGTTGGCTTTCGGCGAGGAGCAGATGGAGGAAGCGGTCGCCCGGGTCGAGCGACTTCGGAACTTCTTCCGGAAGCACCCGGTGGGGGCGGTCGAGGGGGACTCGGCGGCCAAACAGAGGGGAGGGGCCGGCGAGTCCCCCTCGACCGCCCGGGTGAGCGCTTTCAGGGATGCGCTGGCTGACGACTTCAATACGCCGAAGGCGCTCGCTGAGGTCTTTGAGCTGGTCGGGGAAGCGAATCGCGGTGAGGTTGATGCCGACGCTGCGGCCGTAGAAATCGCCGAGATGCTGGGGCTGGTCGGCCTCGTCACCCTTACCCAGCCAGATGAGAGTGGCAAGGCCGACCCTGAAGCTGAGCGACTGATGCAGGAGCGGGAGGAGGCTCGGGCGGCTAAGGACTTTGCACGGGCCGATGCGCTGCGCGACGAGCTGGCGGGGATGGGGTGGACCGTGAGGGATTCTGCCGACGGTCCCAGCCTCGTCCCCAGGTCCTGATGGCGAATCAGTTCATCTACGGGCGCAACCCGGTCGCCGAGGCGGAGCGGGGGAGGCGGGGCGTGCGCCGGGTCTGGCGGGCGCCGGACACCTCGGCAGAGGAGCTGGAGCGGCTCTGCGGCTCGCCCGACCACCAGGGCGTGGTCGCAGAGGTCGATCCCTACCCCTACGGGGACCCTGTCGGGATGCTGCGGCAGGACAGCGCGCTGCTGGTGGCGCTCGACCAGGTCCAGGACCCGCGCAACCTCGGCGCCGTCTGCCGCTCGGCCGAGTTCGCCGGCGCCGCCGGTGTCGTCGTGCCCGAGCGCCGCTCGGCCGCGGTCACCCCGGTTGTCTGCAAGACCTCGGCGGGCGCCGTCGAGCACCTCGAAGTCGCCCACGTCCGCAACCTCGCCGACTGGTTGGCCGAGGCAAAGGAGGCCGGCTTCTGGATCTGGGGCGCCGACGCAGAGGCGAAGCAGGCGCCCTGGTCGACCGACCTGACCGGCCCGACCGTCCTCGTCCTCGGCGGCGAGGGCAAAGGTTTGCGCCCGCGGGTGGTGGCCGCCTGCGACGGGCTAGTCGCCCTGCCGCAGCGCGGATTGGTGGAGTCGTTGAACGTCTCTGCCGCCGCCACGGCCCTGCTTTTCGAGGCTCTGCGCCAGCGTTCCTGAAGTCCTCCAAATGCAACCCGATTTGCATTTCTCGCAATTTGGGGTTGACAGAACTCCGCCCGCACGTAAACTAGCGGCGCAATAAGGGTGAACCTCAGCTTGAGGTTAGCCCTGGTGAATAGGGCGCCTCGGGGGAGGTAAGTGGCGCCACGACCCTTCAGCAAGGAGAAGGATCTGTGGCACTATCGTCGCCTACGCAGGAAATGCCGGTATCGGTCGCTCAGGCAACCCCCCGCATCCCTAACCCTCAAGTTGAGCTTGATGATCACTATCTGGTCGCCCTCGCCAAGGAGGGACGCCCGGACGCTTACGACATGATCGTCAAGCGTTACCGCGGCTTCGTCCGCCTCAAGGCCTCGTCCTACTTCCTCCTCGGCGGCGAGTCTGACGACCTGATCCAGGAGGGCCTGCTCGGCCTCTACAAGGCGATACGGGACTACCGGACCGACCGCGAGTCGAGCTTCCGCAACTTTGCCGAGCTCTGCATCACCCGCCAGATCATCACCGCGGTGAAGACGGCGACGCGCAACAAGCACACGCCCCTCAACCAGTACGTCTCCTTCAGTCAGACCCCGGCCGCCGCGGGCGACTCGGAAACCACCCTCGACGAGATCCTGCCCGGCCCCAGCGTCCACGACCCGGTCAATCAGGTGATCGCGACCGAAGAGCTGGAGAGCCTCGTCTCCTGCCTCTCCGGCGTCTCCGGCGTCCTCTCCGACCTCGAGAGCCGGGTGCTCTCGCTCTACCTCGACGGTTACTCCTACGAGGTGATCGCCGAGCGCCTGGAGTGCGACACCAAGACCGTTGACAACGCTCTGCAACGCGTCAAGCGCAAGGTCGGCACCCACCTCGCCTCCCGGGCGGTCGCTTCTTAGCTCACCTGCGGCAGGTCTGCCAAGACGTAGTCCAGCAACTCGCGCCCGTGGTCCGAGGCGACGGCGACGTCGTCGGCCTTGACTCGGACCCGGTGCAGCGACTGCATCCGGAGCACGTCGCCGTCGGTTCGGGAGTTGGGGAAGACGCCCGCGTAGGAGACACCCAGTCGCTCAAGATGGTCGGCCACGAGGGCGGTGGCCGGCTTCTCCAGCGGCAGGTCGATGTAGACCGCATCGAGGCAGCGGCGGTGGAAGAGGTGGTGCCGCTCGGCGGCGATCACCTGCTCGAGGTCAGCGCCGGGCACGTGCACGGTCAGCAGGGCGAGGTTGTGGTCCTCGTCGACCTCGCAGTGCAGCTCGGTCCGCTCCGCCAGCTCGCATTCCGGCGGCGGGTCGGCGAGCTGCCCCCGCAGCTCACACAGCTCGATCGTCTGGGCGACGATCTCGCGGTGCCGCTCGGGCGCGTAGACCTCGCGTTCGTGCCCGTCGTTCAGCTTCAGGTAGAGCAGCGCCGCCGACTGCCGGCCGCCGCGCTCGCTCGCGGCGTCGTTGGAGACCGAGGCCGGGATCCAGCCGAGGAGGAAGCCGGTCTCATGCGCGCCGAGCTCGATGTTCGCCTTCTGGCTGTAGGGGTGGGCGGCGGTCGCCTCGCTGTACATCCCGGCCAATCCGCGGCCGCGAGCCCACTCCATCAGGTGCTGCTTGGTACGGGTGAAAAGGTGCTGCCCCCGCGCCGCCGGCAGGGTCACCGCCTGGCCGGAGTGACCGACCGCGTCGCCCGCCGCTCCGAGGCTCATCCCGATGTGGCAAAGAAGGTCACCTGCGGGGCTTTCTGCGATGCAGGAGACGTAGGTGCCGGACTCGATCCGGCTGCCGACCTCGGCGGCGTCGTAACACCACCGCACGTCATAAGTCTGACCATAAGCAGCTTCGATCGCGCCCGTCAGCACGGTACCCTCCTCGGGCCCCAAGAATCTGAACGTCACGTCCATTACGGACATCATTGCCACCCCGCCCGCCTAGCTCAACCTGGGAGAGCGCCTCATTTGTAATGAGGAGGTTGCCGGTTCGATTCCGGCGGCGGGCTCTTTCGAGCCCTTCCCGATTCCTGACACAGCGGTTCCTCTTTCCTCTTCCGCAACTTTCCCCACCCTTTCCGTTTAGCGCAAACGGCGTCCAACGCCGAGAGCGTAATCAACCGAAGGGAAGCGAAAATGCGGCAACAGCAGGGGAGAGTTGTTCGACGTAGCGGCAGCGGCCGATCGCGCCGTCTGGCGATCGTGGTGGCTTGCGTGGCGAGCGCCATGGCGATGATGGCGGCCTCGGCGCAGGCGGCGGTGATCAGCATCGGCAGCGTCCTGCCGAAAGAATTCACCGCAACCGAATTCGGCCGGGTCCAGACCCTCTTCAACACCGGTTTGCCCCAGGCGGGAGCCAACCTCGTCTCGCCGGTCGACGGCGCTGTGGTCCGCTGGCGGATCCAGGGTGCCAGCGGCGGTCCGTTCTACCTCCGGGTCCTGCACCCGAACGGCAAAGGCGCCTATGAAGCGGCCGGCACTAGCCTGCCCGCCACCCCGCTCGACGAAGGCCTGCAGACCTTCTCGACCAACCTGAAACTCAAGGCCGGCGACCTGGTCGGCATCGACCCGACCAGCGCGGCGGACAAAATCGGCGTCGCCGAGACCTCCGGGGCCAGCTACGCCTCGATCTTCCCGAGCCCGTTCGATGGCTCGGTCGTCGCTCCGAGCGAAACGTTCAGCGGCAAAGAGATCGAGCTGAGCGCCGAAATCCTGCCGGTGCCGGAAATCGCCTCGGTCGGCCCGACCTTCGGCCCGGTCACCGGCGGCACCGTGCTGACGATCACCGGCAAGAACTTCGCCAACGCCTCGTCGGTGAAATTCGGCACCACGCCGGCCGCCAGCTTCAGCGTCGACTCCGACACCGAGATCACCGCGACCGCTCCCCGCGCCCTGCGCCCGGGCAAGGTCGACGTGACGATCACGACGCTCGCCGGCGACAACGCCAACACCCGGTTCGACGACTACGTTTACCGCGCCTGCGTCGTCCCGGCGGTCAAGGGCAAGACCCTGCGCAAGGCGAAAACCCTGCTGCGCCGCGCCGGCTGCAAGCTGGGCCACGTGAAGAAGGTCCAGGCCCCGGCCAAAAAAGTGGGCAAGGTCCTGAAGCAGACTCCGCGGGCGGGCAAGATCCTCGCGCCGGGAGCGCGGGTCCGGATCAACCTGGGGAAGTAGCCGATCCTATGAAGAGTCGCCGCCGAGAAGCCTCGCCTTCTCGGCGGCGAACTCCTCGTCGGTGAGGATGCCTTTGTCGCGCAGCGACCCGAGGCGCTCCAGGCGCTCGAGGCGGGCATCGTCCTCACTGGCGGGAAGGGTGGCGGTCGGCGCCTCGGCCGAGTCATCCTTGGCGTCCGGCCGGTGCACCTCCGGCAGGCGCAGC
>Ga0164305_10000577_pt1 | contig 13942 bp, 13 predicted proteins | sample Whisoiple_237_MG_FD_110215 | JGI IMG/M metagenome (GOLD analysis project Ga0164305, IMG submission 110215) | Soil microbial communities amended with pyrogenic organic matter from upstate New York, USA - Whitman soil sample_237_MG | ecosystem: Environmental > Terrestrial > Soil > Agricultural...
CACGCCGGTCGTCGGGATCGGCTGCAGGCGGCCCTGGCCATCCAGCCGCCAGAGCCCCTTGAAGCGCGCGTACCACTCGACCTTGGCATCCGGCCGCAGCACCGCGACGATCCGGTCATCCGGCTTGCCAGCCTGCTCGCAGAGGCCCACCGCCACCTCCGCGACGGGATCGTCGAGCGCCTCGACCTCGAGCGCGTCGGTCACCAACGACAGCGGATGCTTCCCGCCCAGCGGCTTGCCATCCATGCCGCGCAGTCCGCGCAATGCCAGCAGGAAGCGCAGCTTGCTCTGTTCGTCGCGCAGCACCACCACCGAGGCGTGGCACGGACCATCCGCGCCGGCGATGCAGTTGCCGGAAATCTCGCGATGGCCGGATGGCGCAGGTGGCATCACCTTGCCCACCCACGCCTCGACGCGCTGGTCTCCCGCGTGCGCGACGCCAGCCACGGCGAGCGCCATCGACAGCACCACGCAACCCGCACGATGCCGATTCATCCGGCCTCGACCTGCAATGTCATCGCATCGCCGCCGACGATGCGCACGCGGGCGCCCTCCGGGAGATCCGGACCGGTGACCTCCCAATAGGCATCGGCGATCTGCACGCGGCCACGGCCATCGACGATGGCGCGTTCCAGCGGCACCACCCGCCCGACCAGCGCGGCCGTGCGGCGGTTCAACGCCGGCTGGTCGCTCTGGCGTTCGCGGCTGCTGAACCACTTCCGGTAGACCTGGATCGACACGAAGCTGAGCGCGATGAAGGCGGCGACCTGGGCCAGCAGCGGGATGCCGTCGATCAGCAGCACGCCGAGGAACACCGCCGCCGCCGCGAATCCCAGCCACAGCATGAAGGCGCCAGGCGCCAGGGTTTCCGCGGCGAACAGCACCAGCGCGAACGCCGCCCATCCGAACACGTCCCAGCGCATGTCAGGCCCCGCTGCTCTTGGACGGCATGCCCGCTGCGGCGATGACCTTGCCGCCGGACTGGCGATCCATCGCCTCCTTGGCCAGTTCGGCGATGCCGCCGAGCGAACCGATCACGCCGGCCGATTCCATCGGCATCAGCACGAATTTCTGGTTCGGGCCTTCGGCCAGCGCCTTGAACGCCTCGATGTATTTCTGCGCGACGAAGTAGTTGATCGCCTGCACGTTGCCGGAGGCGATCGCGTCGGAGACCATCTGGGTCGCCTTGGCCTCCGCCTCGGCCAGGCGCTCGCGCGCCTCGGCCTGGCGGAACGCGGCTTCCTTCTCGCCTTCGGCCTCGAGGATCACCGACTGCTTCTCGCCCTCGGCCTTGAGGATCGCCGCCTGGCGGAAACCCTCGGCCTCGAGGATGTTGGCGCGCTTCTCGCGCTCGGCCTTCATCTGCCGGGCCATCGAGTCGACCAGGTCGCGCGGCGGCTGGATGTCCTTCAGCTCGATGCGGTTGACCTTCAGGCCCCACGGATGGGTGGCCTGGTCGACCGCGACCAGCACCTTCGCGTTGATCTCGTCGCGCTTGGACAGCGACTCGTCCAGGTCCATCGAACCGATCGAGGTGCGGATGTTGGTCATCACCAGGTTGAGGATGGCGATCTCCAGGGTGGCGACTTCGTACGCGGCCTTGGCGGCGTCGAGCACCTGGAAATAGACCACACCGTCGACCTTCACGACTGCATTGTCCTTGGTGATGACGTCCTGGCTGGGCACGTCCATCACCTGTTCCATCATGTTGATCTTGCGACCCACTCCGTACATGACCGGCACCAGGAAGTGCAGGCCGGGGGTCATGGTGTGGGTGTACCTGCCGAAACGCTCGACCGTCCATTCGTAGCCCTGCGGCACCATCCGCACGGTCTTGAACAGGACGATGATGCCGGCGAGCAGCAGGATCAGCGCGAGTATCGGTCCCATGGAACATCCTCCCCAAAGAGTGGGTCGAGTATAGGCGTCGCCCGCGGCGGACGATATTTCAGCCGCGGTGCGACCATCCAGCGCGCCCGTGCATCTTGATGAGGACATGGCCATCCGTTCGAGCTTCGCGATCGACGTCCCCGCCGCCCTGCTCGCCCGCGCGCAGCAGGGCGAACGGGCCGCGTTCGAGCAGTTGTACCGATGGTTCGAGCGGCCGGTGTTCACCCTGGCGCTGCGGATCTGCGGCGACCGCGGTGAAGCGGATGAGGTGCTGCAGGACACGATGTTGAAAGTGTGGTCCGCGCTCGGCCGGTCCGTCGACAGTGGTTTCCGCGGCGATGGCGGCAGTCCGTTCTGGGGCTGGTTGCGCCAGGTCGCGGTCAACGAAGCGCTGATGCGATTGCGGCGCGGTCGGCGGCTCGCGGTCGAGCTCGATGGCATGGACGCCGACCAACATGCGGAAGACAGCACCCCGCCACCGCCTGCCGCCGCCGACGCCGCCCTGCTGCAGCGTGCGCTGGACCAGTTGCCGCATGCGACCCGCAGCGTGCTGTGGCTCTACCACGGCGAAGGCTATACCCATGACGAGATCGCCACCGCGATGCAGCGCAGCGTGAGCTTCTCGAAATCCCAACTCGCACGCGGCACGCGTCGCCTGCGCGTCCTGCTGCAGGTCTCCGAGCCCGCGAGTAGCGCACATACATATAAGAAGGAGCAGGCCCATGCCTGATGCAGGGGATTTCGAGAAAGCCTGCGCATCGGACTCGCCACTGGGCTGGGGCGATGCGTTCGCGGGGTTGCCGCAGGACACCCCGGATGCAGGCGGATGGCAGCGCCTGCAGGCGCGCCTGCCGGTTGCGAGCTCGCCACGCTTGCGCAGGCGCTGGCCGCTGTGGCTGGGCGCTGCGGCATCCCTCGGACTGGCACTGGCGTTGCCGTTGTGGATGTCGCGCGAAGCCGCCATCGACCTGCCTGCACCGGCGATCACGCAGCGAACGGGCACGCCGCCATCGATGCCTGCCAACCCTCGGCCGCTTGCCAGCACACCGTCGCAGGCGCCACGCGTCCGCCACGACGACGACACTGCAGCCGAAGTCGACGCGATCGCAACCGCCAAGGCAGGCAGTGCAAGCACCCGCTCGCGTCCGCCGCGCATGGCGCCTGCGCAACGCCCGATCCGTACCGTGGCGGAACCTGCGGGCGCCACGCGCCTCGCGTCGTCCGATGCAACCACCCAACGCCTCGAATCGCTGTATGCCGAATCCGCGCAACTCGAACAGCTGCTGGCGATCGTGCGCGACGAGCGCGTCGCCAGTGGCGCAAGCGCAGCGCTGAGCGGCGAACTCGATAGCCGGGTCGTTGCCATCGACGCCACGTTGACCCAGCCAGCGCTCGACGACGCCCAACGCGCCGACCTCTGGGACCAGCGGGTGGATGCGCTGCAGCAACTTGTCGGCATCGAAGCCACCAATCGCCTGTATGCCGCGCGCGGCCAGCGCTACGACGCCGCGCTGGTCAGTGTCGACTGATTCCGACCCCCAACCTTCACCGATGCTCCACCGCCACGAGGCCCATATGAACATCCGCATCCGCAAGACACTGATCGTCCCGACCGCGCTTGCGCTGGCGTTGAGCCTGGCCCTGGCCGGCGCCGCCATGGCCCAGACTGCGCCCACCCCCGCGCAGCGGCAGGAACTCGACGCGGCCCGCGCGCAACTCGACCGGGCCGCGCAGCGCTACGCCGAACTCTCAACGAAGTACGGGGCCGCCGATACACCGATCCGAATCGAGAAGCGCGTGCTACGCAAGCCGGTGATCGGCGTGCTGCTGGCACCCGACGATGCCTCGGGCGTGCGCATCGCCGGGGTGACCCCGGGCAGCGCGGCCGCCGCGGGCGGGCTGCAGAGCGGCGATCGCATCGTCAGTATCGATGGCGCGGCCCTCAAGGCGAACAGCGGAACGGCGCGCGTCGACGAAGTGCGCGACCGGCTCGCCGCGCTGGATGCGAAAACCGCGGTGAAGCTCGGCTACGAGCGCGATGGCAAGGTGCGCGTGGTCACGCTGACGCCGAAGATCGGCGATCGCCTAATGGTGCTGCCGCGTGGCGCGATGGCCGACGGCGATGTGCAGGTCTTCCCCGGCGAAGGCGGCGATATCGAAGTCTTCGCCGATCACATGGCGTTCGGCGAGGCCGCGCGCATCGCCGAAGTCCATGCACGCACCGCCGCCGGCGACGCCATGCGCCCAGGCGAATTCGCCGCCATCATCGCGCCCGACGTGCGCACCGAGATCATCCGCCTGGGCAGCGACTGCAAGGGCGCGGACTGCAAGTTCCCGGTGCTGGCCGAGGCGTTCCGCTGGAACGGACTGAACCTGGCAACGGTCGATGCCGGGCTGGGCCGCTACTTCGGCGCGAGCAAGGGCGTGCTGGTGCTCAGCACCGGCAAGGACCTGGACGGCCTGCAGGCCGGGGACGTGATCCGCAGCATCGGTGGCAAGGAGATCGGCACGCCGCGCGAAGCGATGGATGCGCTGCGCGCGCAGCCAGCGGGCGGCAAGGTCGCGGTGGACTACCTGCGCGACCGTACGCCGGGTACCGCGCAAGTCAGCGTGCCGGAGTCGTTGCAGATCAGGCTGCCGCGGACCCCGATCGCGCCACGCGCGCCCGGTGCGCCCGGCACGATCGAGCATCGCAAGATGGTGTTCGTGGGCCAGGACGGCAAGGTGCAGACCTTCGAGGATGGCGACGGCAAGACTTCGCCGCCATGGCGGCCGAAGGACGGTCGCCAGGTCGAGAAACGCAAGTACGTGATGGTCGACAAGAACGGCAAGCGCACCGAGTGGGAAGGCGACGCCGGCGAAACGCCGCCTGCGTGGGTCAACGCGCTCCCGCCGGACGCGCAACGCAGGGAGGTGCGCAAGATCGTGGTGGTCGATGCGAATGGCAAGGCGACCGAACTCGAGACCGATGCGCTGCCGCCACCGGCGCCACCGTTGCCGCCCCCCGCGTCTCCGCGCATCCACTGATCCCTCGACGAACCAGCCCCGCAATGCGGGGCTGGTCTCTGCGGGCCAGCCACCAGACGGCAGCGCCCGTCATCGCCCCACGCCGACCGGATCGCCGGCGACGTCGTCCTGCAGCGGCGCCATTGCCGCAGGGGTCGCGGCTTGCCGGCAGCAGCAGTCGTCGATCAGGCCGACATCCTCGACGCCTTCGCGACGCACGATGCGCCTGGCGACCTCGGCACCGCAGGCCGACAGTCGGGGCAGGCTCGCCGCCAGCAGCGATTGTCCGGCGCCACCAGGCGCATGGAAGCGCAGTACGTTCGCCCGCCACGCCGGCCCACCCAGGTGCCGCGCAACCCGGCGCCACAATCGCGCGCGGATACCGAGCCCCTGCTCCGGCTGGCGCTGCGCGGGCAAGCCGGCAAGGAGTCGCTCCCAAGCCAGGAAGTCGGTGTCCGGCAACAGGTACAGGCGCCAACAACAGAGGCCGTCGTGGTCGAAGAACTGCAGGCTCTCGCACAAGCCATCGCTGTCCAACGTGCTGTCGCTGCTCACCCGCACCGCCTGCGACCAGCCATCGAGCTCGCTGCCGGCGCGGATGCGGAACATGCAGAGCACCGCGCCCAATGCGGCGAGTGCGTGCGGATCCGGCAACGGCATGGCCTTGCCCACGCGTCACTTCGTCAGGATCAGCTTGTCGTTGCGGGTGTGGCGCAGGCGATAGACCTCGTTGCCGTGGCGGATCAGCACTTCACTCGCACCTTGCAGGAGATTGCGACTCTCCACCGACGGCGTTGCGCATGGCGTCATCGCCTGTAGCGGCGTGGCATCGAGGATGAGGCGGCGGGTCGGTCGTGGACGTGGCTCGAAGATCACGGACATCGGCGGCGCTCAATGGAGGGTTGCGTTTGATGATAATGATTCTCATTATCGAGTCAAGCAACCCCGGTTCGCTGCATGCGTGGGGTCGCGGCAGGGTGAGGAAAGCGCGATTGAGGGCATGGCAGGCGCGCCCTATGCTGCGTGTCCCGAGCGAGGTCCAATGACTGATGGCGAATTCCGGCTGGCGCGACGTGTGGCCACGACTGCTCGAGCGGCCCGACGCGCTGATGCTGGAGCTCGGGGCCGGCGGCGAACTGCTGGTGGCGCAATTGCGCGCCGCGTTGTCGCTGGTCCTGCTGCTGTTGCCGCTGATCAACATGGCCACGGGCGAGTACAGCCCGTCGGAAATGACGGCCGGGATGCTGGGCGTGGTCCTCGCGGTGGTGATGTCGCAAGTGTGGCTCGCGCTGGCACGGCATCGCGGTCGCTATCGCTGGCTGCCGTGGGCCACGTCGAGCTACGACGTCACCCTGACCACGCTGGTGCTGTCGCTGCTGGCGATCGGGTCGCCCGCCACCGGACTCAACAGCATGGTGGTCTGGGTGTTCTACCTGGTCGCGATCTGCATGACCGCGCTGCGCAACGACGGTCGATTGACCGTGGCGATCGGCCTGCTGGCGATGCTGCAGTACAGCGGACTCGCGGTCGCGGTGTTCTCGCTTGTGCAGGCCCCCGAGCAGCTGATGTCGCTGGACTACGGCACCGCCACGATTGCGAATACGGTGCAGCGGGTGGTGCTGATCGCGATGATCACCGCGATCACCAGCACCATCGTGTACCGCATGCAGCGACTGGTCGACCTGTCCGGCACCGACGGCCTGACCGGCCTGCCGAATCGCACCTGGCTGGCGCATCGCTTCCCGGGCATGCTCGACGCCACCCGCAGCCAGGGCGGCTCGTTGTCGATCTGCCTGCTCAACCTGGACTACTTCAAGCGCATCAACGATGAGATCGGCCACCAGGCCGGTGATCGCGCGCTCCGCCATGCCGTCGACCTGTTGCGCGAACAACTGGACGAAGGCGACTTCCTGGCCCGGCTGGGTGGCGAGGAGTTCGCGCTGCTGATGCCGCTGCCGATCGGCCGTGCCTGGGAGCGCCTCGACAGCATGCGCAGGACCACCGCGTCGCAACCGTTCCTGGCCGACCCCGGCGCGGATCCGATCCGGGTGACCTTCAGCGCCGGCATCGCGGTGTGGCCGCATGACGGCACCGACCTCTCGCAATTGCTGCGCCGCGCCGATGTGCGCCTGCGCCAGGCCAAGCTGGAAGGGCGCAACCGCGTGCTGGCCCGCGACGCCTGACCGTCCCGCTTGCCGGCACCGGCGGGCATGACTACCCTGCGGCGAGCGGGAGGCGCATCGGCAGCCTCGCATGGGGAGCGAACTTGAGCTTGAAGCTGCGTCTGATCGTGATGAATTTCCTCCAGTTCTTCATTTGGGGGGCATGGCTGCTGACCATCGGCGCGTACTGGTTCCAGACCAAGCAATGGTCCGGCACCAGCTTCGGCGCGATCTTCTCGACCATGGGCATCGCCTCGCTGTTCATGCCGGCGTTGATGGGCGTGGTCGCGGACAAGTGGATCAACGCGGAAAAGCTCTACGGCATGCTGCACCTGGCCGGCGCCGCGATGCTGTTCTGCGTGCCGATGGTGCAGGACCCGCAGACCATGTTCTGGGTGATGCTGGTCAACATGATCTTCTACATGCCGACGATCTCGCTGGCGATCGCGGTGGCCTACAACGCCCTCAAGCAGGACGGCAAGGACGTGGTCCGCGACTACCCGCCGATCCGCGTGTGGGGCACTGTGGGTTTCATCGCCGCGCTGTGGACGACCAGCCTGCTCAAGCTCGAGACCTCGGCCGGCCAGTTCTACATCGCCTCCGCCGCGTCGCTGGTGCTGGGCCTGTACGCCTTCACCCTGCCGAAGTGCCCGCCGAAGATGGGCCAGAGCGAAAGCCGTTCGCTGGTCGACGTGCTGGGCCTGTCCTCGTTCCGGCTGTTCCGCGACCGCAACATGGCGGTGTTCTTCATCTTCGCGATGTTGCTCGGTGCCGCCCTGCAGCTGACCAATGCCTACGGCGACACCTTCCTGCACGACTTCGCGAACGTCGACGCGTACAAGGACACGCTGGCGGTGCGCTACCCCGCGATCATCATGTCGATCTCGCAGATTTCGGAGACGCTGTTCATCCTCGCCATCCCGTTCTTCCTGAAACGCTTCGGGATCAAGACGGTGATGACGATCAGCATGCTCGCCTGGTTCCTGCGCTTCGGCCTGTTCGCCTATGGCGACCCCGGCCCGGGCCTGTGGATGATCGTGCTCAGCTGCATCGTGTACGGCATGGCCTTCGACTTCTTCAACATCTCCGGCTCGCTGTTCGTCGAGCAGCAGAGCGATCCGCGCATCCGCGCCTCAGCGCAGGGCCTGTTCATGCTGATGACCAACGGCATCGGCGCGGTCCTGGGCAGCCTGATCGCCGGCTACGTGATCGAGCACTTCTTCACCGGTGCCGGCGGCAGCAAGGACTGGCAAGGCATCTGGACCGCGTTCGCGCTGTATTCGCTGGCGATGGCGATCCTGTTCGTGCCCTTGTTCAAGCATCGCCATGATCCCAACCGGGTGGTGCCCGCGCACGGCGCTGCCGACGTCGGGAATCCCTGACCATGGGCCGCGTCGCCATCGTCGGGTCCTTCAACGTCGACCACGTCTGGCGCGTGCCGACATTGCCGCAGGCCGGCGCAACACTGAGCGGCGAGTACGCCACGGGTCCCGGCGGCAAGGGGTTCAACCAGGCGATCGCCGCGCGCCGCGCGGGCGCGGCGACCGGCTTCGTGTGCGCGCTCGGCGACGACCTCGGTGCGCAACTGGCGCGCGTGTTGTGCACGGCGGACGGCATCGACCTGCGCGACGTGGTCGTCGGCTCGCCGACCGGCACCGCCGGCATCTACGTCGATGCGCAGGGCCGCAACAGCATCGTGATCGGCCCCGGCGCGAATGCGGCCCTGCAACCTGGATTCGTGACGGAGGCGCTGGCTGGCCTGCAGGATGGCGATGTACTGGTCGCCCAGCTGGAATCGCCGATCGACGCCATTGCATGCGCGCTCGATGCCGGCCGCGCCGCCGGCGCGACGACGGTGCTCAATCCCGCGCCGGCGAACGTGGCGGTGGACCACGCCATGCTGGAGCGGGCCGACATCCTCATCCCCAACGAAACCGAATTCGTCGCCCTGCTCGGTCGCCATGTCGGCGCGCGCATCGAAGCCGACGCGGTCTGCGGCATCGACCAGCAACGCCTGCACGCCCTTTGCCGCGACCTCACCCATGGCACGGTGATCGTGACCCTGGGCTCGAGCGGCTGCTTCGTCTCGCATGCCGAATCGAACCTGCGCGGCGACGCGACGGCCTGTTACCGGGTGCCGGCCGAGTCCGTGCGCGCGGTCGACACCACCGGCGCCGGCGATGCCTTCAACGGCGCGCTGGCGGCCTCGCTGGCGTTGAAGCCGGAACGCGGCTTCGCCGAGCATGTGCGCTTCGCCGGGCGCTACGCCGCGCGCTCCACGGAACTGTACGGTGCGGCGCTGGCGATGCCGCGGATGCCCGTCGAGTAAGCGCTCCACCGCACAGCCCCGTCGCAAGGACGGGCTTTACAATGCGCGCATGCAACTCGGCCCGCATCGCATCGAACCCAGGGTGATCCTCGCGCCCATGGCGGGCGTGACCGACAAGCCGTTCCGCTTGCTGTGCAAGCGGCTCGGCGCGGGCTTGGCGGTGTCGGAGATGACCACCTCCGACCCGCGCTTCTGGACCACGGCGAAATCGCTGCACCGCATGGACCATGTCGGCGAACCGGATCCGGTCAGCGTGCAGATCGCCGGGACCGTGCCTGAAGTGATGGCCGATGCGGCGCGCTACAACGTCGACCATGGCGCGCAGATGATCGACATCAACATGGGCTGTCCGGCGAAGAAAGTCTGCAACGCCTGGGCGGGATCGGCGCTGATGCGCGAACCGCTCCTCGTGGCCCGCATCGTCGAGGCGGTGGTCAACGCGGTGGACGTGCCTGTCACCCTGAAGATCCGCACCGGCTGGGATGCCGGACACCGCAATGCACCGGAGATCGCGCGCATCGCCGAGGATGCGGGCATCCAGGCGCTGGCCATCCACGGCCGCACCCGCGACCAGCAGTACGTCGGCGTCGCCGAGTACGAGACCATCGCCGCGATCAAGGCGATGCTGCGCATCCCGGTCATCGCCAACGGCGACATCGATTCACCGGAAAAAGCGCGCGCCGTACTGGATGCCACCTGCTGCGACGCGGTGATGATCGGCCGCGCGGCGCAGGGGCGTCCTTGGATCTTCGGCCAGATCGCGCATTACCTCGCCACCGGGCAGCGCTTGCCTGAGCCGTCGCTGCGAGACGTTCGCGACATCCTGCTCGCGCATCTCGAGCACCTGCATGACTTCTATGGCGAAGTCTCCGGGGTGCGCATCGCCCGCAAGCACCTGGGCTGGTACGCGAAGGATCGCCCGGAGAACGCGGCGTTCCGCGCCGTGGTCAACCAGGCACAAAGCGCGGAAGAGCAACTGCGGTTGACCCGCGATTACTTCGACGCACTGGTCGCGGGCGTGGCGCCGGGACTGTCCGCCGCGGCCTGAACCGTCGCGGGCTGCCGCCAGATCCGCTGCCACATGTCGCCGAGCCTGCGCGTCGCCTCCCAGGGCCAGCGCAGTTGTTGCGGCGGGATTGCGCGCCAGCCGCTGCCGTCAGGTTCGGCCACCGCGAAGTTGAAGCTGTAATCCGGCTCCGAACCCATGCGGAGGTCGCTGAGCACCAGTTGGCCATCGCGCACCTGCGCCTTCTGGAACCCATGGTTGAACCAGCTGAGCTCCCGTACTGCCGGGATCTCGGCCGCCTGGCGCAACGCCTGCACATTGGAGGCATAGCCGCGGAACACCATCGGCCCGCGATCGGCGACCAGCGAGCGCTCGCCTTCGACGAATCCGCCCGGTGTCATCGCCACCACGCGCCACAGCAGGGTATTGAACGGCATCGGCACCGAGAAACGCGGCGCATCGCCCAGGCCCATCGCCGCGAGCGCGCGCCCGGCTTCGCGATCGACCAGCGATTTCGCGAGCAGCGACCAGCCCAGGTAACCGACGCCGAGCACGAGACCGACGGCCAGCGCCTTTCCGCCCCAATGCCGGCTGCCGGCGATCATCGCCAGCACGAACGCCGCCAGCCACGCCAGGGTGAACAGCGGATCGATGATGAACAGGCTGCTCCACATCAGCGGCGGGATCGGCAGCGGCCATAACAACTGGGTGCCATAGACGGTGAAGCTGTCCAGCAAGGGATGCGCCATCAGGCAGGCGAAGATCGCCCACCACCAGCGCGTGGGCGCCTGCGCGACCCGGCCGCCACGACGCCGGAAGAACGCCCAGATCGCCCATGCGACCAGTGGCAGCACGAACCAGGAATGCGTGGCCGCACGATGCCAGGTCATGCGCACCACCGGGTCGTCGCTGAGCAGCAGCGGCAACACGTCGAGGTCCGGCAGCGTGTTGAGCACCATGCCGGCCAGCAACGCCGCGCGACGATGCTGTTTCGGCGCAATCGCGGCAGCGATGACGCCGCCATAGAACAGATGTGTGATCGAATCCATCGGCGGATGCTAACCGGCATCCCCCGCCGCGATCACGCTGCGCGCGGCAACACCACCGCGACTGCCGGGCTCGGCGCCCGTGACCGCGGCAGGACTTCGGCGAGCACCTCGCCGGTATGCGCCAGCAGGTGAAGCGTGCCATCCGCTTCCTCGACCAAGGCGCTCAGGCTCTCGACCCAGTCGCCATCGTTCGCATACACAAGCCCGTCTTCCTGCAGCAGCGCGGCGCGGTGGATATGCCCACAGACGATGCCGTCCAGGCCACGCCGGCGCGCGTCGTCCAGTCCGGCCTGCATGAATCGGGCGATGTAACGCTCGGCCGCGCCGCTCTTCGACTTCAGGAACTCGGACAGCGACCAGTAGCGAAGATCGAGCCGACCGCGCATCACGTTGAGCCACTGGTTGCCGGTGAGGATGCGGTAATACAACCAGTCGCCGAATTTCTCCTGCAAGTTGCCGAAATGGGTGACGCCATCGAACTCGTCGCCGTGCACGACCAGCAGGCGGCGGCCATCGGCGGTGACGTGGATCGCGCGTCGGCGCACCTGCATCGCGGGCAGCACCAGGCCACAGAACCGGCGGATCGGGCGGTCGTGATTACCCGGGATGTAGATCAGTTCGGTGCCGGCGCGCCGCAATGCATGCAACGCCTCGACGACGCGATTCTGCGCGCTGCCCCACTGCGCGCGCCGCTGCGCCATCCACCACAGATCGACGATGTCGCCGACCAGGTACAGCCGCCCGCAGCGCAATGTCGAGAGGAATTCCGCCAGCTCTGCCGCGTGGCAATGGCGCGAGCCGAGGTGCACGTCGGAGATGAAGACCGCGCGGCGCAGCGGCGGCGCGGCGATCGGATTCACGCGACGGCCTCGCTAGGCGTCGTCTCTTCGGCCTGCGTTTCTCCGAGGTAGCGCTGGCGCTTCTTCGGGCGCATGCGCTGGATGTCGACTTCGATCAGGCCATCCACCGCGTCGCTGAAACCGGGATCCACCCCGAACGCGAGGAAACGCGCGCCGCCGGGCTCGCAGAGTTCGGTGTACTGCTTGTAGAGCATCGGCACCTGCGCGCCGAGCGCGTCCAGGTTCGCCTTCAGTACGAGGAACGCGGTATCGGCGTCCATCGCGGCGTCCGCGGGCTGTGCGGCCCGGTACGCGAACGGCCGCTTCGAGACGACTTCAGCGATGCCACCGCCGAAGTAATGCGCGTAATGCGCGGCGATCTGTTCGCGCGCCGCGACCGGCAGCGCCGCGCTGATCGAGACCGCGCCGAACAGGTAACGCACCTTCGGATGCGCGCGCAGGTAGGCGCCGATGCCCTGCCAGAGGTAGTCGATGCTGCGGCTGCCCCAGTATTCCGGGACGACGAAGCTGCGACCGAGTTCCATGCCCTGCGCGATGCGGGCGATGGCGTCGTCGGCATAGTCGAACAGCGATGCGGTGTACAGGCCGTGGATGCCGTGCGCAGCCAACACCGGCGCACCGCGGGCAATGCGATAGGCGCCGACCACCTTCGACGCCGTGTCGTCCCACAGCACGATGTGCTCGTACCAGCTATCCCAGGCGTCGAGGTCGAGGCTGCGGCCGGTGCCCTCGCCGACCGCGCGGAAGGTCAGCTCGCGCAGGCGACCGATCTCGCGCAGCAGCGGTGCGTCCACCGCCAAGGTGCCGACCCGGATCTGCTTGCCGTCGCCGGTTTCGCCGAGCAGGCGCAGCTCCGCCACGCCGGTGCGCACCCGTGCCGGATCCACCGCCTCCGCGACGGGCTCGGGGCCTTCGGGTTCGCTGCGTTCATCGCGCTGCTGGCCCGTGCCCAGCGCATACAACTCACGGCGGATCTCGCGCAGCAGGGTGACGCCATCGCGGTCGGCGGGAATGACTCTCGGCTTGCCGACCTGCAGCAGGAGGCGTCGCTTGCGATGGGCGAACATCTCGCGCGCCAGCAGCGCGGTCCCCGCCGGCTTGAACAATGCCGACGCGCCGTAGAACAGCGCCGAGTTGCGCGCGTGGATGCGCACGGGCAGCACCGGCGCATCGCAAGCGCGGGCGAAGCGCAGGAAGCCTCGCCGCCAGCGCGTGTCGCGGATGCCGCGCGGCCCGAGCCTCGATACTTCGCCCGCGGGGAACACGATCACGCATTCCCCACGCGCCAGCGCAGCATCGACCGCGCGCAGGCTGTCGGGCGCAGGCCGGCCACCGAGGACGCGCACCGGCAGCAACAGGCCGTCGAGATTGTCCAGCGCCGAGAGGATGTCATTGGCGACGATGCGCACGTCGCGCCGCACCTTGCCGATCGCGTCGAGCAGCGCCAGCGCATCCAGCGCGCCGCTGGGATGATTGGCGACGATCAGCAAGCGGCCGTGCGCGGGGATGCGTGCGAGCCCGGCGGCGTCGATCTCGTAGCGCGCACCGAGGAACTGCAGCGCCGCGGCGACGAAATCGAACCCGCGCACATGCCGGTTGGCGGCGATGAAGGCATCGATCTCGCCGAGGCGCGACCAGCG
>Ga0164305_10000579_pt1 | contig 13921 bp, 13 predicted proteins | sample Whisoiple_237_MG_FD_110215 | JGI IMG/M metagenome (GOLD analysis project Ga0164305, IMG submission 110215) | Soil microbial communities amended with pyrogenic organic matter from upstate New York, USA - Whitman soil sample_237_MG | ecosystem: Environmental > Terrestrial > Soil > Agricultural...
CCGGTGCGTTGCGATGAGTTCGGAAAATCCGGAAGTTAGTCGAATGCCATCGGAGGAAAGGTAGCCTAACAGTCTCATGCCGATTCAGATTGATCAGAAAAGAACAGAGAACCTTGCGCCTCAATTCGACGAAGCGCTCGAACTCGTGCGCAACGAATTTGCGGGGCTCGACCTGCATCGCCAGTACCGCAACGCCTTCGCTAGGCTACTGAAGCCGGATCCGCTTGGGCGAGTGCTGATGATGGGCACCGACCAGCGCGACATGTTTGTGCCGGAGCTTCGTCGGGTCATACAAACGTCGGTGGCGAGTGACGGTCACATCTTCGACTTCGGAGCGGGCGACGGTCAAACGTTTGCGCTAGTCGCCGATTCGGTGCCGCAGGGCACCCGCATCTCACTCGAGGAGCCTAATCCAGAATACCTCGCAAATTATCGTGCTTTTCTAGAAACAAAGGTGCATTTGCGTCCCGGTTTGGCGTTGGCTGCAGAATTTGATGCGATCGACGCAGCGGCCGAGCGCTCGGGAGAGAAGCTACCGTCGGATGGCAGCATCGACCTCGCGCTCGCGTTGCACATGATCTATTTCGTCAACGACCTTGGGAGCAGCGTCACGAGGATGGTGCGGTTCTTGAAGTCCGGCGGTGTGCTGTTCGTCGTCGTGACCGACGAAACGGTCGGCTATACCGGTCTCGCGCTTAAAAGTTTTATCGAACGCGGCGGTGAGACCGGCGACAATGCGCGGCATCTCTCGGTCATAGCCGAGCGCCGCCGCTTGCTGGGAGCACCCGCGGAAGGTGGTGGCGCCATTGCCGATGTGCTCGGTGCCGCGGGAACTCCGGTGAAAATCGACGTGGGGCGCCAGCCGAGCCGGCTCTATGGACACAATCTCGCCGACCTGATTGCGCTCTCCTCGATTGCACTCCTCGCCAGCGTCCAAGGCCTGGAAAAGTTCGAGGCGGCCGCCGCACTGCTGCGTCACGATCCCGAAGCGGTCGACCTGCGGATCGAAGACGACGGCGCTCGTAAAGGTATGTGGAGCGTCACCCAACCGCAATGGGTTGCTGCCTTGCTTCGAACACGCTAGCAAACTTGCAACGGAGCCGTCGGCGTTTGTTATGACTGGTCGATACGGTCATCTACGAACGAGCCAGTCCATAGATTTACATCCTTCCTACGCAGTCGATCTCGTATCGCGTGTTCTAGCCATGGCTGCCCGCCGCCTGCCTTCGGCGCGCTCGTGCGAACGCCGTCAAAGAACAGCAATGAGGGTGCTAATGAAAATGCTAGCGTAGTATGACATTGTCTGGTTGCAGGATCTCCCCAGCGCCTCATGGCATCGCAGCGACTCGGATTTTGGGCTACGCTATGAAAGGTGTAATGAGCGGAGGTCACGATGACATCAATTATAAATATAGGAACAAACTGCTGGGATGTCGCTTCGGCAGAGCAAACTGGCCTGCTGATCGACGGTCGCAACTACTACCGGGCCTTTTATCAGGCCGCGCGGGCGGCGAAACGCTACATTTTGATTTGCGGCTGGCAGTTCGACAGTGACGTGATGTTACTGCGTGGGGACGATGCCGCAGACGGCGATGAGGTATGCCTGCTCTCGTTCTTGAACGGGCTTTGCGAGAAGAATGAAGACCTGCAGATCTACATTCTTGCCTGGAATTTCAATGCCGTCTACGGAATCGATCGCGAATGGTTTCAGAAATGGTATTTCAACTGGACCACCAACGACCGGCTCACGTTCTGCTTTGATGATTGCCATTGTTTGGGAGCCAGCCACCATCAAAAATTCGCCGTGATAGACGGCACGATTGCATTCTTGGGCGGATTGGACCTGTGCTCGAGTCGTTGGGATGATCGCGATCATTGTGCTGATAATCCTCAAAGGGTCAATGCGGATCAGAATCCCTACACGCCGTTCCATGACGTGCAGTCCTATCATGTCGGAGCCGTAGCCGAAAAAGTGGCGGAGCTATTTAAACATCGCTGGAAGCTTGCCTACTGTAAGGACCTCGATCTACCCGAGACAATAGAAAGACAGCGGATTGATTTTTTAGGAAGCTTCCCGATTCTGTCCTCCCGTGTCGGAATCAGCCGGACACAGGCAAAAACAGAGGACGGCAGACAGAGTTCTCACCAAGAAATTCGCCGGCTTCTTGTCTCCGCCATTGAAAGTGCCGAAAACCTGATTTACCTCGAGAATCAATACTTCAGCTCGAACGCTCTCTTTCGAGCACTGTCGAGGCGAATGACGGATTCGGGTCGGCCCCCGCTCGAGATCGTGATGATTTTGGCCAAGGATACGAACGCGTTTTTCGAGAAAATCTCAATCGGTTTGATGCAGGCCAAACTGATTGCTCGTTTAGAGGAGCTCGCCTCGGAAACGGGCCACAAGGTAGGAGTTTACTATCCGGCCTGTTTAGGTACGGATGGCCAGGAGGTGACTACCTATATTCACTCGAAGCTCTTCCTGGTCGACGATCGCTTCTTGAGCGTGGGTTCGGCGAACATGAACAATCGGAGCATGGGACTCGACACCGAGGTAAACGTAGCCTGGGAGGCCACGCCCGAGGAACATGCCATGATCGAATCCATCCGGCGTGTACGAGTCGATCTTTTAGCCGAACATACGGGTGCAACAGATGCAGCGAGCCTCGGTGAGCTTACCGCTAGGAAAGGACTGGTTGATTATCTGGAGCGCTTAGCAGGAAGCGGCTCAAGCCGGCTTCGCCGTCATCCGTGTTTGGATGTTGACCCGGCAGAATATGAATCTTTGACATCGATGCTCCCTGCTGGATTTCCATTCGATATGGAGCAACCGGAATCCGAAAATGTTATCTACGAAACGATTTCCGATCAATCGGACGGGCTTTTCGCTAAAGGAATCGCGTCACTCAAAAACATGTTCAAAACCGCAGGGGCTGATTGAACAAACCGCACCCGTAGACTTAGTAGGAAACACGCTGCACACGGACCAGCCGCGATCCAAATATTTCCTATTACCGCCGGATTGAACCCGTCCGCTTAGAGCATCGTTACTCCGCGGCGCGGCGGTGTCCTGATTCTGCTTTTTGATCTTTTGGCGCGCTACGAGGATCAAGCAGTAGGCAAGTGAAAAGAGCCTGTCCGTATCAATCTCTCGAATTGCAAGACGCTGTTGCTTGCTGGAACAGCTACTAATTCATACGACCATCATCGGGCAGAACGACCGAATCGGTTTGACGCCTTCAACCGTCTGAGTAAAATAAGTCGCGAGTTCACCACACTTTATAACACAGCCCCTTGACGGGCTCAGGAGCGAAAAAGTGCCGATCTACGAATATCTTTGTCTCGATTGTAAAAAGCCTTTTTCGTGTCTCGTAGGGGTCGTTGCCGAGAGCGAAGAACCTCGCTGCGAGCGCTGCGGCGGAACGAAACTTCGTAAGCTCATTTCTCGAGTAGCGCGGGTGCGCTCTAAGGAATCGTCACTGGAAGATCTCGCCGATCCGAGCAAACTGGGCGACATGGACGATCCCAAAGCAATGGCCCGGTGGGCCAAGGAGATGGGAAGGAGCATGGCCGACGAAACCGGTGAGGAACTTCCCGAGGATTTCGATGAGATGATAGAAAACGGCCCGCACGGAGAAGGTGAGGAAGACTAAGCACACGGCCCGATTCGATCCGCCATTTCTAATTGCGCCGCCCGGTCGCGAGACGGGCATTAAATCAAACTAATCGCGTGTCATTCCGCGGGCTGATTTTTCAGGGAATAGTCGCTGCAACGGCAGATCGCAATGTTGTTTAACGAAGTATTACGCCACTGCTAATCTAGTTATCCAAATTGCCAAGGAGCCAGTAATCGTCAATTAGACGAGCGCGCTATGAAAATCTACGCATTTGATGTCGATGACACATTGGAAGTGTCCGGTGGTCCGATTGGTATTGGCAGCATTGATGATCTTAAACCGCACGGCGATATCGTTGGGCTTAACGGCAACTGGGCGGTGGTTGTCCAAACCGTGCCGTCATGGCATCGGATTTTCAGTTTCATAGGCCCGATGGAAATGTCGAAGGAAATTTTTCTCAAGCAACTAAAAACTTATATTCGGGCGGACGACTACATTATGGTCGGAAACATCAAGGGGGTCAGTGGGGCATCCGACGACCAGGGCGCAGCCGATCTAGCCGGATGGCGGTTCATCAAAGAAAGCGACTTCGCGGCAGGAGAACGTTAGTAGTGCTCGTTGACACCGCAGACGTATGCGACTAACCGATGAGCCCTCGCCGATGGCATGCGTTGTACGCACGACTGAAACCCTTGCTGCCTTGATCGAGGTGGACTAGATTCGGCGACGATCCAAGAACTTTAGAAACTGGAGGGGAAAATAAAATGATATCGCAGATTCGTATTTACACGATCAATAAGGGTGAGATGGATAATTTTCTCGAGCACTTCAAAGACGACATCATTCCGATACATAAAAAAACGGCGTACCTATAGTCGGTACCTGGGTGAATCGACCGCAAAACGAATTCATTTGGGTCAGGACCTATAAAGACAAGGCGGATGTCGAAGCGAAAACCAAAGAGTTCCAAGCCGCCGTCGCCGCCGCCGGAGTCAAACTTGGCGGCAATGTTGCGAAGATGGAAGTGCGCGAGGCCGAATCGGCGTTTGCGTAAAAGCGGATTCGACGCAGCGCAAGTGCATAGCGGGTGTAATGAGTCGCATCCAAAGGGGGCTGTCTGGATAAAAAATTACTGCGTTGCGCTGACGGCGTTAGCTCTGTTGGTTTTCATCGCAGCGGGAGGGCAGCCGGCCTACAGCGCGGCGCCGTTCTACGAAGGAAAAGCAATTCGAATTATTGTTGGGACAGCGCCGGGAGGCGGGTACGATACGTATACTCGTCTTATCGCCCGCCATTTCGGCAAACATATTCCAGGAAATCCGACCATCATCGTCGACAATATGCCGGGCGCCGGGGGCTTGCTGTCCGCCAACCATCTCTTCAAAGTCGCCAAATCCGACGGGTTGACCATCGGTCATTTTGTCGGCGGGCAATTTTTACAGCAGCTCCTCGGTAAGCCGGGCATCGAGTTCGATGCGCTCAAGTTTGAATACATCGGCGCGCCCGCTCAGGATAATTTCGTCTTCGGCGTCGCCAAGACGACTGGCATCACAAGCATGGAGCAATGGTCGGCATCCAAGACAGCAGTTAAATTTGGCGCAATCGCAGCCGGCGATGGGACGTATGATACCGCAAAAGTTGTCGAGGTCGCTCTCGGCCTGCCGATCCAGATTGTATCCGGATACAAGGGCACTGCGCCCATTCGCTTGGCGTTCAACAGCGGCGAGGTCAGCGGCCTAAGTAACTCGTGGCAGTCGTTTCGGTCAACGTGGCGAAAAGAGCTTGAAACGGGCGAGGTGGTGATGGTGCTGCAGTTGAGCGCGAAGTCCCACCCGGATCTTCCCAAAGTGCCTTTGGCAGTAAATCTGGCGAAAACAGACGAGGAGCGAAAGCTGATCCAAGCCGTGGCTCAAGCTCATGGTGCGGCGGTGCGGCCCTATGTTCTGCCGCCAGGAACGCCCAAGGATCGCGTCGAGATCCTACGCAAGGCTTTTATGGAGACTGTCAAGGATACGGAGCTGCTCAATGAGGCGAGTAAGGCCAATCTCGAAATCAATCCGGGATCGGGCGAAGAGCTCGAGCGCAATGTGAAAGACCTTCTTCGTCTCGAGCCCGCTCTGGTCGCACGGCTGAAGGAAATTTTAAAGTAGCCAACCAGGCTGGTGGGCTCGCTAATCATATTCGAACAGAACCTGATCCAGATTGCCGGGGTGATCGACGCTCCCGAGGCGGAAATGCTTCAGCAATGCGGCGTTCGCTATCTAGGATTTCCGCTGCGGCTTCCGGTTCACCGCGAAGATCTCACCGAGGAAGAGGCGGCGACGATCATCAAGAGCTTGGCGCCGCCGGTATTCGGAGTGCTGATCACGTATATCCATCAGGCAAGCGAGATCGCCGCTTTATGTCATGCGCTCGGCGCCCGAATCGTGCAGCTCCATGGCGACATCGGCCGGGACGAAGTGAAGCGTCTAAAAACCCTCGCTCCGAGCTTGACCGTGATCAAAAGTCTGGTCGTCGGAATGCGGGACGATAAAGCTCTCGAAGCCATGGCCCGTGAGCTATCGCCCTTGGTCGATGCGTTTATCACCGACACCTTCGATCCAAAAACCGGCGCATCGGGCGCCACCGGCAAGACTCACGACTGGCGCGTGAGCCGGCGCCTGGTGGAAGCAGTCGATCGCCCGGTGATTCTCGCCGGTGGATTGACGCCGGAGAACGTCAAGAGAGCGATTCTGGAAGTCCGGCCGGCAGGTGTCGACTCTCACACCGGCGTCGAGGACTCCAGCGGCCGGAAGAGCCGCGACAAAATCTGCAAGTTCCTGTCGGAAGCGCAGGAAGCTTTTGCTCGTTAGAGCAAAGTAAAGATCAGCAACTCAGCCTTGCGGCAATGCAGGACCTGAGGCTGATATTGTGACTTGTTTGTAACGACTTTCACGCGATGGATACTCGACGTCATTGATAATAGCGGCCTGATCGATTCCGACTTGGAGTTTCTATTTTTCTCAGCCACACTTCCCCTGAGAACGCTGAGATTTTCGCCAGGGTAGTGACCTCCGCTTGCCGTGTGGAAGGTTGGCAGTCGCCGGTGCAGCCGAAGTTACTGCACACTCTTTTTAACCGGCTGCTCGGTCAGGACCTCGATTTCGAAAACCTCGCCCCAACGTCTCCTGCTGAGGTAATGGCTGCGCTGCGCAGCGAGGCTGAGCGGGACGAGGCGATCCAATTAATGGTTGCGGTTGCTGGCGCTTTTCGAATCCGGTCTCATGCCAATGAGCCTCGTTGTCAGCGAGCAGGCAGGCCACAATCTATCGGCGCCAGGCGGCATTGAACGCTTGGCGGAAGCCGTCGCTCGCGGCGCCGCTTGCAACACGGATCTCGTGCTCGACGTTGATTTTTTTCAGCACGCCAACGAACCGTTGGAGGAAATTCGTGCACGGTTTAATATCCAACCGAAGAGAAAAAAAAGTTTAGAGCTCGATCCGTTCGGCCCATGAAATTGCCGCCGGTGAAGTAACTCTCGTCGTCGCGGCAGAGCGCTATAGGATTATACTCACGGCTCCGTGCTCGCTCAGCGCTTCCTGGTCGAGAACGGCTTTCCTGTGCTGGATCTTCAACTCTCCGTCGATCTGTTTCAGCCTGTGCTCGTACCAACCCACGTAAGGGCTCGATTCTCCCATGCGGAAACGGTAGACGAGAAACGAGGAAGTCACGACGATGGCGCCGTCTTTTACTTTGATTCGTATGTTAGAAATGAAGCGCCGGGTACGCGACGAAGGATATTCTCTGTGTCCGTGGCGGCTCTTCAGTCTTTCAACGCGAGCGCGCAGTCGTACCATGTCATCGTCGATAAAGACCAAGTCCTTTCGGGGATCTCCGTCCGGGAGATCCGTGGTCGGGACGAGATATCTGCCGTCGGCGGTAAAAAGCGCCAACCATTCATCCAATCGCCATGCGTCCAGAAGAGCCGCCTCTCGGTAAAGAAATTCTTCCACCATTGCGCGCAAAGCGGGTGGGCTGCCATCGTTTCCGGCGGAGCTTTCGTCCGGCATGATTGCTTTCGCTGTCAGCGGGCGAGCGCCGCTTTCTCCCTGATCACCGGGTCGTTCGTTTCAACGTGTCCCAGCCCCGACAGATGGCCGAACCACTGACGCCAGAACGCCCGCAACTGAAGCTCGTCCTCGGCGATCGCTTCACGGTGCATCCCTCTGGATAGTTCGGACCATTCGACACCCTCGGCTTTATAACCCGCTTGACAGGATTCGATCGCTTCGACGTCATCGGGTGTCGCGAAACCTCCCGGCCCGTGGAAGGTAAGGAAATTGTCCAGCCGGCGGGCGAGGAGCTCGGGTTTCTCTTCCTTTGGAGCCAGCTGCCAGGCGGTCACGTCCATCAGGTCCGGAGCTAACGGCCAGAAGATTCTTACGGTGATGTCGATGGTGTCGATGATGAGGAGATTCGGATAGATGAGGAGATTTCGGCTGATATCGGCCATATGCCGGGCCTTCTGCTCGCCGAACTTTCGCACCAGACCCGCACGGATCGCGGCGATCTCCTCCTTGTTCTCTTCCCCGAAGAGGGGGCTCCAACGCGCGATGGGCCGGCCTCTGATGCCGTCGTGTTCTTCCACCGCATGACCGTTGCCGAGGACGAGCGCCGGCCGGCTGAATGCGGTTTGCACGCCGCTGGTGTTGATCCCCAGGCTGTTCACATATTCGAAGTAAGTCTTGTGCGTCGGCCTGACGTGATAGCCATCCAGGCTGTTCTCCACTAGCAGCTTCCAGTTGGCCTTGATCGAGTAGCGATTGGAACCCGGGATGATCCGCATGCCTTTCTCGGCCTGGTCCACGACAAGGTCCAGATACTCCCGAGCGCCCGCGAGATAAGTCACGAGTTCTTCGACATCGGGATTGAAGCTCACAAAGACAAAGCCGCGGTAACTCTCCATCCGTGGCGGCGATTTGAGCCCCATCTCCGCTCGGTTGAAACTATTGGGATAGCCGGCCTCATCCGGCACGCCTACGAGATCGCCGTGATTGTTGAAGCTCCAGGCGTGATAGAAACATTGCAAAACGTCGGCATGCCCCTGGTCGTGCCGGCGAATGAGCGCGCCTCTGTGCGTGCATGTGTTCAGAAAAACCCGCAGCTGGCCGTCGCTGCCGCGGATGAAAAAAAGCGGCCTCCCGGCGACGTTCCGGCGCCGGTAGTCGCCCGGGTTCTCTACTTCGGACTCGTGGCACAAATACAGCCAGCATTTGTTGAAGATCCGCTCCTGCTCCATCCGAAATATTTCAAGCGATGCCATGGCGGAGCGATGGACTCGAAACACGCCCTCGTTCGGGCTATCTATAATCAAATTTTTAGGATCGAACATCGCGCGGCCCTCGTAGATCCCGAGTCACGAATAGTGCGGTTGCTCTCTACCATCCTATTCTACCCCGGAGTGTTGTAGCAAGGACGGCTTTGTCTCACGTTGTTCCAAACTCAGCGTGCTCCGCGTCTCCGTAGTGAATTCCTTCTTTCCCGAACTCTGTATCTCCGTGTCTTTTTCGAAAATACCCGTTGTGAATGAGCGGCCTGACAAGAGAGGGATCTTCCAAATCCGTCATACCTGCGAAAGCGGGTATCCAGGCCCATTGATTGGCGAAAACAATCTGGATTCCCGCGTGCGCGGGAATGACGTTCCGAGAAGAATCCGTGCTCGAGTCCCACCTTTCAATCTCTGTCGGCGAGCGTAAGCGCATGAAGCTCTGTGGTGAGTGTCTGAAATACTTTCCGGTATTTTTACCATCATCACTCCAGGTTTGGTGCAAACAGTTCGTCAGGGCTCACGATCCGGGGCGAGAAACCCTGTTCGTAAACATATTGGCCGATCGCCTGCAACGTCGGGCGATTCGGCTCCAGCCCGTAGGCCCAGAAATCCTTGCCCAAGACCCGCCAGGTCTCCTCGACGTGATGGATCAACCAGGGAAGCGAAAGACGCAGCGCGTCCGTATCGTAGAGTCCGTCGACCGCCAGATCCCGAGCTTCGCAGAAGGCGCGATAGACGCTCCGGGCCGCCCATGGGTGCTCGCGATAGATATCGTCACGCAGCGCCACCGTATGCATAATCGGGAAGATGCCGGTGCGGCGGTAATAATCCTGCTCGGTGTCATAGTAGTTCGGAAACAGTCGCGCGATACGCGGCGAGCCCTTCTGAAAGATGGACGGGATATAGATCGCGAGCAACGCATCGAGCTCCCCGCTCTCCAGCATTCCCTCCAGCGTCCGGTCCGCCGGCAGAAACTCGACCTTGATCTTGCCGGGCAGCTTCAAAGGAATTAACGGTCGCTGGGTCGCGGTTGTCAATCCGCCGATGAACCACTGAATGTCCTCCATCATCACGCCGTATTCGTGTTGCAGGATCCCGTTCATGAAGATTACGGCGGTAGAGCCGAGCTGCGTTGTTCCCACCCGTTTGCCCCGCAGGTCTTGAGGCGTCTCGATCCCGGCATCGGTCCGTACGTAAATGCACGAGTGTCGAAATATCTTGGACAGCGCGACCGGCACCGCAACAAACGGGCAAGCGCCGCGGCCTTTCAGACTCACGTAAGAGCCGAGCGATAGCTCCGAAACCTCAAACTCTTTGTCCTCCAGCATTCGGGGAAAGGTCTGGCGCGGACGCATGATCTTGATCTCCAAATCGATGTCTTCGGCCTGGACACGGCCATCGATGAGCGGACGGGTTCGGTCATAGTCCCAGCACGCGAGGGTGAGTTTGAGTTTCGACATCCGTGCAACCTGTCTCCGCGGAAATTTGGTTCAATGTGGAATAACACACCGCAACGAGCTGTCAAGAAATTCAGTGGTGGTTCAGTTTGAGAACGAATTCCGAATTGCCCGAGTAGACCTGGGGCAGCACGCCGTATCAAGGGGAAGTGTGGTAGGGATTCAGCTTAACAAGGAATGAACCATTGAAACTCCATGGTTCACGCAGTTCATAGCTCCGTCTGCTTCGATTCTCGAAAAGTAGCCGTTTCTCGAATCATCGATTCTCAATCTGACCTGACGCGCAGGCCTTAGGCCGCATGACCACGCTTCGGTTGCCCGATCGGGCCCGAGACTAAGCTTAAGCTTAAATGGTTTGAGAAGCCGGTTTAAAGTTTCCTGCCCTTGCTTACCTAGCTCAAAAGCCCTATTGTTGATTTTCCCGCAAATCTCTCAAACCCAATCCGATTCCGTAGTGACGTTCGATTAGGAGGTTTCATATGTACAGAATTTTGTGTGACCGACAGCCGGCTCGCGAACTCGGTTCAGGCCTGACCTGGTTCATGGAAAACGGCAAGATCGTCGAGTTCGCTACGACCGAAGAAGCCGGGGCTATGGTAAAAAAGTTAAGTGAGGGGCCCAGAGCGGCGACGGTTACTTACACGGCCAAAAAATATAACCCCGACGATTAATTCAGCCAAATACGGGCCGCGCTGAGGCGGTGCCGCATGTGGCGGAAAAATGGACAGCCGCATCGAGAGAAGTGTGATTGAATTTAGATCAAGGGATGTATTTTTCATCTTGCAGGAAGAGCTCGGTTGGAATTTCAATCCCTAATCCCATCTCCTTGCAGCGACTATAAACAAGATGGCCAACGGCGGTAAACTGCACACCATCTCCCCTCAAGACAAGTCCTGTGATCTGGCGATCGGAAGTCCGTCCAGGGTGTTTTCCCGCTATTACATCGCCCAACAGTGTTAGTTTATCCCACTCGATACGCGTGGCTTGCGTATATTGATCCTTGGAATGTTCTGGAATCGCTTCGGCACCACCTATCGCATATCTCATCCAACGCCTGCCGTGGCGATTCATCGTCAGGACGTCACAGCGTTCCCAGCCTGCGAGCTCCAGCTCAACATCTGAAACGTTGCTGACAAAGTGACCGGGCTCCAGCCATTCACCCATCACCACCGGATCCTTGGAGTTCGTCGCCATATAGACGATATCAGCGCCTTGAACGGCCTCACGGGCAGAAGGCACCGGGATAATTTCTATTCCGGCTTCCTTGGACATCTCGTTTGCAAACGTCTCTTTCTTGCCGGCAGTTGGGCTATACACTTTAATCTTCTTTAAGAGGCCGAGCGCAGAGAAACAATGAACAGCGCCCTGGGCCTGCCAACCTGTTCCGATAAGCGCCATAACCCGCGAATTTTTTCGCGCCAGATATTTTGCTCCGACCGCTCCCGTGCCGGCCACGCGGAACTTCTGAAGATAGCCATCGTGGATAATGGCCAACAGTTCGCCGGTGCGAGAGCTATAGAGATAAATCAGACCGCAAAACTTTCCATCTTTGCGGCCCGGTACCCGCCTCTGAAGGGTTCTTCCGTCCTGTTCAAAATACGTGATGATATCGGAATCCACACGGTCCGATGTGACATCCAGTTTGGCAATTGCTCCAGTCAATGACGTATATGAGTGGTGCGTTGGATTGCCTCCGCCCTCAGGGAACTTGGGGTGGTCGCGGTAATCGTCGGCGTCCCTCGGCGTGAAAACTCTGTACGGCGGAGCATTGATGGCGCCGCCGGTCGCCAATTCCAACGCCGCCACCTCCAAGGCGTCGTTTATCTCTGCCGGCTTGAGAACTTTCTCCACGGTCGGATTGTCGATAATGAGTGTCATGTAACCTCGTCAACCGGCAGCGCTGGCTTAACGGGCACGGAGTTCATTTGCGTCATGTTCTAGCGCAGTTATTTAGGTAGTGAAGACTTTGCGCGTGGTCAGCTCTACTGTCGTCGCATGAGCCTTCCGCCCCAAGAGCTTTGAGTGAAAGCGTCAACGGCGATTCTTTGACGTTCGCAAGAGGATTGATTGAGGCCAAACTGCGAATGTCAAAAGCAAAAAAGGCTGTTGAAAAAAGCTCACCGGCGTTGCACTAGATCGCCTCGCTATGACGTCGCCGCTCCTGTCCTGAGCAAAGTCGAAGGAGCGATTTCTAGTGCGCCTCGCATCTGAGGCTTTTTTGAACAGCCTGGAGCTGAGATTTTCAACACTCGTTGAGATTCAACGTCGGTTTTCCACCCGCGCGACGATTATGCGGCGACTGTTTCGCGCTGCGCGAGCTTTGTGAGCCGCGACATCATCGCTGCGGCATTGCGGTCAAGGATCTTCGCGCGCGCATCCTCGCCGATCTGCGCGTCCACGAGTGCCTTGCTGGTCCACTCGCAGCCGAATTCGGTTCCGTCGGTGCCGCAGACGATGCGCTCGGCGCCGTACAACCGCACCGCGGCCTCGATCGCGCCCGGGCCGAACGAGTTACAATCCACATACACCTTCGCGCGGCGGAAGCGCGACGACGGCAGTTCCTCTTGCGGTGTATCCAGCAGGCAGCGGTGATCCATGCGCTCGATCTCGTAGGGAATGTTGCCGCCGAGATTGTGAACCAGGACCGTCGCCTCGGGGTAGGGCGCGAGGTAGTCGGTGAGGCACAAGGTCACCATCACCGAGGACAGACTCGCCTGCATGTCGAGCGTGCCGTTGCGCCGGCGGGCGTTGTCGGTGTCGCCGGACACCTTGGGAAACGTGTCGCCAGGAAGCGGACCGTGGTGGATGAATACGATGGCGCGCTGGCGGTTCGCGACCTCCAACAGCGGGCGCATGTTTTCGGCGGCCTTCTTCGTGAGAAAGCCGTTACCGGGCACTTGCGCGCCGACCACCCCCGGCAGCGTTAGTGCGCGCGCGCACTCGGCAGCGGCGGCAGAGATGTCCACGAGCGGTAGCGCGGCAAACGCACTGAAGCGTCCCGCGTGATTCTGGCAAAGCCCCGACAGTGCGTCGTTCACCATCTTGCACAACGGCAGCGAAACTTCGACGGGCTGCGACTCGATCCAGCAGAACGCACCGAGCAGCGACAGCACGCTGGTGTTCACGCCCTGGCGGTCCATCCTTGCGAGATGGAATTCCACGTGATCGAACGCCTTGGACAGCGGCTCTTCGCCGATCCGGCTCTTCAGCACTTCTGAGCCGTCCTGATTGCGCACGATGCGCGGTTCCTTGGTGCGGGCGCGCAGGGCGTCGACCAGCTCGGCGGGCCTCCAATGGGCATGCATGTCGATCATGGCTTTCTCCTTCGTTTATCGTCCAACGAATTAACCACGAAATTCCCGGTCCGCGATTGGTTTGCCTACTATCGTGCAATCTATTCCACTCGCCCGCAACCTAGCAAGCGCTTTTCCGCAGCGCCAACTCAATATGTCTGCCGCCGGCTTGCATTAGAGTAGGGAAAAGCCAAGTTAAACGCCTTACCGGGATTTTCACATACGTGCTATAACCGATCTCCATTGCAG
>Ga0164305_10000580_pt1 | contig 13906 bp, 6 predicted proteins | sample Whisoiple_237_MG_FD_110215 | JGI IMG/M metagenome (GOLD analysis project Ga0164305, IMG submission 110215) | Soil microbial communities amended with pyrogenic organic matter from upstate New York, USA - Whitman soil sample_237_MG | ecosystem: Environmental > Terrestrial > Soil > Agricultural...
CTCGCCCATGCCCTTCAGGATCGTCTGGCCGGACTCGTGGTCGGTCGAGACGGTGAAGGACGGGTCTTCCGCAGCCAGCTTGGCCAGGGCGACGCCCAGCTTCTCCTGGTCCGCCTTGGTCTTGGGCTCGACCGAGATCTCGATCACGGGCGCCGGGAATTCCATCTTCTCGAGGATGACGGGCGACTTCAGGGGATCGCACAGGGTGTCGCCGGTGCGGGTGTCCTTCAGGCCGGCCAGGGCGACGATGTCGCCGGCGTAGGCTTCCTTGATGTCCTGACGGTCGTTCGAGTGCATCAGCAGCATGCGGCCGACGCGCTCTTTACGATCGCGGCTCGAGTTCAGCAGGCCCATGCCGGTTTCCATCTTGCCGGAATAGATGCGGCAGAAGGTCAGCGAACCGACGAAGGGGTCGTCCATGATCTTGAACGCCAGAACCGACAGGGGCTCGTCGTCCGAGGCGCGGCGAACGACCGGCTCTTCCGTCTTGAAGTCGATGCCCGGGGTCGGCGGGATGTCCAGCGGCGACGGCAGGTAGTCGACGACGGCGTCCAGCAGCGTCTGCACGCCCTTGTTCTTGAAGGCCGAGCCGCACAGGATCGGATAGAAGGCGCCGGTCAGCACGGCCTTGCGGATGCACTTCTTCAGCACTTCCAGCGAGGGCTCGGTGCCGTCCAGATAGGCTTCCATCGCCTCGTCATCGAGTTCGACGGCGTTGTCGATCAGGTACTGGCGAGCGGCGACGGCCTTGTCCATCAGGTCGTCCGGGATCGGGCCGACGGTGAAGTTGGCGCCCAGGGCGTCGTTGTCCCAGACCACCGAGTTCATGGCGACGACGTCGACCAGGCCCGACAGGGTGTTTTCCGAACCGATGGGGAACTGGATCGGCACGGCCTTGGCGCCCAGACGGTCGCGGATCGACTGCACCGAGGCGTCGAAGTCGGCGCCGATCTTGTCCATCTTGTTGACGAACACGATCCGCGGCACGCGGTATTTGTCGGCCTGGCGCCAGACGGTTTCGGTCTGCGGCTCAACGCCGGCGTTGCCGTCCAGCACCGTCACGGCGCCGTCGAGCACGCGCAGCGAACGCTCGACTTCAATGGTGAAGTCCACGTGTCCGGGGGTGTCGATGATGTTGAGGCGCTTTTCTTTCCAGAAAGCGGTCGTCGCGGCGGACGTGATCGTGATGCCGCGCTCCTGCTCCTGGTCCATCCAGTCCATGGTCGCGGCGCCGTCGTGGACTTCGCCGATCTTATGGTTCTTGCCGGTGTAATACAGGATCCGCTCGGTCGTCGTCGTCTTGCCCGCGTCGATGTGGGCCATGATGCCGAAGTTGCGGTAGTCCTCGATCTTGTGCGTGCGGGACATGAAAGCGTGCCTTGAAGTGAGTTCAGGACGCGTTGTGCGCCCTCGGGGAGATCGTCGATGTTCGGATAAGCGGGCGCGGGCGATTTAGCTCAAACCGCCCGCGCCGGATAGTCACTAGATAGGGACCGAAGACGGCCCCTTGAAGGCGTTTACCAGCGGTAGTGGCTGAAGGCGCGGTTCGCTTCGGCCATCTTGTGGGTGTCTTCGCGCTTCTTGACCGCGGTGCCGCGGTTGTTCGAAGCGTCCAGCAGCTCGGCGGCGAGCTTTTCGGTCATGGTGTTCTCACCACGCTTGCGCGCGGCGTTCACCAGCCAGCGGATGGCCAGGGCGCGGCGGCGATCGGGGCGAACCTCGACCGGCACCTGATAGGTGGCGCCGCCGACGCGACGCGAACGAACCTCGACCGACGGCTGGACGTTTTCCAGGGCGGTGTGGAAGGTCTGGACCGGCTCGAAGTCCTTCTTCTTGTCGGCCAGGATTTCGAAAGCGCCATAGACGATGTTCTCGGCGACGGCCTTCTTTCCCTCGTACATGACGTAATTCATGAACTTGGTGACGGTCAGATCCTTGTATTTGGGATCCGGCAGAACTTCGCGCTTCTGTGCGCGGTGACGACGGGACATGGGCTTGGCCTTCTAAATCGGTGTCGGACGGCCGGGTTTCCCCGGTGAATGAAATGAAGCGATCGCTTACTTCGGACGCTTGGCGCCGTAGTGCGAACGGCGCTGCTTGCGGTCCTTGACGCCTTGCGTGTCGAGCACGCCGCGCAGGATGTGATAGCGAACGCCGGGCAAGTCCTTGACGCGGCCGCCGCGGATCAGGACCACCGAGTGCTCCTGCAGATTGTGGCCTTCGCCGGGGATGTAGCACACGGCTTCGATGCCGGTGGTCAGTCGGACCTTGGCGACCTTACGCAGAGCCGAGTTGGGCTTCTTCGGGGTCGTCGTATAGACGCGGGTGCAGACGCCGCGGCGCTGGGGGCAGCCCTTCAGGGCCGGCACCTTGTTGCGCACAGGCTTCGGTTGGCGCGGCTTGCGGATCAGCTGGTTGATAGTCGGCATGGAGTCTCGGTTCTCTTCAAACGATGGGGGCGTGTGCCTTTCGGCCGGAGCGCCCCGGTGAGCCTTCTTTTCGGACGACGCTGATGCGCCGCCCCGGGTTTGATCTCGAGCCGTCAGCGCGACCGCCAAACGAAAAAACCGGAACGCGCGCTTCGGGCGTTCCGGCGGGCACAGCCCGTCCGCTCAATTGTCACGATCCCGGAACCCGGCGAACCGGGAGCCTCGAAAGTGGGGGGCTTCTACGCGCGAGGGGGCCTCAGGTCAAGGGACGCGTGGAGGCGCGCCCTGGAAGCGGGTGGTGAAGCGGACCCTCTGGCCTTCCCGCCAGCTTCTGTTCGGACGAAGCCTCGCCCGTTCCGCGGCTGCAAGCGCGATTTCAGCGAACCCGCAGCCGGGAGCCGACTCCTCGACCACCTGACAATCGCTCAGGGAGCGGTCCTGGTTGCTCGCGCACGAAAGGGCGACCGAGGCCGTCTCGACACGGCACCGCTGCGGCGTCGAACCGTCCCACGTCGAGGAGGAGGCGCAGCCTGAAGCGGCGAGGCAGGCGGCCATGATCCACAGTAGTCGCATCGCGTCCCCCATTCGCGCCCGCGAGGTCGATAACACGGTCAGCCCCAATACCGCCACGCTCGCCTAGCCAGATGCGCGCATGGCGGGAGTACGGGGCATCGCGAAGCTGATCGAGGCGTGGTCTCCACGCGGCGACCGCTGGCGCAAGCCCGCCATCGTGGCGGCCTCCCTGCTGCTGCACGCCGGCCTGCTGGGCTGGATCGGCCTGCGGACGATGGGCCTCGGCTCCTGGGCCGTTCCCGATCCCGAGCCGACCGTCTACCTCCAGCTGGAGCCCCGCCCCCTGCTGGCCGACGAGACGCCGCGACAACCGGTTGCCGCCCGGCAGGTCGAGGCCCCGCCGCTGGCCCGCGCCATGACGACGCCCAACCTGCGCGATGATGACGAGGACGAGACGCCGTCGCCCCCCTCCCCGCGCCTCGCGGCCCCGGCGCCCGACGCCCCGCCGGCCCCGGCCGACGGCTGGACCGTCCGCCCCCGCACCCTCGGCGACCGCGTCGCCCAGGGCCTGCGCACCAGCCCCCTCGGCTGCGCCTCTCCCGACCTGCTCAGCGCCGCCGAGCGCGCCATCTGCGACGACCGGTTCGGCCGGCGCGCTGCGGCGGCCCGCCCCATCGACGGCACGGGCAACCCCGCGCGCGACGGCCGCTTCGCCCGCGAAGGCGCGCGCCGGCTCGCCGAATGGGAGGCCCGGCGCCAGCCCCTCGCCGGCGGCAGCGGCAATGTCGGTCCCCAGGACGGACCCGGCTCCAATTTCGGCATCGGCGTCGCCGGCGCCCATCTGGATCCTTCGCTGCGCCCCGACTCTACCCAGAACATCCGCACGCCGCAGCGCGACGGCAGGCGGCCCGCCGGTCGTCCGTTGGTGCCGGGCGGCGGCTAGGACGACGGTCCAACAAAAAGGGCGGCCCCTTCCAGAGCCGCCCTCTTCATCTCAGTCCGGATCTGTCGATCAGCCTTCGCTGCTCTCCAGCTCCAGCGCCAGATCGGCCGGAAGCGGCTCGATGGCCTCTTCCCGCTGCGACGTCAGTTCGGCGTCGCGTTCGTTGGCGATCTTCTGCAGGGCCCGGAGATAGGCGCCCGTGCCGGCCGGAATCAGACGGCCGACGATGACGTTCTCCTTCAGGCCTTCCAGCGTATCGACCTTGCCGTTGACCGAGGCGTCGGTGAGGACGCGGGTGGTCTCCTGGAAGGACGCCGCCGAGATGAAGCTGCGGGTCTGCAGCGACGCCTTGGTGATGCCCAGCAGGACCGGCTGGGTGGTGGCGATACGGCCGCCGCGCTTCTCGACCTTGGCGTTCTCGAGAACGGCTTCAGCCACTTCGACCGTGTCGCCACGGATCAGGGTGGTTTCGCCCGAGTCCAGGATCTCGACCTTCTGCAGCATCTGGCGAACGATCACCTCGATGTGCTTGTCGTTGATCGGCACGCCCTGCAGTCGATAGACCTCCTGCACTTCGTTCACGAGGTACTCGGCCAGGGCCTCGACGCCCTGGATGCGCAGCAGGTCGTGCGGATCCGGGTTGCCGTCGATGATGTAGTCGCCCTTGTTGATCAGATCGCCGTCGTGGACGGAGATGTGTTTGCCCTTGGGGATCAGGAATTCGACCGGTTCGGCCTGGTTGCCGTCGGCGTCCAGTTCCGGCGTGATCTTGATGCGACGCTTGTTCTTGTAGTCGCGTCCGAATTCCACGCGGCCGTCCATCTCGGCGATGACCGCGCAATCCTTGGGACGACGGGCTTCGAACAGCTCGGCCACCCGCGGCAGACCGCCGGTGATGTCGCGCGTCTTGGCTCCCTCGGTCGGGACGCGGGCGATGATCTCGCCCGGCTTGACCACGTCGCCGTTGTTCACGGACAGAACCGCGCCCACCGGTAGCAGGTAACGGGCGTCGGAGCCCGAGGCCAGCTTGGCGTAGGCGTCGCCCGAAGTGACGCCCATGGCCGGACGCAGGTCCGCCCCACGCGGGCTGGCGCGCCAGTCGCTGACGACGCGCTGGGCGATGCCCGTCGCTTCGTCGGTTTCCTCGCGGACCGACAGGCCCTCGACCAGATCCTCGAACCGGATCACGCCGCCGACTTCGGTCAGGATCGGAGAGGTGTAGGGGTCCCACTCCGCCAGACGCTGGCTGCGCTTGACGTCCGAACCCTCGACCACCCGCAGACGGGCGCCGTACGGGATCTTGTGGCTCTCGCGGTCCTTGCCGTCGACCACGATGGTGACGACGACGTTGCGGCTCATGGCCACCAGATCGCCGTGCGCCGCCTTGACGGTGGGGCCGGTGATCTTGGCGACGCCGGGGTTGGTCGCCTCGTAGAACGAGGTTTCCGCCACCTGCGCCGTACCGCCGATGTGGAAGGTCCGCATCGTCAGCTGGGTGCCGGGTTCGCCGATCGACTGGGCGGCGATGACGCCCACCGCTTCGCCGATGTTGACGTTGGTGCCGCGCGCGAGGTCACGGCCGTAGCAATAGGCGCAGATGCCGGCTTCGGCTTCGCAGGTCAGGGCCGAGCGGACCTTGACCGACTGGACGCCAGCGTTGTCGATGACCTCGACCTCTTCCTCTTGCAGGTAGGTGTCCGCCTTGAACAGGACGGTGTCGCCGCCCGGCTCCTTGATGTCCTCGGCCGCATAACGGCCCAGAACGCGTTGACCCAGCGAGACCAGCACGTCGCCGCCTTCGACCACGGCGCGCAGGGTGATGCCCCGCGTCGAGCCGCAATCGTCCTCGGTGACGATCGAGTCCTGCGCCACGTCGACCAGACGACGCGTCAGATAGCCGGAGTTGGCGGTCTTCAGCGCGGTGTCGGCCAGACCCTTACGGGCGCCGTGGGTGGAGTTGAAGTATTCGAGGACGGTCAGGCCTTCCTTGAAGTTCGAGATGATCGGCGTCTCGATGATCTCGCCCGACGGCTTGGCCATCAGGCCCCGCATGCCGCCCAGTTGCTTCATCTGCGCCTGCGAACCACGGGCGCCGGAGTTGGCCATCATGAACACCGAGTTGATGTCAGGGGCCTGACCCTTGGCCAGAACGCGCGGCTGCGCGATCTCGCCCATCATGGCGTCGGCGATCTTGTCCGTGGCCTTGGCCCAGGCGTCGACGACCTTGTTGTACTTCTCGCCCTTGGTGATCAGGCCGTCGGCGTACTGTTGCTCGTACTCCTCGACCTGGGTGCGGGTGTCCGCCACCAGTCCGGCCTTGGCGGCCGGAATGACGATGTCGTCCTTGCCGAACGAGATGCCGGCCTTGGCGGCTTCACGGAAGCCCAGCTGCATCATCTGGTCGGCGAAGATGACCGTCGCCTTCTGACCGCAGTGGCGATAGACCTGATCGATCAGGTTGCCGATTTCCTTCTTGGTCAGGTTCTTCTCGAGCAGGCGGTAGCCGATGTTCGCGTTATGCGGCAGCAGCGCGCCCAGCTTCATCCGGCCAGGGGTCGTGTCGATGACCTTGGTGATGACTTCGCCTTCGGCGTTCATCTCGGTCCAGCGAGCCTTGATCTTGGTGTGCAGGCTGACAACGCCCGCATCCAGGGCGGCGTCGATCTCGCCCATGTTGGCGAACAGCTTGCCCTCGCCCTTCTCGCCTTCCTTGACCAGCGACAGGTAGTACAGGCCCAGGACGATGTCCTGCGACGGCACGATGATCGGCTTGCCGTTGGCGGGCGACAGGATGTTGTTCGTCGACATCATCAGGACGCGCGCTTCCAGCTGGGCCTCGAGGCTCAGCGGGACGTGAACGGCCATCTGGTCGCCGTCGAAGTCGGCGTTGAAGGCGGTGCAGACCAGCGGGTGCAGGCGGATGGCCTTGCCCTCGATCAGCTTCGGCTCGAACGCCTGGATGCCCAGACGGTGAAGTGTCGGCGCGCGGTTCAGCAGGACCGGGTGCTCGCGGATGACCTCGTCGAGGATATCCCAGACCTGCGGCTGCTCGCGCTCGACCATGCGCTTGGACTGTTTGACGGTGCCCGACAGGCCCTTGGCGTCAAGGCGCGCATAGATGAACGGCTTGAACAGCTCGAGCGCCATCTTCTTGGGCAGGCCGCACTCGTGCAGCTTCAGCTCGGGACCCACGGTGATGACCGAACGGCCCGAATAGTCGACGCGCTTGCCCAGAAGGTTCTGGCGGAAGCGGCCCTGCTTGCCCTTCAGCATGTCGGCCAGCGACTTCAGCGGACGCTTGTTGGCGCCCGTGATCACGCGACCGCGGCGACCGTTGTCGAACAGGGCGTCGACCGATTCCTGCAGCATCCGCTTTTCGTTGCGGATGATGATGTCGGGCGCGCGCAGCTCGATCAGGCGCTTCAGGCGGTTGTTCCGGTTGATGACCCGGCGATACAGGTCGTTCAGGTCGGAGGTGGCGAAGCGGCCGCCGTCCAGCGGCACCAGCGGACGCAGTTCCGGCGGGATGACCGGCACGACCGTCAGGATCATCCACTCGGGCTTGTTGCCGGACTCGAGGAAGGCCTCGATCAGCTTCAGGCGCTTGGAGGCCTTCTTGGCCTTCATTTCCGAGGGGCTGTCGGCCAGTTCGCCGCGGTGCTTTTCAGCCTCGGCGTGCAGGTCGATGCCGATCAGCAGGTTGCGCACGGCCTCGGCGCCGATCTCGGCGGTGAAGCCGTCATCGCCGAACTCGTCCTGGTAACGGTAGAACTCGTCTTCCGTCAGCAGCTGGTTCTGCTTCAGCGGGGTCAGGCCCGGCTCGGTGACGATGTAGTTTTCGAAGTAGAGCACGCGCTCCACGTCCTTCAGCGCCATGTCCAGCATCAGCGAGATGCGCGACGGCAGCGACTTCAGGAACCAGATGTGGGCGACCGGCGAGGCCAGTTCGATGTGGCCCATCCGCTCGCGCCGAACGCGGGCCAAGGTGACCTCAACGCCGCACTTCTCGCAGATAATGCCCTTGTATTTCATGCGCTTGTACTTGCCGCACAGGCATTCGTAGTCCTTGGTCGGGCCAAAGATACGGGCGCAGAACAGGCCGTCACGCTCGGGCTTGAACGTGCGGTAGTTGATGGTTTCCGGCTTTTTGATCTCGCCGAACGACCACGAGCGGATCTTCTCCGGCGACGCCAGGGCGATCTTGATCTGGTCGAAGGTCGGGGTGACCGGGACTGCATTGAAGATGTTCAGGACTTCCTGGTTCATCTTGATTCCTTCTGCGGGGTGACCCGCCAAATTTCATTGAGGGAGACAGGTGAAAGACCGTGTCCCTCCCCGCTTTCGCGGAGAGGGATTTTGATCGGTCAGCTGTTCTCCAGCTCCACGTTCAGACCCAGCGAGCGCATTTCCTTGACGAGCACGTTGAAGCTCTCGGGAATGCCCGCCTCGAAGCTGTCGTCGCCGCGGACGATGGCCTCGTAGACCTTGGTCCGGCCGGCCACGTCGTCCGACTTCACCGTCAGCATTTCCTGCAGGGTGTAGGCGGCGCCGTAGGCTTCCAGCGCCCAGACCTCCATCTCGCCGAAGCGCTGGCCGCCGAACTGCGCCTTGCCGCCCAGCGGTTGCTGGGTGACGAGCGAGTACGGCCCGATGGAACGCGCGTGGATCTTGTCGTCGACCAGGTGGTGCAGCTTCAGCATGTAGATGTAGCCGACCGTGACCGGACGCTTGAACTGCTCGCCGGTCTGACCGTCATAGACGATCGACTGGCCGGTGCGGTCGAGACCCGCCTTCTCCAGCAGTTCCTCGATGTCGTTGATGTGCGCGCCGTCGAACACCGGGGTGGCGAACGGAACGCCCTTGGACAGGTTGCGGGCCAGCTCGACCAGGTCCTCTTCCGATTCCGGAAGCGGGGTGTCGGCGCCGTAGATGCTGGTCAGGTGATCGACCAGCGCCTTCTTCTGTCCGCCCTGTTGCCAGGCTTCCAGAAGGCCCTGGATCTGCTTGCCGAGACCGGCGGCGGCCCAGCCCAGGTGGGTTTCGAAGATCTGGCCGATGTTCATGCGCGACGGCACGCCCAGCGGGTTCAGAACGACGTCCACCGAGGTGCCGTCTTCCAGGTGCGGCATGTCCTCGATCGGCAGGATCTTGGAGATGACGCCCTTGTTGCCGTGACGGCCGGCCATCTTGTCGCCGGGCTGAAGCTTGCGCTTCACGGCCACGAAGACCTTGACCATCTTCATCACGCCGGGGGGCAGTTCGTCGCCGCGTTGCAGCTTCTCGACCTTGTCCTCGAAGCGGCGGTCGAGCGCCTTGCGGGCGTCCTCGAACTGCTTCTTCATGGCCTCGAGCTCGCCCATCGCCTTCTCGTCGTCGAGGGCGATCTGCCACCACAGGCCGCGCGACAGCTCGCCCAGCTTGGCTTCGGTCACGACGCCGCGGCCCAGGCCCTTCGGACCCGAGGTGGCGTTCTTGCCGAGGATCAGCGGGTGCAGACGGCCGTAGACGTTGCGCTCGAGGATCTTCAGCTCGTCGTCGCGGTCCTTGCCCAGACGTTCGATTTCCGAACGCTCGATGGCGATGGCCCGCTCGTCCTTGTCGACGCCGTGGCGGTTGAAGACGCGCACGTCGACGATGGTGCCGGCGACGCCGGGCGGCAGGCGCAGGCTGGTGTCGCGGACGTCCGAAGCCTTCTCGCCGAAGATGGCGCGCAGCAGCTTCTCTTCCGGCGTCATCGGGCTTTCGCCCTTCGGCGTGACCTTGCCGCACAGGATGTCGCCCGGCTGGACCTCGGCGCCGATCGCCACGATGCCGGCTTCGTCGAGGTTGCGCAGGGCTTCCTCGCCGACGTTCGGGATGTCGCGGGTGATCTCTTCCGGCCCCAGCTTGGTGTCGCGGGCCATGACCTCGAACTCCTCGATGTGGATCGAGGTGAAGACGTCGTCGCGCACGATGCGCTCCGAAATCAGGATCGAGTCTTCGAAGTTGTAGCCGTTCCACGGCATGAAGGCGACGAGGGCGTTGCGGCCCAGAGCCAGTTCACCGAGGTCGGTGGACGGGCCGTCGGCGATCACGTCGCCGACCTTCACTTCATCGCCCACGCGCACGATCGGGCGCTGGTTGATGCAGGTCGACTGGTTGGAACGCTGGAACTTCGACAGGCGGTAGATGTCGACGCCCGAACGGCCGGCGTCGAGTTCGTTGGTGGCGCGCACGACGATGCGGGTGCCGTCGATCTGCTCGACGACGCCGTCACGTTTGGCGACCACGACGGCGCCGGAGTCCACGGCCACGACCGCTTCCATGCCGGTGCCGACCAGCGGCGCGTCGGACTGCACCAGCGGCACGGCCTGACGCTGCATGTTCGCGCCCATCAGGGCCCGGTTGGCGTCGTCGTTTTCCAGGAAGGGGATCAGGGCGGCGGCGACCGAAACGACCTGTTTCGGCGACACGTCCATCATGTCCACGTCGGCGCGGATCAGCAGTTGCGAGTCGCCGTTGATGCGGCCCGGAACCAGCTCCTCGACGATCATGCCGTCCTTCAGCTCGATGTTGGCCTGGGCGATCGTGTATTTCGCCTCTTCCATCGCCGAGATGTAGACGACGTCGTCCGTCGCCTTGCCGTCCTTCACGCGACGGTAGGGGCTCTCGATGAAGCCGTACTTGTTGACCCGCGCGTGCGTGGCCAGCGAGTTGATCAGACCGATGTTCGGGCCTTCCGGCGTTTCGATCGGGCAGATGCGGCCGTAGTGGGTCGGGTGCACGTCGCGGACTTCGAAGCCGGCGCGCTCACGCGTCAGACCGCCCGGGCCAAGCGCCGAAAGACGGCGCTTGTGGGTGATCTCGGACAGCGGGTTCGTCTGGTCCATGAACTGCGACAGCTGTGACGAACCGAAGAACTCGCGCACGGCCGCGGCGGCCGGCTTGGCGTTGATCAGGTCGTGCGGCATCACCGTGTCGATATCGACCGAGGACATGCGCTCCTTGATGGCGCGCTCCATCCGCAGCAGGCCGACGCGGTACTGGTTCTCCAGCAGCTCGCCGACAGAACGGACCCGGCGGTTGCCCAGGTTGTCGATGTCGTCGATCTCGCCCTGGCCGTCCTTCAGCCCGACGAGAATCTGCAGCACCTTCAGCACGTCTTCCTTCTGGAGGACGCGGATTTCGTCGGACACCTCGGGGGTTTCCAGACGCATGTTCATCTTGACCCGGCCCACGGCCGACAGGTCGTAGCGCTCGCTGTCGAAGAACAGCGAGTTGAACATGGCTTCGGCGGCTTCCGGGGTCGGCGGCTCGCCCGGACGCATCACGCGGTAGACGTCGAACAGCGCGTCCTCGCGGCCGGTGTTCTTGTCGATGCGCAGGGTGTTGCGCATGTAGGCGCCGACCGTGACGTGGTCGATGTCCAGCACGTCGATGGTGGTGAAGCCGTAGCTTTCCAGCAGTTCGATCGTCGGGGCGTCCAGCTCGTCGCCGGCCTCGGCGTAGATCTCGCCGGTTTCGTAGTTCACGGCGTCGGCGGCTAGGTATTTGGTCAGCAGGGCGTCGGCGGCCAGCGACAGCGACGTGGTCGTGTCGCCCAGCTTCTTGGCCTGACGGGCGCTGATCTTGGTGCCGGCGGCGGCGATCACTTCACCGGTGTCGGCGTCGACCAGGTCGAACTCGGGCTTCACGCCCTTCCAGCGCTCGGCCTTGTACGGCGTGACCCAGCCGTCGCCGCGCTTCTCGTAGGGAACGGTCTCGTAGAAGGTCTTCAGGATCTCTTCGCCGTCCATGCCCAGACCCATCAGGAAGGTCGAGGCCGGCAGTTTCCGGCGGCGGTCGATGCGGACGTAGACGATGTCCTTGGCGTCGAACTCGAAGTCGAGCCACGAACCGCGGTACGGGATCACGCGGGCGGCGAACAGCAGCTTGCCCGAGCTGTGCGTCTTGCCCTTGTCGTGGTCGAAGAAGACGCCCGGCGAACGGTGCATCTGGGACACGATCACCCGCTCGGTCCCGTTGACGACGAAGGTGCCCTTGTCGGTCATGAGCGGGATGTCGCCCATGTAGACGTCCTGCTCCTTGATGTCCTTGACCGAGCGCGCGCCGGTCTCTTCATCCGCCTCGAACACGATCAGGCGCAGCTTGACCTTCAGCGGCGCGGCATAGGTCATGTCGCGCTGGATGCATTCCTCGACGTCGTACTTCGGGTCCTCGAACTCGTAGGAGACGTATTCCAGGATGGCGCGTTCGTTGAAGTCCTTGATCGGAAACACCGACTTGAAGACCGCCTCGATGCCCTGGTCCTTGCGCGGTCCGCTGCGCACTTCGCGCTGCAGGAACTGCTCGTAGGAGGCGCGCTGAACCTCGATCAGGTTCGGCATCTGCACCGCTTCGGGGATCCGGCCGAACGAGTGGCGGATGCGCTTCTTGCCGGTGAAGGTCGTGGCGTGGGCGAACTGTCCGTTCGCGACGGCGACTTCGGCTTTGGACTTGGCCATTCTATATTCCCAATGCGAGCCAGGCAGCCCGCGTCAAATGCAGCAGCAGCCGCGGCGGCGCACGGGCGCTGTCGCGACTTCAGGTTCATCGGCGTCCACCCTCGGTCTCGCGACCAGGACGCCAGCAATGTGAAGCTCCCTTGGGGAGGAGCACGCCTTCGCTCGGTCGGAGGGCGACGGACCGGGCCTCGGCGCTTTCGCGCGCATACGGGGGGTGTGTGCGGGACCGGCACATATACTCGCTTCTTCGACGAAATAAAGGCCTGCACTGATCTTTCCTGCCCGTTTCGAGGGCTGCGGCCTGGGCTGGGTGATCAGCGACAAGTCAGGCACGTCCGCGACGCCGCCCATTGCTTTGCAGCAGGGACGAAAATAGCGTCCCCTCCATGAAACACCTGATCCTCGCAACCGCCGCCGCCCTGTCCCTCGCCGCCTGCGCCAGCGCGCCGCCTGCGCCGCCCGCCGCCGCCACGCCGGGGGTGGGCACCGCAGAGGGCTGGGCCGCCGGCAACGCGGAGTATCTGACCCTGAACGCCGCCCGCCGCGGCTGGACCACCACCGAATCGGGCCTGCAGTACCGCCGCATCGGCCGCGCCCATCCCGAAGGCCGCCAGCCCTCGGGTACGGACACGGTCAAGGTTCATTACCGCGGGACCTTCGTCGACGGCCGCGAGTTCGACAGCTCCTACAGCCGCAACGAACCCGCCGAATTCCCGCTCAACCGCGTCATCAAGGGCTGGACCGAGGGCGTCGCCCTGATGCGCGAGGGCGAGAAGTTCGAATTCGTCATCCCCGCCTCGCTCGGCTACGGCGAACGCTGGGTCGGCGGCGACGAACTGCCCCCGAACTCGACCCTGCTGTTCACGGTCGAACTGCTTGAGGTGAAACCGGCCACGCCCGCCGCCTGATCACCTTGCACCGCTCATCCCGGCGAAAGCCGGGACCCAGTGCTTTGGGTGTTGCAGCGGGCGCGATTGATATCCGCTCCCCCGTCCCCCAACGCCGGCGTCAAGCTGGACAGGACTGGGTCCCGGCTTTCGCCGGGATGAGCGGAATAGTTGGCTGAACTATCACCGACGGAACCCGGAACATGACGGCGTTTTAATCCGGCGCGGGACAGTCACGCTTGACCGGTCCGCGCCCCCGGCGTGATCTGCGCCTCCCCTTGGCCTCCGAGTGTCCCCGATGATGCGTCCCGCCGCCCGCCTGCTTGCTTCCGCCTGCGCCGCCGCCCTGCTGCTGGGGGCCGCACCGGTTCTGGCGCAGGTTGGAACCCCCGCCCTCGACCGCGTACTCGCCCCCATCCCCGCCCCGCGGGACGTCGCCTACCCGGGCGTCATCAAGCTCGAGATGGACGCCACCGACATCGATCGCCGCATCGTCTCGGTGAAGGAGACCATCCCCGTCGCGGCCGCCGGCCCGCTGATCCTGCTCTTCCCCGAATGGCTCCCGGGCGACCACGGGCCGGTCGGGCCGGTCGACGACCTCGCCGACCTGCACATCACCGCCAACGGCCAGGAGCTGCGCTGGGTCCGGCA